>OLPE01000236.1_pt1 | contig 63062 bp, 58 predicted proteins | sample 1671901 | NCBI WGS metagenome assembly OLPE01 (sample SAMEA3136624, study PRJEB25190) | human gut metagenome | biome: human gut; feature: human-associated habitat; material: faeces | place: Austria | collected 2013 | reverse complement strand
AGAACTGTATCGTAGAATCCAGAAAGACGAATTTCTGATGGCAAGTTAAGATGAGGAAAACCTCATTTTAACTTGTACTAAATCTTGACATAGGACCAAATATCATAACCATCTTCTTCTGGATTATCCTCTATATCTTTTAACAATCTGGTTTTTAAAGCATGTTCGACATCAAGACACATTTGCAATATTAAATACCGTAAATGCATATCAATGGTTGACAATTCCTGCAAATAAGCAAAATCAAGATTTATGTACTTATCGTTACTTTTTTGCTTGTCATAATTGGCTCTATAAGATGCTAGTTTCATGTAGTAATTATTATTTTGAAGAAATACCTTTGCATCTTCTTCTTTAGCTATATCAAATTTTATTCCCTTTATTTTCATATGAGATATCAATTCGTCACTTGTTTTAAGTAATTTCATAAAAATTCCCCTTTGTACTTTCTATCATTATACTTCACTACAATTGATAATAAAAGACATTTTTCAACATCATATCTTCTTATATACAAATTACGGAGATGAGTTATTTTAATTATGGTGATCATTTGTTAGTTACCTGTTAGTTATGTGTTAGTTACCGATAGATTTTTGTGTGTTTTGAGGATGTTTGATAGATTTTCAGAATATAAAGAAAACCCCGAAAATCCAGTATTTTCGGGGTTTGTTGCTCTTTTTCGATATTCGGTTGAATTATCTCTTTGAGAACTGTAAATCCTGTAAAACAAGACTTTTCAAGGCTTTTGTGTGCTACAAGTGTGTTACGAAAGACACTTATGTACAACCCAAAGCAACTTTTAAACACACTTACTCACATTTTCTAAACTCTCTATAATATCCCCTTTTTATTTTTAGCGGTAATTCATGGCACTTAACAAGGTGAAGCTAGTTTTTTTATATAAACACCCCCGGACACACTTACAGACAGGGCGCCTATACGTTCCTTACTTGACCTATTATTATGCTTTCATTTCTCGCTTATATTTGTAATAAGTGTTTCTAGCAATGCCTATTATGTGCATGCAATCAACATCTGTAAATTGTCCATCAAAATCTTTGCTATACTTTTTTATCTGCTTCTTTGCTTCAATAGATTTCTTTGTTGTAAGCTTTGCTCCCTGCTTCTGTCCTATTTGTTTGCCATTCAGCCTTGCCGTAGCAATCCCTTCTCTCGTTCTCTGGTGTAAATCCTCAACCTCTTTTTCTGATTGTTCAAACGCTATTCTAATTTGCTCTTTAGCAAGTGACATAAGATACTTATTAACCCCTTCAAGGATATAATCAACATTAGTTCCGGTCATTGATACGTTATTCTTTAACGCCTTTTTATATGTGGCTGTATCAATATGCGGTTCTTTCAAGAAAACAAGTTCTACGCCTTTGTTATATAATTCTTCATATAAACTAAACCCATCATCAGCATTTCTACTCATTCTTGATACACTATCAAAGATGATCATGTCCCCAGCCTTTACTTTCTTATATAGCTTGTTCCACTCCGGACGGTTAATTGTCGTGCCGCTATATGCTTCTGTTATAATGACAGCTGTGCTATATTCATTCTTTATATTTCTTATCTGTCTATCAATGCTCTGTTGCTTTGTGCTTATTCTACAATATCCATATATACACATACTTCATTCTCCAACAAGTATTAATTATAACGTTCGTTACTTTTGATACTTCTATATTATTATTTATTATTGTTGTTGTCAATCACTTTTAATACTTTATCTTCATACATTACTTTTTATACTATTTGTGTCAAAAAACAATTTGATATATCTTATTGAATCTGTTAGAATCCTATACAGGAACACCGTGTTGCAGGGTGGCTGACCTCTATTCTACATAGAATGGGGGTGGTGCTGATGAACAATAATCATTTTGATTTCAAAGACCTTATGGCTTTTGGCATGTTCATTCTTGCATTGCTGACATTCGTTTTTACGTTTATCAGATAATGTTTTAAAGCATAGAAAAACCACCCTTTAAACTTTGGCTCAAGTTAGGGTGGTATTCTATAAATACTTTTTCTAATGAGGTCAACCCCTTGTGGGCGGTTGTTCCTTATTTACAATTTAACTGTATCACAATATAATACATTTTTCAAGAATTCCGTTACAGAATAATATATCAATCACGTGTGTGCATTCTTGGCACATCATCTATATATAATGCACCGAAATCCTTGTCGTTTGTCTCATAGTTACTTACAGCATTCAGCATTTGCAATTTATCCAACAAGTCAACCTGCTTAGTAGCTTCTGTGTCCTGTATCACATTTATCAACTGTTCAAACTCTGCTTTGCTATGTCCTGCATTAAAATAATCTGTTATATCTGCCTTTGGGACATCCGGCATAGGTATAACAATCTTTGCACTCTTAGCAACTGGCTGTATATCTTTTAAAATCGCATTTGCTACTGTAGTGCCCGGTCTGTCATTATCTGCAAGTATTATCACATTTGCATTTTTTACTAAGTCCGCAAAAGTAACTTGCCAATCCCCACACCCACCATATGTAAAAGCTGTATATCCGTGTTTTACCAGTGTATCAACATCTTTTTCGCCCTCTGGTATAAATATAATCTCGCCCTCTGTCACTGCCTTATTTAAGGCTTTAACGCTTCCGTAAATAGCCTTTAATGACTTCCGGGGTGTATTTCTTGGCAAACCATAAGAAAAGCGATCATCTTTAAGTATTCCATAAAGTAGTTTTTTACCTTCAAGACGTATCTTTGTAAAAGCATAATTACCGTTAAAAGAAACGTAATTATATACTGCCTCAATCTTGCGTTTTTCTCTGCTTTCAACATATGCCTGCCAATTTGTTTTTAAAGGCTTTGAATCATAGAAAGTATCTTTTTTCTCTAAGCCGGCAGCAGTCAATATATCTGACAAAGTGCAACCAGCATGACAATAAAACAATGTGCACTTCTTCCCCTTTGCTATTGCAAGAGATGCTTGCTTGTCATTATGTGCCGGACATCTTGCCTGCGCTTTATCTCCATAACGTCTTGAGATATTAAAATGCCGTAAATTGTTCTCAAATATTTCATTATCTGTCACTCATAACACCCCATTTTTAAGCCAATACGCAGACGCTCTGCTTCTTCGTCGAGTCTATCCATGTTATGTTGACAGTATTCATAAAAAATCTCATCATTGCTGTGGACTGTTTGCATTTTCTCCCACAAATCACGCTCATGCATAAGGTTAGTTAAATTTTGTTTCAGCATCGTTGTAATCATCACTTTCTGCATTGTTACGAGTATAAGGTCTTGATAAATAAACTTTAGGTAAGCGGACATTTGATAAATCAATTGCCAGATCTTGCAAACTCTCTTCTGTTGAATTGTCACCCAGCTTAAAAGTAATAGTAAATACATTATCCGAAAAGCCACACCACACACAATTTGATGTATTAAATTTATTTAACTTCGATGCCTTTTTTAACGGTTTTAATACTACTCTTGTTATCTTCATTTGTTGCACCTGCTTTCTCTGTATCTATATCCGGTTAATTTATAAAATGGTTCTGCAAAAATCAAATAGCTATGCTTAATTCAGAAGCATATCAAACATGCGGAATTGCGCAGATGAGTAATGGCGATAAAACAGAAATCAAGGATGTGTTAAAAAGTGATGAATGCTTTGCATTTATCAAAAAAGATATAGATGGATATCCAATAGGGGCACTGGAAATTGATTCTACAATATTAGTAAGTCATGCCTACCAGAAGCTTAAAGACGTAATACTTGAATATAAAGGAAAGTGATTAATAAATGAAATTACCCAACGGCTTTGGTTCTGTTTATAAGCTATCTGGCAACCGTAGGAACCCATACAGGGCTATTGTTACTGTGCGCTGGCAGATAGATAACGATACAGGCAAATGGAAGCAGAAACGCAAGACAATAGGATACTATGAGACAAAAGCAGAAGCGCTTAGCGCACTAGCAGATTATAATAGATCACCTTATGATATAGACGCTTCTAAAGTTACTTTTGCTGAAGTATATGAACGCTGGAGCGCTGAACACTTTCCTAAGGTATCAGAAAGCAATGCCAAAGGCTACCGTGCTGCTTATTTACTTTGTGAGTCTATCGCAAATAAACGCATGGTAGATATAAAACTTGATGATCTACAATTTATTGCTGATAACTCCGGCAAAAATACGCCTACACTACGCAAATACAAAGTTCTTGTCGGTCTTATGTTTAAATATGCCGTTATCCACGATATTATTACGCCAGATATGAACAAGACAACATATATAGATATTAAAAAAGCCGGCAATCCTAATGCATACAACAGGAAGCCATTCAGCAAAAAAGAAATTGATACGGTGTGGGAATGGCATAATACGAACGTTTATTTTAACGTAATCTTAATGCTTATATATTCCGGCTGTAGAATATCAGAATTACTTAATCTCAAAAAAGAAAACGTTAATATAGAAAAACGTTGGTTTGATATTACAGCTTCAAAAACAGATGCAGGCGTGCGGAAAGTGCCTATTTCTGATAAAGTATTACCATTTTTTGAATACTGGTACAACCTCAACAACTGTGAATACTTAATTAGCACACCAGACGGAACACATTTTGAATATAGAAATTATTATGATAGTTACTGGAAGCCATTAATTGAGCAGATAGGCATGAAACACCGTCCACATGATACAAGGCACACTTGTATATCATTGCTTGCAGAAGCCGGAGTAGATGAAAGACTTATCAAAAAAATTGTTGGTCATAAAGGGCAAGGAGTAACCCAACAGGTATATACTCATTTTGAAATAGAAGCCCTTTTAGATGCTATAAATAAAATCTAAGCAAAGGAGTGATTATAAAATGATTTCAAGAATCAAAAAGGCTCTGTAGTACAGCAATACCACAAAGCCACCCCCTACAAACACACGCTAATGAATTATACGGGAGTATGCTAATTATAGCATGCTTCCAGGAAGAACGAAAGGAAGATTTATTATGGAGAAAAAAGATTATTACGATACAATATATGAAGCAGTTATGAATATCGAGCTTGCTATGGCAAATTTAAGCTGTGTAATAATAGCAATGAAAGGGAATGAAGATTCAACGCCAAGTCCAGAAACAATTAATGATGCATTGTGTGCTGTAGAAAACTTGATTGCATCACAAAATAAAATTATAGACAATGCTGCTGATAAGCTCAGAAAATTAGCATAAATATAATTCAAAATACAAAGCTAGTAAATGAAGGGTGTCGATATAGACGCCCTTTTTTATGTACTTGACCGCATTTTTAGCCTATAAGATTTTCAACAATCCTGTGTATCGTTTTAAGCCAATGTAGATCATCACAAGATTTTATTAATTTTATTATTCTTTTTTTATACCAATTCATTTCTTCCATTTTTCACACCTCCGATATATATACATTCCATAGGTTCGTTTTTGTCAATTGCGAAAAGTGACAAATTAACAGGTTACTGTCATACCGGTTTTAGCCCCTTAAACCAAGCTCTAACAGCAAATATAAGATTGTATGCATGTTATCAGTTATATCCTAAAGTGTCAATGAAATTTGTGTGCTACGTGTGTGCTACGTGTGTGCTATCGTCTAAAATCCTCCCCTTTTTTGCAAAATTCTAGAAGTTTTAAGTATAAAGAAAACCCCCAAAGCACAAGGCTTTGAGGGCTTTTTGTAAATTCTTTGTTCTGTTTTGAATTATCTCTTTGAGAACTGTGGTGCTCTACGAGCTGCTTTGAGACCGTATTTCTTACGTTCTTTCATACGTGGATCACGTGTTAAATATCCGGCTTTCTTAAGTACCGGTCTGTAATCAGCATCAGCCTCAAGAAGTGCTCTTGCGATACCATGACGGATTGCTCCAGCCTGTCCTGTGTATCCGCCACCTTTAACATTAACGATAACGTCGAATTTTCCTTCAGTCTCTGTAGCAACCAACGGCTGACGTACAACAACCTTTAATGTTTCAAGTCCAAGATACTCGTCAATATCTCTTTTATTAATTGTAATGTTACCTGTTCCAGGTACTAAATATACTCTTGCGATAGATTTTTTTCTTCTTCCTGTTCCGTAGAATTTTGCCTTAGCCACTGTAATATCCTCCTTTCAACCTTTCCTTAGAATTTCAGTTCAACTGGTTTCTGAGCTTCCTGTTTGTGCTCCGGTCCAGCGTATACATGAAGTTTCTTGATCATTGCTCTTCCTAAAGGTCCTTTCGGAAGCATTCCTTTTACAGCCAGTTCGATAACTTTCTCAGGTTTCTTAGCCATCATCTCTTTTAATGTAGTCTCTTTCATTCCTCCTACATAATTAGAGTGATTATAATATACTTTCTGATCCAGTTTCTTTCCTGTTACTTTTACCTTCTCAGCATTTACAACTACTACGTAATCACCTGTGTCTACGTGTGGTGTAAATTCTGGTTTATTCTTACCTCTTAAAACTTTAGCTACTTCTGATGACAGACGTCCTAATGTACATCCAGCAGCGTCAACTACGTACCATTTTCTTTCAATCTTATCTGGATTAGCCATATAAGTTTTCATTGGTTTCCCTCCTGTGAATCATTAACTTTTTCATTAACACTTTCATGATAAATATATTGAAATCAATAAAACTCCGGGGCTTTGGTGCTTTACTGTTTCTCCTTTTGTCATACTGCATTATTATATTACACAACCCCGTGTGTGTCAACCTTTTTTATAAACAATATGCTGTTTTCTTCATCTTTCGATCTCAATACTATCTTATGGTGTCAAGGTTAAAAAAACTCCACTCGTGTGCAAGCACATCGTGATTTTCAGTCTTTTGACCCTGGAAGCATCTTATAGTATAATATTCTCAGTATAATATTTTCTGTTGAGCTCTTATTTTAACATAAGATCAATAATTTATACAATTAATAATATTTGGGGGAAAACTAAATGAAAAAGAACATTGATATGCTCCATGGGCCTGTGCTGCCGGCACTTACGAAGCTGGCACTTCCGATCATGGCAACTTCACTTATCCAAATGGCGTACAACCTGACTGACATGATCTGGATAGGAAGGCTTGGGAGCAACGCTGTAGCCGCAGTCGGCGCAGCAGGTATGTATATGTGGCTTTCCAACGGGCTGGCTTCACTGTCTAAAATGGGTGGTCAGGTAAATACAGGCTACTCACTGGGGAGCGGTAGCCGCAAAGAAGCTGCCGGATATATCGCAAACACTTTACGTTTTGCAGCCATTTCGGGCATTATTTTTGGTATTGTCTGCATGTTGTCCGCAACACCATTAATCGGTTTTTTCAATCTGAACAGTCCACAGGTTATCGCCGATGCGAAAATCTATCTCCAGATTACTTGTGGTCTGGTTGTATTTTCCTTTGTGAATCAGAGCTTTACCGGAATCTTTACGGCACTGGGAAACAGCAAGGCTGCTTTTCTCGCTACCACATCCGGTCTGATCGTCAATATCATTCTGGATCCGGTTCTTATTTTCGGTCTCGGACCATTTCCGGCTATGCGGATCATGGGTGCTGCTGTTGCAACCGTAATCGCACAGGCGATCGTAACCCTGACATTTCTTATATTTACAAGGAAAGATACTCTGATTTTCCCGGAAGTACATTTCTTCGGAAAACCGAACATGCACTATCTTACTTCTATTATAAAGATTGGCCTTCCGACTTCCATCCAGAGTATGCTGTTTACCGGCATTTCCATGATTATCGCAAGACTGGTTGCAGGCTATGGAGATGCGGCTGTTGCTGTGCAGAAAGTTGGTTCACAGATTGAATCCATTTCCTGGATGACTGCTGATGGTTTTGCCGCTGCCGTCAATTCTTTTATTGCGCAAAATCACGGTGCCGGAAACCGCGACCGTATCCGCAAAGGCTATTCGCATGCCATGGGAATCGTGCTGGTCTGGGGAATCTTCTGCACACTGCTTCTGATTCTCTGCCCGGAACCAATCTTCCGGATCTTTATCACAGAACCGGATGTCATACCAATGGGCGTGGACTATTTGATGATCCTCGGCGTGTCACAACTCTTTATGAGCGTAGAGATCACTACAGCCGGTGCATTTTCCGGCTACGGCCGTACAGTACCGCCGTCTGTCATCAGTATTATATTTACCTCCGCGCGGATTCCTCTGGCGATGCTGCTGATCACAACGTCACTCGCCTTAAACGGTATCTGGTGGAGTATAACCATTTCCAGCATTTTCAAAGGGATTTTACTGCTGACCTGGTTTTTGTTCTTTTTAAGGAAAGAAATGAAAAAATCCTGATTTCTTTTAATGATGCAGGGTCAAAAGCCTGAACCCACGATGTGCTTGCACATAAGTGGGTTTATGGCTTAGTGACCCGCCCGATATGAGCATAAAAGTGGAGCGTAAGCTTCATGATACGCGGATATTGGGGTGAATTGCAGGAACACGAAGTACGGAACAATTCGTATGGCATCTTTCTAAATACAATTATCATCAACAAGGAGGACTTAATTATTATGTGGGCTTATGAAGGCGTTTTTTATCAAATCTATCCGATTGGATTCTGCGGTGCACCTGTGCACAATGACGGCGTGACCGTTTCCAGAATTCTGAAATTAAAGGACTGGGCAGGTTATCTCGGTGACCTCGGGATTACTTCTATATTATTAAACCCGATTTTTGAATCCGACAATCACGGATATGACACGAGAGATTTTAAGAAGATTGACTGCCGTCTCGGCACAAATGAAGATTTCGCTGAAGTATGTAAATCGCTCCATGAAAATGGTGTGAAAATCGTTCTCGACGGTGTTTTCAACCATGTCGGTCGTGGTTTCTGGGCGTTCAAAGATGTACAGGAGAAGAAATGGGATTCTCCTTACAAGGACTGGTTCCATATCAGCTTTGACGGAAACAGCTGCTATGATGACGGTTTCTGGTACGAGGGCTGGGAAGGTCATTTTGAATTGGTAAAATTAAATCTGCAAAACCCGGCAGTCGTCGATTATCTTCTGGAATGTGTAAAATTCTGGATCAATACTTTTGACATCGACGGGCTCCGGCTGGATGTCGCTTACAGTCTGGATCACAATTTCATGCGCAGGCTCCGTAGTTATACCCAAGAATTAAAGCCTGATTTTGCACTGATTGGTGAAGTTCTTTTTGGTGATTATAATATTATCGTCAATGATGAAATGCTTCACAGCTGCACAAATTATGAATGTTACAAGGGCTTGTACTCCAGCTTCAATTCCATGAATCTGTTCGAGATCGCCCATTCTCTGCACCGCCAGTTCGGGGCTGATCCATGGTGCATTTACCGTGGGAAACATTTGATGACATTTGCAGATAACCACGACGTCACAAGACTTGCCAGCATCCTGACAAACAAAGCTCATATTCCACTTGCTTATGGACTACTTCTCGGCATGCCAGGTGTACCGTGTCTTTATTATGGAAGCGAATGGGCTGAACCGGGAGAGAAAGCTCCGGATAATGATTACGCACTGCGTCCTTGCTTCGATGCGCCAAAGCCGAATGACCTGACCTCATTTATCAAAAAATTAATTCAGATTCGTGAGCACAGCGATGCACTCTGTAACGGCTCTTACAGAAATGTTGTGATTCAGAATCATCAGCTAATCTTTGAACGCTGCACGGAGAACACACGTGTTCTCGTTGCCATTAACGCTGCTGACTATCCATACACTGCTTATCACGGTGACCTGAGCGGTCAAATGACGGATCTGATCACCGGCGAAACCGTTACCATGCAGGGACAACTTGAGCTGCCCCCATACAGCGTGCAGTATTTAAGATAATGCCATAATAATCAAATTGCACAATTCAAAGCATCAAGATATGCCAAAACGTAAAATTTTTAACAAAAAAACTTACATTTTCCTTGTAATTGCAATTTATTGTTGCTACAATGCAATTAGATAATTTTTTCATAAACAAAGAGGAGGCATGTAAAAATGAAAAAAGAAACATTATCACATCTATTGCATTAGCTGGTGCCCTGTGCTTCAGCTCATTACTTCCGGTATCTGCTGCCACATTTGACAACAGTGGAATCAAGGAAACCCAGGTTGAAAAAGTTACATATCAGTTCATGAACGAAACACAGGCTGGTAAGTACAAACTTGTTGACACAGATACTCTGCACAGTTGGGTTTCAAAGAAAGACAAGATGATCATTGTAGACACAATGCCGGCTGCTGCATCCTACGACAAGCAGCATGTTCCTGGTGCTATCAACTCAGTTGCTCCAATGAAAGAAGCTGAGTACACACCGGAACAGAAAGCTGATCTGACCAGCCAGGTTGAGAAGCTCCTTCCAAACAAGACAGTCTCAAAGACTACTTCAAAAACTACATGGTCTAAAGTTTCTAAGAAAACTTACAGCAAACTGAAAAAAGCTGACAGAAAAGCAAAAAAAGTAAAAAAAGGCAAAAAGACAGTTACATATTATTACAAAAAAGTTGTAAAGAAATCTACAAAGAAAACTACTGTCAAAGATAAAAGCTACAAGATCGTAGTATACTGTGGTCATATCGGATGTGCTCGTTCTCACGTTGCTGCTGCTTACCTTGTAAAACAGGGATACACAAATGTATATCGTTACGGTGGTGGAATCAGTGCATGGGTTGATGCAGGATATTCTATCGAGAAAGTTGAAACTGCACAGCCGGCACAATAATAAGGAGCTCATGGATTTGAGCGGTTCCAGGTAATCACAACGGGGAGTTGATAGACAGCTCCCCGTTTTTTCAACAATGAAGAGAGAGAGGTTATGAAATGCAACATTCTATTTCTTTAAAAAAACGGCTTCTGACACTTCTGATAACAGCTGGATTTTTATTAGGCTCGGTATTTGCGGCCGGATCAGAAACATCCGCAGCCACAAGCCGCCTCAAGGTGTCACCGACTAAGAAAACGATTTATGTCGGAAAGGCAACCACCCTTAAGGCCAACAAGAAAGTTCGCTGGTCTGTATACAAAGGAAAGAAATATGTAAAAATTGTTTCCAAATCAAAATATGCGAAAAAAATCACTATTAAAGGATTAAGGAACGGAACATCTTATATCAAAGCAAAATACGGAAAAAAATAAAAAAAGTTAAAATTACCGTTAAGAAAAAAACAGTTTCAAGCAACGTTCCAACGAAGATCACACTTGCAGCTACCCAGAATTCTATTGGTGTAGGTGACCACTGTTCTGTATATGTAAAATCCGTATCACCTTCTACCGCAAGCAAGGCTGTGACCTATTCATCCAGCAATGAAAAGGTAGCTACTGTATCCCGAAGCGGACTGATCTCAGGAGTCAAAGATGGTACAGTTACAATCACAGCGACTTCAACAAAAAACAATGCACGAAAAGCAACTATCAAGATTACTGTTTTAAAAACACTTCGTGGCACTGTCAAACTGACCGCAAGCCTTTCCACTGAAGAGAAATTCCCAAAGGGAAAAGTGGCATGCCTTTGGATTCCGGTGCCTGAAACAGACGCAAATGGTTCACAGACTATTTCTCCTTCCAGTATCAAATACACAGCAAAACACGCCACAGAAGTAAAGATTATGCCAGACTCTGCCGGTAACAAAGCCTTATACGTTAAATGGGATGAGAATACAGACCCGAAAGATCGTACAGTTGATTTCTCCTTCAATGTAGTCCGAAGAGAAATCATCCGCCCTGCCAACATGCAGGCATTAGAAAAAGGTACTGTTGATAAAGAAAAAATGGCGCCATATCTGAAAGAAACCAAGCGAAGCGGATCTCTGACCAGCGGAATTGTAAAAGAAACAGCTGACAAAATCGTCAAAGACGCACATGCTACTACTGTTTATAAGAAAGCATATGCCATTTATGACTGGGTCTGCGAAAATCTAAGGCGTGACAATAGCACTCCGGCGATCGGTTCAGGAGATGTACAGTATATTCTTAAAAATACCGATAAAGGTATCGGAAAATGTACTGACGTAAATGCTGTATTCGTCGCACTCTGCAGAGCGGAAGGCATCCCTGCAAGAAGTGTTTACGGATTAAAGCTGAATGCCATGATCGATAATCCTAATACTCCTTATGTTCAGAAATGCAAGCCACAATATTATCTGCCAGGATATGGATGGGCAGAAGCTGATGTAAGTGCATTGCTGAAACTCCCAGATATCATGGGACACGAAGATGATTATCGTGGAAAAAATGTATCAGCAGAGAAAGCCCAAATCTGGAAATCCTTAAAAGACGAATACTGGGGTTCAGCCGATGATCACTGGATGATGCTAAGTGCCGGCGGAGATATCACACTTTCTCCAAAACAGGACGAAACAACTGCAGCCGATGCAGTACTTAACCCAGATGGCTCTGTAAAGAATTACGGAATCCTTAACGGCGATGGAACCCTACACTATTTTATATATCCATATGCAGAATATGACGGACATTATCTAAAAAACTATGGCACTACCGAATTTGATTACAAATACTCTTTTGAAGAAGGTAATGACGACTGCGGATGCTAAGAAAAAAAGCGGTTGGAATGCTGACATATCATCAGCGTTCCAACCACTTTTTATCTTGGTATCACGTTATTGTTTCTCTAATACCTTCACGATCTCTGCCATATACATGGTGTGATAATCTTTCTGCGGATACCATCTTGTATCACATTCTTCATCTGTGAAACATTCTGGCAGCATATCCTGCGCATAAAGCTTTCTGCACACAAATACCAGATCTGCTTCCTCAACTGCTGTTGTTCCATCCACATAGTATGGATGAAGTCCGGCTTCTGCCCACTTATCTTCCACATCTCGTCCGGAAACTCTTCCACACACATTCAGCGCTTCCCTTTTCTCTTCCGGTAGGAAAGAAAGTGTAAAATACTCTGAATTATCTACAAATTCTTTCGTATATCTCTGCGGACGGATGTAAGCAGTTGCCACATTCTTGCCCCACATGATTCCGACTCCACCCCAGCTGGCTGTCATCGTATTGCTCTTCTTCTCATCACCTGCCGTGATCAGCATCCATTCTTTGGAAATCTTGTGAAATGGATTGATTTTCAATGTATCAATAGAAATCTCTTTAAATGCCATTTTCTACGCCTGCTTTCTGATTTTTTATTTTTTCATATATTGTTCTTTGTACTTTGCAATTACAATTCTGGATTATTTCATGAGTACTTTACGGAAATTCTTCTTTCCTTTTTTCAGTACAAGACCTTCTCCGCTCATATCTTCTGCCTTAAACGCTGCATGGATATCTGTAACTTTTTCACCATCAACAGCAACTCCACCCTGCTGTACTGCACGGCGTGCTTCTGATTTGGATGGAACCAGTCCGGCTTTTACAAGCATTGTCATAATGTCAATCTCACCATCTGTCATGTCATCAGCTGTAAGTTCTGCTGTCGGCATATCAGCGGCAGCACCTTTGCTGAACAGTGCTCTTGCAGCTTCCTGCGCTTTCACAGCCTCTTCTTCACCATGAACAAGTTTTGTCAGTTCATAAGCAAGAATCTCTTTTGCTGTATTTAACTGTGCGCCTTCCCAGCTGTCCATCTTGTCAATCTCTTCCAGCGGAAGGAATGTCAGCATTCGGATACATTTCAGAACATCTGCATCTGCAACATTTCTCCAGTACTGATAGAAATCAAATGGAGAAGTCTTCTCCGGATCAAGCCATACAGCACCACTCTGTGTTTTACCCATCTTCTTGCCTTCTGAGTTCAGAAGCAGTGTAATCGTCATCGCACTTGCGTCTTTCCCAAGTTTACGGCGAATCAGTTCTGTACCTGCAAGCATGTTGCTCCACTGGTCATCTCCACCAAATTCCAGATTACATCCATATTTCTGGAATAACTCATAGAAATCATATGCCTGCATGATCATGTAGTTAAACTCAAGGAAACTTAATCCTTTCTCCATTCTCTGTTTGTAACATTCAGCAGTCAGCATACGGTTTACGCTGAAATGAGCACCTACTTCACGAAGTACTTCAATGTAGTTCAGATCCATCAGCCAGTCTGCATTATTTACCATCAATGCTTTTCCATCTGAGAAATCAATAAAACGGCTCATCTGCTTTTTAAAGCAGTCACAGTTATGCTGGATTGTCTCCGGTGTCATCATCTGACGCATATCTGTACGACCGGATGGATCTCCGATCATCGCTGTTCCTCCACCGATCAGAGCGATCGGTTTATTTCCTGCTTCCTGAAGACGTTTCATCAGGCACAATGCCATGAAATGTCCGACATGAAGGCTGTCTGCTGTCGGATCAAATCCAATATAGAATGTTGCTTTTCCATTATTTACCAAATCTCTGATCCGTTCTTCGTCTGTTACCTGCGCGATCAGTCCGCGGGCTTTTAACTCTTCATAAATTCCCATTTTCCTGTCCTCTCCTTTTCTTATCTTAAGATTTACTTTCACGCAAAAAAGTCCTTACCTGATCAAACAATCAGATAAGGACGAGATTATCGTGTTACCACCTTATATTCACCGATATGCTTACGCTTATCAGCCTCAGAAGGTCTGCGTGTTCACAAACCTGTGCACATAACGTATGCCACACGTCGCAGCCTACAAAACGCTTCTATGCAGGTATCTTATGAAACCATACATGCGCTTCTTCGGTGCGCAGCTCCGGGATGTATTCGCAACCATGTCCTTTGTGCGCCTCTCACCAGCCGGCAACTCTCTGTACAGGTGTCAAGACTGTTACTTCTTCTCTTCTTCGCCTTTGTAAATATTCTCATATCGTTTAAAGACTAACTTATTTGTAGATATTTGTCAAGGCTTTTATTGCCTGAAATGTCCCGGCAATATTCCCAAAATAATATGCCCATTTCCAGTCACGCCTTATTGTAATAATGCAGGATCAGAAGAGACCTTACGAATTGCTCCGTATTTCGTACTCTCATAATTCTTATAATACGGGCACTGTGCTTTCAGGCATTGTGCATTTTCATCTGAAAATGTACAACATATCTTCTCTGGCAGTTCCATCTTCACACCCAACTCTTTCTCCACAAAATTCACTGCTTCTGTCACAGCCTTGAAGGAATCCCGTTTACAGCATCTTGGACCGCCCGCCTCACCGATTGCCTCTAATGCTCTGGCAGTCATGCGGTTTGCTCTTCCCCAGGATTTTCCGGTAAGCGGTGTAGCCTTTAAAATAATGCTCATGAAAATGCCCGTACTCACTGCAGCTCCACAGCAGCCCCACATTCCACAGGCACCACCCGGATATTCACTGCCACGATGCCGCATTTCTTCCAGTGCATCTTCAAAAGAATCCACTTTTCCGCCTGCATTTTTATATGCCGCCAGAAGTGCTGCTCCGACAAGAATATGATGTTCCGGTCCATGCATGTAAATGTATGGATTCTCCATAATCTCCTGCATAATCTCAATCGGATTCACCGAAGTCGTTTTGCCCGTTTCTTCCATGATCACTTCTACGCCTTTTTTCTCATGACAGCTATCACATACATAATGTCCATCTTCACAGCACGCATAACTTTCAAATATCTGATGGCACATCTGACATTCTAACTTTTCTGCCTTCTCTGTGTATACTAACGATTTCCCGCACACCAGACAGGCGCCTTCTCCTCTCGCCATACCTTTTCTCTCCTTTTTTAAATGTGCCTTGCATATTCTCGTGTCAGGAGCGCGATTATATGCAACACTCTACCTCTCATGCGAGTGTGCAACTCGCCAGAGGCTTATTATATAATAACAGATCTGCCTGAAAAGACAGATCTGTCTGTAATTACATTATCCCAAAAATACTACATCATCTTTCGGTTTCTCCGCCTCTGTCAGTTCTTCCAGATAAAGTACCGGCTGCTTACGGTCCGGATACATGACTGCTTCATACTCAAATCTTGCCCGCACATGTACCCACTGATTCTTCTTAACCTTTGTTCCATCTGTGATCTTGCACGGATATCCGTAATAACGGACATCATTTGCACAACAGGTCATAATCTTACGCACCGGCACAAACATGTCATCTCCCATTCCTCTCGGGATAAGTACCTGCGCTGTAAATTCAACTTCCTTGTGCAGATACAATTCCGGATGATCATATGCATCTACATACCATACACCGAAATCCATATCCTCAATCACAATCTTGTCTCCCTTTACATCATATGGAAGATCGTCCTCTGACGGTTCAATGATCTTGCCTTCCAGATCTTCAAAAATCAGCTGTGCCATCGGATTCTGTACCTTCAAGGCACGGCGGAATCCGGCACGGCTCATGTTGCGGTCACAGCGGTTAACAATGATCAGTGAAGATTCTGTCAGCTGCTCCATCAGCATATTACGCATATTTGTCAGATACATATCCAGTGTTGTTCCGTCCACAGTAGAGTAGATTCCCTGAATCTCCCATCCACGTGGGTAACGCATCTTAATCAGTTTTTCCAACTTCCACATACCATTGAACTCAATCACAACCTGTGTCGGCTGGTAATTCTTCAAACAATTTTTGAAAAATGTAGGATTCAGCTGCTCTTCCTCTTCTACCTGCAGCATTACCATATTCTTCATCTTCAAATATTCCGGTGAAAACTCTTTCTCACCTTCCTCACATACGATCAGAAGTGTAAGTCCCGGTTCGATCCAGTCCTGTGTCATCAAAGTATCTTTGATCAGTGTTGTCTTACCACTGTCCAGAAATCCGGTACAAATAAAAATCGGTGTTGTTCCCATTTGTTTCTCCTTCTATATCCTGATTTAAAACTCCATCATTAAAAATGATATTTTATAAATGGAATAACTTCATCAGGTCTTCTTCTTTCAAATCTGTACCAATGACACAGATACGTCCTGTATAATCTGCCTGGCACTCACGAGTCTCGTACTCTTCCGGCACAAGGTCAAACTGTCTCCATGTTCCGTCTTCCATAGCGATAATTCCTTTGGAACGAAGGATTGTTCCATAACCATCTGTCTCTGATAATGCTTTCAGGATCAAATCCAGCTCTTCTTCTGTATACTTGTGAGCAGTCTCCTTGCCCCAGCTTGTAAACACATCATCTGCATGATGGTGATGATGGTGATCGTGGTCATGTCCGCAGCCACATCCACACTCATGGTCGTGATCATGGTGATGCTCATGATGTCCACAGCAGCCGTGCTCCTCATGGTCGTGATCTTCGTGATCATGAGGATGTTCATGATGTCCGCAGCAGCCGTGCTCCTCATGGTCGTGATCGTGATCATGATGATGCTCATGATGTCCGTGACCTTCTTTATCCTCGAACAGCCCTTCGATCTCTGCTCCTGCATGAAGTGCATGCTGGATTGCTTCTTTTCCAAGCTGATCCCACGGTGTGGAAATAATTGCTGCCTTCTCATTCTCTTCACGCAGCATCTTTACACAATCTTCTACTTTCTCATCTGTCATCATCTGTGTACGGCTGACAACGATTGTAGACGCATGCTCTACCTGATCCTTAAAGAACTCGCCAAAATTCTTCAGATACATCTTAGCTTTCTTACCATCAACGATCGTAATTCTTTCTTCGATCTCGATATCTGCATCTTTCTTCACGTCTTCAATTGCTCTTGCTACATCGGATAATTTTCCAACTCCTGAAGGCTCGATGATTACACGGTCCGGTTTGTACTCATCCAGAACTTTCACGAGCGCCTTACTAAAATCTCCAACCAGTGTACAGCAGATGCATCCGGAGTTCATCTCTGTAATCTCAATTCCTGCATCTTTTAAGAAACCACCGTCAATTCCAATCTCACCAAATTCATTCTCAATCAGAACCAGTTTCTCTCCTGCAAATACATCCTGTACCAGTTGTTTAATAAATGTTGTCTTTCCGGCTCCGAGGAATCCGGAAATAATATCTACTTTTGTCATTATATAGTTACCTCTTTTCTTTATACATTTGCATATTAGTTGCGTTTAATCTCCGTTTCTTATCTTACCACAAACTTGCCCTGTCTTCTAGACCTTTCCCGGCTTCATGAGAAAAAAAGAATATGAATTTTCTATAAAATTGTCAGTACGTTAAAAAGAAGCAGTATTTTTATCCCCCTGAAAATACTGCTTCTTTTGTTATACCATATGAAATTTTTAATTTTAACGAACAAAGCCTTATTTCACTGCCCAGTGTGACAGACTCTGACCGACCACTTATCTTATTAGTTTTGTTTGATTATCTTGTGGATCACCTTACAGGATTCCGCCTACAGACAGGAATAATGGTGCAAATACAAGTGATACGATCGTCATTAACTTAATCAGAATGTTAATAGACGGTCCGGAAGTATCTTTAAACGGATCACCAACGGTATCTCCGACAACGGCTGCTTTGTGAGCCTCACTTCCTTTTCCACCATGATTGCCATCTTCGATGTACTTCTTCGCATTGTCCCATGCACCACCTGCATTAGACATGAAAATTGCCATCATAACACCTGTTACAAGTGCTCCTGCCAGAAGTCCGCCAAGTGCGGATGGTCCAAGTAACAGACCAACTGCAAGCGGTGACAGTACTGCCATCACACCAGGAACCAGCATCTCGTGAAGTGCTGCTGTTGTGGAAATCGCTACGCAGGACTTGTAATCCGGCTTCTCTTTTCCTTCCATAATGCCAGGCATTTCTTTGAACTGACGTCTTACTTCCTCGATCATCTGATATGCAGCCTTCGATACAGAAGACATTGTCATAGCAGAGAACAGGAACGGAAGCATACCACCGATAAATAATCCAATGATTACACGGCTGTCCAGAATGTCAATGTTCTTTAACTGAACTGCTTCTGCATAAGATACAAATAAAGCAAGTGCTGTAAGCGCCGCAGAACCGATGGCAAATCCTTTACCCATAGCTGCAGTTGTGTTACCAACAGCATCCAGCTTGTCCGTGATCTTACGAACACTTGGATCAAGACCTGACATCTCAGCGATACCACCGGCATTGTCTGCGATCGGTCCATATGCGTCTACAGCAACTGTAATTGCAGTTGTAGACAGCATACCGACTGCTGCCAGAGCGATTCCGTAAAGTCCACTGACTGTATAAGCCACAAAAATACCTACGCAGATCAGTAGGATCGGAATAGCTGTAGACTTCATACCAACAGCAATACCACTGATGATCGTTGTTGCAGATCCTGTCTCAGACTGTTCTGCGATCTCTTTTACAGATTTGTAGTCACCTGAAGTATAAACTTCTGTGATGATACCGATCAGAAGACCAACGATCAGTCCTGCTGTTACAGAGATTGCTGCGTTAAAATTGCCAAAGCAGTATTTGCTTGCAAAAAACGCAACGATCAATACCAGAATACTGGATACATAAGATCCCATCTTCAGTGCTTTGTGTGGGTTGGAGTTCTCATCACCCTTAACAAAGAATGTACCAAGGATAGATGAGATCAGTCCCAATCCTGAGATCAGAAGCGGGAACAGTGCTCCGGATACCTGGAAATACACAACTCCGAGTGTCAGCGCAGAAATCAGCGCACCAACATAAGACTCGAAAAGGTCCGCTCCCATACCGGCAACATCACCTACGTTATCTCCTACGTTATCAGCGATTACGGCCGGGTTACGCGGATCATCTTCCGGGATTCCTGCTTCTACTTTACCAACAAGATCCGCTCCAACGTCAGCAGCTTTTGTATAAATACCACCACCAACACGGGCAAATAATGCAATAGAAGAAGCACCTAAACTGAATCCGGAAAGGACTTCTACGTTCTTCGTAATCACGTAGATTGCGCTTACTCCGAGAACACCAAGTCCTGCTACACACATCCCCATTACAGCACCACCTGAAAATGCGATGGAGAGTGCACGGTTCATACCGGACTCTTTTGCAGCATTCGCTGTTCTGACATTTGCCTTCGTTGCTACAGTCATACCACAGTAACCAGCCAGTGTGGAGAATAATGCTCCCACAACAAAACATACAGCAGTTACCCAACTCTTGATCCCGACTCCGATCAAGATGAATAAAATCAGCACGAATACGACAAGAATCTTGTATTCTGCTGTGAGGAAGGCCTGGGCTCCTTCACTGATCGCTCCTGCGATCTCTCTCATCCTTTCGTTACCGGCACTCTGTCTGCTTACTTTTACTGCAAGATATGCGGCAAAAAGCAATGCGACAACTCCGAATACCGGAACAATCACAAAAAGATTTTCCATATACTTAACCTCCCAATAGATTAGTGTTATCTATAATACCATATTTGCAGAAAAAATAAAAAGACTTTTTTTAGAATTTTTTGAATTTTCTTGTTATTCCTCCTGTTTTAACGTTTTTTCTTCTCTTTCGCAAGCAGTGCTGCCCCCAAAGCACCTGCGTATCTTCCATTTTTCGTTGTCTCAACCACACATCCTAACTTCTTTGACAAAATATCTGTAAAATAGACACTGTCACTTAAACCGCCTGTCAGAATCACCTTATCGGAAAATGTTTTTCTCTGGCTGAGTTGGGCAACTTTGGCTGCCACTGAATCTACAACACCCGCTGCAATGTCTTCTCTTTTCTTTCCTTCTCCAATATAATTAATGACTTCTGACTCTGCAAATACCGTACATAGAGAACTGATTGGAAGCACTTCCCCTTCCGCTGCCAGTTCAAACAGTTCCTGAAGCGTCACGCCGAGACGGTTTGCCATAACTTCCAGAAATTTTCCCGTTCCCGCTGAACATTTATCGTTCATCAGAAAATCCCGTACCATTCCATGTTCCACAAGAATTACTTTTGTATCCTGACCGCCTACGTCAATAATCGTGCAGTCATCACCCGCCATTTCGCGTCCCCCTCTTGCATGACAGGTAATCTCTGTAATAACAAAATCTGCGAACTCAACCGCAACACGTCCATATCCGGTTGCCACTACTTTTGTCTCGTCTGACAGAACATCTATATTTTCTGTCTCTAATTTTTCTTTAATGATCTGACAGGTCTCCTTGCTGCTCCATCCTGTTGGCAAAACGAAATGTAATTCTTTTTCTCCACGCACAACTACTTTAGAAGCGGTTGAACCAATATCAATTCCTACGTAATACATCTTAATCTCCTGCTCTTTTTGCTGACTTTTCCACATTTATCTTCGTTCTTCTTCGGAATATCCACCATTTCCCGAATCATCATAGCCGATTTCCACAAGTACAAGTCCGTTCGGCGGTGCTGTAACGCCTGCTGCTGTACGGACTTTCTCATCCAGAATCTCTTTTACCCGTTCCGGTTCGTAAAATCCCCTACCGACACGTATCAGCGTCCCGGCAATGATACGGACCATATTATAGAGAAATCCATTTCCCGTGATTCGAAGGGTAATGTCTTCCCCTTCCTGCATGATATCCAGCGCATAAACCGTACGCACTGTGTCTTCCACGTTTGTCTTAATGTTGCAGAAACTCACAAAATCATGCTCCCCGATCAGATACGCTGCACCTTTTTTCATCGCTTCTACATCCATCGGGAACGAAACATGTGTACTGTATCTTCGTTTCAGCGGATTTGGCACCGGCGCATTACAAATGTGATATTCATATGTTTTAACTACATGCTCCTGATAACGCGGGTGCCAGTCATCCGGTACCTGACAAGACTGCCGGATGACAATATCATCCGGCAGTTTCTGATTCAATGCATAAGCCATGCGCTCCGGCGGAATGGAAGACTCCGTATCAAAAACGGCAACATTTCCCAGTGCATGCACACCGGAATCTGTACGGCTTGCTCCGATGATCCGGATATCCTCTCCCGTCAGCTTACTGATTTTTTTATTTAATACTTCTTCTACGGTGATTCCATTCGGCTGAATCTGCCATCCGCAGTAATCCGTACCGTCATAGGCAACCGTTAATTTCACTCTTCTGCTCATTTATGTTCTCCTGGAACTTTAAAAATACTGCCATCATTTCACATTGACTCTTCTGTTGATGCCATCACCGCTTATTTAAAATACCCAGATATGCAACTGCACACCACGACCGATTGCGACCACTGCGACCACATATGCAATCACAATGATATAAGCCGCATAATCTCTGCTCTTATAGCGAAGTGGCTTCATCTTCGTGCGCCCATCGCCGCCCCTGTAGCACCTGGCTTCCATCGCCATCGCAAGGTCATTTGCACGGCGGAATGCCGATACAAACAACGGTACTAGGATCGGCACCATGCTTTTCGCTCTCTGCAGTATATTACCGCTCTCGAAATCCGCACCTCTTGCAAGCTGTGCTTTCATGATCTTATCTGTCTCTTCCAGCAAAATCGGAATAAACCGGAGTGCGATTGACATCATCATCGCAATCTCATGTACCGGCACATGAATCTTATTCAGTGGATGAAGCACCGCTTCGATCCCATCTGTCAGCTCATTCGGTGTTGTCGTAAATGTCATCAGCGAAGAACCAATAATCAGATAAACAAGCCGGATTGCCATATATACCGCAGTACGAAGACCACCTTCTGTGATTGTAAAGATCCATGCATGAAACAGCACGTCTCCCTGTCTTGTCAGAAACAGGTTAAATAATACTGTGATCATAAGCAGCATGATCACCGGCTTCAGTCCTTTTACAATATAAGAAAAAGGAACTTTGGAAATGTGGATCACACAGATCAGAAATATCGTTGCCACAAGATATCCCGGAATACTGCTGAATAAGAAAAGCGAGATCAGATACAGCAGTGTACATATCAGTTTTACTCTCGGATCCAGTCTGTGGATCACACTTTTTGCTGGATAATATTGTCCTATTGTAATATCTCGAATCATTTTCTCTTCTCCAGTGCCTTCTTAATCTGCGCAGCCGCTTCTTCCACGGTTGTTACATTTGGTTCCACTGCAAATCCCTGTTCTTTCAGATCATGCATAATATAAGTTACCTGCGGTGCTGCAAGCCCTACCTGCTCCAACTCCCGATAATGTTCAAATATCTTGCGCGGGCAGTCATTGTACATCACTTCACCTTTATTCATAACGATAATGCGATCAGCATATCTGGCAATATCCTCCATACTGTGGGACACCAGAATAACTGTCATATCTCTCTGCGTATGCAGATAAGCGATCTGATCCAGAATGTCATCACGTCCTTTCGGATCCAGTCCCGCTGTCGGTTCATCCAGTACAAGTACCTTCGGATGCATGGCAAGCACACCTGCAATCGCTACACGTCTTTTCTGCCCACCCGAGAGTTCGAAAGGCGAAGAATTGTAATATTTTTCTTTTAATCCAACAAGTTTCAATGCCTCCAGCGCACATTCCATACACTGATCCGGATTCAGTCCCTGATTCTTCGGCCCAAAGCAGACATCACTCATAACATCCACTTCAAAAAGCTGATGCTCCGGATACTGAAATACAAGTCCGACCTGATTTCTCAGTTCACGCATATTATATCCCGGTTCGTAAATATTCTTACCATCATAATAAAGTGCACCGGATGTCGCCTTTACCAGTCCATTCAGATGCTGAATCAGCGTGGATTTGCCCGATCCTGTATGACCGATAATCCCTACAAATTCTCCATGCGGAATTTCCAGACATACATCCTTCAATGCCTGTTTTTCGTAGGCGGTTCCTGCACTGTATACATAATTCAAATGTTCTAATTTAATCGACATAATGCTTCCACCAACTCTTCCTTTCGCAGAATTCCTTCCGGAATATCCACTCCCTGTTTACGAAGTGTATCTGCAAGGAGTGTCACCTGCGGTACATCCAGGCGGTACTCTTTTAATTTATCTACCTGCGAAAATATCTTCTTCGGTGTTCCCTGCATAACTACATGACCATGATCCATAACATAGATCTGATCCGCATCGATGACTTCTTCCATATAGTGCGTGATCAGGATCACCGTCACATGTTTCTCTTTTCTTAACTTCTGAACTGTTTTCAGAACTTCTTTTCTTCCGACCGGATCCAGCATCGCGGTAGGCTCATCAAGCACGATACACTTCGGCTCCATCGCCACTACGCCCGCAATTGCCACACGCTGCTTCTGTCCGCCGGACAGCTTGTTTGGCGAATGGTGTCTGTATTCCAGCATGCCGACTGCTTTCAGACTTTCTTCCACACGTGTCCAGATCTCATCTGTTGGAACTCCAAGGTTCTCCGGACCGAATCCTACATCTTCTTCCACAACTGTTCCGATGATCTGATTGTCCGGATTCTGAAATACCATTCCCGCCGACTGTCTGACATCCCACAGATGCTCCGGTTCTTTTGTATCCCAGCCGCTCACCCACATCGTGCCGCCGGTTGGAACTAATATTGCATTCATATGCTTTGCCAGCGTTGATTTTCCGGAACCGTTATGTCCCAAAATGGCAATAAACTGCCCTTCTCTGGCGTTTATATTCACCCCGTCAATTGCGCGGTACGTTCCGGTCACGTTACCTTCTTCATCCCGCTTCTCATATTCAAATATCAGATTATCTGTCTGAACCATATCCATCTGTTATATGCCTCCAGCCATAAAATATCAGGCTGCACCCGGTAAGGTGCAGCACACGGTCTTCTTTGTTTCTTTCATCTTATTATGAAACTTTCTCCGGCTCCGGATAAGTCTCTCCGAATGTCTCAACCGTTACACTCTTCATCTTCTGTTCTTCTAACGGTCTGTCACTGTAATCTGTATCGGTTGCAGCAATCTTATTTACCACATCCATACCTTCGATGATCTTACCAAATGCAGCATAAGCACCGTCCAGATGTGGGGAGTTCTTGTGCATGATGAAGAACTGAGATCCTGCTGAATCCGGGTACATGGCTCTTGCCATAGACAGTACACCTTCTGTGTGCGCAAGGCTGTTCGCATAACCATTCTTCATGAATTCGCCACGGATCGTATATCCCGGACCACCCATTCCTGTTCCATCCGGACATCCGCCCTGGATCATGAATCCACTGATCACACGATGAAAGATCAGTCCGTTGTAGAATCCTTTATTAACGAGAGAAACGAAATTATTTACTGTATTCGGTGCAATCTCAGGATACAGCTCCGCTTTCATAATATCTCCATTTCCCATTTCAATTGTAACTACTGGATTTGCCATTTTTTATATCCTCACTTTTTCCTGTAATTTTACATAATCGATTATTATTGTAACTGAAAAACAGTTTTTCGTAAAGAGGGGACAGGGATTTTCTAAAAAGGGACAGGGGAATTTTAATTTGGGACGGGGATTTTCTAGAAAATCCCCGTCCCAAATTAAAAATTAAATCGTATACAACACTATCCCGCCTTTTTCCTCATAGCCGGTGTCCCACATTTTCCGGAGCGACAGCCAAATCTCCTCGCCATATGTCGCAATACGAATGAGCATATCTTCATCCTTCTCTTCATAGCCGACAACCAGGAACCAGTGCCATGTAAAATCCTTAAATTCTTCGGTATTCTTATGTTTCAACATCAGATACGGAACCGGAAGTCCTGCATCGATCTGGCTCTTGATCCGCCGGTATGCCCCTGCATATTCTACATCACCGGATATTTCCTGCATGCGTATATTTAAAAATCCGGCTTCTTCTATATCCAGCTTCGCCTGCACAGCCGCTATATATTTGCTGAACCCATCCACATACCAGGATAATTTGCGGACACCGCCCACTCTTGGACGGATGTAAGGCTTCATCACCTGGCTGAACCGCTTGTAATCTTCTTTTGTCAGATTGTTGATATCGTAGGGATACAATGCACGCATTCCCATATATTTTGCAAAATAGATACAGCTGTCGCACGCCGTTGCCGCAGCACAGCCCCCCATATTCATAACTACATTACTGAACCAGTCCTGATTTCCGCCAAATGCCCCCTCAATAGCGAAATATTCCAGCTCTTTCTTCATTGTCTGTTCACCTTCTTGTTTTTATTTTCCTGCACTCTCATTCTACTTATACTCTTACTCTGTCCAAAGCGTTGCCACAAAATCGCTCTTAACCACTTTTCTGTCTAAAGCGTTGCCACAAAATCGCTTTTAACCACTTTTCTCAAATTCTTTTATTCCGTCCGGAGTGCTGTCACCGGATCACTCTTTGCTGCTTTTCTGGACGGGATCAGTCCGCCTAGAAGTGTCAGAACAACACTTAACACAATCAGCACAAGCGCCGGCACAGCCGGAAGGACTGCATTTATATTGGTATTATTTGTCAGTGTATGGATCACCATGTTTGCAGGAACAAGAATCAGAAGCGTCAGTCCGATTCCCATAAGCCCTGCACAGAGACCAATGATAAATGTCTCGGCATTAAACACCTGTGAAACATTTCCTTTGGATGCTCCGATCGCACGCAGGATTCCGATCTCCTTCTTACGTTCCAGTACACTGATATAAGTAATAACACCGATCATGATCGAAGATACGATCAACGAAATTGCCACAAATGCGATCAGTACATAACTGATGATATTAATAATATCTGTTACCGAATTCATCATTGTACCCACAATATCCGTATAAGTGATTACCTGTTCATCTTTTCCGGCTTTTTCCATCTTTTTATTATAATTATCCAGAATATCGACAACCTTTGCTTTTGCGTCAAAATTCTTCGGATACAGGGAAATCGTACTCGGCTTCGCAAAATCAGCATAACCAAGTTTCTGCAGATTTCCTTCGTAAGTTGCCTTTTCCTGACCACTCATTGACATAAACAGTTCCATCAGATCATCCTGGCTCATATTCATATTAAATGCTTTGGCAAATGCTGAAGGATCGATCTTCATGGCATCCTGAAGCTGCGTACCGATATTTGACATTGCCTGTGTCATTGCTATCTGCATACCTTTTGTCATCTGACTGGTGATCTGCTTCATCGCAGAAGTCATCTGTTTCTGCAATGTTTTCGACAATGCTTTGCTGTATGTTCCCATCGCACCTTTCATATAAGTTCCCATAGATTTGGAAATCTGTTTTTCCAGTTTATCCATGTCGATTGCCTGCGTAAGTCCTGCTGCCAGGTATTTCTGACCATCCGGCGTGCTGATATAATCCAGAAAATACTGCCCCATCTTCGTCGGATCAGGCTTGTTATTTTTCTTCGCATACACCAGATATCCTGCTGACAACTGTGAAGACAGACTATCCATCTCTGCATCCGTAATCTGGATATCCATATCCGCAAATACTTTGTCCGCCCACGTATTCATGATACTCACTGCACCGTCTGTTTTCAGATATGCCTGCAAATATTCACTGAATTTATCAGGATCCGTCAGGTTGTTTGCCTTCTCATACTGCTGGAAGCCTTTCATCACATCTGTGACAAGTTCCTGCATACGTTCGGTCGTAAGCGTTACTTTTCTCTGCTTTTTCAAAATAGCTTTCATATTCGTCTTAAGGATCGTCTGCGCACTGTCCGTCTTCAGATATGCCGCAAACGCACTGTCCAGACTCGAATAATCCGCTTCCGGATGTGTCTTCACATACTCGTTATAGCCAAGCATCAGACTTGCCGATAACTTCTCCATACCACCCGGTTTTACTGCGACCTGCAGATTCTTCACCATATCATCCAACTGCAGATCCGGCATATCTTCAAGGTTCATTGCAATTTTGTCTAAATCGATCATTTTCGACAGATCCATAGACTTTCCGGCATTTTCAAATAATTTCTGCATATTTAGGGAATCCCCGGAAAATGCATTCTTCATACTACCTGAAAATGCACTTGTATCCATACCGAAAGCATTTTTTAACGCATCCTGATCAACCGCAAACATAGAATTCATATCCATGCCTTTTTTCTTATCAGGCTTTCCGAACTTTTCTCCGGTGAAAATGTCTTTTTTCTTATTTTTCAACTGTTCTCTTACGATCTTACTGTTCTTTGCTTCCTGTACCGTATGCTGTACAAGCGAAGCCGGATAGTTAATTCCCGGTGTCAGTGATGCAGCTTTTCCGCCCTTTTTCGGCTGTACAACACCGACAATCTTTATATCTTCCGCATTTTTCATCAGTTTCTTCAGGTAACTCTGATTACCGGACTTATCCTTCCAGACCTTATATTTGCTGTCATACTGATAATAATCCGAAGCGTCTACCAGCTTGAACTTCGCATTCATAATATCACGGTAAGTATATTTTCCAATATCTCCCGGCATCTTTATATTCTTCTCGTCGATAAAATTCTGGACCATATCATCCAGCTCTTTGATATTACGAAGTCCCAGTGTATACAGAAGAAAATCACTCATACTTCCATCCGGTGTCAGCACAAGAACGCACTCGTTATAATCCTGCGGCCAGCGTCCTGCCTTAATGTTATACTGCCCCTTATACAAATCCGGGTTATCCGGCATCCGGTAAAATACATTGGTGCTCATCATACTGGACATCATACTGTTCGTTCCAACGGAGGAGCCAAGTCCCATTGCCGCAAATGACTGATCCGGATTCACTTTACGGATCTTCTTGCCAGTATCTCTGTAGATCTGTGGTGTTACATTATAGGAATATTCGATAGATTTCGTATATTTTCGAACATCCGACTGATCACTGTCCAGATACTTCTTCAAAGACTTGAGGTCATTGGAATTCATCTTGCTGAACATTTCCGTCACATTTTTGAAAATTTTCACCTGCTGATCTGCTTTGTTTTTTGTATTCGTTGTACTTTTTTTATCTTTTGCGCTGTCTGAATCACTGTCATTACCGCTCATTCCGACGATCATTGAAGAAATGTCAAATCCGGTGCTCTGGATCTGCAGCGGATATTCAGAAAGCGTATCTTCTTCCACCGACTGGATATAATCATTCACTCCGGTCGAAAGTGCCAAAATGAGTGCAATTCCGATGATTCCGATGGAACCTGCAAATGCAGTCAGGAGTGTTCGCGCCTTCTTCGTCTTCAGGTTATTAAAGCTAAGTGCAAGTGCCGTTAAAAATGACATAGAAGATTTGCCCATGTTCTGATGAACCGGAACTTTCTCTTCATCCTGCTTCGGAATATATGGATCGGAATCCGAGCGGATCTTTCCATCTTTTAACTTCACAATCCTCGTTGCGTACTCCTGCGCCAGCTCCGGATTGTGCGTAACCATTACAACCAGGCGGTCTTTTGCCACTTCACGCAGAAGATCCATAACCTGTACGCTTGTCTCACTGTCCAGCGCACCGGTCGGCTCATCTGCCAGTAAAATATCCGGATCATTGACAAGCGCTCTCGCGATCGCGACACGCTGCATCTGTCCCCCGGACATCTGGTTCGGCTTCTTATGTAACTGTTCTCCGAGTCCTACCTGCTCCAGTGCTTCTATCGCACGTTTTCTCCGCTCTTCCTTGCCGATTCCTGAAATCGTCAGGGCAAGTTCCACATTTGACAGTACCGTCTGATGTGGAATCAGATTATAACTTTGAAACACAAATCCAATCGTATGGTTCCGATATGAATCCCAATCTCTGTCCTTGTATTTTTCCGTCGATATTCCATTAATCACCAGATCACCGCTGTCGTAGCGGTCCAGCCCGCCGATAATGTTCAGAAGCGTTGTCTTACCAGAACCGCTCGGTCCAAGAATTGCAACAAATTCATTATCCCTGAGATTCAGGCTCACATCATCCAGTGCTTTCTGGACGAGATTCGCTGTCCGGTATTCCTTGCATATATGTTGGATTTGTAACATGTAGTATTCTCCTTCTTTTCAGCCTTATCTTTTTATTATAGCGAAAAAATCTATAAAAAGCTCCTTTTTATAGAAAATTAAGAAATTATTAAAGCATCGCATTTTCCTCGTCGCCATAAAAAAATCTGCTGCCTATTCCGGCAACAGATTTTTCATACTCTTTAAACTGATATATAAAGTTGAAGAATTATGTAAAAGTGCGGATGTTGTCGGCGGTATCACGCCCATCACGCCTAACAGGATCAGTCCTGTATTAATTCCGACAATACTTCTGTAATTGCCATGGATCCGGCTCATTAACCGGTCACTTAATTCTTTCAGTGTCACGATCTCATGTAAGCTGTCTGCTCCGACCGTCACGTCTGCGATCTCTCTTGCAATCTCAGCACCGTCACTGATCGCAATGCCAACATCTGCCGCTGACAGTGCCGGCGAATCATTGATTCCATCGCCAATCATGATGACTTTTCTTCCGGCTTTCTTCTCAGCTTCGATAAAGTTCGCCTTATCTTCCGGCAGTACTTCTGAGAAATACCGGTCAACACCAACTCTTGCAGCAATCGCTTTCGCTGTCCGGTCACTGTCTCCTGTCATCATAACAACCTTGGATAGTCCGACTTCTTTCAGTCTTGCAACCACTTCTCTCGCTTCCTCACGGATCGGATCTTCAATACAGATAACGGCCGCAAGCTCCTGCTCGATCGCCATATACAAATGAGAATATTCATCCGGCAGTGTAGCGAACTTCTCCTGCATTCCTTCCGGAATTTTGCAGTTCTCATCCTCAAATACGAAATGGTAACTTCCGATCACAACCTTCTTTTCCTCGATCTTGGAAGAGATTCCATGTGCAACAATATATTCTACTTTTGAATGTAATTCTTCGTGTACAAGATTCTGCTCTTTTGCAGCTTTCACAACTGCTTTTGCCATAGAATGTGGGAAATGTTCTTCCAGACATGCGGCAATACGCAGTAATTCTTTTGGCTCTCTGCCATCAAAAGAAACAACCTCAGCAACTGTCGGCTGTGCTTTTGTCAACGTTCCTGTCTTGTCAAATACGATCGTCTCAGCTTCTGCCATGGCTTCCAGATATTTTCCACCCTTGACCGTAATGCTGTGTTCACTCGCTTCACGGATTGCAGACAATACGGAAATCGGCATTGCAAGTTTCAATGCACATGAGAAGTCAACCATCAGAACAGCCAATGCTTTCGTCACATTTCTTGTGAGGAAATAGGTCGCAAATGTTCCCGCAAATGTATACGGCACAAGACGATCTGCAAGATGCTCTGCCTTGCTCTCCAGAGAAGATTTAAGTTTCTCAGATTCTTCGATCATTGTCACAATCTTCTCAAACTTGCTGGAACCATTCGTCTCTTTGACACGGACAGTCAGTTCGCCTTCTTCTACCACTGTACCGGCATAAACATAACGGTCTTCACATTTTCTCACCGGAACAGATTCACCTGTCAAGGATGCCTGATTGACCATCGCCTCTCCGGCTGTCACAACACCATCAAACGGAATTACATTGCCGACATGCACACGAACTTCGTCCATCGGCTGGATTTTCGTTGCATTGACAAGAACTTCTTTTCCATCTGTTACCAGCCATACTTTACTGATATTCAGTGACATACTTCTTGCCAGATCATCTACCGATTTCTTATGCGTCCACTCTTCCAGTACTTCACCAATACCGAGCAGGAACATGACAGAACTTGCTGTATTTATATCTCCACGTAACATGGAAATTGCAATTGCTGTTCCATCGAGAACCGGCACTTCAATCTTACCTTTTGCAAGTGTACGAACACCCTGCCAGATATATTTTACTGATTTCACAGTTGCAATCGCTGTACGGATTGGCAGTGGCATGAATAATTTATTGCCGAAATGCAGGACAACTTTGTTGACCAGCTTATCCCAGTACTCCTGATTTAACTCTCTGCCTGATTTTTCCAGATAGCTCTCAGGAACCGTCACTCTGTCATATCCAAATGCACGCAGGTCATCGATCACTTGTGCTCTCGCACTTTCTTCATATTGAATCACCACACCCTGTGTACGCACCTGAATCTTCACTGCATGGATATACTCTCTGCCTTCCAGATAATATTGCAGCATATCTGCCTGTGAAAATGACATTCTCGTCTGGCACATCTGCACACGGATTCTGCCTTTAATATCATGCTTGATTAAAAACTTCATGATCTTACGCTTCTTCCTCTTTAACTTCTTCTGTCTCTTCTGCTGTTTCTTCAGCTACCTCTTCTGCATCTGCTACAGCTTCTGCCTTTGCGGCTCTGTCTTCGTTTACCTGCTGAGCCTCAGCGTAAATATCCTCTGCGTTCTCCTGTACTTTTGCTGCTGTCTTCATTACACATTCTTTTGCACGAAGCACTGCTGCTGTACATCCTGTGTATACTTTTTTTGCATCGTCACTTGCAAGTACTTTAATTCCTGCTGTGCCAAACAAAACACCTGCCGCAAAAAGTCCACTTTTCTTCATATTAGCTTTTGATAAAAATTTTAAACAATCCATCTTGTATCTTCCTCCTTGTTTTCTCTTATTTTTTTCTCCCCATTTCTTTGGGTTCACACAAGTATAATCCCTCATTTTCATAAAATCCACAGAAAAGTTCTTTATTGATATTTTTTCTCCATAATAAGTTAGGACGGGCTTTCGTTAAAAAGCACCGTCCTGCTTGTATTATTTATGCCAATGCTGCTCCGAGGTCTTCGCAAGATTTTACTTCCGCGTCTCCAGGCCCCTCATTGCTCATTACGCTATCACACGCAAGCTCTGCTCCTGCAGCTTTGCAGTCTTCTTCCCAGTTGCGCATCCATTCGCCATCTCCCCAGCCATATGAACCGAAAAGTGCGATTTTCTTTCCGTCAAGTGCGCCCTTGCAAGCTTCGAACATAGGCTCAAATTCGCTTTCTTCCAACACTTCTGCTCCCATTGCAGGGCATCCAAATGCGATTGCATCATATTCCGCTACCTTTGCTGCTGAGAAATCACTGCATCCTAAAAGCTCTGCCTCTGCTCCTGCTTTCTTTGCTCCATCTGCAACTGCATTTGCCATTGCCTCTGTATTGCCTGTTCCACTCCAATATACGACTGCTACTTTGCTCATATCCATTCTCCTTATCTTTTCTTAGTTTCACCTAACTTATTTGCTTTTTATCAGTTTTTAGTTAGTTCCAGCTAATCATTTCTATTAGTTAGTATAGACTAACTTCATAGGGAAGTCAATTCCTTTCCCCGTTTGTTCCAGATGTATTTTTATCAATAAAACGTTGGATCATTGCTCATCCTGCCGGAGGCTTTTTACATATTGAGGAAATGTTTTTTCTTAATTATTAAAAAGACCATGCCTGCGCACAAATATGCAAGGCATGATCTTTTCATTATAAATATATGTTGGGGACAAACTCCCTATGAATTATTCCGTACTTCGTGCACCCACAATATCTCTACAAATCACTCTGTGAGGTGAATTTTCCACCGATATCAAATCCATGATCCATCGGTCCGCTGCCGGCTCCCAGATCCAGCATTGCAGCAAGTGCTCCGGAAATATATTCTTTTGCACGCTCCACAGCTTCTTCAAGTCCATATCCTTTTGCCAGATTCGATGCAATCGCACTGGATAATGTACATCCTGTTCCGTGCGTGTTCGGATTATCAATTCTACGCCCATAAAACCAACGGCTCTTTTCTTCTGCATACAACAGATCATTGGCATCATTTAACTGATGACCGCCTTTTAACAACACAGCGCAGTGATATTCTTCGCTGATTGCCTGCGCTGCGCGCTCCATGTCTTCTGCTGAATGAATAGATGCACCAAACAGGACTTCTGCTTCAGGAATATTCGGTGTCAGCACACTTGCCAGCGGAAATAGTTCCGTCTTCAGTATCTGGATTGCTTCTTCGCTGATCAGTCTGGAACCGCTTGTGGACACCATCACCGGATCAACGACAATCCGTTCTGCTTTGTATTCTTTAAGTTTGAAAGCGATCATTTTTACAAGTTCAGCGGAAACGACCATACCAATTTTAACCGCATCCGGGTAAATATCTGTAAATACCGCATCCAACTGCTGTCCTAAAAATTCCGGTGTCACTTCAAAAATTCCGGATACTCCTGTCGTATTCTGTGCTGTCAGCGCCGTGATCGCGCTCATGGCATAAACGCCATTTGCCTGCATCGTCTTGATATCTGCCTGAATCCCCGCACCGCCGCTGGAATCACTTCCCGCAATTGTGAGAGTTGTTTTTCTTTTCTTCGTATTCATCTACTTATCCTTTTCCAATCTATTCTAATTATTTTTTTATCCATCGCATTTATCCTGAACCTCTTCCCACAGACAGGAGCGCAGTTAAAATTGCAGCTCTCCCACAGACAGGAGCGCAGTTAAAATTGCAGCTCTCCCACAGACAGAAACGCAGTTAGAATTGCAGTTTCCCCGTAGCCTCCACAAGGTCACCCGCATAAAGATCCGCCAGTTCTTTTAACTCATCCTGTCCTTCTTCGCTGAAGCGGTCATACAGTCCGACTACCGGGAAGCCTGCCTGTTTTGCGGTTGTTGCCGCATGTAATGCGTCCTCAAATACCAATGTATGCTCCGGTGTGCTTCCAAGCTTATCGGCACATTGAAAATAAATATCCGGTTTGTCTTTTCCTGCTCCGGCATCCGTGCAAGTCCATATCTCCTTAAAGTATCCGGCAATCTCCAGTCGTTCAAACGCCGCTTCGATCTGCTCTTTATCGCTGGAAGTCGCCACGATCATCGGCACCTTTGCCTCTTTCATCTTCTCAAGGAGCTTACGTACACCCTTTTTCAGCGGTGCCTCTTCTTTATAAAAGATCTCTACCTGTTTTAATACCGCTTCTCTTAATTCTGCTTCTGACTCTTCCAGATGGTATTCCCGTTTCACATAAGCCACGCCATCATCCAGGCTCATCGGAAATAATATCTTCCCAAGATCCGGCGCCGGTTCAATCCCGGCACTACGCAGATATCTGGCTCCGGCATCCTCCCAGATCGCCATCGAATCCAGCAAAGTACCGTCCACATCGAAGATCACACCGTCTATTTCTCTGTTTTTTAATTTCATTTCCTATTAAACCTTCTTATATCGAACTTCTTTATGCATAACTTCTCTTAATTTCTCAACATATTCTGAGTGCGTTCGCGCAGTTCTTTTGTTGCAGCTTCAATATCTTTCTGTCCGAAAATCGCACTGATCACTGCGATTCCACAAATACCGCTGCCGGCAAGGTCTTTTACATTGTCTTTTGTAATTCCACCAATGGCAATAACCGGAATATCCACTGCTTCACAGATTGCTTTCAGCACATCATGATCCACTTCTACCGCATCTGCCTTGGAACCTGTCGGAAATACCGCACCAACGCCAAGGTAATCTGCGCCATGTTCCTGCGCACGGAGTGCCTGCTCAACCGTCTGCGCAGAAACACCGATGATCTTATCCGCTCCAAGTTTTGCACGCACATCTCCGGCTTCCATATCACTCTGTCCGACATGCACACCGTCTGCCTCAATTTCTGCCGCAATCTCTACATTATCATTGATCACAAACGGCACTTTATATTCTCTGCAAAGTTTCTGGATTTCCTTCGCCTCTTCTAAGAAATGCGCTGTATCCAGTTCTTTTTCACGCAGCTGGATAAATGTAGATCCACCTTTCAGCGCTTTCTCCACCTGTTCATATAATGTTTCTTCTCCAAGCCAGTGACGGTCTGTCACCGCATATAAAAGTAAATCTTTCTTATCGCAGTTCATATTTTGCACCTTCTTCCAGTGTTTTTGCGTCCATATTGTAAATCGCATCGATAATACGGTTTCTGTATGTAGAATTGCCGTCTCCGTCCTGCATCCGTGAAAATCCGATCTCACCGGCAAGTCCCATCACACATACTGCTGCCGCTGCCGCCTCCAGCGTATGCTCCGGATTTGCGGTAATATATGCAGTCATCATTCCGGATAACTGGCAGCCAGTTCCTGTAATCTTACCCATTTCCGGGCGTCCATTACGAATCACATAGCAGGATTTTCCATCACTCACCAGATCAATCGCCCCTGTAATCGCAACAACACAGTTTGCTTTCTCTGCAAATGCCTTTGCAAATGCAACTGCTTCATCCAGATTCTCTTCTGTCACTGCATCTGCAACATCAGCATCTACGCCTTTTGTTGTACCACTGCCGGATGCCAGGGTCTTGATCTCGGAAATATTTCCGCGGATCACGGAAAACGGAATTTCTTCCATCAGAGAAACGGCTGTGTTCGTGCGCAGTGCACTTGCTCCCGCTCCTACCGGATCCAGCAGAATTGCATGTCCCAGTTCTGTCGCTTTCTTTCCAGCCAGCTTCATGCCTTCAATACTTCTCATGTTCAATGTACCGATATTGATATTCAGGCCTCCGCAAATGGAAGTAATATCTTCCACATCCTGCGGCTCGTCAGACATGATCGGACTTCCGCCACATGCCAGCAATACATTTGCCACATCATTTACGGTTACATAATTTGTGATATTGTGAACCAGAGGGGTTGTCTCTCTGACTTTATTTAACATTTCTCCAAGCATAATTCTCCTCCTGATGTTTGAATATACTATTCTATACTTTCGTATACTATCTAGTACAGTTCTCTGTAAACTGCCTCCATCTGCTCAATGGTAGGCTTCACATAGCTCTGATTTAAAAGTCTCTGCTGACTTGCGTCTACACTTACGGCAAATGAATGGATTTCTTCTTCCTTCATGCCATATTCTCTTAATTTTTTACGACTGATAATCTGGTCTAATAAATCCTGCAGTTTTTCATAGACAACCGCTTCATCACATTCCATCATTTTTGCAAGAAATGCATTCAGACGAATGATTTTGCCGGTCGGATTCATTTTCTGATAAGCAGCAAATACGGCAGTCAGGAACTGATAATTTGCCTCTCCGTGTGCGACATGATACGTTCCGCTCAGCGGATAGGACATGGCATGCACCATTCCGGTTCCGGCATTGCCAAATGCAACACCTGCCAGATTGCTTGCCACAAGAAAATCTTCCAGCAGCTCCATCCGGTATTCTTTTCCATGAGCAATAATCTCACGGAATCCATGCACGATCATCTCCATTGCTTTCTCGCTGAACATCTCCGTGTAGAGGTTCGCTTTTGGTGATACATAAGATTCAATCGCATGGATAAATGCATCGATCGCGCTGGTTGCGAAGAACTCATATGGAAGTTCACGCAAAAGCTCCGGGATCAGCACTGCCTCATCTGCATAAATCTCGTCTACGGCGAGTCCTAATTTGCTGTGGATCGAAGTAATCTCTGTAATGGAGACATTGGACACTTCCGATCCTGCGCCACAGGTTGTCGGCACTGCAAGAAGTGTGCGCACTTTGCGAAGCGGTACTTCTTTCCGATAATAGCTCTCTGCTTTCGCTTCCCCGTCCAGTACAAGAATCTTCGCCATATCGATGACAGCTCCACCGCCGATAGCAATGATTCTCTTATAATCTCCCTGACGGAAATCCTCAAGCAGTGCATCGATCATTACATCTGTCGGCTCACCGCTGCCATATTTGCTCTTGTATTCTACATGTGCTTTCAGATTCAGCGGTGCAAAACAGGTCTCGTAAATCCGTTTTGTCGCGAGAATGAAATCATCCGCTCCGATGTTGTATGCTTCCACGAAGCTTTTCACATCATCATATTTCTCGATCACTGATTTCTGCTGAAATAATTTCATGACTGTTGTCCTCCTGTTGTTTTTCTTCTTTTTAAGCTTATTCTTAGCCTTCCTCCGTAAGCTCCAACTTGCTTTTACCTGCCGTTAAGCTTACTACGCCGTCGCAATCCGCTTAATCTGCGCGAGTGCTTTCTTTACTGCCGGGATGGAAATAACGAGCACAGTCAGTACACCTTCACTGTTTACTAACATTTGAAACACAAAAAAATCCTCCTGTATCTTCGACTGAAGACGAAGGAGGGTTCTGTAATATCTAATACATCCCTACGATGGCATTATCCATATCAGGTTCCGGGTCGAAGTTTCTAAACTTCCTCTCAGCCTATACATAAGCTCCCCTTGTCATCACTCTTTTACTCGTTAATTCATCTACTGTAACTATACTGGATAGTTACAGTCTTAACACAGTTAATGATACTCGCCCCACCAACAGATGTCAAGAAATTGCAATTATAAATCATGCAAGTATGACGCATTTTTCCCATCAACATAAGCTACAGAACTTGCCACCGGCAACTTTCTCCGGATGCCCTAACAAAAAAAATCTCAAAGCAATAAGCTTTGAGATTCATCTTAATCGGAGTGACAGGATTTGAACCTGCGACCTCTACGTCCCGAACGTAGCGCTCTACCAAACTGAGCCACACTCCGATAACCGTACCGGACAACTAACTGTCCGGTTAAATCCTTATTCAATTAAGGAACTACGGATAGAGGACTCGAACCTCTACTAACAGAGTCAGAGTCTGCTGTGCTGCCATTACACCAATCCGCATTACGTAGTTCTCTGTTGCGTTCGTTGTTTATCTTTTGTATTTCATCAGCGAACAAATATTATTATATCAGCAAATTCAAAAATTGCAACCCCTTTTTTTAATTTTTTTCAACTTTTTTGTATTTTCTTGTCGAGCGTCTTTGAAAATGCCCATTTTACACGGGTTTGCGATGGTTTGCAACTTTACAATTTTTTCGTTTCTATATTATTATACCGTTGATGTAATTGTATTTTCTCATAAAACGCTCCAACATTACAATAACTTCATAAAATCAAGAAAGACTGTTATAGCATGCACACATGCTATAACAGTCTTTCTTATTTCTGATAATTCTTACTTCAAGTCCTCAAACAGTTTCTCAGCGTATACGCCGTCTTCGATCAGTTTGGCAAAAGACTTTACAACATAGTCTTTGTCTTCTTTGTATGTTACGCCGAACCATTTGTCATGAGAGTCAAGCACTTTTACAGATACTTTGTCAGCCTGTAATAGTTCATCAATATAAATCGGCAAAAGATATTCTGCTTTCAGGATGTCTTTACCTTCCATTGTCTCAAAAAACTCTTTGAATCCACCTTCCAGTATGTCGACAAATTCCGGTGTCAGTCCCCACATATTCATAGATACATAAGATTCCGGATCGATGGCCCTTAGTCCGTCTTCTGTATCGGCTGCTGCACCGTCTGCTGTCTTCACAATGTTATGTGTCTCATGAACTGCTGTCAGATAGCCTTTCTCATTCAGTTCACACACACCTCTGGTAACAGATCCATTCTCACTTAATGTGTTCTTCAGGATAAAACCTGCCATGCAGAATGCATTCGCCTTCTCCGGTGTGTAATCTACGAGGAAATCATGAAGCTTAGTAAATGCTTCCTTTCCATAGTAATCATCTGCGTTGATAACTGCAAATGGCTCTTTTAAAACATCTTTGCACGCAAGAACTGCCTGTCCGGTTCCCCACGGTTTCGTACGTCCGGCCGGAAGTTCGATTCCTTCCGGAAGTGCATCCAGTTCCTGGTATGCATATGCAATCTCTACATCCAGATCCGCACAGATCTTCTCAATACGATCTCCGATTGCTTCCTTAAATGCTTCCTTAATGTCCTTACGTATAATAAAGACAATCTTATTAAATCCTGCTTCGATTGCATCATGAATGGAATAATCCATGATGATCTCCCCATGCAGTCCGACCGGTGCCAGCTGTTTGATTCCGCCGCCAAAACGGGATCCGATTCCGGCAGCCATAATAACTAATGTCGTTTTCATTTGTACCTCTCCTTGTTCCAGCATCTCTCAAGCCCGCCATCGGTAGTTTCCTTCAGATGCTATATTGCTCAATATTGCGATAATATTATAGCATTTTCATCACAATATTGAGCACCCTTTTTTATTAATATTCTTTTAATATTTTCTAAACGACCGCCTTTTGTAGGAAGATTACTCTACTGTAACACTCTTCGCAAGGTTTCTCGGCTTGTCTACATCCAGACCTCTTGCAACGCTGACATAATAACCAAGGAGCTGTAACGGGATGACTGCCAGTGATGTTGCAAATAACGGATCTGTCTTTGGAATATATACCGTAAAGTCTACTGTATCTTCAATATTATACTGTCCAAAGTTTGTAAGTCCCATAAGGTAAGCGCCACGACTCTTGCACTCAACCATGTTAGAAACTGTCTTCTCATAGAGATCCGGCTGTGTCAGAACACCGACAACAAGAATGCCGTCTTCGATCAGAGAAATCGTTCCATGCTTCAATTCACCTGCAGCGTATGCCTCAGAATGAATATAACTGATCTCCTTCATCTTCAGACTTCCTTCCAGGCAGATTGCATAGTCAATACCACGACCTACAAAAAATACGTCTCTTGCATTTGCCTGTTTGGATGCAAACCACTGGATTCTCTCTTTGTCTTCAATAATCTTCTCAATCTTCTCCGGCAAGGTTTGCATTTCCTTGATCAGACCGCTATAACGCGCTTCGTCAATCTCGCCTCTTACTTTGGCAAACTGGATTGCCAGTGCATAACCTGCAATTAACTGTGTGCTGTATGCTTTTGTTGTTGCAACGGAAATCTCCGGTCCAGCCAGTGTGTAGAATACATTATCTGCTTCTCTTGCAATGGAAGAACCTACTACATTTACAATTGCAAGTGTGCGCACGCCTCTTGCTTTGGACTCACGAAGTGCAGCCAGCGTATCTGCTGTCTCACCGGACTGGCTTATCAGTACAACCAGGTCCTTCTCATCCAGTAACGGATTACGATAACGGAATTCGGATGCCAACTCTACACGCACCGGAATTCTTGCAAGATCTTCCATTACATACTGTGTTGCAACTCCAACATGATATGCAGAACCACATGCTACAATGTGAATCTGACGAATATCTTTGATCTCTTCTTCTGACAGACCAACCTCTGACAAATCAATCTTGCCATCTGTCGTAAGGACAGAGTTAATGGTATCTTCTACAACTTTTGGCTGTTCATGAATCTCTTTGATCATGAAATGTTCATAACCGCCTTTTTCAGCGGCTTCTGCGTCCCAGTTAATTTCCTTTGGTTCAATCTCAATCTCTTCTCCATCCAGATTGTAGAAAGTGATCTCACCTTTCTTTACACGCGCCATCTCCAGATTGCCAATATAATATACATTTCTTGTATATTTCAAAATAGCCGGTACATCAGATCCAATATATGATGCTCCGTCAGCAACTCCGAGAACCATCGGACTGTCCTTTCTGGCCACATAAATCTCTTCCGGATAATCTTTAAACAAAACTGCCAGCGCATAAGAACCTCGGATGCGGACGATTGCATGATTCATCGCATCAACCGGTGTTCCTTCGTATTTCTTATAGTAGTAATCGATCAGTTTTACCGCTACTTCTGTATCTGTATTGGAATAGAATGTATATCCTTTTCTTAACAGTTTTTCCTTTAATTCCTGATAATTTTCAATGATACCGTTGTGAACAGCAACTATATTGCCATCATCACTCTTATGCGGATGTGCATTGTTCTCAGACGGCTCCCCATGTGTTGCCCATCTTGTATGGCCGATTCCACATGTTCCCGGGACAGCGGCACCATTATCTGTCTTCTCAGCCAGAATCTTCAGACGTCCTTTTGCCTTAACAATCTCAGCATCGCCATTTGCATCACGGACAGCAATTCCGGCCGAATCATAACCACGGTATTCCAGCTTGGACAGTCCATCCAACAAAATCGGTGCTGCCTGATTATTTCCTACATATCCTACAATTCCACACATATTTCTTAATACTCCTATCTTTCCTGTCAGATCATACGACCTTATCATCTATCTACATTTTCTGATCCTGAGAGTCAGACTATCTTGTCTTCTCTTTTTCATTAATCACATTCACTACATCATCCACATATTTCTGGCAGATGTCATGTGTCTCAGCCTCTACCATTACACGTATCAGTGGCTCTGTACCAGATTCACGGACAAGGATTCTTCCTGTATCACCCAGCTCGTCTGCAACTTTCTGTACTGCTGCCTGCACATCCGGATCTGCCTGTGCAACAGCTTTATCCTGTACACGTACATTCACAAGCACCTGTGGATAAATGTGTAAATCTTCTGTCAACTGGCTCATTGTCTTCTTTCTTGCCATCATAACTTCCATCATTTTCAGACTGGTTAAAATACCATCACCTGTTGATGCATATTTTGAGAAAATAATGTGACCGGACTGCTCTCCACCAATTCGGCAGCCATTCTTCTGCATATATTCATATACATATTTATCTCCGACAGCAGTCTTCGCATAACCGATACCCTGCTCATCAAATGCTTTGTAAAGTCCAAAGTTAGACATAACTGTTGTAACAACTGTATTTGTCACCAGTTTTCCGCGCTCTTTCATATATCTTCCATATACGTAAAGAATCGCATCTCCGTCTACGACCTGCCCTTTTTCATCCACACAGAGACAGCGGTCAGCATCTCCGTCATAAGCGAATCCAACATCCATGCCTTCTTCTACCACGTACTTCTGCAGTCCTTCAATGTGTGTAGACCCTGCATTGTTATTGATATTTGTTCCATTCGGATCCGCATTGATCACATAAGTCTTCGCTCCCAGTGCGTCAAATACAGATTTGGCAATATTCCATGAACTTCCATTCGCACAGTCTAATGCAACTTTGACACCCTTGAACGAATACATTCCAAGAGAAATCAGATATCCGACATAACGGTTCCTTCCTGATACATAATCTACGGTACGACCAATCTTCTCTTTGTGTGCATACGGAACTTCTGAATATTTCTCTCCAAATAATTCTACTTCTCCGTCCAGATATGCTTCGATCAGGCTGATTGTTCCTTCATCCATCTTCTCACCATTACCATTAATCAGCTTAATTCCATTGTCATAATATGGATTATGACTTGCGGAAATCATAATACCACAGTCAAACTCATCTACTCTTGCCACATAAGCTACAGACGGTGTTGTTGTAACATGAAGCAGGTATGCATCTGCACCGGATGCTACCAGTCCACCGACCAGTGTATATTCAAACATATAGCTGGAACGTCTTGTATCCTTACCAATTACAATTCTAGCCGGAGTGTCATCCCCATTCTGTCTTTTCAGTTCTCCATAATACCAGCCGAGAAAACGCCCAATCTTGTATGCGTGATCTGCTGTCAGGTTCCTATTAGCTTCCCCACGGAAACCATCAGTTCCAAAATACTTACCCATCGTTCTAAAATCCTTTCTACTTTGGTATATTATATTTGGCGTCCGGCAGATCCGGACTTGATTATTATCTCTTTTTATTAATTCCTTAGTTTTGCCTATAATCCTATTTATTATAGCGTAAATTGCCGGAATTTACTAGTCCCTATTGTTTTCTAAGTCATTATCTTCAGTTTTATTCCCCTTATCTTCCAGATTTTCGTCAGAGCTTGCCTCGATATGATCCTCTGAATTTTCGCCAGAGTTTGCTTTGCTATGATCCTCTGGATTTTCAATAGAATTTTCAGTGACTTGATCCCCTGTTTCATCCTCTATATCATCTGTTTCTTCATACTCACCACCGAATCCATATAACGCCTTTACATAAGCTGGCATCCTTCAATTACTACAGCCACGGCAACGCCAGCCAGGAACGCATATGGTAATTTCACTTTCCGGTCAGCAATCCGTGGTAATAAAAATCCCATCGGCGCAAGCATCAAGCAGTTCAAAACATTCTGCTCCAGTAATAACTTATCATCCAGAATAATTCCGGTATACCACGACCAGAATGAGATTAATTTTTTTGATATTCTGATTACTTTTGACATCCAAGTTTTAAATAATGTATACACATAGTTATTGATATTTCCAAAACGGCATGACATAATAATTGCGTACATTATTTGTTGTTTGTATGCGGAAAATTGGTGTATTCTTGAGTAAAAAAGAAAGGAGAAGCGGTTCTGTCTATGAACGACTTCTCTTTCCACTGATACACACACTTTACAAAGAAAGGATTTTTACTATGCAAAAAAAATGGTGGCACAAAAAAACCGCCTATCAGATCTACCCGAAAAGCTTCTGTGACTCCAACGGAGACGGCATCGGCGATCTTCCAGGCATTATCAGCAAGCTTGATTATCTCAAAGACCTCGGTATAGATATTATCTGGCTCTCTCCAATTTACTGCTCTCCACTTGCAGATCAAGGCTATGACATTTCTGATTATTACAATATCGATCCACGTTTCGGTACAATGGATGACATGGATCTATTGATTGCCGAAGCAAAGAAACGTGATATGCACATTTTGATGGATCTCGTCGTCAATCACTGTTCGGATGAGCATGAATGGTTCAAAAAAGCCTGCGAAGATCCGGACGGAGAATATGGAAAATATTTTTACATTGAAGACTGCCCTAATGGAAAACTGCCCTGTAACTGGCGTTCCTACTTTGGTGGCAGTGTGTGGGAGCCGCTCCCTGGCCAGCCTGGAAAATATTACCTGCACATGTTCCATAAAAAGCAGCCAGACCTGAACTGGGAAAATCCAAAGCTGCGCGAGGAAATTTATAAAATGATCAACTGGTGGCTTGATAAGGGACTTGCCGGCTTCCGCATCGATGCGATCATTAATATCAAAAAACCGCTTCCGTGGCAGAATTATCCGGCAGACCGCAAAGATGGAATGTGCAGTCCGGACGAAATGCTGAAACACGCAGTCGGTGTGGGTGAATTTTTAGGAGAAATGCGTGACCGCACCTTCCTTCCGCATGGTGCATTTACTGTCGGCGAAATCTTCAATGAAAAAGCGGAAGAGCTTCCGGATTTCATCGGTGACAACGGCTACTTCTCAACGATGTTTGATTTCAATGAGACTATCTTCGGTGCCAGCGCGAAGGGCTGGTATGACCAGACAGTAATCACACCAAATGATTACCGGAGCTGCTGCTTCGCCAGTCAGAAAAAGATTGAAGACTTCGGCATGCTCTCCAATATTATTGAAAATCACGATGAACCGCGCGGCGTTTCTCGCTACATCCCAGAGGGCGAATGCACCAACACTTCCAAAAAGCTGCTTGCCACAATGAATATCATGCTCCGTGGTCTTCCATTTATCTATCAGGGGCAGGAAATTGGTATGGAAAATGTAGAATTTCAGTCGATTGATGAGGTCGATGACATTTCTACACTCGACGAATATCAGGTGGCATTAAATGCCGGTCTGACACCAGACAGCGCCTTAAAGGCAGTAAACCGCATCAGCCGCGATAATGCCAGAACTCCTTACCAGTGGGATGCTTCTGCAAATGCAGGCTTTACAACCGGTACCCCATGGCTCAGGGTAAATTACAATTACAAAAAGATCAATCTGGAAAGTCAGAAAAATGATCCGGATTCTGTTTACCAGTACTACCGTCGTCTGCTTGCACTGCGCAAGGATCCAGCTTATGCTGAAACGATCGTATACGGTGATCTCCTCCCTGTATTTGAGAATCAGGACCGTGTCATGGCTTACTACCGAAAATCTGCTGACCAGACATTGCTCGTGATTGGCAACTATAAAACCCAGCAACAGACTTTGACACTTCCATCAAAGCTCAAACACATCGTGCTGAACAATCTGCCGCAGCTTAAGACTGAGGGCAATGAGATTATGCTGGAAGGCTATCAGGCAGTCATTCTGGAAATGTTTTCATAAAAGCAACAAATATTTTTGTTATTAATAATAGAATTATCTTTTTTCACAGCCCCTAACGTTGACGCCCTCACACGCTTCTGTTAATATGAAAATGTTTTGAATTGTAATCATTTCACATTTAAAATGTGATAATTAATAACATTGAGGGAGTAATTATGAAAAAAATCTCTTATAAGAAAATGGCAGATACAATTATTGCCAAAAGAAAAGAGCAAAAACTTACGCAAGCTCAGCTTGCCAAAATGACTGGCATCCACAGAGCTATGGTAAGCCGATTAGAGGGATTAGATTATATTCCTTCCATCGATCAGCTTCAGGCCATTGCCGAAGCACTTGGATTCGAAGTAACCGATTTATTTGAAGAGGAAAATTCTATAGTAAATAAACCTGTCCTCAATAAAAAATATAATATCGCTGTTGCCGGTACCGGTTATGTAGGTCTGTCGATTGCAACACTCCTATCCCAGCACAATCACGTAACAGCTGTAGATATTATTCCTGAGAAAGTAGAACTAATCAACAACAGAAAATCACCAATCCAGGATGACTATATTGAAATGTATCTTGCTGAAAAAGAACTGGATCTTACCGCTACACTGGATGGCGAAGAAGCATATAAGAATGCAGACTTTGTAGTGATTGCTGCTCCGACTAACTATGATAGCAAGAAAAATTTCTTCGACTGTTCTGCAGTAGAGGCAGTTATTGAACTTGTATTAAAAGTAAATCCAGATGCAACTATGATCATTAAATCTACTATCCCTGTTAGATATACAGCATCTGTAAGAGCTAAATATAATACAAAAAACATTATTTTCAGTCCTGAGTTCCTACGTGAATCAAAGGCACTCTATGACAACCTGTATCCATCCAGAATCATTGTATCCTGCGATAAGGAATCAAAAGAAAAAGCTGAAATCTTTGCAAAACTTCTTCAGCAAGGAGCAATCAAAGAAAATATTGACACATTATTTATGGGATTCACCGAAGCTGAGGCTGTAAAACTTTTTGCAAATACTTACCTTGCTCTTCGTGTTTCTTATTTCAACGAGCTGGATACTTATGCTGAGACAAAAGGCTTAGATACACAGGAAATCATCAACGGTGTCTGCCTGGATCCACGTATTGGAACACATTACAACAATCCAAGTTTTGGATATGGTGGATACTGCTTGCCCAAAGATACAAAACAGCTTCTGGCAAACTTCAATGATGTTCCACAGAACATGATTTCTGCTATCGTAGAAAGTAATAGAACAAGAAAAGATTTTATTGCTGATCAGATATTAAATATGGCCGGATATTATGATTATTACAATCGTGGGGATTATGCTCCGGATCAGGAGAAGAATTGCGTTATCGGCGTTTACCGCTTGACTATGAAATCAAACTCTGATAACTTTAGACAGTCTTCTATTCAAGGTGTCATGAAACGAATCAAAGCAAAAGGGGCCACTGTTATCATTTACGAACCAACGTTAAAAAATGGAGAAACATTCTTTGGATCACTCGTGGTAAATGATCTAAAAAAATTCAAAAAGAAAAGTCAAGTAATCATCACAAACCGGTACGATTCCCGTCTGGATGATGTATTTGACAAAGTATATACACGTGATATTTTCAAAAGAGATTAATAGCTATTATATAATATAGACATTTTACATATTAACAAAACCTGTATTTTCCCAATCGAAAATGCAGGTTTTTGCTCATCTTATTACTTTTCTAATCGTAAGCGCTTAAATTCAATTATTCATGGATTTCTAATGGCAAGCCATCCGGATCATGGAAAAATGTCATTTTCTTTCCAGTATAATCGTCTAAACGTACCAGTTCTGTTGCTATTCCTTTTGCGTTAAGCTCCTTAACCGTATCGTCAACACTTTTTACCTTAAATGCCAGATGTCTCAAACCAAGTGCTTCCGGATAATTTACACGGGCCGGAGCATCTTTTATAATAAATAGCTCAATCTCCTGCTCTCCACAAGCTAAATCTATTTTATAATCATCCCGTTCCTTTCGATAATTTTCCCGGATTATTTCAAATCCCAGTAAATCAACATAAAAATGTTTTGATTTATCATAATCGCTTCCTATAATTGCAATATGATGAATTGTGTCAAACACTGATTTATCCTCCTTCGTTTTTCCTATAAGTTTATCACAGTAAGATTTTTATGAAAACACATTAATTCTCTGTTTTTTCAATTTTTCATCACCTGCAGTCTTCGTTCCATAATAGCAAACCTTAGTCAGCTTTTTCCCATCACTCAGCTTTGCAATATCGTATGTTCCGGTTCCAGGACTGGATTTCTCCGGCTGGATACAATAAGCGGTTGCGGAAACATTTCCGAACTTCACGGTGTACTGGTCTTTTTCCGGTTATTTCTTCAACTATATCTGCTGCCGCATTCTCTCTTACTAAAATAGCTTTGAAGTTCAATAAATTATCCCGAAATCTCTGCTTTTGATTTTCTGGAAGTTGATCAATCCCAATACTGGCAGCATATGCAATGTTCCAGTTTATGATATACTCTTTGTCAAGACGAACCACTTCTTCAAAATCAGTAATGTCGCTACGTCCGCTGACCTGCCACATGCCGGTTATTCCCGGCTTAATTGACAATCTTGCACGATGGTGCAGCTCATACAAATTTGTTTCCGAAATAAGGGGTGGGCGAGTACCTATAATCGACATATCGCCTCTCAGCACATTGTAGAATTGCGGAAATTCATCCAGACTTGTCCTGCGGATAAAATCACCTACACCTGTCTTATGGCTTCCATCAGGCAATACTTTATTTCCAATAACGCGAGGATCAAAGTCCAGTTTAAACATCTTTCCATCGCCCAGTTTATTATCTTTCATCAGTTCTGTTTTCCGCTCTTCTGCATCCATATACATACTGCGGAATTTGTACATCTTAAACTTCTTACCATTTTTCCCTACTCGTTCCTGTGAGAAGAAAATTGGTCCCGGTGACTGCATATAAATTATCGGGGCTACAAACAAGAAAATAACACCTGTCAGTATACACCCTGCCAATCCCCCCGCAATATCCATACAGCGTTTTGCGCAAAGCTGTTTTGCAGATGCATAATTTAAGCTTGTCGTAAGTACTGTATAATCTCCAATTTTCTCGACAAACTGTCTTTTACCAGGTTCATTGGTGATTTTAGTAAGGTTCAGATGAATTGTTACTCCTGTCTCTCCCAGTTCTTTCATCAGCTCTTTAGGGTAACCATAATTTGGCGACAGAACAACGAATACTTCGTCAATCCATTCTTTACATACATATTCTGGTGCTGTACTCCTATTTGCTACCACAGTAACACCACCAAAAGAGCTCCCAACCATATTCTCATCTATAATCGCTAATCCTGCAATGTGAAACCTTGCATAATTATGTTCTTCCATGTTCGAAACAACTTTTTCCGCAGCTTCTTTTGTTGTAATAATCAGCAGTGAGCGATTATCGCTGTCTTTCATTTTTTATACAATGCATATTTATGGATTTCTCTGACTATGTATGTCAGGAAAAAATAAAGGATCATATTAAGAATCATTGCAAGTCGTGAATACTTCTGTCCTTGTTGCAATAAAAATAGATACAATATCGCTACTGCACCTAACATAATTGTATTCTGGAACGTTTCCAGAAACTCTCTGTAATGTCCTCTTTTCAATACACTTTTTAGAGTTCCGCACGCAAAAAGCACAACTATATCTGCAAACTCAATAAATATCGCCATGTTTCGATAAATCAAAAGATTATATGGGTAGAATCCATACCCACTTATTCCATACGCCAACACAAATGCAACTTGCAGGCAAAGCATATCAAACACTAAAAAGTCAAAATGCTTCAGCCAGCCCTCACTATCTTTCCTGTACATAACTCATTCCTCTTACATATTTCTTTATTTCTTTTTCCTTAATTATAAATAACTCTATTTCCCTAAAGAGTCCATTCGCGTATATGTAGTTTTGGTCTTGCCTATATCATTTCTTTGATGTATGGGGTAAACTGGTATTTCTTACGATGTAGCTTAAAACTTGTGTTAATATAACTCATACCGACATTGTCGTTTAGATTGTACTCTGTTTTCTTCAAAATAGCAACTAATACATAAAGGCCCCCCCGCATTTTTCTGACAACTTAGCGAGGAGGGCTTATATTTCAGTCTACTTTTCGATACCTTCGTTATGCATTAGCCTTACAGTTTATGTATGATAGCACTTTACTGTATGATAGTCAACTGTCGTATTCTTTTTCATTCATTGGTTTAACCTATATATCATATAGATTTTATATATTATTTGCACAGTTCTTCTGCCATTGCTTCAATCTGTGCTTCGTTCTCTTCGCTCATGGAAGACATGATGCTGACAGTTGTGTCAACCCATGTTAAGTCCTTGCTCTTCTCGAAAAGTCCGCGGATTACTTTACCTGCTGTAATCGCCCAGGAACCATTTTCAATAATACCCATCGTACGGTTCTGGTAGCCGCGCTCGGTCAGGGCTTCGATAAATGTTCTCATGAACGGGAAGATATCTCCATTGTATGTTGTAGTTGCAAGCACTAATTTACCATGACGGAATGCATCTTCGACTGCCTCTGCCATGTCTTCTCTTGCCAGATCGCAGAGTACGACTTTCGGGCAGCCTTTGGCTTCCAGTGCAGACGCGAGTGTCTCGGCTGCTTTCTTTGTGTTTCCATATACGGATGTGTATGCGATCATGACACCTTCGGTCTCTACACCGTAAGAAGACCATGTCTTGTACTGTCCGATGTAATGCTCCAGATTCTCTTTAAGGATCGGACCGTGCAGTGCACAGATTGTCTGAATATCCAGACCTTCGGCTGCTTTTAAGAGATTCTCTGCCTGCTTGCCGTATTTACCAACGATTCCGAAATAATAGCGGCGAGCTTCACAGTCCCAATCTTCTTCTACGTCCAGGGCGCCGAATTTACCAAATGCGTCTGCGGAAAAGAGGACTTTATCTGTACTGTCATATGTGACCATAACTTCTGGCCAGTGTACCATCGGTGCGAAGACAAATGTCAGCTCATGTTTACCGAGTGACAGTGTCTCCTGATTCTTGACTTCAACTTTCTTGTCTCCAAGGTCCATTCCGCGGAAGAAGTTGCCCATCATCTGGAATGCTTTGGCATTTGCTACGACTTTGGCTTCTGGATATTTCTCAATGAATTTTGCGATATTCGCGGAGTGATCCGGCTCCATGTGCTGCACGATCAGGTAATCCGGTGCCGCGCCGCCCAGTGCTGTGTCGATGTTGCCAAGCCATTCTTCTGCAAAGTTAGCGTCTACGGTGTCCATGACAGCTGTTTTCTCGTCTTTGATCACGTATGAGTTGTATGCCATGCCGTTTGGCACGATGTATTGACCCTCGAACAGGTCGATGTCGTGGTCGTTCACTCCCACGTAGATAATGTCGTCTGTGATTTTCATTGCTAAGATCTCCCTTCTGGTGATTTGCTTTGTTTGCTCTTTTTTACTCTGTTGGTAGTATAACGCATTCGGAGTGGAGTGGCAATAGGGAAGTGAGATGTATAAAGAGCAGGATTGCCATTCAGTGGCTTTCCTGCTCTTCGTTATTTCTCTCCCATATATGCATCTGCGATTTTCTTTGATACTTTCTTCCGTATTGCTTCGCGCACGCCTGCGCTTGCCTGCTTCATCTCTGTTCTTGTCATTTCATCCAGTGTGAGTATCTGGGTCCCGCTTTTTTGGATTTCTTCTATCTTTTCTTCGTTCCGATCATCGGCTGCTGCCCGGGCATAGACTTTGGCATTTTCTTCTGCCTGACGGATAATCTTCTGATCCTTTTCATCAAACTGCTGATAAAATTTCTCACTGACGATCAACGAGATCAGATGCGGCAGATGGTTTGTTTCTATTACGTAGTCCTGTTGCTCATACAACCGGTTGGATACGATGACTTTGCATGGATTTTCCTGTGCATCGATTGTTTTCTGCTGTAATCCAATATACACTTCGCTAAAATTCATCGGTGTCGGATTCGCACCCAGACATTTCCAGAAGCTCAGATGATAGCGATTTTCCATTGTGCGGATCTTCTGTCCTTTAAAATCGGCAAAACTTGCTACTTTCCGGTTTGTGGACATTACTCGGAATCCCTGGTCCGCATAGCCAAGCAATTCATATCCGGCTTTACGATAAGATTTCTGCATATCTGAAAGAAACGTTTTGTCATCTACTTTTGTCCGTACTTCTTCCAGATCATCAAATACGCATGGACTGTCAAACACAGCCGTATCCGGGATGAAATTGACCTGTGGTGCTGTATTTTGTACTACAAATGGAACATCTCCGTCATAGCAGCTTTCCAGAAGTTCGCGGTCACCTCCCAGAACACTGTTTGGATAGACCTGAATCTTAATTCTGCCATCACTTAATTTTTTTACTTCTTCTGCAAATTTTTCTGCGTAAATCTGTGTCACAGTGTCTTCCGGGCTTGCTGTTGCCAGAGGATACGCATATCTCTGTTCTTTAGATGTATCGATTTTTTTCGATTCTTTTCGATTTATTCCCGCACAGCCGGTTAATGTTACAGACAACGCTAAAACCAGAAAACTTGCAAAAACTTGCGTTATTCTATTTTTTTTCAGTTTTGGCTTTGTCATTCCAATTTTTTCCATTTAAAACTACTCCATTTTTACTTTCTTCTCTCTTCCTACACCAACGCCAGGCTGATCGCCGGTATGAATGTGATCAGCAGCAGCGCTGCCAGGAAATACCCGATCATCGGCATTGCCTGTTTTGCGATTTTCATAACCGGCACATCCGACAGGGACGATGCTACGAACAGGTTAACGCCGATCGGCGGCGTAACGAAGCCAACTGCCAGATTGACCACCATTATAATTCCAAAATGTACTGGATTTACACCGATATTTTCCACAATCGGAAGCAGGATCGGTGTTAATATGAGGATTGCCGGTGTCGTATCCATGACCATTCCCACAAGAAACAGGAATACATTAATAACGATCAGCAGGATTACTGGATTGGTAAAGTGTGTCAATATCCAGCTGCTCACTACCTGCGGTATCTGCATCAGCGTCAGCACTCTGGAGAATGCGACAGACGCTGCCAGAATAAATAAAATCGGTGTGTATGTACGGATTCCTTCTACCAGAATCCCCCAAAGGTCTTTGATCTGAATACTTTTATATAGGAAGAGACTGATAAATAATGCATAAAATACGGAGATGACTGCTGCCTCTGTAGGGGATGCCACACCGGTATAAATACATCCGAGGATAATAACCGGACTTAGCATTGCCAGTGCACTGTCTGCGAGCACGCGTTTGAAGCCTCTGCTTTTCAGTTCTCCGATCACTTTCTCTTTTTTCTCCAGATCTTCCCCATGTCTTTTACAATAATAATAAGTATAAAACATCAGAAGAAGACTGATCAGGATTCCCGGAATAATACCGGCAAGGAACAGATCACTCACCGATGCGCCGCTTGCCATTCCATACATGATAAACGGGATACTAGGCGGGATAATAACGCCCAGTCCTCCTGCTACTGCGACGATAGCTGTGGAAAATGTCTTCTCATACCCCATTTCCACAAGGATTGGGATCGTCATGCTGCCAACAGCTGCCACAGTTGCCGGTGCCGATCCGGAGATTGCTCCGTAAAAAAGGCATGTTACGATAACTGCACACGGCATGCCGGCAGTACGGTTTTCCATAAGATATGCAAATACATCAAACAATCTGCGGGAAATGCCACCTTTTGCCATTAGAATTCCGGACAGTACAAACATCGGCACAGCCAGGAGCGGGAAACTGTCCAGACCTCCGAGCATGGAGCGGATCACATAGGTTCCGGTAGCTGTAAAGGACGGGTCGAACATGCCCGGCAGTACAGATGCCACTGACAGTGAGATCGATACCGGTATGGCAATGATCAGACATATGACAAATAAGGCAAATACAACTACTGCTGACATTTTGTCTCTTTCTCCTTTCTTATAACAACTCTGAATTCTGAAATCCACCTTTGGAGTACTCGAAATGCAGTCAACGCAAATCCGACAAGCGGCGCCGCTTGCACAACATACATCGGAAGCCCCAGTGCCGGACTCGTCTGTCCGCTTTTTACTGCTGTGTAAAAATATACCCACGCATACGGAAGCAGATATGTGAACAAGATAAGTTCCACGGTATGATTGACAACTTTAAACATTGCTTTTCCTCTTCGCGGGAATGCTGCAACGAATTGTTCGATTTTTATCGAAATACATCGTTTTGTACAGTAACTGACGCTTAAGAAACCTGCCCATATGAAGATATATCTGGTCAATTCTTCGGACCATGATAAGGACATTCCAAGTACATATCTTGAAAACACCTGAATTCCCATGATGATTGTCATCGCCGCCAGAGCGATGACCAGAAGAAATTCTTCTATATTCTCTTCCAGCCATTTTGCCGCTTTTCTCATCTTGTTTTCCTTTCTATCTAATTACTCTGATCATTTACTTTTTTCAGCTGACACCCTGCGGTAATTACATACCTTCTGTCAGTTCCATTACAGACTCTTGTGCAGTAACTCCAGTACAGTCTTCAGGTCTTCTACTCCCATCTGTCCCGGTGCGGATGCTTTTCCTGCTGCACCGAATGTCAGTGCTGAACCGAACACTTCGCCGCAGAGACGGCTGATTACGCCAGTTCCTGCCATAGACATGGTGATGATCGGACGATCTGCATGCTCTTCTGACATTTCTCTTGTTGCTGATAACAGTGTCAGTACATCTTTTTTATTCTGCGGCATCACTGCAATCTTCGGAATATCTGCCCCCAGTTCCTGCATTTTGCAGAGACGGGATACAATCTCTTCCTGCGCCGGTGTCTTGTGGAAGTCATGATTGGATGCAACTACTTTCACACCTGTGGCATGCGCAGTTTCGATGATCTGTTTTACAGCCGTCTCTCCGGTAAATGCTTCTACATCTACAAGATCTACCTGTCCGCTCTTTGCTGCTCTTTCATTTAATGCCACGTAAACATCTGTCTCAATTGCCTTTTCTCCACCTTCTTTTGCGGTACGGAAGGTAAATAACAGTGCAGTCTCTCCGATTACATTTCTCAATTCTTTTGCAGTCTCTTCTACCTGGTCGAAATCGAAGACATTTTCATACCAGTCTACACGCCACTCGATGACGTCTGCTCCGATTGTGCAAATATTTTTTCCTGCTTCCAGGATCTCTTCTTTTGTTACTCCGACGATCGGAACACAGATCTTCGGTGTTCCTTCGCCAATGGTTATATTTCTTACTTTTACTGGATTCATGTATTTTGTTCCTCCTGTTTTCCGATAACTGCTACTTCTTTCGTGTACACATTACCTGTTTTATTTTTCAGTACGTGCTAATAGTTTACCATATCTCAGATTGACAAACAAAGCCAAAACCACACCGATCACAGTGATTACAACATTCATTAAAATAACGGCTGTCGCGCTCATTTTCGCAGCGGCACTTAAGATCGTGTAGTTACAAAGGCTGGATGCGATCATGACAAGGCTGGTGATCGTTCCTTTAATAGGAAGGAAGCCGTCTGCACAATCCCTCGAGACTGCAGGCGGCTTTCCTTCTTTTGCTTTTGTTCTGATGGATTGGTCTTTTTTTCACACATCTCTTTACCTTCCTTTCTATTCGTGTTATATTCAATGTTGATTAATCAACATTGAGGTGTTTTTATGAATGATCGTTTTGAAAAATTAACAACAAATGTTGCGCAGATTCATAAGAGTATTCAGAAAATCAAGAAGATTTATATGCAGTCACAGGGACTTAAGAGTACTCATGTCATGTGTCTTTACTATCTGTCTGATCATCCAGACGGCTTAACTGCTGCCGGATTATGTGAACTATGCAAAGAGGATAAAGCCGGTATTTCCCGCATCTTAAATGATCTGGAGAACCGGAACTTCATTGCTTATGAAGCGACCGGAGCAGCGCACCGATACCGTTCCCGTGCCCATCTGACAGATACCGGAATGGCATGTGCCAGAGAAATGCGCTCCTTTATTTCCCATGCGTTAGAAGAAGCAGGCAAAGATATTGCCGAGCCGCAGCGGAAGATTTTTTATAAGACATTATTTACCATAGCTGATAACCTGGAGCATTTAAGTCAGGAGCTCTGTAAATAAGAATCATTTTTATTAAGCAAAAGCTTTCCAGAAAGCAAACTGCAACCGGAATACTATTTTTTAAGAAAGGATACACTCATGCATACTTTAAGAAAAATTTACTGCCGTACATTTCAGACGGTATTTAAGATTGCACTTCCCTTTCTCCCGTACCGCACGCCGGAGATTGTCCCAAGTGTAAAGAAACTCCCGGAGATCATCCGGGCAAATGGCTCTTCCCGCGTCCTCATTATTACGGATGCCGGGATCCGCTCTCTCGGATTGACGAAAAGATTGGAAAATGCCTTAACAGCGGCAGATATTCCATACACAATCTACGACAAAACAGTTGCCAATCCAACAACAACCAACGTACAGGAAGCACTGGCTCTCTACAAAAAGAATAACTGTGATGCCCTGATCGGATTTGGCGGCGGCTCCAGTATGGACTGTGCCAAAGCTGTCGGTGCCCGCATTGCAAAACCGAAGCAGTCACTTGCGAAGATGAAAGGAATCCTGAAAGTACATAAGAAACTTCCACTCCTGATCGCTGTTCCAACAACAGCCGGAACCGGAAGTGAGACAACGCTTGCCGCTGTCATTGTAGATGCACAGACTCGTTACAAATATGCGATCAACGATTTTCCTCTGATTCCTCGCTATGCGGTTCTTGATCCGAAAGTCACCTTGAGTCTTCCGCCATTTATCACTGCAACAACCGGTATGGATGCGCTGACACACGCGGTTGAAGCATTTATCGGAAACTCAACTACTTACGCGACACGGAAAGATGCGCTTATGGCTGTACAGCTTATTTTTGAAAATCTGGATACAGCTTACCACGATGGTAAGAATGTAAATGCAAGAAGAAATATGCTTCACGCCTCTTACTATGCCGGCTGTGCATTTACCAAATCCTACGTCGGTTACGTTCATGCAGTCGCTCACTCACTGGGTGGTCAGTATAATGTGCCGCATGGACTTGCCAATGCAATCCTGCTTCCTCATGTTCTGGAAGAATACGGAGAATCCATTCACAAAAAACTGAAAAAACTTGCCATTGCAGCCGGTATTGCAACAAAAGAAACTCCTGCCCCGCAGGCTGCCGCTGCATTTATTGATGCGATCAAAGAAATGAAACGGACTTTTGGAATCGGCAATACAGTTGCCGAAATTCAGGAAACAGATATTCCAAAACTTGCCCACTATGCGGACAAAGAGGCGAATCCGCTCTATCCCGTTCCGGTCCTGATGAATGCAAAAGAACTGGAAAAATTCTATTATATGCTCATGCCAGAGGAGGACTGAAATTATGACTGAAACACAGATTCATGAAATTGTTACTGCGCAGCGGGAGTATTTTTACACCGGCGCAACTTTAGATATTGATTTTCGCATCAACGCACTGAAGAAATTAAAAGCTTATGTGCAGTCTCACGAATCTGAGATTGCAAAAGCGATCGCACTTGATCTTGGGAAAAGTTCTTTTGAAAGTTATATGTGCGAAACCGGTATGGTTTTAAGCGAGCTTACACACATGTTGAAACACACACGCTCTTATGCGAAAGAAAAGCGTGTCCTGACTCCACTCGCACAGTTCCATTCCAGAAGCTACAAGAAGCCATCCCCTTACGGTGTGACTCTCATCATGAGCCCATGGAACTACCCATTCATGCTCACGATCGAGCCTCTGATAGACGCTATTGCAGCTGGTAATACTGCCGTTTTAAAACCAAGTGCTTACTCACCGCATACAAGCGAACTCATTAAAAAAATGGTTGCTGACTGCTTTGATCCGCAGTTTGTGACTGTCGTAACCGGTGGCCGTGCGGAAAACACCTGTCTTCTTAGCGAACATTTTGACTATATTTTCTTCACCGGAAGTCAGGCTGTCGGCAAAGAAGTTATGCGCCAGGCATCTGCAAACCTGACTCCGGTCACACTGGAGCTCGGTGGCAAAAGTCCATGTATTGTTGAAAAAAGTGCAAACCTGAAACTTGCTGCAAAGCGAATTGTCTTTGGAAAGTTCTTAAATTGCGGACAAACCTGTGTTGCTCCGGATTATATTTACTGTGACCGCTCCATCAAGATCGACTTGATCCACGAGATCAAAAAACAAATGCAAAAACAATACAAATCAGATCCTCTTTCCAATAAAAATTATGGAAAGATTATTAATGAGAAACATTTTGACCGTATTCTTGGACTGATTGAACAGAATAAAGTCGTATATGGCGGGCAGAGCGACCGCAGTCGTTTAAAGATTGCACCAACACTTATGGATAGTGTTACTTTCGATGATGCAGTCATGTCAGAAGAAATCTTCGGACCGGTACTGCCGATCCTGACCTACGACAACCTTGATATGGCTATCGAAAAAATAAATTCCATGCCTCATCCGCTGGCCCTTTATCTGTTTACATCTGATAAAGCCATCGCAAAAAAAGTGACTTCCCACTGCGGTTTCGGCGGCGGCTGTATCAACGACACGATCATCCACCTTGCCACAAGCAATATGGGATTTGGCGGCTTCGGCGAGAGCGGCATGGGTTCCTACCATGGATTGGATGGATTCCGCACTTTCTCGCATTACAAGAGTATTGTTGATAAGAAAACCTGGCTGGATCTTCCAATGCGCTACCAGCCTTACCGCAAGATCCACGACAAGCTGATCCATATGTTCCTGCGGTAAGTGTTTCCTCCATTTGCAAAATTGATATCTGCATTGTATAATGTGGACACACTCCCAGGCTGAGTTTTTCCGGTTAAACAGGGAGGCAGAGGGGACAAATTTATGAAACACAAACACCAGAGAAATAAAACGCAAAGCAATAAAACGCAAAGCACCCATAAACAACGCAATCAAAATTATTCACTCAGCAGCTCAGGGCACAGGCGCCATAATAGCAGATCAGCTGTCTCTACACAGGTGCGCCGCCAGAAACGTCTGCGTTGCATGCTGACTGTCATTCTTCTGATCCTGCTTGCAGTTCTTGGTGCTGTTATCTTCTATAAACAGAAAGTACAGAAACAGGAGCGTGCTCAAATTACAGCCGCAAAGCAAGCCAAAGAGAAAAAAGCAGAGGAAGAAAAGGCGAAGGCTGCAGAACAAAAAGCAAAAGCGGAGGAAGCTGCTAAAAAGAAAGCAGAAGAAGAGAAAAACTCACGTCTTAATAAGGATGTGCAGACTGCCGAAAATACAGCGACCGAACAGGATCATAAAACAAACGGTCTGTCGATCTGCATGTATCACTACGTTTATGATAAGAATAATCCACCGAAAGAGCAGTTGAACAACAACTTCATCGAAGTTCATGATCTCGAAGCGGAACTGAAATACCTGACAGAAAATAACTACTACTTTCCTACCTGGGAAGAAGTCCGAAAATATGTCAAAGGCGAACTGCTTCTTCCAAAGAAGAGCGTTGTACTCACTTTTGATGATGGTGCGTACAGTTTCTTAAATCTGGGTGTACCGCTTTTCAACAAATATAAGATCCCGGTAACTTCCTTCCTGATCGGTAATCTGGAAGGCAAGAAGAAGGTGAAGAAATATGCCAGCGAATATTTGACATTCCAGTCCCATTCTTACAACATGCACCGGGGTGGCGGTAATATCGGACATGGCGGAATCTTCCCTGTCATGAACCACAATGATGCCGTTGCTGATCTTCAGAAATCAATCCGCATCGGTGGCAATTCCGATGCTTTTGCCTATCCGTACGGTGATTACAATGACAGTTGTATCCAGGCTGTAAAAGATGCCGGTTTCAAATGTGCGGTTACAACCGAATACGGTCGTGCCAAAGTCGGAGATGATCCACTGGTACTTCCTCGTATCCGTATGTTAAGAGGTCAGTCTTTAGACAGTTTCAAAAAACTGGTTGAGTAGATTACTCCACCAATAAGCAGAATACCAAGCACTGTTCCTGCGACTCTTCGAAGGAGCAGTGTTTTTGTTTGCTCTCCTTCTTTTTTCTTCTGCCCTTTCTTTATCTGCCTGGAACCGATATCGTCATTATCATCTTTTATAAATGGACGGATCAATGGCTCAACCAGCTTCTCCAACACAGATTTTTTCTTTTGTACTGTAAAATGAATCGTTTTCACTGCCACATTTCCGGTCTGATCTTTTGCCTCAGCGATCACCTCATAATCACCTGCTTTCTTAATCGAAAATCCGGTCCTTGCTTTCCCTTGAACATGCTGTTGTTCTTTTCCATTAATCTGCACCTTTCGGAGTATATCTTCTGTATCTTTAACTCCAATTTTAAATGTAAGATGTCCTTCATACTTTTCTCCTTCCTTTACGCCTTCAAACACAATCTCCGGTGCTGTATGATCAATTGTAAATACTGCCTTTGCGTGTGAGGTATTCCCGGCACGGTCTGTCGCATGCACTTCCAGTATGTGCTGTCCTTCTCTTGTCACCCGTTCTCCCATCGAATATAATCTTCCATCCAGCCTTACTTCATAATCGTAACCGGTAAAATCCTGTACGAGTTCTTCTTTTCTGTAATTCCATTCAAAGCTTTTTAGTTTTGCCTGATCCAGCGTATCCACATACCGGATCACCGGATTCTCCTGATCTACAATCACCTGAGCTGTCTGCTTTACTTCGTATCCTGCAGCGTCTTTTGCATAGATATGCAGCCGGTAAATTCCATCTTCGCGCAGTCTGTGAACACTTCTCTTCATCTCTCCATGATCTTCCCACACCAGTAATTCCTGCGACTGCTTCCTGCCCTTTGTATTTTCGTATTTTACTTCTGCATGAAATTCATCCAACACATTCTCTTCCTGCACCCTGTACACGGCAGTCAACGGTCTGCTTGTGATCATATATGGCGTCACGCCTCTGATTTCAGCTTTTGGGGACTGATTATCAATATAAAGATTTCTTTCCTGTCTGTTCTGATTACCGGCATGATCTCGCGTCTCAAAAACAACCCGCACCGGTTTGCCATTTCTTGAAGACTGTCGGATCACAAAATTTCCACCTGCCTTTCCTATCTCTGCCTGCTTCTCTCCATTTACATAGCATGATATGTTTTTTATGCCGCTGTATTCGTCTTTTGCATTTACATGTACTGTCGTTTCATTCCTGTGCCAGCTTTCAAATCCTCCATCTGCCGATACTTGAAATTCCGGAGCAGACAGATCGATTCTGAATGTTTTCTCCCACTGGAAATCCTCTTGTTTTTCACCGTTTTCATCTTCCATCCACACGTCCAGTTTCTGTTCTCCCTGCCTGAACCATTCTTTCGGAATAGTATATTTCTTATTTTCTTCCGTGAGTTTTCCTTTTCCCAGTACTTTGTCCCCCTGTGTCAGCCGGAAGACTGTCTCTCCCCGTTTACTGACATGATGAAGAGTCACTTTCGGAATCGTCACATAATAACCATTTTCACCATCCGGCTCTGAACATTCTTTTTCAAATTTAATAATCGGCTCCGGTGGTGTCGGCTCTGGTTCCGGCGTTGGTTCTGGCGTTGGCTCTGGCGACGGCTCCGGTTCCGGCGTTGGTTCCGGCGACGGCTCCGATTCTGAACCTGATTCCGGCTCTCTGATTTCTTCTGACTTTCTCACTTTTTCTATTCTCACAGCATTTTTTCTTGTTCCACCAGATGATATTGCCTCTCCTTCTCTTCTGGTCGTGATTTTTCCTACAGCCTTGTCTCCTGCATAAGACGGCATTGCCTGTTGTGCATAGATTATCATGAGTACAAGTATCAGACATCCGATTGTTTTTATTCTTTTTCGCATACCTTTTCTCCTTTCATCTGAAATCCCTGTTCCTGTAAAAGTTTCCGGAAATCTTCATTTTTCTGTATGTCCGTTCGATTTTTCACAGCTCTTTCCAATGCCTTCCTGCATGCTCTGCGGTTTTTTTCTTTCTCTTTGCATGTCACGCGCAATTTTAATACCTGTAATTCCACGGAATCCGGATACTCTGTCACTCCTTCCCGGATTCTGCGCATAGCATCATCGTTTTTCTTATCTGCCAGAAAAAGCTCTGTCACTTTGCGGTACAATTCTTCTCTCTCTGCTCTTTTCCCTTCCACTGCAAGCAGTTCTTCATACATTTTTGCAGCGTCACTCTTTTTTCCATTCTGTTCATATGCCATTGCCATCCACTGCGTGACCTCTTCCTGCCCTTCTTTCTCCCCAAGTGCCCGATACTGTATCCCAAGCCTCAATAATTCTTCCCGCTGTTCTTTCGCATCCAGAAAGGTGTATCCTTTGAGTACACACCGGTAGTAAATGGCATCTTCTTTCTCTTCCAGCAGAAGTGCCGTCTGTTCAAGAGCCTGTTTTAGTTCTTCCTCTGGAAGTGTCTTCTCTGCAAGACAGGCAGACACAGCTGCCATCCCTGCGGCAATTCCACTCTCTTTATCTGTCTTCTTTGTTCCGGCATAAGCCGCCTCGAAATGCTGTCTGCTCTTCTCATAATCTTCCAGTTTCAGAAAATATAGGCTGCCAAGCTCCATTTCTGTAGTCTGCATCTGTTCTGCGATTTCTTTTTTACCGGCTGTGTGTGCAGCAGCGTCTTTTTTATCTACCCCTGTTTGGGTTTCTGCTGCTTTTACATCGTTCCCGGAATTTATTGCATGGGATTTTTCCGAATATGAATTTGTAGAATGGGAATTTCCGGCAAAGATACTTCGCCCAAGTATGATTACAACTACTGCTGCAGCTATATAGAGCCATTTACGAAAATATTTTCCTTTTGATCGTTCTTTTTCTTCTTCATTTTTGTATGATGGAATCATGCGCTTAATTTCCTGCGCAGACTGACAGGCTTTCTTTGACTGCCGGTTCAGACATCTGGAAATAATCTTTTCCAGTTTCAGAATTTCCTTTTTGTTAAGATCTGGCAAAACTTCTGTCTCTGCCAGTAAATATTGATACGTGCGTGCCAGTCCGTACAAGTCTAATGTAACACTCGCACGCTGATAGTAGGCTTCTTCCTCCGGCAGGAAATGCTCTCTTATAGTCCGCTTCTGCATACGGATCAACATCTCCTGGTTGGATGCCGCCTTCAGGTCGAGGAAATATAATTCCTCATCTTCTGCTATGATCATGCTGTATGGATTCACATACTGATAACAAGGTGCACCCCTGCACTTGTGCACACACGCAAGCGTTCCTGCCATCTTACGCATCCATGCAAATAACTGTTCTTTCTCTATCTCTTTTTCTTCCCGTATATAACGGATGAGCGTTCTTCCTCTTACATACTCCGAACTGACATAACAGCTCTCGCTGTGTTCGATCAGACGGAGTACATCGTATCCTTGTTCATACGCCATGTTGTCCTCCTTTTTATGAAATTTTATGTTGCGTTTCGTATTGGATTTTAATTGACACTTTACTTTGCGTTTCGTATTGGATTTTAATTGACACTTTACTTTGCGTTTCGTATTGGATT
>OLPE01000198.1_pt1 | contig 69122 bp, 92 predicted proteins | sample 1671901 | NCBI WGS metagenome assembly OLPE01 (sample SAMEA3136624, study PRJEB25190) | human gut metagenome | biome: human gut; feature: human-associated habitat; material: faeces | place: Austria | collected 2013 | reverse complement strand
AAATCGATATGTGTGAAGGAATGGAAAGAATGGCAGAAGGATTTAGAAATGAAGGTAGAAGTGAAGGAAAACTTGAAGAAAAGAGAAGTACACTAAAAGAACAATTAGAAATCAAACTAGGAACTATTTCAAATAATCTAGAATTACAACTAACCAATGCAACATTAGAAAAACTAAATATATTAACACGTAATATATTTAATATTACAAATGAAGAAGATGTTTTAAAAATCATTAATTAATAAGTTAATATATAAGTAAAAAAGCAAATCAAATAAAATGATTTGTTTAGACTGTTGAAAAAAATAAAAAATCAACAGTTTTTTCTTTTGTTAAGTTGAAATATATACTATTATATATATGTCGTGGATGACTTCGTTCCAATTACGTAAAATTTGAAGTTCCACGGCTTTTTATATAGAAATTAAACCAATAAAAAGTAAGAACATGATAAGAGGAGAGTTTGAAAGTAAGAAAAATTTTTAAAGTTATTTAGTAAACTTTTTTCTATAGAGAACATCAAGTATTTGATAATTTTTCTTTACCAAATGTACTCAAATATTTAATATATTTATTAGAAAATAAAAAAGGAGATATATTATGGAATTTAAAGATGTTATTCAAAACAGATATTCATGTAAAGATTTTTCTACACAACAAATAGAAAAAGAAAAATTAATGGAAATATTGGAAGCAGGAAGAGTTGCTCCAACGGCTAAAAACTTGCAAGAACAAAAAATCTATGTTGTTCAATCAAAAGAATATTTAGATAAAATAGATGCATGTACACCTTGTCGTTATCATGCACCTACTGTTTTAGTTGTAGCTTACGATAAAAACAATGTTTTTGATTATCCAGGTAATGAAAGAAATTCAGGAATTGAAGATGCTACCATTGTAGCCACTCATTTAATGTTGGCTGCTTATAATGCAGGAATTGATAGTTGTTGGATCAATTTCTTTGATCCTCAAGAAATGAAAAAAGCTTTAGATTTACCTGAAAATGAAGAAGTTGTTATGATGTTGGATTTAGGATATGGAAATCAAAAAGAACCACTTCCTAATCATCATTTAAAAAAAGAATTAGCTGAAACAGTTAAATACTTATAATTTTTATAACAAAATAAGCTTTGCTTGTTTTGTTGTTTTTTTGCTACAATATGGATAAGAGGTGAGTTCTATGAAGTTGTTATTTAGACAACAACCATCTTTTATTTTTCGCTTTATGTAACAAATCAAAATAATGAATTGTTTTATATTATAAAAAGAAAAATGGCAATTATGTATCAACTTTATATATATGATGCTCATGAAAATATTGTTGCTAAGATTGAAGAAAATTCTAGATCAGCTGTTTTTTTATTTATAAAAATGAGGAATATATTAGTGCTGTAGAAAAAGAGTTTTCTTATTTTATTCCTTATTTTTTAGTGGATTATCGAAAATGGAATGTTGGTGGAGAATATGTTGAATATAATTATGAAGTAAAAGATGAAAATGATTATCTTATTGGAAGAATTGAAAAAAGATTATGAAATATTTTAGATACATATGATATTTCAGTTGATTTAAAGGAAGATATTTTAAATTTCGTCATTTTAACAACTGTAATAGATATTGAAAAAGCAAGAAGAAATAGACATTATTAAAAATTGGAGGGAATCTTATGAAACTATTATTTAAACAGCGTATTTTTTCATGGCTAGACAGTTATGATATATATGATGAAAAGGGGGAAACTGTCTATACAGTGAAAGGACAACTCAGTTTTGGACATAAACTTTTTATTTATAATAAGTATGGTGAACATCTTGGTACGATCAAAGAAGAAATATTAACGTTTTTACCACGTTTTGCTTTATATGAAAATGATGAATATATTGGTAAAATTACCAAAGAGTTTACTTTCTTTAAACCTAAATTTATTTTAGATTATAAAGATTGGCAAATAGAAGGAAATTTTTGGGAATGGGATTATCAGATCGTGGATTATTCAGGAAATATTATTGGTTTAATTAATAAAGAAATCTTTCATATGAGTGATACATATTCTTTAACAATAGAACATGACGAAGATGCTTTTTATGTTTTAATGATTGTTCTTGCGATAGATGCTCAAAAATGTAGTCGAAATAAATGATTGTAAGTCAATCATTTTATTTTCTTAAAAAATTAGCACTCTGTGCTTGACTATGCTAAAACAAAGTAATATACTATCTTTAGCATTTAAACAATAGGAGTGCTAAAGGAGGATATATTATGGCAGAAAAAAAACAATTTAAAGCAGAATCGAAAAGATTATTAGACTTAATGATTAATTCTATATATACACATAAGGAAATCTTTTTAAGAGAATTGATTTCTAATGCAAGTGATGCAACAGATAAACTTTATTATAAAGCATTAACAGAAAATATTTCTGAAATCAATAAAAGTGATCTTACAATTGATTTAGCTTTTGATAAAGAAAATAGAACATTGACTGTTACTGATCATGGTATTGGAATGAATAAAGAAGAACTAGAAGAACATTTAGGTACGATTGCTAATAGCGGTTCTTTCAAATTTAAAAATGAAACTGAAAGTGATGATATTGATATCATTGGGCAATTTGGAGTTGGTTTCTATTCAGCATTTATGGTAGCTAAAAAAGTTGAAGTTTCATCAAGAGCTTATGGTAGTGATCAAGGATATACTTGGGTATCTGAAGCAAGTGATGGTTATGAAATCTTTGAAACAGATAACTTACCAACAGGAACAACAATTAAACTTTATTTAAAAGATAATACAGAAGAAGAAAATTATGATGAATATTTAGATCAATATCATATTGAATCTCTTGTTAAAAAATATTCTGATTATGTACATTATCCAATTAAAATGGATGTGACAACATCTAAGAAAAAAGAAGATAGTGATGAATATGAAGATGTCGTTGAAAATAAAACATTAAATTCAATGGTTCCTTTATGGAAAAGAAATAAAAAAGATATTAAAGATGAAGAATATAATGAATTCTATAAAGATAAATTCAATGATTTCTCTGATCCAATGAAAGTTATTCATACATCAGTAGAAGGAAATGTTTCTTATGATGCATTGTTATTTATTCCAAGTCAACCACCGATGAATTTCTATTCAAATGATTATGAAAAAGGTTTACAACTTTATAGCCGTGGTGTCTTCATTATGGATAAAGCAAGTGATTTAATTCCAGAACATTTTAGATTTGTTAAAGGGTTAGTTGATTCACAAGATTTATCATTAAATATTTCAAGAGAAATGTTACAACATGACCGTCAATTAAAAGTCATCGCTGATCGTATTGAAAAGAAAATCCAAAGTGAACTTACAAATATGTTGAAAAAAGATCGTGAAACATATGAAAAATTCTTTAAAAACTTTGGGTTACAATTAAAATTTGGTATTTATCAAAGCTATGGAATGTTAAAAGATAAATTACAAGATTTACTTTTATTCTACTCTGGTAAAGAAGAAAAAATGATTACTTTAAAAGAATATGTTGAAAACATGAAAGAAGGACAAACAGAAATCTACTTTGCAAGTGGTGAAACAAAAGAAAAGATTTCTCATTTACCACAAGTAGAAGCTGTTAGAGATCGTGACTTTGATGTTTTATACATGATGGATAATGTTGATGAATTCATGATTCAAATGATGAGAGATTATGATTCTAAAGCTTTCAAAAATGTTGCTCAAGGTGATTTAAACTTAGATAGTGAAGAAGAAAAGAAAGAATTAGAAAAAATCAATGAAGATAATAAATCATTATTAGAATCATTAAAAGAAGCTTTAAAAGATAAAGTAGTGGATGTTAAAGTATCAAATAGATTAAAATCTCATCCAGTATGTTTAGTATCTGATCAAGGTGTATCTTTTGAAATGGAAAAAGTATTAAATGCAATGCCTGATGGTCAAGATGTTAAAGCAGGTAGAATTCTTGAAATCAATCCAAATCATGATATTTTCAAGGCAATTCAAAATGTTTATCAAAATAATGCAGATAAGATCAATGATTATGCTTCATTGTTATTCGATCAAGCATTATTGATTGAAGGATTATCTATTGAAGATCCAGTAGCTTTTTCAAATAAGATTTGTGAGCTTATGATTGAATTAAATAAGTAAGGCTATCATTCGATAGTCTTTTCTTTTATAATAAAAGTAGGAGAGTGAAAATTATGGAGTTACAAAATGTTTTACAACAAAGAAGAAGTATTCGTGAATATAAACAACAACCTGTGGAAAAAGAAAAAATTGAAGAAATGATTCAAGCAGCTATCTATTCAGAAAGTTGGAAAAATAGTCAAACACCACGATATCATGTTATTCAATCAAAAGAAATGTTGGAACAATTTAAGAAAAAATGTTTACCTGAATTTAATCAAAAAAATATAGCTGATGCACCTGTTTTAATTGTGACAACATTTGTTAAAGATCGAGCAGGTTTTCAAAGAAACGGAAGTCCTGACAACGAATTACAAAATGGTTGGGGTGTTTATGATTGTGGACTAGCTAATCAAAACTTAATTCTTAAAGCAACTGAACTTGGTTTAGGAACACTTGTTATGGGAATCAGGGATGAAAGAGCGATCCGTGATCTTTTAGAAATACCTGCACAAGAAACAATTGTTTCTGTCATAGGTGTGGGTTATCCAGATATTGAACCAAGTATGCCAAAAAGAAAAACAATAGAAGAAGTGAGTACGTTTTATTAATGAAGAAATTACTGTATAAAATTTGCAAACCACATCATAAATATAAAATCAATTTGGTTGATGTTTTATTGCTTATTGAACCGGTGGTGATGAATACGTCTTATTTTATGGTTGGAAGAATCTTTTTGCTTATAGCGTTAGTTCTTAACTATTTGGCACACTATCTTTATCATGATGATTATAGCGAATTTGAAAGACGTGTCCTTATTTCAACAATGATTATTATTGCTTTACTTCTTATCTATCTTATTATTACAGGTAAATAAAAAAGTCCACTTTGGAGTGGATTTTTTGTTTATTTATAAAACTCAATAATATTTTGATAATCATTTTTTAAACTGAAGTTTGCAGAAACAAAATAGAAATGATTTTCTTTTTTATACAATAAAGTATCATACGATGTATCAAGTTTAAAGAGATAAGTGTTTTTATCAATTTTAATAACAGGAACATCATCATACGTTTTTAAATAACGTTTAAAGAAAGTGTTTGTTTTGTCAGTTGATTTAAAACAATAATCTTTACTATACATGAGATCACCTTGGTTGTTTTCTTCAAAATAAGAAGTAGATTCAACAATAAAACTTTTAGTATATTTGTAGTTTGGATATTTTTTTAAATTTGTTTCTTTATCAAATGTTTGCAATGTTAAAATATTTTGATTTAAAGGAATATCTTTTCTATCAGTAATATCTAAAATACATCCAAGTATAGCAACTACACAAGTAACTATAGTCATAGCGTAGAAGATATGTTTAATAATCTTTCCAAAGCTTTTTTGACAGGCTAAAACAATTTTATAAAGGCAACGAATAAGAATTGTCGCAAAGAGAAGAAGAGGTAAGTAATGAATTAAAATACTTCCATTTGTAAGAAATTCTTGAATCTGATTTTTTTGTAAAACAAGCTGTGCGACAAAAAAAGAAAAGAAAATACATAAAACAAAATAAGTGGTTGCAGAGATTTTACGAGTACTTAAGTATTCATCAATTGCTTTTTGTCTTTCTTTAGGTAAAGCACGTTTATTATCTGTTGTAAAAATAATAAATTTTCCTATTTTACCATAATAATCAAACATTTGTTTTTCATATTCATTAATAAAATCATGTAATGCTTTTCTTTTAGGAGTTGCCGGTTTTTTGATTAGTAAATCTACATGGAAGTAGTAGTGTTTCTCATTTTTTTCAAAACGGCTGATTTTACCTAAAGAAGTAGGATTGTAACCTTGTTTAGATAACTCATTTAAAGTATTTTCTAATTGTTTATATTCAGTTATATCATAATCTAATAATTTATACATATGTGACTCCTTTGACTGTTACATCATAACAAAAATAGTCATGGAAATCCATGACTATTGATTAAATGCAGAATCAACTTCATAATCTGGTTTGAAGTTTTCTTCTTCTAACATATAAGATTCAGCAATGTTTTGGCAATGATCACCAATACGCTCTAAGTTAGATAAGATATCAACGTATGTAGAATTGACAATAACTGATTTTTCAGTTTTATTAGTAACACGTTGAATATGTCTTTGTTTTGCTTTTTTATTATAATAATCTAAATTACTTTCATGATCATCAACATAAATAATATCATCTAAATCATGTTTATCAAAAGCAACCATTGCATGATTCAACATTTCAATATCCATATTGATCATGGCGATAATGTCATCTTTAGCTTCTGATGAAAAATCATCTTTTTCATCATAAACAGCTTCAAAGAATTGAGTTAAGTTAATACATAAATCACCGACACGTTCTAGATCTTTAATTGATTTCATATCAGCAAAATATTCTTTTGAATCATGATCGTTTAATTGTTCGTGTGAAATAAGTAATAAATATTCAGCAATTTTTTTATCTAATAAGTTGATTGCATTTTCTAATTCTTCAACTGTTTCTTTTGCAGTAGAACTTTTAGAAATAAAGTATTCTTTAACATTTTCACAAGCTTCAACAGTAATAGCACCCATTTCTAAAATCTTGTTTTTAGCGATAGCTAAAGCATGAGAAGGGAACAATTGAACCACATGAGGATCTAATTCTGATAAATCCATTTGTAATTCTTTTGAATGATTTGGAATGATTTTTTTAATAATAACAACAATCTTATTAATAAATGGAAAGAACAAGATGGTTGTTACTATGTTAAAGATACCATGAGCTACTGCAAGTTGTAATTCAGGAGACATGGTACTTACTGAATTAATATATTGAATCAACATTGTAAATGGTGATAAAACAATCATAAATAAAACAGAACCAATGACGTTAAATAAAACGTGGAAGAACGCTGCTCTTTTAGCGGGAATAGATCCACCAATAGAGGCAAGAACCGCTGTAATCGTTGTTCCAATATTTGATCCAAATAAAAATGGTAAAGCAATATTTAAACCAATAGCGCCGGCACCATACATTTGTTGAACAATGGCAATCGTTGCAGCTGATGATTGAATCGCACATGTAAGAATTGTTCCACCAAGTAAACCAAGCCAAGGACTTTTCATTAAGAATTCTGTAATTTGTGTAAATTCTGGAACTTCAGAAATCATTGATAAATTGTTACCCATTAAATCTAATCCATAGAATAAACAACCAAATCCAAAAATAATTTGTGATAAGTATTTTGACTTTTTATTTTTAGAAAACATAGAAACAAACGCACCAATAATAATGAAATAAACCGCATATTTAGAAATCTTTAAACCAACTAAAACAGAAGTAATAACTGTTCCAATATTGGCCCCCATGATAATTCCTACTGCTTGATTTAAATTCATTAAACCAGAACGAATCAATCCAATTGTAAGGGCTGTTGTTCCTGAACTTGATTGAATTAAACACGTAACTAAAGCCCCAATTAAAATTCCTTTTACAGGACTTGAGGTGTATTTATCAATAATGTCCTTTAATTTATCTCCGGCATAACTTTTTAAACCATCACCCATATAATCGATACCAAATAAAAATAAGCCAAGCCCTGCCAGAATTAAAGGCCAATTGATATCTGCTAATGTCATAAAATCACACTCCTATACGTCTCATTTTAAAGGAATGTTAAATTTGTGTAAAGATTATGTTAAGTTTCTTTACAAAACCTTAACAATTCTTTTTGAAACAACTTTCAATCAATGTAATTATAGGCTTATAAAAAGGAAAAATAAGGAGTGTAGTAACAATATTGAAGAAGCCATGAATAAAAGCGAGTTGCAGACGAGGTGAAATAGGAATATAAAAGCGAAATGTTAAAAAAAGATGATAAAAAGGAGTCAGGAAAATCATAAAAAAAGTAGTTCCAATTACATTGAAGAGAAAATGAAAGAGGGCGGCTTTTTTGGCAGATGAATTGGTTTTAAGGGCAGAAAGAAAAGCGGTAATGGTTGTACCGATATTACAACCAAAGATATAAGGAATAGAAACATAAAGGGAAATAGCTTTTAAATGATACATTTGTTGGACAATAGCAATCATGGCACTTGATGATTGAATAAGAGCAGTTGTGATGGCTCCACCAAACATGGCTAGAATTGGATGATTTGTAAAAAGTGTTACTAATTTCATAAATTCAGGAAGTTTAGTAATAGCTTCAAGATGCATTGACATAAGTTCTAATCCATAAAATAAACAACCAAGCCCAAAAAGAATTTGTGCAAGGCCTTTTATTTTAGGATGATTAGAAAATAATAAACAAAAAGCACCAATAATCAAAAAGAAAGAAGCATATTGAAAAAGATCAAAACCTACAATAATCGCTGTTATGGTTGTGCCAATATTGGCTCCCATAATAATGCCAATACTTTGCGAAAAGGTCAAGAGGTTTGCATTGATTAAACTCACTGTTAAAGCAGTTGTGGCAGAACTTGATTGAATGATACAAGTTATAAAACAACCAATTAGAATAGCCTTAAAAGTAGAAGAAGTACATTTAGCAAGAAGATTTTTTAAACGGGTTGGTGAAAGTTCTTGTAAAGAAAGAGAAAGATAGTCGATACCAAATAAAAAAAGTGCCAGACCGATTAGAATAGAAGTCCAAGAAACTTGGTTCATGAAAAAGCCTCCTTTTTCATATTTTAAAAATAATCATTTTTAACTAGAAAAAATAATCATTCTTTGTAAAAATATATGAAGGAGGTGTTTTAATATGAAAGGAAGATGGAAGAAATTTTTATCTTATTATACAAACTATAAGGTTTTGTTTTTTAAAGATATGTTTTGTGCGATGGTTTCGGCAGCTATCACACTTGTTTATCCTATGATTACACGCTATATTACAGGAACGATTTTAAATCAACCAAAAATTGATTATTCTAAAATTTATTTATTAGGGATTTTTATGCTTTGTTTGATCGTTGTTGAATATTTTTGTAATTATTTTATAGGTTATCTAGGACATGTCATGGGTGTCTATATGGAACGAGATTTACGTAATGAGTTATTTAGTCATTATCAAAAATTATCTTTTCGCTTTTATGATGAACAAAACACAGGACAATTGATGTCACGTCTAACGAATGATTTATTTTCTTTAACTGAACTTTATCATCATGGACCAGAAGATATTGTCATTTCAATTATTAAGTTTATAGGGGCCTTTATTTTACTTTCCTATATTAATGTTAAGCTGACTTTAATTTTATTTGCAATCTTACCATTTATGTTTTTATTTGCTTGGTATTATAATAAAAAGATGAAAACAGCTTTTAAAAGAAATAAAGAGAGAATTGGTGATATCAATGAACGCATTGAAGACAATTTATCAGGAATTCGTGTTGTTAAAAGTTTTGCGAATGAAGATCAAGAGTTAGAACGTTTTGATAAACAAAATGGACATTATGTAAGTGCTAAGAAAAATAGTTATTATTATATGGGAAGATACAATGCAGGACTTACTTCTTTTACAAGTTTAATTACAGTATCGGTTATCTTTTTTGGAACCTTATTTATTTCTTATGGAAGTATTAATGTTGCAGATTTAATTGCCTTTTTACTTTATGTCACGAACTTAATAGATCCTGTAAAAAAACTTTTAAACTTTACTGAACAATTTCAAGAAGGTGTTACTGGTTTTGAACGTTTTATGGAAATATTAGAAATTGAACCAGATATTCAAGATACAAAAAATGCAGTTGTATTACAACATGTTGAAGGGAATGTCATGTTTGATCATGTTTCATTTCGCTATAATGAACAAACACCTTATGTGTTAAATAATATTAACTTGGATGTAAAACCAGGAGAGTATATTGCTTTTGTTGGTTCATCAGGAGTTGGTAAAACAACGATTTGTTCTTTGATTCCTCGTTTTTACGAAGCAACGAAAGGAAATGTCTTGATTGATGGAATCAATGTCAAAGAAATCAAACAACAATCTTTAAGAGAAAATATTGGGATTGTTCAACAAGATGTTTACTTATTTACAGGAACCATCATGGATAATATTCGTTATGGAAATTTAGAAGCGAGTGATGAAGAAGTCATTGAAGCCGCTAAAAAAGCGAATGCTCATGATTTTATTATGGAATTAGAAGAAGGTTACGATACGGATTGTGGACAACGTGGAGTCAAACTTTCAGGTGGACAAAAACAACGTATCTCGATTGCACGTGTTTTCTTAAAGAATCCACCAATTCTTATTTTTGATGAAGCAACAAGTGCATTAGATAATGAAAGTGAAAGTATTGTACAAGAATCTTTAGAAAAATTATCTCAAGATCGTACAACTTTTGTTATTGCGCATCGTTTATCAACGATTAAAAATGCCAAACATATTTGTGTTTTAACGGAAAATGGCATCGAAGAACAAGGAAACCATGAAGAATTGATGAAATTAAATGGAAATTATGCAAGATTATATAATATGCAATTTAAAGGAGAAAAGTAACATGGAAAGAAAATATATTTTTTTTGATATTGATGGAACACTTTTAGATGATAATCCAGGAGGAAAGATTTTAGAAAGCACATATCGTACGTTAGATAAGTTAAAAGAAAATGGGCATTTTGTTGCTATTGCGACAGGAAGAGCACAATATATGGCGATGGATGCTGCTAAAGAAGCCCATATTGATTGTTTAGTAACAGATGGGGGAAATGGTATTACTTTACAAAATGAACTTCAATATATTAAACCGATAGATTTTGTTCAAGCCAATCGTGTCATTGATCAATGTATTGAACATCATTTCCCATTTGCAGTTGCTTTAGGAAATGAAGCTGTTTTGTATACGAATCAAAGTGATCAAAAAGATCAAAAACTTCCGGTAAAATTAGTTGTTGATGAAAGTATAGATTTTCATCAAGTAAAGGAAATTTATAAGGTTTTTATTGAATGTAGTGAACAAGAAGAAAAATTATTGGATTTAGGAACTTTGGAATATATGCGTTATTTTAAAGGACAAATCATCATCGAACCAGCAGATAAATATAAAGGTATTTTAGAAATGGTTCATTTATTAAAGGGAAACGAAAAGGATATTGTGGTCTTTGGGGATGGCTTAAATGATATTTCTATGATTGACCAAGCTCCTTTAGGTATTGCTATGGGTAATGCAATCGATGAAGTCAAAGCAGTCGCAAATTTTATAACCAAAAGAAATGATGATGACGGTATTGAATATGCTTGTCGTCATTTTGGCTGGATTGATTAAACAAAATAGGCTATACTAAAGATGGGTGAGATTATGGAACTAATTAAAGATTTTTTAATCATTATTGGTATTTTTGTATGTATGTCTTTAGGTATTTTCTTTTTACTTCATAGTGGTGATGCCAAAAAGAAAACCAAGCAAACAGTTCAAGATACAAGAGACAGTATTCAAGAAACCAATCAACAACTCGATGATGTTTTAGAACAATTACAAGAAATGAATGCTCCTTTAGAAAAAGCAATGAAGGCAGTACGTTCTTTTAATGAAAAAGTTTTATCAAAAAAATAATCGAGGAATGTTGACAAAGCTTAAATATTATCTATAATACAGGTATATAAATAAACTCAATGAAAAAGAGAGTAGTTTTATTGGATATGTTAGAGAGTCTATGTTGGTGGAAATTAGATATTGAAAATAAAATGAAGCGCACTTTGGAGGGGGTTATCTGAATACATAGGATAACAAGCTAACCAGCTTTAACGGTGAGGTGGATATGTTTATCATATCAACAAGAGTGGTACCGCGGAATCTTTCGTCTCTTAGCAATTGCTAGGAGACGTTTTTTATTGGGTAGAAAAGGGGAAAAGAATATGAAAAAAGTATTAAAATTAATGTTAGCACTTGTGATGACTTGTGCTATTGCTGGATGTTCATCAAGCAGTAAAAATGATGCCGATGTGACAATTACAATTGGGACATCACCTGATTATGCACCTTATGAATCATTAAACAAAAAAGGTGAAATCGTTGGTTTTGACGTGGATATGGCCAAATTATTTGAAGGTTATTTATCTGATATGGAAGGTAAAACTTATTCTTTAGAATTCAAACAAATGGATTTTGATAACATTGTTACTCAAATTCAAGGGGATCAAATTGATTTGGGTATTTCTGGTTTTACTTATAGTGAAGATAGAGTTGTTGAATGGTCTGATCCATATTTAGGAACTCAACAAGTTGCTGTTGTACCAAATGGTTCTTCAATTACTTCAAATGATCAATTGGTTGGTAAAAAATTAGCTGCTCAAACTGGAGCTACTGGTGAACAAGCTGCCAAAGAAGTTGAAAATGCTGATGTTGTTTCAATGAAAAACGTACAAGATATTTTCAATGGTTTAGCAAGTAATCAATATGATGCAGCAATCGTTGATTTAGGTGTTGCTCAACAATATGTATCTAGTGGAAACTTTACACAATTAAATGGTTCATTAATGGATGAAAAGAACTATGTTATCGCTAAAAAAGGTAATACAAAAATGATCAAATTAATGAATAAATGTATTAAAAAATTCGTAGCTTCAAAAGATTACGATAAATTATGTAAAAAATATGATTTATCACCATTAGAAAAATAAAAAATTATAGAAAAGGGGTATAGAAATGTTTGTAGCTTTTTCAAAAGTGTTTACTCCTGAAAACTTACTTTACTTTGCTAAGGGTGCAGTAGTATCACTTTTACTCGCTGCTGTATCCCTTTTATTTGGTATTGTTTTTGGGATTTTAGGATCTTCAGCAAAAAGATCTAAATATAAAATTTTTAGAATTATTGGAAATGTGTATGTTGAAGTCATTCGTGGGACACCAATGTTACTTCAAATCTTGATTTTATTCTCAGTTATTCCATCTATTTATACAGCGTTTACAGGAAATGTTTTAAGAATTAATGTCTTTTTAATTGGTGCTGTTGCTATGTCTATTAACAGTGGGGCTTATTCGACAGAACTTATTCGTAGTGGAATTAATGGAGTTGATAAAGGACAATGGGAAGCTTGTGAAACTTTAGGACTTTCTCATAAACAAACAATGAGACTTGTTATCTTACCACAAGCGTTTAAAAGAATTATTCCACCAATGATCAGTGAATTTATTACATTGATTAAAGATTCTTCATTGATCAGTTGTATTGGTGCCGTTGAATTATTAAAATCAGCTCAAGTAGTGGGGGCACAATATTATGATGTTATGTCACCTTATTGTATTGTTGCAGTTTATTATTTAATTATGACAATTAGTATTTCTTATTTAGGTAGATATGTAGAAAAGAGGTTAGCTGAAAGTGATTAAAGTTGAACATATATCAAAACAATTTAAAAAAGTAAAAGCAGTTGATGATGTTTCTCTTGAAGTAAAAAAAGGAGAAATTGTGTGTTTAATTGGACCTTCTGGTTCAGGTAAGAGTACAGTTTTAAGATGTATTCATGGTTTAGAAGTACCAGAAACAGGACATGTATACCTTAATGGGGAAGTATTAGATCCAAAGAAATCTAATTATCAAGAATTAAGAAATAAAATGGGATTTGTTTTCCAACATTTCAATTTATTTCCACATATGACAGTCTTAGAAAACTTAACACTTTCACTTACAAAAGTACGTCACATGGAGGAAGAAAAAGCCAATGAAATAGCTTGTAACTATCTTACAAGAGTTGGTTTATTAGATAAAAAAGATGAGTATCCAAATAAACTTTCAGGTGGACAAAAACAAAGGGTAGCGATTGCGAGAAGCTTATGTACAAGCCCTGAAATCATGCTTTTTGATGAACCAACAAGTGCCTTGGATCCAGAAATGGTTATTGAAGTATTAGAAGTTATGCAACAACTTGCTAAAGAAGGAATGACAATGATTGTTGTTACTCATGAAATGGGCTTTGCTAAAACAGTTGCAGATCGTGTTATTTTCTTAGAAAATGGTAAAATCGTTGAAGAAAATGATGCAAAAGCTTTCTATGAAAATCCTAAAACTGAACGTGCTCAAGATTTCTTAAAGAAGGTTATGCACTAATGAAACTACAACGTTTTGAAGTAGAGTCTTATATGACTTTGCATGAAAATAACTGTCGCTATAACTTGGCAGATACAGTTGCTAAATCTTTAACTTTAAAGGAATTATTAGCGTATGATAAAAAAGATTCATTAGAAGATTTAATGAATCTTTCTTTAGATTATGGTGCTATTGAAGGTTCTCATGAATTAAAAAAAGGTATTTTAAGTTTATATCAAAGTGGTGATGATGAAGAAATTGCTATTTGCCATGGTGGTGTCAATGCCAATGAACTTGTTTTAATGACATTACTTTCAACAAATGATCATATTTTATCATTTTTACCAACGTATCAACAACTTTATAGTTTTCCTGAATCTTTAGGGGTAGAAGTTGATTTTATTCATTTAAAAGAAGAAAATGAATGGAAAATCGATTTTGAAGAATTAGAAAAAAATATTAGAGAAAATACAAAAATGATTTGTTTGAATTTACCAAACAATCCTACTGGAACAACTTTAAATCATGAAGAAATGCAACAACTGATTCAAATATGTAAAAAGCATGATCTCTATGTTCTTGTGGATGAAATCTATCGAGGACTTTATCAAGAAGAATCCATTAGTGATCTTTATGAAAAAGGAATAGCAACCTCAGGACTTTCTAAAGTTTTATCAACTCCTGGACTTCGTATTGGTTGGATCAAAACAAAAGATAAAGAACTTATTCGTTTAATCAATGAAAGACGTGATTATTCAATTATTAGTAGTGGACCAATCAATGATTATTTAGGGGCACTTACTTTAAAATATAGTAAAGAGATTTTAAAAAGAAATCGTGAGATTTTAGAAGAAAATAAGTGTTACTTGAAAGAATGGTTAAAAGCTCATCCTCATCTTTCTTGTGTTATTCCAAAATATGGAACAGTTTGTTTCCTAAAATACGATTATCAAATAGATTCAAATACTTTCTGTGAAAAGTTACAAGAAGAAACAGGGGTCTTCTTTGTACCGGGATGTTGTTTTGATGTGGAAAATCATTTGCGTTTTGGACTTGCAAATGATCCACAAATTGTTAAAGAAGGTTTAGAAGTATTTTCAAATTGGTTAAAAAAATTAGACACTTCAAGATAAAGAAGTGTCTTTTATTATTTTAAAACAATAAATTGCACTTAAAGTTAAGGTTGTAATCAATCCTGTAAATAAACTAATCAAAATAGCGTTAACATAAAGATAATGAGATAAAGTATAAGTTAAGATAATTTCTAAAGTACATTCAATCATAGAGATGATAAACATCACTTTATTTTTATTTTTAGCTTGTAGGATAGTTGAAAGGGGCGTTTGTAAATAAAAGAGTAAAAAAGGAAAAGACATGTATTTTAATTGTTGATAGCCACTTGTTGTATTGTAAAGAATCATAAGGGATCGTTTTGGAAAAAAATAGAAAATTAAAGTAAAAGGAAGACCGATAAGAAAACAAATAAGTAAAGCATAAAGAAGATGTAAAAAAGTATTACTTTTATGATAATAAAGATCATCTGTAGCAATAGGCAAATAGAGGCGATAGATGATCGTACAAAAAAAAGTAGGCGTGACAAGCATCGAGACGACATAGCCAGAAAGGATGGCATATTGGTCTTGGATAAAGTTTTGAGTTAAACCAAGTCGAGTTAAAACATGAATTAAAAGAATGGGCTCTAAAAAATTCATAAAACAATGGTAAAGACGTGAACCTGTCAAAGGTAAAGAAATGTTTAAAAGATCTTTCATAATCAAGTTTTGCTTGTTTATGTTTTTTAAAGGAGTAAAAGAATATCTTTTACGACTTAAAAGGAGTAGATAGATAATTGACATCAATTCACCAAAACTCATTGATAAATAAGCGATTGTTACTAAAAAAGGTAAGGATGAACTTAAAGGAGTTTCTAAAAATAAATAGGTAAATAATAAACGTGAAGTTTCTTCGACAATTTGGCTTTTAGCAATGACATAGACATGCCCTTTGGCTAAATAATAGTTTTTAATAATACCACTGATAGCAATCAATGGAATAAAAATTAAAAAGGATAAAATGGGATAAAGAGTATAATCGTTTTTTAATAAAGAATGAGCAATGAAAGGACTTAAAATAAAGAGGGTTCCACAAATAACAATGACAGAAAAAAAGGATAGAATAATTGCGGTAATAATGACTTTGTAGTTTTTATATTTTGGATGTAATATAAGACGAAAAACAGCAGAAGGAATCCCAACCTGTCCAAGTGTTAAACACAAAGAAAGTGTTGGCATAATGACAAGATATAATGACATAGCTTCTAAAGGAAGAAGCCTGGAAAGCAACATTCTATTTAAAATACTAAATATTTTAGAGATAGCTGAACTAGCGGAAAGAATAATGAATGAATTGATAAGTTTTCTTTTCATAAAAGACTTCCTTTATGTCGAATTTTCATCTATAATAGACGAAGTGGGAGTTGGTTTATCATGAATGAAAAACTGGATTATAAATTTGGTAAATATGATTTAGATTTTCTAATCAAATTAAAAGCTCATGAGTTTCGTAAGCAAAAAATAGATAATATATCCGAAAAAGAAATAAGAGATTATTTATTCAATATTAAATGGAAATCTCAAAAGAGTCTACCAATGTGTGATATTATTGATAATGTAATGAATTTACAATTTTCGGAAATTTTTGATTATTTAAGTATACAAGCAGTTAAAGAAGCAAGTACACTCGATTTAGCAGCATTTCAAGAATTCATTTCAAAATAGTTGGTAACAACTATTTTTTATTTAAGGAGATTTTATGAACTGGGATATAAAAGAAATACATAACTATAATGAATATATGCAAAAGTATTCAATACATTCTTTACTTGCAAAGATTTTTGCACAAAGAAAATATAATGAACAAGATGTTCAAGGACATACTTCAAAAAGATTGATTTATCATGATTTTTCATTGTTTTTAGATGCGGATTTAGTTTTAGATCGTATACAAGAAGCTTTGGAAAATGATGAAAAAATATGTATTTATGGAGATTATGATTGTGATGGAATCTTGTCAACAGCCATTCTTGTTCAAGCTTTTTTAGAATTAGGGAAAAAAGTAGGGTATCATATTCCTAATCGTTTTGAAGATGGTTATGGACTAAATAAAGAAAGAGTTCAACAAATGTATGAAAAAGGGTATTCTTTGTTAATTACAGTAGATAATGGTATTAAAGCGTATGAAGCTATTGATTTAGCGAATGAACTTGGTATTGATGTTATTGTTATTGATCATCATGATTATGACGAATTGCCGGATGCATGTGCAATCATTCATACAAAAATGTCACCGGATTATCCATTTAAAGAAATATGTGGAGGTTTTTTAGCGTATAAACTTGCCAGTAGTTTGCTTGGAAAACATGATAAATATTTATTTTCTTTAGCAGCTATTACGACCATTTCAGATATGATGCCTTTAGTTGATGAAAATAAATCGCTTGTTTCGCGAGGTCTGCAATTTATGAATGAAGAAAAATATCTTCAATTAGAACTTTTAATTGGTGAAAATCAAAAATATAATACAACAACTTTAGGTTTTAATATTGCACCTAAAATCAATTCCTTTGGAAGACTACCAGAACTTGTTAATCCAAATCATTTAGTACGTTATTTTTTAAAGGATGTCGATCAAAAATTTGCAATCCAAATTTCTCAATACGCTAAAAAAATCAATAGTAAAAGACAATCTCTTACAAATGAACAATACAAAAACATTTTAGAAAATAGCCAAAAAGATGAATTTTTATACAGCTATGATCAAGAAGTTCATGAAGGAATCGTAGGTTTAATTGCGGGAAAGTATACTCATGAATTTCAAAAGCCGAGTTTTGTGATGAAATACGATGAAAAAAATGAAGTGTATCGAGGAAGTGCCAGAAGTATTGAAAGTATTCCTTTAAATCAAATCTTTGATGATTTAAAAGATTATTTTGTACAATATGGTGGACATGCTTTAGCGGGTGGCTTTCAAGTAGCTAAAGATGAAGTGTTAACTTTAAAAGAAACATTGCATACCTACTTAACAACACATACTTTTTCTAATGAAAAAGTTCTTGAAGGGATTCAAATTGAATTAAATGAGCTTACTTTACCAGCTGTTAAAGAATTAGAGTTGTTAGAGCCGTATGGTCAATGTAATGAAGAAATGAAATTTGTTTTAAAAGATATTACGAATTTTACCAGTCGTGTATTATCTGATGGGAAACATTTACGTTTCGATATTCCTTTAAATAAAGGTAATTTACAAGCACTTTATTTTAATTGTTCGAATGAAATTGAGCAATTACAACAAAAAAAGACAATTTCTTTAATAGGAACTTTAAAAATTAATAAATATTTAAATACAGAATCAATAAATATGATTATAGAGGATATGAAATAGTTTCCTTGATAATAAAAGTTTGTTATAATAGAAATAGGAGGAGTACATAAAATGGACTTTAAAAAATATATTGAAGATATTAAAGATTTCCCTGAAGAAGGAATTATCTTTAGAGATGTAACACCTTTATTAAAAGATAAAGAAGCTTATAAAGAATCAATTGACACATTCGCTAAATGGATCGATGGACTTGGAGTTCAAGTAGATGTTGTTGCTGGTCCTGAAGCAAGAGGTTTTTTATTTGGATGTCCTGTTGCTTACAAAGTAAATGCAGGGTTTGTACCTGTTAGAAAACCAGGAAAATTACCAAGAGAAACAGTTTCAGCAAGTTATGATTTAGAATATGGAAAAAATGAAGTTCATATTCATGCCGATAGTATCAAACCTGGTGAAAATGTTGTTATTATAGATGATTTACTTGCTACAGGTGGAACAGTTGAAGCAACTATTCAACTTGTTGAACAACTTGGTGGTAAAGTTGTAGGAATTGCCTTTTTAATTGAACTTGAAGCTCTAAAAGGTAGAGAAAAATTAAAAGACTATAATGTCTATTCAGTATTAACTTATTAAATAAAAGAGAGGAAACTCTCTTTTATCATATGAGGGGGTTATAATATGAAAGAGTTTAAAAAAGCTGGAGATAAAGTCACTATAGAAGATGTCTATGAATCATGTAGACGCTATATTACCAATGAAGATGATATGAAGCTTATTAAAAAAGCTTATGATTATATCATGGTTAAACACGAAGGACAAAAACGTAAAAGTGGAGAACCTTATACAATTCATTTGATTTGGGTTGCTTATGTTTTATCAACATTACAAACAGGACCACTTACCATTACAGCGGGTCTTTTACACGATGTCATGGAAGATTGTGATGTATCACGTGAAGAAATGGTGAAAGAATTTGGAGAAGAAGTAACGACCCTTGTTGAAGGTGTTACGAAGATTTCTAAAATGCCATTTAAAGATGAAGCAGATGTATATGCTGAAAATCATCGTAAAATCTATATTGCGATGGCTAAAGATATACGTGTTATCTTGATCAAATTTGCCGATCGTTTACACAATATGCGTACATTACAATTCATGCCCCCAGAAAAACAAAAACGTATTTCTCGAGAAACTTTAGAAGTCTATACACCGATTGCTCATCGTTTAGGGTTGAGCGATATTAAAACAGAATTGGAAGATCTTTCTTTATCTTATTTAGATCCAATTGCTTATCATGATATTGCGAGACTTCTTCAAACAAAACAAGATGAGCGAAAAGAATCTGTGGCGAAGATGATGGAAGAAGTTGAAAACTTATTAAAGGAAAATCATTATCAATATCGTATTTTAGGTCGTGCGAAATCTATCTATAGTATTTATAAGAAGATGTTTAAAAAACATAAACGTTTTGATGAACTTTATGATCTTTATGCACTCCGTATTATTTTACAAAATAAACTTGATTGTTATAGTGTTTTAGGATTGATTCATGATCATTATCGTCCAATTCCAGGACGTTTTAAAGATTATATTGCTATGCCTAAACCAAATATGTATCAATCACTTCATACTTCTGTTATTGGTGAAGATGGTAATACTTTTGAAATCCAAATTCGTACTGAAGAAATGGATGAGCTTGCTGAACTTGGGGTTGCTGCTCATTGGCGTTATAAAGAAGGCAAAGGTTATTCTGCCAAAGCGGAACAAAAAGAAATTGGAGAAAAACTTCAATGGTTACGAGAATTTATTTCTTTGTCAGATGATATCAAAGATGGCGATGCCAAAGAATATTATGACTCCATTTCTCGTGATATTTTTGAAGCCAATGTTTATGTTTTAACGCCACAAGGAAAAATTGTTGAACTTCCTAACGGTTCAACACCAGTTGATTTTGCTTATCGTATTCATACAGAAGTAGGACATCATACAGTTGGTGCGATTGTCAATAATGTCATGGTGCCTATCGATACAAAATTAAATACAGGGGATGTTTGTGAAATCAAAACCAACAAACAATCCGCTGGACCAAGTGAAGATTGGTTGAAATTTGTAAGAACCGCAGGAGCTCGTAATAAAATTCGTACTTTCCTCGCTAAAAAAGAAGCTGAAACTAAGAAAGATACGATTGAAGATGGTAAGAAAATCTTAAAAGATGAAATCAAAAAACGTGGACTTGATGAAAAGAAATTCTTGGATCCAGAAACTTACAAAACATATTTAGGTGCTTTTGGAGCAAGAAGTTTAGATGATATTTTCTATTTTATTGGAAAGAAAAATCTTTCAGTAGCAACACTTTTAGAAAAAGTAAATCCAAAGAAAACAGGTTTCTTTGATAACTTATCTAAAATCTTACAAAGAAATAATGAACAAAGAGAAAAATTAGAAAAAACGACATCTAATAATGGAGTTGTTGTTAAAGGTGTTTCAGGATTAAAGATTCAACTTTCTAAATGTTGTAATCCAATTCCTGGAGATCAAATTACTGGTTATGTTTCTCAAGGACAAGGAATCAAAGTTCATCGTGTGGATTGTCCAAATATTAAACAAAAAGAAATTCAAAGCCGTTTAATTGACGTTTATTGGGATTTTGCATCACTTTCTAATTTGAAATTTGATGCTGATTTACAAATTGATGGCTTAGATCGTACAAATTTATTAAATGATATTATTACGGTTTTAGGACAAATGAAAATCAATATTTTAAATATTCATGCGGATGCATCAGATGATGGTAGAGCTTTAATTAAATTAAAGATTGGTGTTGATGATGCTGAACATTTAAATCGTGCAATTGCTAATCTTGAACGTATTCAAGGAATTTATGATATAAAAAGAGTGATACATTAGAATTATAGCTTTAAGCTATAATTCTTTTTTTTGAGAAAAACTATGAAAGAAGAAAAAGTAATTATTCATTTTGAAGATGAAACAACAAAAACAAAACAAACAAGTTGTTGATGATTTTAAACAAGAGATAAAAAAAGAAACAAAGAGTACATTTCCTAAAGGAAATGGTAGGAAATTTAAAAAATATTTCTTTTAGTTTATATTATAATCATATTATTGATGACAGTCTTACTTTGTGGAGTTATAAGTGGGTTATTTGCTTTCTTTATTTTAGGATTCCTTATTTTTGTAGGAATCCTTTATTATTTATTTAGACATAAAAAATCTATCGCATGGATAGATTTTTTTTATAATAAATGAATATTATTTTTTTCACATTCATCAATCATTTCTTGAGGCCAAATACTTGCTTGTACTTCACCAATATGAGCACGATTTAAAAGTAACATACAAAGTCTTGATTGACCAATACCACCACCGATAGTGTAAGGTAATTCTTTATTCACGATGGCTTGATGATATGGAAGATTTAAACGATCTTCACAGTTTTCTTTCTTTAATTGTTCAACTAAAGAATTTTCATCCACACGGATACCCATTGATGAGATTTCTAAGGCACATTGTAATGGTTCGTACCAGAATAACAAGTCACCATTGAGTTTCCAATCATCATAGTCTGGTGCACGTCCATCATGCTTTTGTCCACTTTGTAAAACATTACCGATTTGCATAACAAAGACACACCCGAATTCTTTGCAAATTTTATTTTCTCTTTCTTTAGCTGCTAAATCAGGATATTGATTTTCTAATTCTTGTGCAGTAATGAAATGGACACGATCTGGTAAACGATTAACAACATGAGGGTATTTATACCAAACTTCATGTTCCATATGTTTAATGACTTTAAAAATCTTTTTAACATGATTTTTTAATGTTGTAATATTGCGATCTTCTTTTTCGATGACACGTTCCCAATCCCATTGATCAACATAGTAAGAATGTAGGTTATCAACTTCTTCATCTTTTCTAATAGCGTTCATATTTGTATAAAGTCCTTCACGAACACCAAAACCATATTTTTTAAGTGCCATTCTTTTCCATTTAGCAAGAGAATGAACGACTTCAATATCATCGTTTTCAAAACAACTGATTTGGAAAGAAACAGGTTTTTCAACACCATTTAAGTTATCATTTAAACCACTGCTTTTTTGGACAAAAAGAGGTGCTGAAATTCTTTCTAACATTAAAGCTCTTCCAAATTCTTTTTGAAATGTATCCCTTATGTATTTAATTGCTTCTTGTGTTTGTCTTAAAGATAACACAGGATCATATTTTTCTGGAATAATGAGATTCATTTTAATTTTTTCCCCCTTAATAATATGTTCTATTTTATCATTTATCTAGATATATGAAAGATAATAATAAAAAATTATAATAGCTATAAAAGTGTTTCAAATGTATTCACTTGTTGTCAATTGCCTTTCTTTTCTGTATAATAAGAAAAAATGAAAAGTAGGTGTAAACATGAGAAATTTAGAACATGTCAAACATGTTATTATAAAGATTGGTTCGACTTCTTTGTGTAATGAAGATGGACAACTAGATAAAGAAAGAATTTTAAAACTCATCCAACAAATAGCTATTTTAAAACGTAAAGGGTTAAAAGTAACACTTGTTTCATCAGGAGCGATTTCTTCAGGAATGGGTGTTTTAAATTTAAGTGAAAAACCTAAAGAAATTTCTAAAAAACAAGCACTTGCGGCTATTGGACAAGCTCATTTGATGCAAATTTATGAAGATTTATTTTCATTGTTTCATTTAAAATGTGCACAGATTTTATTAAATCATGATGATTTTGATCATCGTAAACGTTTGATGAATTTAAGCTTTGCTTTATCTTCTATTTTAGATTATGATGTGATTCCTATTATTAATGAAAATGATACATTAGCGGTAGATGAAATCAAAGTAGGAGATAATGATACATTATCTGCCTTACTATTACCTATTGTGGATGCACAATTACTTGTTTTAGTTTCAGATATTGATGGACTTTATAATGATAATCCTCATACCAATTCCAATGCAAAATTATTAAGTGATATTGAACTTGTGGATGATAAAATTATGAACTATGCGAAAGATTCAAGTAGTCAATTTGGTACAGGTGGGATGGTGACAAAATTACGTGCTGCAAAAATCGTTAATGATTATGGAGGAGATATGGCCATCGTTAATGGCAATAATGAAACAGCTCTTATTGATTTATTAGAAGGAAAACAAATTGGAACATATTTTAGTGGAAAAGCGGGGCGTACTTTAAGTGCTAGAGATCATTGGATCATGTATCGTAGTTCTCCTAAGGGAAAAGTCATTGTTGATGATGGTGCATGTGAGGCTTTAAAAACACATACAAGTTTACTACCTAAAGGAATCAAAGAAGTTGAAGGTTCATTTATGCAAGGTAGTATCATTGATGTTCTTTCTTTTAAAGGACAACTCATTGCTAGAGGTATTACGAATTATTCAAGTGATGAGTTAAAATTGATTAAAGATCATCATAGTAATGAAATAGAAAGTATTTTACATTATAAAGATTATGATGAAGTGATTCATGCAGATAATCTAGTCATTAATAAGGGGTGAAATTATGATTAAGGAACAACTTAAAGAAGCTAAAAAAGCATGTCGTTTTATGCAAAATGTTAAACCGAAAGTAAAAAATAAAGCTTTAAAAAATATTTCTGAGGCATTAATTCAAAAAAGTGAATTGATCATTCAAGAAAATCAAAAAGATATTGCAGAAGCTAAAAATAATGGTATTAAAGAATCGATGGTTGATCGTTTATTATTAAATAAAGAACGTATTGAAGCGATGGCAAAAGATATTTTAAAAGTAATTGATTTACAAGATCCTATTGGAACTCTTGTAAGAGAAATTAAAAGACCCAATGGTTTAGTGATTCAACAAATCAGAATTCCTTTAGGAGTGATTGGGGTAATTTATGAATCAAGACCTAATGTAACAGTAGATATTGCCAGTTTATGTATTAAAACAAACAATGTTTGTGTTTTAAAAGGTGGTAAAGAAGCCATTCATTCAAATCGCATCTTAGTTCAAATTATAAATGAGGCTATTCAAGATGTTTTACCAACACATACGGTTACTCTTATTGAAACAAAAAAGCGTGAAGAAACTTTAGATTTAATTCAAGCCCATGATTATGTAGATGTCATTATTCCTCGTGGAAGTGCAGGGCTTATTCAATATGTTGTTAAAAATGCAACTGTTCCAGTAATTGAAACAGGAGCAGGAATTTGTCATCTTTATGTTGATCAAGATGCTAGTCTTGATATGGCTTTAGAAATTGCAAAAAATGCAAAGATCCAAAGACCATCTGTATGTAATGCAATTGAAACGATTCTTGTTCATCAAAAAGTAGCTCAAGAATTTTTACCAAAACTTCAAGAAATATTTAAAAATGTACAAATCTATGGTGATGAAAAAACAAGAAAAATCATTGATTGTTTAGAAGCTACTGAAAAAAGTTATGCTACAGAATATGATGATTATATTTGTAATATAAAAGTTGTAGATGATATTGAAGAAGCGATTGAACATATTTATAACTATTCAACAAAACATTCAGAATCGATTATTACCGGAAATAAAGAAACAGCAAAATATTTTATGGATTCTTTAGATTCAGCTTGTGTTTATCATAATGCTTCTACACGTTTTAGTGATGGGGGAGAGTTTGGTTTTGGGGCAGAAGTTGGTATTTCAACGCAAAAGCTTCATGCCAGAGGCCCACTTGGTTTACAGGAAATTACTTCTACAAAATATATGATTTATGGAAATGGACAAGTAAGGAGTTAAGACTCCTTCTTTTTTTATAAAAAAATAATTAGTGTACTAAATATATTGACATTGATTAGTGCACTAACTATAATGTTAAGTATACTAACTAATAGGAGGTGTCTTATGGATCTATTGGAATTTGAGGATATTAAAGAAATCTTTTTACAATTTAAATCTCTCCATAAAAATATTCAAGAACTTACTAGTAAAAAAAGCAATAGGGAAGGATTATCTGCTGATCAGTGTTATTTGTTAGGTCTTATTGATCATTTTGGTCATCCTAATCAAAAAATTCTTGCAGAACGTTTAAAAATTACACCAGCTACTTTATCAGTAAGATTACAACGTTTAGAAAAAGCAGGTTTTATTGAAAAAGTTGTAAGTAGACATGATAAAAGAAATGTCTCATTACATATTACGGAAAAGGGAAAAGAAGAAATTAAAAGTTGTAAAGATGATATGAAAATGTTTACAACACGCTTATTTGGAGGAATAAATAAAGAAGATTTAGATAGAATGAAAACGTATTGTCAAATCTTTGAAAAGAATATTCGTTTAATGAAGGAGGAGTTAGATGTTCAAGATTAAAGGATATTTAAAGAAATTCTGGTACTTGATTTTAGCTTGTATTTGTTTGTTGTTTGTACAAGCGCAAACAGAATTAACTTTACCAGATTATATGAGTGATATTATTTCAGTAGGAATTCAAGCGGGAGGATTTGCTTCACCTGTTTCAGATGTTTTAACGGAAGAAACTTATCAACATTTATTATTGTTTGTTGATCAAAAAGATCAAAAAACAGTAAAAAAAGATTATAAAAAAATTAGTAAAGTCAATCAAGATATCATTGATACATTTCCTAAGGCTAAAGGCAAAACAGTATATCAATTGAAAGATTTATCAAGTGATGAAGAAAGTAAGTTAGAAAGTATTTTAATGAAACCGATGTTAATTATTACTTCGCTTGATAGTATGGATACTTCTAGTAAAGAGTATCAAGAAAAATTTGGACAATTACCTCCAAATATGACGATTTATGACGCTATTTCTTTTATGGATGAAAGTCAAAAAGCAAAGATGTTTGAAGACATTGATAAAAAGATGGATACCATGGGAGAAAGTACTTTAAAAATTGCTGCTGGTAATGGTGTTAAAGCAGAATATAAAAAAATAGGTGCTGACATTGACAAAGTACAAACCGATTATATTTTTAAAACAGGTTTAAAGATGTTAGGAATTGCTTTACTTGGAACAGTGGCTGCAATTTCAGTTGCTTTCTTTGCGACAAAAGTTGGTGCTGGTGTAGCGCGTGCTTTAAGGAAAGATGTTTTTGAAAAAGTTGAAAGTTTTTCCAATGAAGAATTCAATCATTTTTCTACAGCTTCATTAATTACCCGTACAACAAATGATATTACTCAAGTACAAATGGTGACAATGATGCTTTTACGTATTGTATGTTTTGCACCAATTATTGGTATTGGGGCTTTAATTAAAGTTTTAAAAGAATCACCATCAATGACATGGATCATTGCAGTTGTTATTCTTGTTATTTTTGGTGTGATGGCGGTTGCGTTTGCTGTAGTTATGCCAAAATTCAAAATTATTCAAAATTTAATTGACCGTTTAAATCTCACAATGCGTGAAAATTTATCAGGAATGCTTGTTATTCGTGCTTTTGGTAATGAAAAACATAGTGAAGATCGTTTTGATAAAGCCAATAAAGATGTTACAAATTTAAACTTATTTGTTAATAGATCAATGGCTTCTATTATGCCAATTATGATGTTTATCTTTAATGTCGTTACTTTAGTAATTGTCTATTATGGTTCTAAACAAATCGATTTAGGTAATTTAGCAATTGGACAAATGATGGCCTTTATGCAATATGCAATGCAAATTATTATGGCCTTTTTAATGATTGCAATGATTGCTATTATGTTACCTCGTGCCAGTGTTGCTGCTAATCGTGTTTATGAAATTATTGAAACTAAGCCAACAATTCAAGATCCAACAAATCCAGTTGCTTTAGATGAAAGTAAAAAAGGACTTGTTGAATTTAATCATGTTTCATTTGCTTATCCAGGGGCAAGTGAACCGGTTTTAAAAGATATTGATTTTGTTGCTAAACCAGGACAAACAACAGCTTTTATTGGCTCTACTGGTTCAGGAAAATCAACACTTATTAATTTAGTACCTCGTTTTTATGAAGTCAGTGAAGGAAATATTAAGGTTGCAGGGGTTGATGTTCGTGAGATGACACAACATGAATTACGTGATCGTATTGGACTTGTTCCTCAAAAAGGAAACTTATTTTCTGGAACAATTCGTTCTAATTTAAAATATGGTGCACCAGAGGCAACAGATGAAGAATTAGAAGAAGTGATTCGAATTGCTCAAGCAAAAGAATTTATTGATCAAAAAGAAGAACGTTTTGATATGGAAATTTCACAAGGTGGAACAAACGTTTCTGGTGGTCAAAAACAAAGACTTGCGATTGCTCGTGCTATTGCGAAAAATCCAGATATTTATATTTTTGATGATAGTTTTTCAGCACTTGATTTCAAAACAGATGCTAAACTTCGTCAAGAATTAAATCAACTTGTTAAAAAGACAAAAAGTACAGTTTTATTAGTAGGACAACGTATTGCTTCTATTATGGATGCAGACCAAATCATTGTCCTTGATGAAGGAAGAATTGTTGGTAAAGGAACACATGATGAATTAATGAAATCATGTCAGGTTTATCAAGAAATTGCCTATTCTCAATTATCTAAGGAGGAACTAAGTCATGAGTAATGAAAGAAGAAGACAAGGGCCTCGTGGACCAATGGGTCGTGGAATGAGAGGTAATGGTGAAAAAGCCAAGAATTTTAAAGGAACATTAAAGAAATTATTTGTTTATTTAAAACCTTATTATTTTAAATTAGCGGTTGTTATTATTTTTGCAGCTTGTTCAACAGTATTTACGATTGTAGGACCAAAGATCCTAGCAAAAGCAACAGATAAATTATCTGAAGGAATTATGGCGAAGGTAAGTAATACAGGAGGAATTGATTTTGATTATATTGGTATGATCTGTTTGATTCTTGTTGGTTTCTATCTTGTGAGTGCACTTTTTAGTTTTATTCAAGGATTTATTACATCTTCGATTTCACAAAAAGTTGCTTATGATTTAAGAAGTTCTTTATCTAAGAAGATGTCAAGAATGCCTTTGAGTTATTTTGATAAACATTCTAGTGGAGATACTTTAAGTAGGGTAACAAATGATATTGATACAATTGCCCAATCACTTAATCAAAGTTTATCACAAGTGATCACATCTTCTGTTACAGTTGTTGGAATCTTTATTATGATGCTTACCATTTCTGTAAAAATGACATTGATTGCGGTACTTGTTTTACCACTTTCGATGTTACTTATTATGTTTGTTATGAAACATTCTCAAAAGTATTTTAGCAGACAACAAAAAAGCTTAGGAGATGTCAATGGTCATATTGAAGAAATGTATGGTGCTCATGATGTTGTTAAAGCCTTTAATGGGGAAGAAGATTCTGTTAAAACTTTTAATGAATATAATGATGCACTTTATGATTCAGCATGGAAATCTCAATTTTTATCAGGTTTAATGCAACCTTTAAGTAACTTTGTAGGAAATTTAGGATATGTAAGTGTTTGTTTATTAGGTGGTTTTTTAGCAGGGGGTAATACGATTACAATTGGTGATATTCAAGCGTTTATTCAATATGTACGCCAATTCAATCAACCAATTGCCCAACTTGCGCAAACAATGAATATGTTACAAAGTACAGCTGCCGCAGCTGAACGTGTTTTTGAATTCTTAGAGGAAGAAGAATTAGAAGCTGAAACCGTTAAAATTGAAACAGATGAAGTTGAAAAATTACATGGTTCAGTTACTTTCAATCAAGTTAATTTTGGTTATTTACCAGAAAAAACAATTATTCATGATTTCAATATGCATGTTCATGCTGGACAAACAGTTGCTATTGTTGGTCCAACCGGTGCAGGAAAAACAACGATTGTTAAATTATTAATGCGCTTTTATGAATTAAATAAAGGTTCAATTATGATTGATGGTCATGATATTAAAGATTTTTCACGACATGATTTAAGAAGTTTGTTTGGAATGGTTTTACAAGATACATGGCTTTTTAATGGAACAATTAAGGAAAACTTGATGTATGGTAAATTAGATGCCAGTGATGAAGAAGTAAAAAATGCTTGTGAAATGGCGTATGTAGATCATTTTGTCAATACCTTAGAAGATGGTTATGATACGGTTCTTGATGAAGAAACATCAAATATTTCACAAGGACAAAAACAATTATTGACGATTGCTAGAGCGTTTCTAAAAGATCCTAAAATTCTTATTTTAGATGAAGCAACTTCTTCAGTTGATACACGTACAGAAGTGCTTATTCAAAAAGGTATGGAAAAATTAATGGAAGGACGTACAAGCTTTGTTATTGCACACCGTCTATCAACGATTCGTGATGCTAATACAATCATTGTCATGAAAGATGGCGATATTGTAGAAATTGGTAATCATGATGAATTGTTAGAAAAAGGTGGATTCTATGCCTCACTTTATCAATCACAATTTGAAGGTAGCGAAATTTAGAAGCAAAGAAATTTGCTTCTTTTTCTTTTCAAAACATGTTTATATATGGTATAGTACAAGCTGAGGGGATGATGTTATGGTGAAAAGAAAACCACAATATGTCAAAATTAAAGAATATATTATTCAAAATATTGAAGATGAAAAATATAATGAAAATGAACAAATTGAAAGTGAACATGCTTTATGTGAACTTTTTGGTGTTACCCGAATGACAGTGCGCCAAGCTTTAACGGAATTGATTAATGAAAATGTGATTTATTCTGTACCTAAAGTAGGTTCCTTTGTTTGTAAGAAATCGAGATTTAAAAGTTTTGATGGACTAAACAGTGTTACAGAAGACTGTGCTAAGAAAAAAGAAGATTGTACAAGTCATGTCGTTTTAAATGAACTTGAAGAAGCTACAGATTTAATGAAAAAAGAAATGGCTTTAGAAGATAATAAAGTATGGCACGTTAAACGTGTAAGACTTGTAAACGGAGAGCCTTTATGTTTTGAAGATGATTACTGTAATTATGATTTAACAGGAGATATTCCTTTAGAAGTATCCAGTACATCTTTATTTAATCATTTTGAAAATGATCTCAATTTACATATTGCCTTTTCCGATCAACAAATTGATGCGGTTTTAGCGGGTGAAGAACTAGGAAAATATTTACAAGTTGATCTGGTGACACCTTTGCTTAGAGTTTTATCGATTACATGCTTACATAATGGTAAATGTATTGAATATGGGTATACTTATTATCGTGTAGACAAGTATACTTTTAACCAAGTTGCATATCGTAGAAAATAAAAGGATGTTGTCAAATCCGTTTGGTTTGTTATAATGAGAATATTAAAAAGGAGATTTTAGATGAATTATTTATATATTGCATTAATATCAATGGTACCTTTAATTGAACTTAGAGGAGCAATTCCTGTTTCTCAAGGATTAGGATTACCAATTATTCCATCTTATATTGTTTGTATTTTAGCAAATATGGTACCTGTACCTTTTATTTACTTATTTGCTAGAAAGGTTTTAGTATGGGGTTGCGATAAACCAGTTATTGGTAAATTTTTCACTTGGTGTTTAGACAAAGGTGAAAGAGGTGGAAAAAAACTTCAAGAAAAAGTAGGAAGAAGTACTTTTGTTGCTTTATTATTATTTGTAGGAATTCCACTTCCAGGGACAGGTGCATGGACAGGAACACTTGCAGCTAGTATTTTAGATATGGATTTTAAATCAACAACGATTGCTGTTATGCTAGGAGTTTTACTTGCTGGTGTAATTATGATGGTGGTTAGTTTTTTAGGATTTTCATTAATTTAGAAGTGTTTTACGCTTCTTTTTTTGTAAAGGAGGACGGTTATGAATGTAGAAATTATTAACGTTGGAACAGAGTTATTACTTGGAGAAATTGTCAATACAAATGCAACTTATTTACAAAAAATGTGTAAGGAATTAGGTTTTAATGTTTTCTTTCAAACGGTGGTAGGTGATAATCCACAAAGATTTTTAGATTGTTTAAATATTGCTTTTAATAGAGGATGTGATTGTGTTATTACTACAGGTGGGCTAGGACCAACTGAAGATGATCTTACAAAAGAATTATCTGCAAAATATTTAGGATTAGAAATGATTTTTAATGAAGCAGAAGCCAAAAAAGTGAATGATAAATGTTGCTTTGTATCACAACTAGATCAAGTTACGGATAATAACTTTAAACAAGCTTATTTTCCAAAAGATTGTTATGTTTTAGATAATCCTATTGGAACAGCCAATGGTTGTGTGATGTCTAAAGATAAAAAAATGATTGTTAATCTTCCTGGACCACCAAAAGAAATGACATATGTTGTTGATCATCAACTTCAACCTTATTTAGAAAAATATCGTCAAGCTAAAATCTATACGTATGATATTTTAACTCAAGGTGTTGGTGAATCGGCAGCAGCTACTTTGATTGATGATATTGTTCAAAGTCAAAAAGATATTTCTATTGCTTTGTATGCTTCTGAAGAGTATGTAAGAATTCGTTTAGGAGTTAAAGCAAAACATCAAGATGAAGCAGATGTTTTAGTGAAAGAAACAAAAGAATTGATTGAAGAAAGATTAAAGGATTATCTTGTTGAAAATCCTAATTTATTTGAAGAAGTGATGAAAAAGATTAATGGTTTTACGATTTTAAATGAATGTGATTTTTCTTTAAGTGATTATTTTATTAATAATGGAGGACCTGTTTTTATTCATTTAACGTTAAAAGAACATGCTCTTGGAGAAATTGTTCATGTGTTATTAAAATACAAAGAAAAAGAAATATCTTTCGATATTCCTTTACTTGTTAAAGCAAGTCTTTCTTTATCTAAACTTGAATCTAAATTGATTTATCAAATTGATCAATTAATTCGATAAATTTTAAAGTAGCTTGTGATAAGCTTCTTCTTTTAAGATAGCCATAACCGATGCTTCTTGAAGGAAGAGGCTTTTTGAGTTTTAACTCATAAACTTTATTTTTATCTAAAAAATCATGAGAAAACTCTTTGACAACACAAGCATTTCCTAAATTAGCATGGGTAAATTCTAATAAAAGATGATGTGCTCCGAGTTCCATTTCGGGTTTTAATAAAATACCATGTTTCGCAAAATATTTATCAATATAATTTCTAGAATTACTTGATTTTTCTAAAAGAATAAGATTCTTTTTTGAGATTTCTTGATAGGTATACAAATGTTCATCTTTTTTTTTGGAAATAAAGATATCATGTATGGTCAAACATTCTTTTAAAACTAAACTTTCATCATCATAGGGAAGATTGATAAAGGCAAGATCAATCGTTCCATTTTTTAAATGTTCAACTGTTTCAATAGAAGTTCCATTGACAACATTGATTTTGATTGTTGGATAAAGATGATGAAATTGTTTTAATAGGTCAATTAAGTAATTTTCACAAATTGAATCACCAGCACCAATATTTAACTGTCCTGAAAGTAATTCATTATAATGAGAAAGTTCATTTTCAACACTGGTAATTAAAGCAAGGGCTTCAGTAATGTTTTTATGAAGGAGCATACCTTCTTTAGTAAGAGTAACACCTTTGTTTAAACGAATGAAGAGTTGAGTGTTGAGTTCTTTTTCTAAAGCATGAATTGTTTGAGAAACAGCGGATTGGGAAATGAATAAATTTTTGGCTGCTTTTGAAAAAGATAGGGTAGAAGCCGCTTCGTTAAATATCTTATATTGTTCTAGTTTTATCATATTAGTACTCCTTATATCAAATATATTATATATTAATTTTACTTATATTAAAATATAGCATATAATAAAAATGTATGAAAAAGCCAATGATAGAAAGGTGGAAATGAATTATGGCTGGTGTAGTTGTTGTAGGAAGTATGTGGGGAGATGAAGGTAAAGGAAAAGTTACCGATTATCTTGCACAAAAAGCAGATGTTGTATGTCGTTATGCTGGAGGTAACAATGCAGGTCATACCATTGTTTATGGTGGTAAGAAATTTGCTTTGAAATTAATACCATCAGGTATTTTCTCTGGGCATGAAGTAATTATGGGAAATGGGATGGTTGTTAATCCTAAAGCATTTTTAGAAGAAGTGAAATATTTAAATGACGGTGGTATTGATACAAGCAAAATCAGAATTTCTGATCGTTGTCATGTGATTTTACCTTATCATCTTGAAATTGATGAATTACAAGAAAAGAGAAAAGGTGATAAAAGTATTGGAACCACAAAAAGAGGTATTGGACCTGCTTATGTAGATAAATATAGTCGTATTGGTATTCGTATGGGAGAATTCGTTGATGAAGAATTATTCTTAGAAAGATTAAAAGAAACTTTCCCAATGAAAGTTGCAGAATATCCTGAATTAAAAGACATGTTTACTGTAGAAGAAATTTTTGAAGAATACAAAGAATACGCTAAAATTATTAAGCCTTTAGTTTGTGATACAGGAATGTTATTAGATCAATATTTACAAGAAGATAAAAAGGTTTTATTTGAAGGGGCTCAAGGAGCAATGTTAGATATTGATTATGGTACTTATCCATTTGTTACATCATCACATCCAGGAGCTAATGGGGTATCTGAAGGGGCTGGTATTGGACCTTTATATATCAAAGAAGCAATTGGAATTATTAAAGCTTATACAACTCGTGTTGGATCAGGACCATTCCCAACTGAATTAAATGATGCTACAGGTGATTTAATTAGAGAAAGAGGACATGAATATGGTACTGTAACTGAACGTCCAAGAAGAACTGGATGGTTTGATGCTGTAGTTGTTAATCAATCAAGAAGAATGTCTTCTTTAACAGGTATTTCATTAATGTTATTAGATGTTATGAGTGGATTTGATACAATTAAAATCTGTAAAGCTTATAAATTAGATGGTAAAGAAATTTATGGTTTACCTGCAACTGTTAAAGATATTGAAAGATGTGAACCTGTTTATGAAGAATTACCAGGATGGAAAGAAGATATTACACATGTAAAATCTTTTGAAGAATTACCTGTAAATTGTCAAAATTATATTCGTAAAATCGAAGAACTTGTTCATTGTCCAGTAAGAATGTTTAGTGTTGGACCAGATAGAGAACAAACAGTTGTTTTAAAAGATATTAAATTTTAATAAAGGAGGTCTTTCATGAAAAGAGAATTAGTCATTGTCATGGATTTCGGAGGGCAATATAATCAATTAGTTGCTCGTCGTGTTCGTGAATGTAATGTTTATTGTGAAATCTATTCTTATAAAACACCTTTAGAAAAAATTAAAGAAATGAATCCTAAAGGAATCATTTTAACAGGTGGACCAAATAGTTGTTATTTAGAAGATTCACCAACTTATTCTAAAGAATTATTTGAATTAGGTATTCCTGTATTAGGTTTATGTTATGGTGCTCAATTAATGCAACATGTTTTAGGTGGAAAAGTTGAAAGAGCAAATGTAAGAGAATATGGTAAATCAATTTTATTAGTTGATCAACCACAATCTAAAATTTTAAAAGATGTTCCTGAAACATCTACAGTTTGGATGTCACATTTTGATTATATTTCAAAAATTGCACCTGGTTTTGAAATTACAACACATACAAAAGATTGTCCAGTAGCATCTTGTGAAGATAAAGAAAAAGATTTATATGCGATTCAATTCCATCCAGAAGTTTTACATAGCGAATATGGTAAAACAATGCTTTCTAACTTTGTTTTAGATGTATGTAACTGTGCTGGTGATTGGCGCATGGATTCTTTCGTTGAAGAACAAATCAAAGCGATCAAAGAAAAAGTTGGTAATGGTAAAGTATTATGTGCTTTATCAGGTGGTGTTGACTCATCTGTTGCAGCCGTTTTACTTTCTAAAGCCATTGGTAATCAATTAACTTGTGTCTTTGTAGATCATGGTTTACTTCGTAAAAACGAAGGGGATGAAGTAGAAGCTGTCTTTGGGCCTGATGGAAATTATGAATTAAATTTCATTAGAGTAAATGCACAAGAAAGATATTATGAAAAGTTAAAAGGTGTGACTGAACCAGAAGCTAAACGTAAAATCATTGGTGAAGAATTTATTCGTGTTTTTGAAGAAGAAGCAAAGAAAATTGGAGCAGTTGATTTCTTAGTACAAGGAACAATTTATCCAGATGTTGTTGAAAGTGGTCTTGGTGGAGAATCTGCCGTTATCAAATCACATCATAATGTTGGTGGATTACCAGATCATGTTGACTTTAAAGAAATCATCGAACCATTACGTGATTTATTCAAAGATGAAGTACGTAAAGTAGGTTTAGAATTAGGAATTCCTGAATACTTAGTATTTAGACAACCATTTCCAGGACCAGGTCTTGGTATTCGTATCATTGGTGAAGTCAATGCTGAAAAAGTAAAAATCGTACAAGATGCAGATGCAATCTATAGAGAAGAAATTGCAAATGCTGGACTTGATCGTTCTATTGGTCAATACTTTGCGGCACTTACAAATATGCGTTCAGTAGGAGTTATGGGAGACGAAAGAACATATGACTATGCAATTGCTTTACGTGCAGTCAATACAATTGATTTCATGACTGCTGAAGCTGCAGAAATTCCATATGAAGTATTGAATAAAGTTATGTCTCGTATTATTAATGAAGTTCGTGGAGTTAATAGGGTAATGTATGATATTACATCGAAACCTCCTGGAACAATAGAATTCGAATAGTCAAATTGGCTTAAGAATGCGGTTTTTGGGAGAATTTTACTCCCATTTACTCCCAATATATTAAAGGTATCTATTTAAGATACCTTTTTTTAATCGAATAATGATGTAACATATGAGCGTTTATCAGGGTATAAATCTCCATATGTATTTATTGTTGTTTTAATATTTCCATGACCGACCATCTCTTTTACAGTATAAATATCTACACCTTTATTTATAAGCATAGAAACATATGAGTGTCTAAAGTCATGTATTCGTATTTTTGGTAAATCAACCAATGAAAGATAGTGCGTTAAAAATTCGTTCATATGACGATAGTAATATTTAAAAGGATAATCTTTTGTTTTCAAAAATTCTTCTAATTGAGGTGTTAACCATCTTGGAATAGGGACAACTCTTTTTGAATTTTCAGTTTTAAACTTTGTACTGATCATAAAACCATTACTCGTAACTTTTACGGTATGTGATAAGTGCAACTCGTTTTTTTGGATATTTAAGTCATCAATACTTAAACCGCATAATTCTCCTTTTCTTAATCCAGTATAAAATAAAGTTGTAAATATTAATTTATGTGTATCACAATCTACAACTTTTAAGAATTCTTTAAACTGATCTTCAGTCCAAAAATTAAGTTTAGGTTTAATGGATTTAGTTTTATCTATATATATAAATTGATTAACATCGATAACTTTATTTTTTATGCACCAATTAAAAAATGCATTTAAGGCTGCTTCTCTTGTTCTTACTGTTTCGTTGGCATATTTCTTTTTTAAATCTAAAATCCAATCTTTTATATCGATATCTTTTATTTTAGAAACTTTTACATTTTCAAATTTGGTATATTGTTTTCTGTAATTTATTCTTATGTTTTCTAGTGTAGTAGGGGAATAGCCTTTATTTTCACAATCAATGATATATGTATCATAAACATTTTTAAATAAATCATTCTTTGAAATAACTGTTTTACTTGTTCTAGTTAAAAGTAATCTGGCCACTTTTTCTCTACCATCTTTGACAGTTTTAGAAGTAACGGTTTTTCTAATACGTGATCCATCTGCACGATATCCTATGTTTACATCAAAAATATATCTTTTTTCTCCATTCTTTAATGTCTTTACTTTATATTCTTTAGCCATAATAAAAACACGTCCTTTCAATTTGATTTGCCTTGAACGTGCTCTATGTGGTAGAATTGAGTACGTAAAAGGACTTGAGAAATCTTTTTACATATGAGTATGTACGTGGTAGGAAACCATTTCTTTTTTCCTACTAATGATCATCTTGGGTGAGAGCTTGATGATCATTATTACTCTCCTGTTGGTAGCAGGGGAGTTTTTTAATAATAATCAGATAACTCTTGTATACAAATATTTATATTTGGTTGTACATTACATTCATCTATGTTGTATACAGTACTTATAAATTGTATATGTATCTTTTTTGTATAGTTATGAACCTCTAAAAAGTCGGTATATTCTATGGTAGCAAGATAATCAAAATACTTTCCTTTTCTAGCAACTTCATCATATTTTTCTATAGATATGTCTAATGATAAATAATAATTTTGGTTGGGGAATACACAATTACTTCTTTCTTTTGCTTGTTTTACAGTAATATAATCAGATTTTTTTTCTAGTTGGCTGATTGTTACTTTTTTTATAATTGCTTCGCCTCTACCTTTATTTTCTATAGGGATATCAACATATTTATCATGTGTTGTGTAATCCAAAATATTTATCGTATTACCATATTCATTTTTAATATGTTCACCCTTAGAGTTTCTTTCTAATTCTGTGCCTTTGATGTTTATTACCTTGATAGGAGATAAGAAAGGTTTATATCGATTTGCTAAATGTTTCTCCTCATGTATTTCTTGATTAGAAGCATCTTCTTCTCTCGCTTTTTTTTCATAATTAATTGTCCAAATTACACCGATTAAAGTAAGTGCACCACCTGCAAGAGTAGATAGAGAAGTTATCCATTCACCAACAGTACCAGGGAAATCAAAAGGTACTAAATAGTAGAAGAATGAACATATTCCCAATATTATTAATGCAATTAAACATATTGCTAGAAACATATAACAAAAAAATTTTAATAATTCTTTCTTATTCATCTATATTTTTTCCTTTTATTAATGATTCTTTTATTTTTAGTGTTTCTCTATATTGTTCCGCATCAGGGATTTCATTAAATTCTATTAATTTTTCATGATTTTCTTTTACAACTTTTTCTATTTCTTCTAAAGAAACCCTAAAAAATTCTTTTCGTCCATTGATCATATTTACTTTTCTATCATCAAAGGCTTTATGTAGGGCATTTTCAAGTGTTGGAGCATCATCACTGAAAATCATGGCATGAACATCAAATTTAAATGGAACAGAAGCATCACCTAATTCATCTACACGATCCATTGGTTCCAATCTTCTTGTCATTCCTATTTTATATATTCCTTCACCAAATGAACCAATATTAGAAATAACGTATACATAACCAGCTCGTTTGTTAGCTTCTCTATAATCTATATTTTCTAAATTCTTTTTTATTTCGGTTAGTTTTTCATCTATTTCTTTTATTTTTGATTGTATTTCACTTTTTTCTTCATTAGTTGAACATTTTTCTAATTGAAGAACAAATTTTTCTCTAGCATTTTCATAATGTTTCTTTTCTTTGGTAATGGATTTTCTTGCTTCATCTATTTCTTTTTGTAATTTAGCTTGTTCGCGTTCTTCTTCTCTTGCAGCACGCATTGCATCTTTTTCTTCTTGTTTTTTGCAATGATATTCATGTACCAGATGAAGTTCATCAATCTTCAATTGTAAATATTTATAAGAAACTGATATTTTTGTTCTTTGATTAAGCTTGTCTAGAGCTTTAGCACATTTTTCAATACGTTCCTTAATTCTATCGAAGTTGTTAAACTTCACTTTAGAAATTAATGAATCACATTCGTTATTAAATGCTCTTAAGTACATCTTCATGTTATCATTATTCATTGCTCGACCTTTTGCTAAACTTCCGTCTAAAGTCCAACTGTCAAAATAGTTAAGAGCTGTTTTGTTTTTTATCATTTCTTTTTGCTTATTTCTATTTTCTTTGATTTTTGTAGCATATTCTTCAGAATTCATACAGTTGTATTTGGGAGTATAAATACCAAAGTCCATTACATCAAGGTCTAAATCCAATTGATTGATTTCTTCTTTTTTTTCTCTAAGTTCAAATACTGCGCTATTAATATCTCTTTTAACATCCAATAATTCTTCATTTTTTTCTTGAATATCTTTTTCTACATCAAGTTTAGTTTGTTGAAGTTCTTTGATTTCGTTTTGAATATCAAACAGCTCTTTTGCACCTAATTGTTCAATTTTAGAAAGATATTCAGCATTTTCTTTTTCTAATTCTTCAATACGTTTCAATTCTTTTTTATTAAATAATCCCATTGGTTTAATCCTCCCAATCAAAATCTTTTATAACTTTCTTTAATCTACCTAAACATCTAAAGTTATCTTTTAATGGATCAATAATAATTGGTTCAAATTCAATATTCATAGGTTGCAACATTACTATTCCATTAAGCTCTTTATATTTTTTGCATGTAGCAACATTATCTTCATTGCAAAAACATCCAATAACTCCATCATCAATTTTATCTGTTCTTTCAAAAATGAGAAGATCTCCATCATTAATACCTGCATCCTTCATGCTTTCGCCTTTAGCATATTGTGCAAAATATTCAGCACGTGGATTCAATCCTTTACTAGGTACTGGAATCATGTCAATTATATTTTCATCTACGAATCCGCCATTTCCACAGCAGACATCTTCGTATAAAGGTACACTGGTATAATCAATACTAGCTTTTTTATATATGGCATCATCTTGATTACCTTTTATTAAATAATCTGTAGAAACGCCAAAGTAATCAGCAAGTTGCTGAACGATTCCCATTTTTGGCTCCGTTCTATTAATCTCCCAAGACGAAACTGTTTTATCACTCACACCAACAATTTCACCTAGTTGTTTTTGGTCCATTCCTTTTCTTTCGCGTAATTGTTTTACAATCGTACCAAATTGTGTTTTCATTTATAACACCTCTTTTCGCTACTATTATAATGCAAAATGTAGAATAAATAAAGCAAATCATAAAAGTAATTCTACAAATTACATATTTTTATTGACATTCTACAAAACGTAGGATAAAATAAAATGCGTAAAGAGGAGGTGACAATATGAGTTCACGAATGAAACTTGATGAAATTAGAAGAGCAAGAGGCTATTCACAAGAATATATGGCAAATAAATTAGGTTGTCATAGAAATACTTATGCAAGAATGGAAGAAAAACCTCAAAATATCACCATGGAAGAAGCTGATAAGCTAGCAACAATTTTAAATGTTTCTGTAAATGATATTATTTTTTTAGAATCAAGTCTACAAAATGTAGATTAGAAAGAGAGAGTCACATGAATGGATTTATTGATAAAAGATGGTAATCAAATTTACAAAGTAAATTACATCTGTATGTGTAATGAATGTAGAAAAAGAGGAATGCCTGAATTAGAGCTTGTTGATCAAGAAGGAAATTATGTTGATTACATAAAAATGAGTGACTTGTTCAACGGAAAGTATGAATTGTTTCAAAAAATAAATGAAATGAAATGCTAAATGAGAAAAATTAATGATAAGTGTGTCATTCAAAATCCTATAAGTGAAATAAAAACAGAAGAAGTTGTTGCTGTGAAAGAAAGAGAGAATTAGATGAGAGTAATATATTTTATCGTTTTTACAATAGCATATTTGGTTTGTTTAAAAGTAATGAAAAAAATAGAACCTGATAACTGGTTCTATAAATGGTATGCAACTGTTATTTGGATACTTTATTCAACTTTTGTATTTCTTTCTTGATTGAAAACATCAAAAAAGGTGGTGATGAGAAATGCAAGAACAAAAATGTGAAAGGGTAGACAATGTTGAAGAAAGAACATTGTTGGTTGTAACTGTTTTAAGAGGTAAAGGAACTAAAGAAGATGTGTGTAGATTGGTCGAACTTTATTACGAAAAAGATAGAGAAGGCAATTATCATTTTCTATTTGATAAAGATTCACAAAAAGAAAAAGAGCAAATTTAATTACTCTTTCTTAGCTTTGGCTTTTTCATCAGATATTGCAATTATATCACCGTAAAGCAATTCGGTTTCATGACGTTCTACATACCAATCGTTCATAAGTTTTTCAATTACTTTAAGAAGTTTTTCTGCTTCGCCTGGATCAATATCAACTATTACATTTATATCTTTTTCCATGTGAGCACCAATATTGCCAACTTTTCTTATTCCATCAAGAACTTTCCATTGCATTACAGGAATTTTATGTTCAAGCTCACCAATTTCTTTAAATAGTGTTGATGGTTTGATTTTCCAAAAATCTCTAATCATTCCTTGTAAGCAGCGTCTAGATAAGGTTGCAGATGCTTTAGGACTTAAATTGACGATAGAGTAAGCTTCTTCATAGTCTTGTCTGATAGCTTTTGGAATGTAATCAGGAAACTGTTTTGCTAAAGTATTAGGTTTTATATTAACTAAATTTGTTTTCACTTTAGAACCAGTTCCTTGTGCACAAATGGTGTATTCATGACAATGTGGACATTTAAACATGATTAGTGTTATTTCGCTATCTTTAGGCTGAGCATATTGTATGACGCTTCCAAAAGAGGGATGTATTAAGTAACATGTTGAATCATTAATCTCAGCACTATGGTTACAGTAAGGACATAAAAAATCATTTGCCATATATTTCACCTCGCTTTTTAAATAAATTTCGATATTGCCGTACCGATAGCTTAATTATAAAGAAAGAGATGAAAGATGTCGAAAAAAATTAAATAAATTACTGATCATCCAGGAGCTAACCTCAAAAAACCTCCAAGAACTAAATTAGCATTGATGATTTACTAATTACAACCAAAATTTTATTTAAGAGGTTGGTTCCTTGATGGTCAGTAGTAGAAAGGATAAGTAGTTATGAAATGGATTTTATGTATTTCAATTTTACTTAATGTTGTACTAGTTATTGTTTGTGTGATTTTAAAAGAAAGTCATGATTGGTATGAAAAATCATGGTGGGAATTAGCAAGAACTATTACCAAAGCAAAAAGGAGGGGGAAGTTATGACATCTAAAGGTATAGCAGCAGTTATTACAGTTTCTTGTTTTGTTGGTAACTGTCTTGCAATTTTAGTCAGATCATTATGAAAGGTGGTGTGAAATATGCCAGCAGTAAGAATTCCATGGTATGGAGATAAGGAATACGCTAAACGTAAAATTTATGAACTGAACCAACTTTATAAAGGTACAGGGTTTAAAGCTAAACTCTTTTCAAAGATGGTTGGAGAAGGATCTTTAAAATGTGAGGAGTACGTAATCGTTTTTTCTAAAGAAAAACAATTAATAGAGGAGGAAATAGAAATGCTATCTGTTAAATATCTTTCTTTAATATTCATGGGTAGAAGTAGAGAGTATGTTTATAGAAAGATTAGAGAACTCAAATATAAGTATAATCTGCATTATTCTCAAGCTGAACTTCCTATTGATGTTTTGATTAAAGAAGGAATCAGTAGAGAAACAATTATGGATCTAATAAAAAAGGCCGATAAGTGAAACTTATCAGCACAAAATAGCAATTAAATTATAAACGAATTCAGGAGGAATTGCAAATATGAGATTAACACAAAAAGCACAGGTTACATTGTTTGGTGCTTGTGTAGCAAGTTTAATCTTTGCAGGAACTGGTTATGCTCAAGCTAAATCAGTAGAAGCAAAGTATGAAGAACAAAGTAAACAAATTGAATTGTACAAGGATGAACTCAATGATATGCAAGGTCAGCTTCAAGAATATACAAAGTACAAAGCAATGTATGAATGTATGGTGGTTGAAAAAGACCAACTTCAAAAACAAGTAGATGAATTATCAAAATGAAAAGCACTAGGTCAGTTTACAATTACATATTACTGGCCAGGTGAGGACAAGTATGGAAGTTTGACATTAACAGGTGTAATCGCTCAAGAAGGTAAGACGATTGCTGTTGATCCTGAAATCATTCCATATGGTTCGATTATAAAAATCAATGGAAATGAATATCTTGCGGAAGATTGCGGTGGTGCAATCAAAGGCAATAGAATAGATATTTTTGTTGAAAACCCAACGATTAAAAAATACAACGTAGAAGTATATATTAGGAGAAATAATTATGAATAAAAAAAGTATGGAAGAATTTGTTAAAGAAAACGGAATATATGATGAAAAAGAAGATTCTTATTCTTTTTCATGCAGTCAAGCTGGTGTAATGAAAGAAAATGTTGATTTATCACATGAAACTTTTGGAATGAAAATTATCATAACAAAGAACAGTCTTGGAATTAATGCGTACTTTGTTGAAGATGAACTAGCAAGAGCTGCTGAAAGTCTAAAAATATCTGTAAAGGATATTATGGAATTTGGTGATTCAGCTGTTCAACTAGTTCAAGAAGAACTAAAAAAACTAAGAAGAAAAGCAGAGTTTGTATCTTCTGTGGATCTTGCTACAAAAGCAAGTGACATGTATTCAAGAGGATGTTCAATGGAAGAAATTCATGATTTTATTATAGAAAACATGCCTGGAGAACTTCCAAAAGAGGCACATGAAGAGCTTAAATCTATTTTGTCACAATTTTATTAATAACAAGCATTATTGCTTGTTAGCAAATACAAAGGATTCCTCTATAAACGTTGTATGTATATTTAAAATCACCATCCCTTTGTGTTTGCTAAGAGGTAATAATAAGCCTCTAGGCACCGTTTTTATTCATGTGATACTTCCCTGTAACATTATTTGAATAAAAAAACACAAACATTTAAAGAAGAGCAAGTGACATAAAAAAAGTATTTCTAGCGTTTTTTACTCAACGGTGCCTTATTTTTCAATAAAGGGGTGATTTATATAGATAAGATAAGTTAATAAAAAGAAGACAACAAATAAATGTCGTCTTCTAAATTCAGTTTCAAACAAATTATAGCAGTAAAAATATTAAATGAAAAGAGGAAGAAAAATGTTAGCAAAAGCAATAGAAAAAATTCAAGATTTAGCAAACGCCGAAGAAAACTGTCGTGTAGAAGAATGTAATCTTTTTGGTGAAAGATATATTCATCAAGGAGAAAATCTTACTCGTTTCACAGTGCCAAGAATTAATCCTGTTGAAGTTAAAAGCCTTACAGCGCTTAAACAAATGATCAAAAACTTCATTGAAAATGATAGTACAGCAATTAATGTTCATTTGCCAGTAATTATAACTGCTGAAGGAAATAATATCAAAGTATACACTTCTATAGATAATACATATGGAAGACAATTAATTTTTGAAGCAAACCCAATTATTCCAAAGGCTATTTTGAACAGATTCATTCCTGCTGAACAAATGATCATTAACGTTAATACTTGTTTTGTACAAGACAAAAACACTGATAACTTTATTCAAAGCATATCTAAATTATATAAAGTGAGCAAAGTTGAGGCAGTTGATAATGGAATTGGAGCACAATTGAAAGTAACGGAAGGAGTTAATACAAATGAAGCTGTTACAATCAATCCAATTGTTGCGTTAACACCTATTGGAACTTATCCAGAACTTAATCAAATCAGAAGAAAGTTTAATTTAAGAGTGGATCATGATGGAGAGGTAGCTTTAATGGTGTGTGACGAAGGTATTTTTGAAAGAAGAGTTCAAGATGAATTAAAAGATTACTTTAAATTTGCTCTTGATAAAGAAATTGAAAGAAAAGATGTAATTCTTGCTTTATAGGTGGATGTTATGAATAGAAATAGATCTATATTGGATATTGAGGGTGGAAATATTATCCGACAAATTGATAACGCATTAGAGCAAGTGATGTTCAATATCAATGATGAAAGTACCGATTTAAAAGCAAGAGAAATCAAGGTAAGCATTAGAATCACACCAAACAAAAAAAGAAATGAATTGACAGTAGGATATAAGGTTACACCAAAACTTTCACCTAAATTAAATGAGCCTATTACATTAGTAAATACGAAAGAATTTGAACCTGCAACGGGTGAGTTCTTAGGTTCAAAACTTTCTGAATTAGGTGGTGTTGTTCAAGGCCAAATCAATCTTGATGGCGAAGTTGCTCCAGAACTTCCACCAATTGTTGTTGGTTCAAGGCTGCAAGAAAAAAGAAAAGTAGTAAATGCAAATAATAAGTTTCAAGGGGCTATAGAATAGCTCCTAAAAAAGGAGTTATTTTATATGGGAAACATTCAAAAAAAAGACGGGTTTATATTTTATAAAAGCTTTTATGATTCAATCAACGCACTTGATGAATCAATGCAGCTTGAGGTTTATAAGGCACTTGCCGAGTATGGTTTGACAGGTGAAATGAGGGATGATCTATCACCAATAACAAAGGCACTTTTAACGGCTATGATTCCTACAATTGATAATGCAAATAAACGTTATGTTGCAAGTGTTGAAAATGGAAAAAAGGGTGGTCGACCTAAGAAAAACAAAGAGGTTGTTCAAGAAATAAAAGAAAACCTAGAAGAACCTAGACATAACCTAGAAAAACCTAAACAAAACCTAAATAAACCTAGCCGTAACCTAAAAGAACCTAACCCTAACCCCTATGTATCTGTATCAGTATCTGTATCTGATACAGATACATTGATAAAAGATAAAAAGATAAAAGAGAAAGATAAAACTGAGGAGCAGGCTCCTCGTTTAAACTACATTACTGAATGTCTTTTAAAAAAAGATTTAATATTAGAAGATGAAGTGAGTTTTGTTGATGACCTTGTAAATACGTATCAACAATCTTTTAATGGTATTGATATCAATTGCAAGTGTGAGTATATTTTGAAAAAAATGAAAACTAAACATTTAAAAAATCGGATGAATTATTTTAAAAGCGCATTTGAAAAGAATATTTATCAGGATTTTCAAAAAGAAAGCAACTATGTAGAACCGGTTGAAAAAATACCGATTGATGATGAAGCACTTTCTATGCTTGAAAAGTACGATTAGGAGGAAAAGAGCATATGATTGTTCAGGTTGTACAGGAAAGCCCCCAAGAAAAAATTAGAATTGGTGGGACAAAGGATTGTAACAATGAGTTTATTCTTTTATCAGCAATTTCTTTGCTTGTGTATGTTTCTAAAAAAGAAAATTTAGGAGTAGACGAATTGTTGGACAATTGTCATTTAAAAATCAAAGAAATGAAAGTAAAAAATTTATAAAGTAATAAAAATGTAAAAATATTCAAATGTGAGGAGAATGGACATGGCGAAAAGAAGAGTAAAAACGTTCAAAGGTCAAAAAGAAACATTGCCAATCAAAGATAAGAGATTATTGAATTCTTTTATGAATAATCTTCTTTTAAAAAGAGACCTTGCAACAACTGATGTAAAAAGATATCAAGCTGATCGTAATTATATGATTGCTTTATTAGGCTTCAATACTGCTTTTAGAGCAAATGATCTTTTACAGTTAAGAGTTATTGATGTAAAAAAGGGCTATGTTCATATCAAAGAGCTTAAAACAGGCAAAATGCAACATTATCGTATGGATAAAAGGCTTCATAAAGATGTTTTGGATTACATTGAAAGAAATCATCTTGCTGATCATGATTATCTTTTCAAAGGTCAAAAGAAAAAACAATCAGGTATTTCTTATGTTTTGCCTTTGACACGTGAAATGGGCTACAAAATCATGAAGAAAAATGCAGATGAAGTCGGTGTTGTTTCTACTTTTGGAATGCATTCCCTTAGAAAAACGTTTGGATATTTTTATATTAAAAATGGTGGCAATGTTATTACTCTCATGAAAATGTACAATCATGATGAACCAGCAACAACACTTAGATATGTCTGTTGGGAAAACGATGATGCAGAAAAAGAAAGAAGCAGAGTATACATTGCTGCTACAAAATAGAAGTGAGGTGGAACAATGCCAAGAAATAAACTAACGGATATGCACAATATCTTGATGGAACAATTAGAAAGACTGAACGATGATGATCTTACGGACGAAGAACTTCAGGCCGAAATAAAAAGAAGTAGAGCAATGGCAGATATTAGTGCACAAATTGTCGATAACGCTAGAGTCCATATTGAAGCTGCCCAATTTCAAGCTGATTACAATCGGGAAACTCCTGTGCTTCCCAAAATGTTAGGCATTGAAAGTAAAAAATGAGTATGAGATATACGCAGGAAATGCGAGATTACATCATTGAAATAGCTCCTGGTCGATTGAATTCTGAAATAGCGGATATGTTCAATAAAAAGTTTGGAACGAATTTGAGTGCTAAAACTATAAAAAGCTACAAGGATAATCATAAAATTATATCTGGGATTTCTAAAATAGATTATTCTAGAATTAAACACAAAAAGCTTTTGAATGATGAACAGGTCGAATATCTGAAAAAGATTTATCAAGGCATCAGCAATAGAGAGTGTACAAGACTGATGAATGAAAAATTCAATACTTCTTTTTCATGTCAGCAAATAAAGGCACAAAAAAGAAATCTTCATTTAATTTCAGGGCTTACAGGAAGATTTGAAAAAGGATCTAGACCAGCAAATCCAATCCAAAAAGGAGAACATCTTTCGGTTGAAACCGAATTTCAAAAAGGACATACTCCTAAAAACTGGGTACCTGTTGGTGCTGAAAGAAAAAGGTCGGATGGATATATTTATGTCAAGGTATCTGATAAAAGAGGTGTCAAATATTCTCACTTGATCAATTGGAAACCAAAACATATTTTGTTATGGGAAAAGGAATATGGACCTATTCCAGAAGATAAATCACTATTATTTTTAGATGGAAACAAGGAAAATGTAACACTTGACAATCTTGCTTTGATTACAAAAGCACAAAGACTGATCATGTGTAATAAGAAGCTGATTTATGATGATCCTAAACTTACAAAAGAAGGAATATTAATTGCTCAAACATTAGAATCTACTTACAAGAAGCAAAATGAGTTGAAAGAAAAAAGAAAGAGGAAGTGAGAATAAATGACATTAGAAGATGCTGCAATTCAAATGAGAGATGCATTTGATAAGTTATGTGAAGTAATTGCTAATCCTATTAGAGCTTTTTTTGATGAAGTGATACGTATAATCAATCAAACTGTCAAAATTGTAATAAAAATTATTGGAAAAAGTAAAAAAATAAGGCTTCCAAGAAAAATCAAGAAAAAATATAAGAAATTAGGCATCTATGAAGATTGGAAGAAAGGAGAAATTAGAAAATGACAATTAGAGAATATTTTAAAAGAGAAAAACATCCTGTTGAAAAATATTTAATTCAAAGAGCAGGAAAAGCAACAATAGTTGTACCAGAAGCAGAAAAAAACAATCTAAACAATCTAGATGGAAATCTATTGGATCGAGAAATAAAATCAGTTTCATTAGATTCAATGAATGAGTTCGATGAAGCGACGATTACTATCCGCGTTTAAAAAAAAGAGGTAACAAATGAAACATCCAAAAAGAATTAATTTAGCAATGAAAAAGTTGATTACCGCTAATGGATTGAATCCTAAAGACTATTGGTTCTTGAAAAATACAACCGACTCTTTAGTGATAATTCATAAAGAAACAAGTAAGGTAGTCACATTGAAAAAGTGAACAAAATAGCGTGTTTTACGATATTCAATGTTCACAGTTAAATTTTTAAAAGTAACAATCCCAAAAGTGTTGATAAATCAATAGAAAGCATGGAGTTTCAAGAATATAAAAAATTTAACACTTTTAGGGGTTATAAGTAATTTATTAAGTTATGTTTAGTGTAAAAAATTCTGCAAAACAGAAAAAAAATATTGTACTTTTAAGAAATACATGGAATGGCTGAGTATAACGAACATCTTTAGCATGATTAAAAGAACTAAAAACACAAGGAGGATAACAAATGCATTTAACAATACACACATTACCAATTATTCGAAATGAAATTCGTACGTATAAGAGTCTAATCAAAGAACGTGACAAATTAATCAACGATTATGAAGCACCTCTTAAAACACTTAGAAATAAACTTTTAGAGGTTGAAGAAAAATTGGAACTTATTAAGTCTCCTGGTAAAGGTGATGGATTAGGTGGTTTTGTTCAAGATAGTGCTGACAAGTATAACTACTTGATTGATAAAAAGGATCAATTGAAAAAATCAATTGTTGATTATATTCAGTCAAATGAAAAAGATTACTTAGAAGATCTAAAACATTGGGATGTACGTATTGCTACTGTTGAGTATTATCTTAACAAGATGGATGCACTTGATAGAAAATTCATAGAGGACTTCTATTATAATCTTTCAAAAACACAATGCTTACAACGTTATAATATCGTTAACAATAAGAGTCTTTACCGAAAAGCCGACAACATCTTACTGAATTTACTAAAAAAAGATTAAAAAAGTGCTTCTATGTGGAAGATTCCCCCTTTATTTGGTGCTATTATGTTATTGTGAAGTTTTCAAAAAGATGACATCCACAATGTCAACGCTTTGTCTTGAATTCATTTACGATTGATTTGTTGTCAATTGAAGTATTATGAAAAGCTCTTGTTTCAGGAGCTTTTTGTTTTGTTTAAAAATGGAGGTATAACTTATGGCAGTTAAAAGATTGGATAGAGATGGAGCACATAGAAAGCAATTTGAAAACAACAAGAAAAGAATATATGCTACTCAAACTATATGTGGGATTTGTGGAAAGCCAGTAGATTTCAGCTATAAATATCCACATCCATTGTCACCATGTATTGATCACATCATACCAGTAGCAAAAGGTGGACATCCAAGTGATTTAGATAACCTACAATTGGCTCATATGACATGCAATAGACAAAAGAGTGATAAAATCTTTGCTAATAACACAATAAAAATCGAAAAAGTCATATCAAACAGGATACTGCCACAAATAATTGATTGGAAAACGTATCAAAGCAAAAAATAATCGTTTTTTAGGACGGGGGCATACCACCCCTAAAAACGCGTTCTCTGGACTTCATGCCGTACTGTGAATATTTTCTCACGAATTATGAAAACGGCTCTCAAAACGAAATTATGAAAGGAATAGAAGATATATGAAATACAAAGGAATGGGATATTTAAGAAGAAAACTTGCTAGCAGGAAAGATAGATGTGAAACAAGATATGATTATTATGAAATGAAAAATCAAATGGTTGATATTTCAAGTGTAATTCCACCTGAATTTAGATGGTTAAAAGAATGTTTAGGATGGTGTTCAAAGGCTGTTGACTCTATTGCTGATAGAATTTCCTTTGTTGAATTTTCTAATGATAATTTCAATATGCAAGAGATATACGACATGAATAATCCTGATGTGTTGTTTGACAGTGCAATTATTTCATCATTGATTACATCATGTTCTTTTATTTATATTTCTCAAAAGGTTGGAGAAATGCCTCGACTACAGGTAATTGATGGAAGACATGCAACAGGGATTATTGATCCTATTACAAATATGTTGATTGAAGGATATGCCATATTAGAGGAAGATGTTCTAGGAAATCCTATTATTGAAGCATATTTTATTCAAGGAGTTACGTATTTTTATGAAAAAGGTGAAAAACCTTATAAAATCAAAAATAAAGCTCCGTATCCACTGTTGGTTCCAATTATTAATAGACCTGATGCTAAAAGACCATTTGGACATTCAGTTATTTCAAGAGCATGTATTTCTATTCAGCAAGCAGCAATGAGAACTCTAAAAAGAAGTGAAGTTTCTGCAGAGTTTTATTCGTTTCCTCAAAAATATGTCTTAGGACTTGAACCAGGAGTTGAAATGGATAAATGGAAAGCAACCATTTCATCATTGATGCAAATTTCAAAAGATGAAGATGGAGACAAACCAACAGTTGGCCAATTTGCCCAACAATCAATGGCACCCTATGTTGAACAACTAAAAATGTTGGCCAGTCTTTTTGCTGGTGAAACAGGGTTAACATTAGATGATCTAGGTTTTTCTACTGAAAATCCATCAAGTGTTGAAGCAATCAAGGCACAACATGAAAATTTAAGATTGAAGGCAAGAAAAGCTCAAAAAACCTTTGCTACAGGTTTTATCAATGCTGGATTTTTAGCAGCATGTTTGAGAGATGGTTATACATATTCAAGAGATCAAATTTATTTAACAAAAATCAAATGGGCACCGATTTTTGAACCAGATGCTTCAGCTCTTTCAGTTATTGGAGATGGAGCAATTAAAATCAATCAAGCTGTACCAGGATATTTTGATAAGGACAATCTAAAAGAACTTACTGGAATCGATTATAGTGCATCTTCATCAACTTCAAATATAGATGATATGTTTAAGGAAGAAATAGATGAATAATGATATCGTTCCTTCTTTATTAGAAAAAATTCAAAAACAGTTTGATGAAGAAATAAAAGCTAATGAAAAAATAAAATCAATTTTAATAAAACAAAAGCAGGGAGCGGTAGATTATACCGACTCTCTTTCTTTTGCCAAAGAATTAGGAGTTTCTTTAAAAAAAGTAATCCAAGAAAATATCAATGAGGAAATGCTCACTGATGGAAAAATGTATTACAACATTGCTCAAAGATTACTTGAACCAATGATCAAACAAAATTATGATTTGGTATCCAAACAATGTGAGGTTACACAAAATATTTTGAATAAAAAAGCTGATTTAGGATTAAAAGCAATTGTTCCTGAATATAACAAAGAAAAAACAGCAAGCATCATTGATTATATTTCAAATGCTGATAAGTATTCCCAACGTGAAAAAAGCTTTCTTGATTCATTAGAAACCAATGCAAAGTCGGTCGTAGATGATTCAGTTCGAAAAAATGCTGATTTTCATTACAATGCGGGGTTAAGGCCTAAAATTATCAGGACAACAGTTGGAAAAACATGTAAATGGTGTCAGTCAATGGCTGGTGTTTATGATTACAGTAAAGTTAGCAATACAGGTAATAATGTTTTTAGAAGACATGCGAATTGCGACTGCACAGTAGTTTATGATCCTGGAGATGGCAGTAAGAAAGTACAGGATGTTTGGAGTAAAAGGATTGATTATAGAGAAAATATTAGGAAAAATTCAAATTTTATGGGTGCAAAGAAACCATTTAATATGAAATTAGGAAAAAAAGAGATTTCTTTTGTTACGTATAAAAATGACAAATATTCTAATATCTATTGTCAAACATATTCGCAAAATTCAAAAAGAATGTGTGAATACTTAAATACTAAAATAAATCAAGAATATCGATATGGAAACATAAACAATATCGTGGTGGTTCAAAAAAATGCATTACAGGGTATTGCCTGTTATGATCATATAAATAATGATTTATTTATATGTGAAGAACTGATAAGCAATAAGTTTTCACAAATTGTTGATACTTCATATTTTCCATCTAAAAATTTAGATGATGTATTAAATCATGAACTAGGTGGTCATAAAAAACATTGGGAAGTTGTAAGAAAATATCAACAAGCAAACAATATAAGTGAATTACAAGCCAAAAATGATTTAGAAGAAAAACTAAGAAATTATGTGCTTAATCAGGAAACAAATGATATAATGTATATAAGAAAAAACGTGAGTCAAAATGCACAAGAATCATTTAAAAATACAAAATCATTGAATGAATTGATAGCAGATTGTATTGTCTTGAATAAGCAAAACAGTGTTTTTGATGAATTTTTAGACAGATTAGTTATGGAGGTGCTTGGTTATGATGGTTAATCCCACAAAAAGGCAAAAAGAACTTATTAAAATATTTGAAGAAGAAGTTGCTCCTTGGTGCTATGTTGATAAAAAAACAGGTGACATCAAATTAAAAGAAGATGCACCAAAAAATATCAAAGACAAATATTATTTATATATGAATAGTTAACCGACAGTAGTCGGTTTTTATTTTACAAAAAAGAACGGTAGAACCGCTCTTATAAAGAAATTATTTAGGTGTGTGTCTTTTATGACTATCAACTTTTGTTCCATCTTTTCTCGTATAGGAACTTACTTTTACAGTCATTGGACCTCTACGAGGTGGTTTTTCAGTACATTTTCCTTTTGTTGCCATGATATCACCGCCTTTCTTACTTAATTTTATGCTTTTAATTATTATATCAATTTGTGAGGTGGAAGGATGAAAATTTTAAAAAAAGTTTCAGTTTTGGGAACCGGATATAGAATTATTGAAGATAATTGTAATAATGATCCATTATTACAAAACAGTTTTGGATATACTGATTACACTTCAAAAAAGATAGTCATTACAGATTTTCAAAACGAAGAAATTGAAATTGAAGATGTGGCTAAATATAGAAAACAGGTAATAAGGCATGAATTAATCCATGCTTTTTTATGTGAATCGGGACTGCATGAAAATTGTGAGTGGCACAATGAAGAAATGGTTGATTGGTTAGCAATGCAAGCACCCAAACTTCAAAAAATATTTAAAGAAACTGAATATATTTAATGAGCAAGTTTAAAATATTTGCTTTTCGTTTTATTCAATTTTAAAGAAAGGAGGAAGTTTATGGCACAAGGATTAAGACCGCATAGACATGTATGCTTTGTAAGTGATATTCAACCATATTACGATAAGAAAAAGCATCAAAAAATGAAAAAAATCACTTTTGAGTGCTATATACCTAACTGTAACTATTGTTATTCAGTCAGTGAAGAGTATCGACCACCACCAAAAAAAGCGAATATGAAGTAGGAGGTAAAAGGAATGTCTGAAAAAAGAATTGGAAGACAAACTCCTACAACTTCGTTAGTGCTTCCTTATATTGAAACAAAAGGGAAGGAAGCGGTAGAAATTTACAACAAAACCGGTAGAACTGCTAGAGAGTGGCAGGAACTATTGATTTATGACATATTAGCAATCGATAAAGAGGAAATGTGGGTACATTCTCTTTTTTGTTACAGCATACCTCGAAGAAATGGAAAAACTGAAGACGTTATTATGAGAACTATGTGGGGCATTATTAATGGTGAAAAGATACTCTATACAGCTCACATGATTTCTACAGCACATTCGGTTTTTGAAACAATATGTGCACTGCTTGATCAGGCGGAAATAGAATATACGTCAGTTAAGGCAAAAGGTTCAGAAAATATACGTTTATTAAATGAAAAAGGAAAAGCTTATAAATTAGATCATCTTGTTAATTTTAGAACTCGTTCTAATACAGGTGGTTTAGGTGAAGGATATGACGTGCTAATCATTGATGAAGCACAGGAATATACGATTGATCAAGAAAGTGCGCTAAAGTATGTTATTTCAGCTTCATCAAATCCACAAACGATTATGTTAGGAACACCACCAACTGCTATATCACATGGAACTGTATTTCAAAAAACAAGGGATAGAGTTCTAGAAGGAAAAAGTAAGAATACAGGCTGGGCCGAATGGTCTATTGAGCATATGCATGATCCATATGATAGAGATGTCTGGTATGAAACTAACCCGTCCTTAGGACAAGGATTGACAGAACGTGTAATTGAAAATGAAATTACATCAGATGATGTTGATTTCAATATTCAAAGGTTAGGACATTGGCTATCCTATTCACAAGGCAGTGAATTTTCGAAAAAGGAATGGGAAAATCTCAAAATTGTAACAGTTCCCAATTTTCAAAATAAGCTTTTTGTGGGTATCAAGTATGGAGTGGATGGAAAACATGTTGCCATGTCGATTGCTACAAAGGTAGATGAAAAGATTTTTGTTGAATCGATTGATTGTCAAAGCGTTAGAAATGGCAATACATGGATCATTTCATTTCTAAAAGAAGCGGACATAGAAAAAGTTGTTATTGATGGAAGTGGCTCTCAACAGATATTGAGTGATGAAATCAAGGACTACGGAATAAAGCTGAAACCTGTACTTCCTAAGGTATCGGATGTGGTTGTAGCAAACAATATGTTTGAACAGGCAGTTACATCTTCAAAAAACATATGTCATAATGACCAGCCATCTTTAAAACAAATTGTAACCAACTGTAAAAGAAGGGCGATTGGTACAAATGGCGGTTTTGGATTTAAAGCAATGATGGAAGAACATGAAATAGCATTGCTTGATAGTGTAATCTTAGCCCATTGGGCATGTGCAACATACAAAGGGGTTAAGAAAAAACAAAAAATAAGTTGTTAAGCGAACGAAAGTTCGTTTTTTTTATGCAAATTACGTTACTAACGGTAAATAGGAGAAATACAAATGAGTGAATTTAAAGAAATTAAAACACAAGAAGAATTTGATACAGCTATCAAAGAAAGATTGGCTAGAGAAAACAAAAAATATGAAGGATTTGTAAGTCCTGACAAATTAGCAGAATTAAAAGCCGATTATGAAAAAGAAATCAGTAAAAAATATGAAGGTTATACTTCACCAGATGACCTAGCAACCATGAAAAAAGAATATGAAGGGAAAATTGCAAAATATGAGTCCGACTCAGTAAAAACGAGAATTGCAAATGAAATGGGATTGCCTTCAGCTGTCGCTTCACGTTTAAAAGGTTCTACTGAGGAAGATATTCGTAAGGATGCTGAATCATTTGCTGGCTTTTTTCAAAAAGAACCACCTTTAGCAACAGGTGAACAAACAGTTGCTAATGAAGAACAAGCAAGAAATGTTGCTTTAAAGAAATTATTAAAAAATTTAAGACAAGGAGATTAAAATAATGGCAGTATTAAGCAAAGGAAATTTATTTGATCCTGTATTAACAAAGGATCTAATCAACAAAGTAAAAGGAAAATCAAGTTTAGCTGTTTTATCAGCGCAAACACCAATTCCATTTAATGGTTCAAAAGAATTTACTTTTTCTATGGATAATGAAGTAGATATCGTAGCTGAAAATGGTAAGAAAAGTGAAGGCGGAGCTTCAGTGGATCCAGTAATTATCGTTCCAATCAAATTTGAATATGGTGCTCGTGTTTCTAATGAATTTATGTTTGCAAGCGAAGAAGAACAATTAGATATTTTAAAAGAATTTAATGAAGGATTTGCTAAAAAAGTTGCTAGAGGTTTAGATATTGCTGCATTCCATGGCTTAAATCCTAGAACTGGCGAAAAATCTGCAGTAGTAGGAGAAAATAACTTTGATAGTAAAGTTACACAAACCGTTACTTATGCAAATGATAAACCTGATGATTGCTTAGATACAGCAATTGCAACAGTTGAGGATGCTGATTGTGAAGTAACAGGTATTGTAATCAATTCTGCAGTACGTAGTGATTTATCAAAAATGAAATCTACGACAGGAGATCCATTGTATCCTGAGTTCCGCTTTGGTGGTAAACCATCAACATTGGGTTCTCAGGCATTAGATACAAATAATACAGTATCATTTGGTTCAGAAACAAAAGACCAAGCAATTGTTGGTGATTTTGCTAACATGTTCAAATGGGGATATTCAAAAGATATTCCATTAAAAGTTATCGAATATGGTGATCCTGACAATTCAGGAAAAGACTTACAAGGATATAATCAAGTATATATTCGTGCTGAAGTATTCATGGGATGGGGAATCTTAGATGCTAATTCATTTACAAGGGTGGTAAAAGCATAATGGCGACATATAGGAATAAAAAAACAGGTGCAACCATCACTACTGATTTGATTATCAGTGGTGGTGATTGGGAAATCGAAGAAAAAAAGAAAAAAGAGCCTAAAAAGAATGCTAATAAAGATGTGCCACCTAAAGATGGTGGAGCTGATGAGTAATGATACCATTTGTAACAATAGATGATGTTACTTTGCTGTTTAGAGATTTAACAGTAGATGAAACAAAAAAGGCAACATTTTTATTAACGGTTGTTTCAGATTGTTTGAGACAAGAAGCAAAAAAAGTTGGGAAAAATCTTGACCAAATGATAGAAAATGGAGATGTATATGAAAATGTAGTTAAAAGTGTATGTGTTGATATTATTGCTCGTAACTTAATGACTTCAACCAACAGCGAACCTATGGAACAGATGTCACAATCAGCTCTTGGATACTCTGTATCAGGTACTTTTTTGGTACCTGGAGGAGGTTTGTTCATTAAAAAAAGCGAGCTTGCCAGACTAGGATTGCGTAGACAAAGAATAGGTGTAATTGATATTTATGGCAATGATTAAAGGTATTCCTGTTGTTTTATTACAAAAAATAAAGATTGATGAAGATCCTTTTGGACAAGCTATTTATCGAGAACGAGAAATCATAGTTGAAAATATTCTTGTTTCACCATCATCAGCCAATGATATTATTACTTCACAAAATTTAACCGGTAAAAAAGCAGTTTATACACTTGCCATTCCTAAAGGTGACCAAAATTCTTGGGAAGATAACAATGTTGTTTTTTTAGGAAGAAAGTGGCATGTATTAGGTTTTGCAATTGAAGGAATAGATGAAAATATTCCTTTAGATTGGAATAAGAAAATAATGGTAGAAAGATATGGCTAAAATAGTACTTGATAAAAAAGGTGTAAGGGAATTACTTAGATCTCAAGAAATGATGGATATTTGCCTAGAACATGCAGAAGCAACCAAAACAGCTGCTGGTAGTGAAGGGTATGAGATATCCTCTCATGTTGGAACTAATCGTGTAAATGCATCCGTTAGAGCAGATACGATAGAAACAATAAAAGATAACTACAAAAACAATACATTGATTAAAAGTTTGAGGTGATAAAAATGATTGAAGAAATTGTTTTTAATTATCTTAAAAACAAATTGAATGTTCCTGTGACATTTGAAAATATTAATGAAGTTGAATATGTACTCATTGGTAAAAGTGGCAGTAGTAGATTTGATTTTACAAACACGGCCACTTTTTTTATTCAATCGTATTCGTCTTCAAAATATAAAGCATCTTTACTCAATGAAAAAGTAAAAGATGCCATGTATGACTTAATTGAGTTGGATGAGATCACATCATTACATCTCAATAGTGATTATGATTATACAGATACAACAACAAAGAAATATCGATATCAGGCTGTGTTTGATATTGGATATTTTTAGAAAGGAGTAGATATAGATGGACGCAAAAAATGTAAGTGCAGCTAAACCTAAAATAGGTGGTTCAGTATTTGTTGCACCCTTAGGTACAAAACTACCAGAAGATGCAAAAAGTGAATTGGATGCTAAATTCAATTCATTAGGATATTGTTCAGATGATGGAGTTTCAAACAATAACTCACCTGAAACAGATACTCAAAAAGCATGGGGTGGAGCTGTTGTTTTAAATTTATTTTCTGGAAAAGAAGATACATTTAAATTAAAGTTGATTGAATCATTGAACGTAAATGTATTGAAGACAGTTTATGGTTCTAGCAATGTTACTGGAGATTTAGATACTGGATTAACAATCAAAGCTAAAAATGAGGAACCTGAACAGTTTTCATGGGTCATTGATATGATTCTAAAAGGGAAAATTTTAAAAAGGCTTGTTATTCCATGTGCTGGGATTACTGAAATTGGTGAAATTAAATATTCTGATAGTGATGCTATTGGTTATGAAATAACTTTTTCAGGAGTTCCTGATGAAACAGAAACATCCCATTATGATTATATGATCAAGAAAAAAGAAGGAGAGTAATCTAGATGAAGATAACTGGTATTACAAAACAAGGATTTCATTATTCTGTAGATGATGCAGTAGGTGATGATTGGGAACTTATTGAAATTTTAAGTGAAATGAACAATGATGAATATTTAAGTGTTGTTCCTTTTGCTAAAAAGCTTTTAGGAAATGCCCAATATGAAAGATTAAAAAAATTCTGCAGAGATAAAAAAACAGGTAGAGTTCTTACAAGCAAAATGCAAGAAAACATCATGGACATTTTTAATTCAAATAAAACAGTAAAAAACTAGTGATCCTCGCCAACATGATAAAAACTGATGAGGATGCTTTAATTTGTGATTTAGCAGAAACTTATCAAATATATGATTATAAGTCGCTTCCAGCATATATGGTTGCGACTTTTTCAGTTGGTTTGAGGGAAAATTCAAGAATAAAAATGAAGTTGAGCAATCAAAAGGTTCCTTTTGGGGAATTGCTTTTATCAATGATTTCAGATGAATTGACAAGATTGATTTGGATGAAAACAGAAGATGGTGTAAAAGGCATCAATCCTCCTAAATCGATAGTATCACTTATTTTAAACAATGGAGAAGAAAATACTGTCAATGATGGTTTTCAAACTGTTGAAGAATATGAAAAAGCAAGATTAGAAATTATAAGGGAAGGAGGATAATATGGCAACCAATTTAGCAAAAGCATATGTTCAAATTGTTCCCTCTGCTGAAGGAATGAAGGGCATGATTGAACAGGCCATGGGGAAAGATCCTGAAGAAGCAGGAGAAAAAGCTGGAAATTCAATTGCTTCAAAAATAAAGAATATCATTGTTGCTGCTGGAATTGGAAAAGTTGTATCTCAGGCTTTTACCGAAGGTGGTGCTTTAGAACAATCTTTAGGTGGGATTGAAACGTTGTATAAGGAAAACGCTGATAAAATGAAAGCTTATGCAAAAGAAGCCTATAAAACATCAGGTGTCAGTGCAAATGCTTATATGGAAAATGTTACTTCATTTTCAGCGTCTTTGATTTCAAGTTTAAAAGGCGATACAAGTAAGGCGGCCGACATAGCTAACCGAGCTATGCAGGATATGTCTGATAATTCCAATAAATTTGGTACCAATATACAAGATATTCAAAATGCATATCAAGGTTTTGCAAAGCAAAACTATACAATGCTTGACAACTTGAAGCTTGGATACGGTGGTACAAAAGAAGAAATGCAACGACTTCTTAAAGATGCTCAAAAGTTGAGTGGTCAAAAGTATGATATTAGTAATCTAGCGGATGTTTATACAGCTATAGGGGTTATACAAGATAACTTAGACATTACAGGAACAACCGCCAAAGAAGCAGCTACTACGTTTAGTGGTTCATTTGGTTCAATGAAAGCTGCAGCACAAGATTTTTTAGGAAATGTTGCTATTGGAGGGGATGTTACAGGGACCTTATCCAATTTGATTACTACAGCTTCTACATTTCTTTTTGATAATGCTGTCCCAATGGCATTAAACATTGTTCAGGGATTTGCTACTGCATTGATATCAGCAACACCTATTCTATTTCAAAAAGGTTATGATCTTTTGAATAGTTTGGTAACAGGCTTTGTACAAAACGTTCCTGTTGTACTTCCTCAAATATTACAATTTGTACAGGATATAGGAACAAATCTTGCACAAAAAGCACCTGAGATGATTTCTATGGGGTTTGATTTATTAAGCCGATTGTTAGATGGAATCATTTCGGCAATACCAATACTTGTAGAATATGTTCCTAATATCATAACGACATTTGCAAACATCATTAATGATAATTTCCCTACAATTTTACAAAAAGGTGCAGAATTGATTTGGCAATTAGTACAGGGATTGATTGGTGCAATTCCAACAATCGTGGCTAATATTCCTCAAATAATCCAAGCTATCGTTTCAGCGTTTATGGCTTTTCAATGGCTCAATTTAGGAAAAAATATTATTAAAAATGTTGGTGATGGTATTAAGGGAATGCTCTCTTGGATAAAAGAATGTGGAAAAGCAATTGTTGATGGTATTAAACATTCCTTTTCTGAAAGTACAAATGTTGGTGTTAACCTTGTTAAAGGTCTATGGAATGGTATCAATTCTGTAAAAGATTGGATTTTAGGAAAAATCAAGGGATTTGGAGATGCTGTTTTAAATGGATTGAAATCTTTCTTTGGAATTCATTCACCTTCAAAAGTCATGGCTGATGAAGTTGGTAAATATCTTCCTCAAGGTATTGCAGTTGGGATTGAAGCAAACGCTAAAGATGTATATGATGCAATGAACGGTATTTCAAAACAAACATTGGATTTAGCAAGTGAAGGCTTTGATACTGAACGAAATAAATCAAATTCAAATAATGATGTAAATTATCTATTAGAAATCATTATTAAATTATTGAAGGTAATTGCTGATAAAGGTGATACAGGTAATGATTTTAGTGATAGAGACTTCATTCGTATGTTGAAAAGTTTGGGGGTTGTATTTTCATGAGAGTAAGATATATAAATTCTCAAAATTATAGTGTTGATTTTATAGATGCAAATATTCTTCCAACAAGTGGCTATCTTCATCAAAGAAAATGGAATACTACAATTGAAAATGACAGTGTTAGTTTAAGTATAGGTGATCATATTTACACAATTACTTTAACATTAAGAGGAAGTCTAAAAGAAAGAAAAGAAACATTGGATAAAATGTGCGACATATTTGAACTTGATTGTATTAATGAAACACCAGGAACTTTGTACTTTGGAGATTATTATATTAAATGCTTTATTGTTTCATCAAACACTAGCATTGCTAATATTAATACAAGAACCAATGTAGAACTTGGCATTTTCTGTATCAAACAGGAATGGATCAAAGAGAAGAAATACAATTTGGTTATGTATGATGATAAAAGCAATCAGACAGGAATAAAGAAATATACGTATCGATATCCATTTTTATATTCCAATCAAAAAGGTGCTGTTCAAGCTATCAATGATTCATTAGCTGATGCTGATTTTATCATGAGGTTTTATGGACCATGTGCAAATCCATATATAAAAGTAGGCAATATTTTATATCAAGTTAACACATCATTGATGGCTGGTGAGTATTTAGAAATAAATTCTACTGATAATACTATTTTTGGTATTTCAGTTTATGGTGAAAAAAGAAATCTCTTTAATTATAGAGATATGTCCAGAAGTGATTTTTTTACAAAAATCCCTAGCGGTTCAAATGTTGTAGGTTGGGATGGAACTTTTAAAGCCGAATTGATTGTCCTTGATAAGAGAACAGAACCGAGGTGGCTTTAATGAAATTCATATATACAAATGACAAATATGAAGAACTGGGTGTATTAAAAAATTCATCAATTGATTTTGAGATTGGGAAGTATGACGTCGCATCAAATGATTATCAAATGTCTATCTCAATAGGATCATGGAACAGAGAATTTGATAAAGGTTCTCTTTTTTATTGTCAAGAATGTGAATTTGGTGGAATTCTAGATGGTAAAAAAGTAGATACTTCTAAAAATTCAATTACATTTAAAGGCAAGACATTTAGAGGTCTTCTTGAAAAAGAATATGTTCAGCCCCCTGATGGACAAGCCTATTATGTTGCAAATGGAGAAGCTAATCAGGTCATTGATAATCTTATTCATGGAAAATTTAATGATCTTTTTGTTGTCGACAATGTAGGATTAAGTGATATTGGTGTTAATTATCAAATAAGGGATTTGAATTTATTAGATGCACTTGAAAAAATGTTACTTAAGGCGGATATCCCTTCAAAACTAGAAATTACGTTTTATGATAAAAAGGTGCATTTACAAGCTGTTCCTATTGTTGATTTATCAGAATTATTAAGATATGACAATTCTTATGGCATTTCCATGATCTCTGAAAAAGCAATAAGCAAGTATAACCATATCGTTGCACTTGGAAAGGGTGAATTGACCGAAAGAATAAGAGTCAATTTATTTTTGCAAGATGATGGAACATGGAACACAAGTGAAAATGCAAAGTATGCAGGATTGAAAAGGAAAACATATCTTTATGATAATTCAAATGAAGAAGATGAATCAAAATTAATAGAAAGTTCTATTGAAGCGACGGAAAAAGCGAATGGCACGGATACTCTTAACATTAATTTTACAACGGATGAAGCTTCTTTGTTTGATTATGTTGGTTCCAAAGAAGAAATAACGGGAATAGAATTTAAAGAACAAATTACAAAAAAAGTTTTAAAGGTAACTATATCTGGTATTATTTCGCATTGCAAATTTGAATATAAGGTAGGTGATTAGATGTGCTAGAAAATATAACATTGAATGAGTCAAATGTTACAGCAAGTATTGATGCTTACATACACCATTGTTTATTTGGATACAATGGTGTTTTTAAATGTGGCCAACAGTTGAAGTGTGAAATCATAAACAATAATCTTTTAAAGATCTATGATGGCTTGTTTATTAATCAAGGAAGATTTTATAGGATTGCACCAGGTTCTTATGAAGAAATAAAATTAGAAAATGGTGTTGTTGGTCAAAAAAGATATGATCTAATCGTGTCTCATTTTGAAACAGACGGTGTCAATGAAAAGCATGAAATAAAGGTTATCAGTGGAGAAGGTGAAACTATTCCACAGTATACAGATAGTGATACATTCAATGGAGGTACAGTTAGTGAGATGCCTTTATATCTTGTAGAAATTGATGGTATAAGTATTAAAAGTGTTAAAAGTCAATTTGATATCATTCCTAATTTGCAAGAACTTATTGACAAAATGGTTATTTATAAAGAATAGAGGTGATGATTTTGATTGTTGCTGAAATTATTCAAAAAGGATTGACTATATCTAGCAGTACTAGTGATATTCCATATCAATATAGTGGAAACATCCAAATGCAATTCATCAAGGATGAAACCTATGATAATTTTAGTGTTATAGGTTTTTATAGAACAAATTATTTTGAAAAAACTCAGTTGTTGGAAATTGATGAAAATGGAGTGTTTTCATTAAATAAAGATGCATTTCAAAAAGATGGATTATTGAATTTATCTTTTCTGTTAGTTAGTGAATTAAAGGAAGTACATCTTGGTGTCGTATCTTTTATTGTTAAATCTACGATAGGAAATGGCAATGATATTCTTCCAGAAGAACGTACAGAATGGATAAAGATTGTTCGTAGTGAGGTTGACGGTTATTTAAAGTCAATTGATTTAGATGACAAGTTTGATATTATGCAAGATAAAGACTTGGAAAACATATGGAATGAAATTTTTAATTAAATAAATTTATAGAAAGAAAGAGGAAAAAAATATTATGAGTTTTGTAACTGATTCAATTTTAAAAACAGCCCTAGGAAAGATTAAAGCATGGGGCGAAGGAAAATTTGTAGCACAAGAATCTGGAAAAGGATTATCTACAAATGATTATACAACAGTAGAAAAAACTAAATTAGATGGTGTTGCTACTGGTGCACAAGTAAATAAAATTGAAAGCGTAAAAGTAAATGGTACAGCTTTAACTATTGATTCATCAAAAGCGGTAAATGTTGATCTAACAGCTTATGCTAAATCAGCTGATGTAACAAAAGAAATTGCTTCAGCAGTTTCAGGGGTAACTCAAATTGATTATTCAGTCGTTGAACAATTGCCTTCAACTGGTAAAAAAGGAGTTATTTATTTAGTTGCAAATAGTGGCACAGGAAGCAACATCTATGATGAATATATCTATATCAATTCTAAATTTGAAAAATTAGGTTCAAGAGAAATGGATCTAAGTTCTTATGCTAAAAAGACTGATATTCCAACAAAAGTATCATCATTAACAAATGATTCAGGATATCAAACCGCAGCACAAGTAACTTCAGCTATCGATGCTAAATTAGTAGTTATGACTGATACTGAACTAAATACAATGTGGACTGAAGTATTTGGAGCATAATCAACTAGGAGGTCTTATATATGAAAGATTTCTTTAAAAGAGTTTTGTTTTCAAACGTAAGTGAACATGCATCTTCAACAACTGTTTCAGCTAATAGCACTAAGTTTCTAACAAGTGATATTTTGAAAACTTTTATGACAAAGTTAAAAGATACGTTTGCTTTGAAGTCACAATTAACATCATTGCAGATGCGAGTTGGACAGTTTGAAAAGACAGTCAGTGAATTAGAAAGTGCATTAGAAGATGCAATATATTACAAGGAGTAGATTGATTTCTGCTCTTTTTTAGTTATTAAAAATATAAATAAAGATTGGTGGTGACAATAACTATGCCAAAACTTGTTGATAAAAATGGAAATGAATTGCTTAATTTACAAATGTCAACTGATGAGCACTGGACTGGAAAATACTGGATTGATGGGAAAAAGATTTATGAAAAAATCATTACATGGACTGGTTTAAATGTTGGTGTAAGTACAATCAATCATTCAATCAGTAATTTGGGTGAATTCATTGATTATGAAGTCACATGTACAAACGGAGAAGATTTCTATAGATTCCCAGTTGTTTATTATGCAAATGGTAATAACGGAACATTCTATGCGACGTATTTCGTTTTGAATGTAGATAACATTCGTTTTGCTAACAACTATAGCTGGGCAAATTATAAATTTAAAGCAATTATTCGTTATACAAAAAACTAAAAGACATAAAATTGTCTGGAAAGGGTGATTAAATTGAAAGTAAAAAAATATGATTTTAATCAATGGTTGAAAGCTGCAGGTATTAGAGCAATCAAGACAGTTGCCCAAACAGCAGTAGCGTTAATTGGAACATCTACGGTCATGAATGAAGTCAATTGGGCAATGATCATCAGTGCAAGTTGCTTATCGGGGGTCGTTTCTATTCTAACAAGCGTTGCAGGGCTTCCAGAATTGAAAGAAATTGTAGATGAAAGTTAGGAGTGCAAGCATATGACAGAAGCAGTTACAGTTGCTTTGATTTCTGGTCTATGTGTAGCTGTGCCTAGTGTAATCACTACAATGTTTTCAAACAATAAAGCTAATACATTAATGAACTATCGTATTGATGAATTAACAAAGAAAGTTGAAAAGCACAATAACGTAGTTGAACGTATGGCACTTCAAGAACGAGAAACAAAAGCAATTTGGAAAAGAATTGATGAAATCAAAGAAGAATTAGAGAAAGAGAGTGAATAGCTCTCTTTTATTGAATAACAACCAAAAATTGCAAAAAATGGTTGTTAAACGGTATTAGAATGGTAGAAAAACGGAATTAGTGAACAAAGGAGATTATAAAAATGAAACAATATGTTGGAGTTAAATTAATTGAAGCAAAACCAATGACAAGAGGAGATTATAACAAATATCGTGGATGGACTATTCCAAAAGATGAAGATCCTAATGATGAAGGATATTTAGTTAAATATTCTAATGATTATGAAAGTTGGTCTCCTAAAAAGCCATTTGATGAATCGTATAGAGAATATTATGCAAATGCATTATCTCAAACAGCTATCGGCATGATTAGTAATGATTACAAAGAGAGATTTAAAGCCGAATATGAGCAACTTATTATTAGATACAATGGCTTAAATGGAATGATTGAAAATTGGGACAAAGGTTGTTTATCTTTTAAACCAACATGTCCTAGAAGCACATATGATTTACAATTAAAAGCTATGAAAGATTATATTGCTGTTTTAGAAGCTAGAGCGATTATGGAAAATATTGATTTATAGGAGGAAATAAAAATGAATATTATTGAAAAAACTTACAAATGGAATGGAAAATTATCAAATAGAAAATCTACTAATAGAATTATTCTTCATCATGCTGAATCAAAATCATGTACTGCAGATGATATTCATAGCTGGCATTTAGCAAATGGCTGGGCGGGAATTGGATATCATTTCTTTGTTAGAAAAGATGGATCTATTTATAGAGGAAGACCTGAAGGTGTTGTTGGAAGTCATGCTAAAGGTTCTAATAGTGATTCTATTGGTATTTGTTTTGAAGGTTCATACATGACAGAAACAATGAATCAAACTCAAATCAATGCTGGTAGAGAATTAGTAGCTTATTTAAAAAATAAGTATGGTATTTCTAAAGTCCAAAAACATAAAGATGTATGTTCTACTAATTGTCCAGGAACAAACTTTCCTTTTAATGAAATTGTAAATGGAACTGTTGCTCCAACACCTACACCATCACCAACTCCTGCAGCTAAACCATCTACAAGTGGGAAAGCAACAGGAACATATGAAGTTACAGCTAGTGATCTATCAGTTAGAACTGGTCCTGGTACTAATTATCGTAGAAAAAGACATGATGAATTAACAGCTGATGGTAAAAAACATGATAAAGACAAAGATGGATGCCTTGAAAGAGGAACACGAGTAACTGTTTATGAATGGAAAAATGGATGGGCAAGAACGCCTAGTGGTTGGCTATCAGGAGACTATTTAAGAAAAGTTTAATTTGTTGTATAATATATATGCACATTCATTGTATTAGTTAATAGAAAAAGCAAAAATGTAATATTATCTATTCTTCAAAAAATCTACCACTTTATTTTATTAACTAAACAAAAAGACCTACCCGTTAATATGGGTAGGTTTTTTTACTCCTATTTTACTCCCAAATATAAAATATTGATTATATTTATTGATAAAATTGTATAAAAAATGTGTATAAATTGGCAATTTAACAGTATTTTTTATTAAGGATTATCACTAAATGATAGAGTTCGAATAATCCAAACAATGAAAAATGCCCATTCTATGGGCACTTTTTTATTGCTGAAAACGTTTTGAAAACATTTCATAAAATTCAATTTTCGCTCGTTTTCACTTTTTTGAGTAAAATTTACGAAAAACTGGCAAATTTTACTGGAAATTCGTAAAAATTCTTCATTTTTTTCATAATTTTAGAGAATTACTCATTAAAATTTCAAGTGGCTTACAAGTCTGTTTTTTTACCCATTTGGCTTTTATGTGGCTTACAAGTATCTAGCGTTCTAAAGTGGCTATCAAATAAATGGGTATTTATGCTTATTTGTTGAGTGGTAACACTTTACTTTTTTCTTTCGTTCTCATTGCAAGTATCATTTCTAAAATCCAAATCATCATTTCTTCATCATCATCTTGGATAGGAGTACCATAAATATTTACAAAACGAACCAGTTCGTCTTTTAAACTCCTAAACACATAAGGGTTACCTTGTACTGTTATTTCTTTTTCAAGGATAGAACCGATTATGTAATCTTGCTTTGTTTTACCTGACAAAGCTACTTTTCTATTTAATAATTCATTTTCTTCTTCTGACATTCTAAATGCAACGACTTTATTTCTTAATCTTCTTTTATTGTCATAATTTTTTCTGATCATTTTTAATACTGTATTGCAAAGCTAGAGATTTTGTTCTCTTCTTGCTTTCCTTTATATGTTTTTCTAAAAGTGAAAAGTGATTTTTGTGGAAGATTAATCTTTTTGCATTTATCATCTAGTATTCTGCTTAATTTATAACGACTTGTACTAAACACATTATTGGTATTTTTAATTTGATTGTTATTTATAAAATTTTCCATCTCATTTAATAATTTATTTGGCAATCGAATTGTTCTGTTATCATTTAATTGTTTAGTTGATGTGCTGACTGCTTTGTCATTGATATATGTCAATGATTTATTAATAGTAAGTGTGTTTTCTTTAAAATTAAAATCCATAGGAGTTAGAGCTAAAACTTCTCCAACTCTTAAATCTCCAATGTATAATAATTCAAATAATAGACATTCTTCTATGTTTGGGTCAATTGCGTTTATAAACATTAAATACTCTTCATCTTTCCAAATACAATTTTTTTCATTCATTTTTATATTTTTTTTGCTCATCTATTTAGCTCCTTATTTCGTTTAGTTTATCAGCAATTTCAGTATCTCGTGTAGGAAACATATGTGCATAACGATATGTGATTTTAACACTTTCATGACCAACACGATTAGCAATATCTACAGCATCAAATCCCATATTGATTAAAAGTGAAACATGAGAATGCCGTTACGGTATAATAACGACAAACAGAAAAAGCCTTTATTTTCAAGGGGTTTGAGCGTTTGTCGTCTTTTATTCAATTCCTTTTCCAAGTTGAAAATTGACGAAAACTATAAAGAAAAAAGGAGGCTGTTTTATTAACGACAAAATTTAATAGTGCCAGCGGTCCGGCTTTATGTCTGACCGCTGGTTGCCGTGGGCGTTTCACTTTTATAGGTGGACGCCCTTTTTTCATACTCATTTTCGAGAGAAAGGAGATCCACATGGAATTAAACGAAATGGAAAAAAAGCTGCTCTTTCAAGTGGAGGGCGATTATCAGACAAAGATCCTGAATGAACTTTATATGACCGTGCGGT
>OLPE01000190.1_pt1 | contig 70672 bp, 59 predicted proteins | sample 1671901 | NCBI WGS metagenome assembly OLPE01 (sample SAMEA3136624, study PRJEB25190) | human gut metagenome | biome: human gut; feature: human-associated habitat; material: faeces | place: Austria | collected 2013 | reverse complement strand
ATTTCGGGGTGTCGAGGACAAATAGAGATGCTCCTATCATAAAGCCAGATAAAAGGTAGTCATAGGAACAGATTTTACTAATGATCTTCCAATATTAAATACTTCCTTTTTTCTGGCTGTTACATAGGTAAGTTCTTTCTTACCTAAAACCAGATAGGAGGTCTGAATATTTATGGAAAGAATTATTAAGCGTGGGGATATTTTCTACGCAACACTTGATCCCGTCATTGGCTCAGAGCAAGGTGGTACAAGACCTGTTCTTACTATTTCTAATAATACGGGGAACAGGCATAGTCCGACAATTATTGTCGTACCAATAACAAGCCGTACACATACGAAAGCAAAATTTCCGACACATACAGAGGTGAAAGATTTTGATAAACTCGATAAGGACTCAATTATTCTGCTTGAACAGATAAGGACGATTGATAAGCAGAGATTAAAACAGTATATAGGGCTGATGCCCGACCACATAATGGCAAGAGTTGATAAGGCTCTTGCCATTAGTCTTGTAGCGGTTGGAACGAGCCGAAGAGAGGTTGATATCCTGGGACTTACCTTTGGTCAGAAATCCATAACCGGAAGTGGCGGATATACGCAACAGGACGTAAAAGACGTCATGGAGATTATGAAGTCCGGGAAGTGGGATATTGAGAAATTGATTACAGATGAATATAAATTAGATGATTTGTCACGAGCTATTGAACGAGCATCGGATGTAGAACATGTATTGAATGTTGTTATTGGATTTGACTAAGGTAAAAATAGACAAAATATAGAACTGTAAATGTAATAATTATCAACAAATCGTATATCGGAAAGCAAAAAAAGACTTACAAAAAAATTTTTGTATTGATATAATAAAACATGAAAGAAGTGATTTTTTTCAGAGATTATCTCGAAGTGAGATGATCCCTGAACCTTTTGGAGGTGGCGATTTGTACCAGGTGGGAGATTGTGTTGTGAAAGAAAACACAGGACTTTGTCGAATTACAGATATTGTGCATCTTGATGGAATGGATGTTGACAGGAATAAAAAATATTACCTGTTGGTGCCACATTCGGATGACAAGATGAAAATCTATGTTCCTGTTGATTCCATAGCGAGTAATTTAAGAAAAGCGATTGAATGTAACGAGGCTTGGAGCGTGATAGAAAATATAACAAAAATAGATGCAGTTCATATTGAAAACGAAAAACAGAGAGAGCAAAAATACAAAGAGGCAATCAAAAGCTGTGATCCGGAGCAATGGATCAGTATTATAAAAACCATGTATTTCAGAAAGCAAAAAAGAAATATTCAGGGGAAGAAAAATACAGCAATGGATGAGCGGTATTTTAAACTGGCAGAAAAATATTTGTATTCTGAACTTGCGTATGCAATCGGAAAGGATGAAAGTGAGATGTGTCAGCTGATTGCGGATACGATTAAGAAAAAAGATATGAAGGCAGAAAAATCTGCGTTGATATAATAAAAGAAAGAGGTAGAAAAATGAAACGAATTAAGGCAGCATGCATCACACAGACATTGCATTTTATGTTAAAGGAAGATTGCGGGCATGATTATGCGGTTCGGTGTGTAAATGAAGAGGTAGAGAAGTACAAAAGTGATTTAGAGAAGAAAAACACGAAGTACAAAATTCTGAAAGAAGAAGTGCAGGAAGACGGCTCGGTTATGCTTGAAATTATTAAGCAATATAATAGCTCTGCTGTGGGAAATTATTTAGATTAAAGTTTTACTTACATCAAGAAAGAATCTATGATAAAATATGGTGAAAACAGAAAACCGTGTAATCGGTAGATGTAAATCCAGCACAATTGATGCGTGTAATCTAATGTAGCGTTGCTATGAAGATTACACGCTTTTCTTATGTCATCAAAAAATAGGAGGAATCTATGAACAGAGTTATTACAATTAGCAGACAGTTTGGGAGCGGAGGACGTACAATCGGAAAGGAGCTAGCAGAAAAACTGGGAATCCCTTGTTATGACCGGGAATTAATTGAAAAAATAGCGGAAGAAACCGGCTATGCCAATGATTACATTCAGCAAGAGTCAGAATATGCTCCGGGTACTGGTGGATTTGCATATTCTTTTCTTGGAAGAGGGACAGACGGATTAGCAAATGCAGACAGAATTTGGTTTGCACAAAGAAAGGTTATTTTGGAACTTGCTTCAAAAGGTTCCTGTGTGATAGTGGGAAGGTGTGCAGATTATTTGCTGAAGGACAGGACGGAGTGTCTGAATGTCTTTGTCTACGCATCGAAGGAGTATCGAGCAGAGCGAATTGTCCGATTATACGGAGAGAGTTCAATTTTCCCGGAACGTAGATTGGCAGAAAAGGATAAAAAACGTAAATTGAATTACAAGTATTTCACGGAGCAGGAATGGGGAAAGACAGAAAATTATCATTTATGTATTGATAGCGGTTACTGGGGCATTCAAGGCGCTGTAAACATGATAATGACTGCATTAAAAGAAAAGGATGGAAAAGAAGTTGAATAGTAGAGAAATAAGAGAAAAAACATCTGTTTCAGAAAATCGAATGGGTACAGCACCGGTTGGAAAATTGATGCTGTCAATGGGGTTGCCGATGATTGTTTCCATGATGCTTCAAGCGGTATATAATATTGTGGATAGTGCATTTGTGTCAAATATACCAGAAGAGGGAGAAGCTGCATTGAATGCACTGACGCTGGCATTTCCGGTGCAAATGTTAATGGTAGCAATTGCAATTGGTACAGGAGTTGGAGCCAATGCATTAGTTGCGAAATGTCTGGGACAGGGAGAGAATGAAAAGGCAAGTAAAACAGCGGGAAATGCAATTTTTCTGGCAACAATCATTTACCTGCTGTTTGCTGGTTTTGGACTGGTTGGTGTGGAGGGCTACATTGCATCTCAATCTGGTAACAAGCTGATTGCCGATATGGCAATAGAATATCTTCAAATATGCTGTGTACTGTCTTTTGGAATTGTGTATTTTTCTATTTTTGAAAAGCTGTTGCAGGCAACCGGAAAATCAATGTATTCAACGATTGCGCAAATATCCGGTGCTGTGGTAAATATAGTACTGGATCCTATTTTGATTTATGGATTATTTGGGATTCCTCAGATGGGAGTTCGTGGAGCTGCGTGGGCTACTGTTATAGGTCAATGTGTTTCATTGTTTATCGCAGTGCTGTTTCATTTTAAGGTGAACAGAGAAATAAAGAACGGATGGAGTTATATGAAGCCGTCGGCGGCAGTTGTGAAGGGAATCTATGCGATTGGTCTGCCGGCAGTGATAGCGCAGGCACTGATGTCTCTAATGACATATCTTCTGAATATAATCTTTGTCCAGATGGGAGAGAATGTTGTGACAGCCTATGGATTGTACTATAAGATTCAGCAGTTCCTTTTATTTGCAGCATTTGGTCTTAGAGATGCAATCACACCTATTATTTCCTTCAACCATGGAAAAGGAAGCAGAATACGTGTGCAGGAAGGGATTAAATTCGGTATGATGTACACGCTGGCAATCATGTTGGCAGGATTTATTGTGCTTGAGATTATTGCAGTTCCGCTTGCAGGAGTGTTTGGTTTGACTGGAGAAACAGCCGGGCTTTGCGTTGCTGCGATTCGGATCATATCCTTCTGTTATATGTTTGCAGGAGCCAATATTGCATTTCAGGGAATATTTCAGGCTTTGGATAGTGGAATTGAGTCATTAATTCTTTCTGTGTGCAGGCAATTTCTCTTTGTCATCCCTGTAGCGTGGGGACTTAGCAAACTGGTTTTGAATGGGGTGTTAAGTACGGAGCTGATTTGGATTACTTTTCCTGTTGCAGAAGGACTTACAGTGCTGGTGGCAATGATATTTATGAGAAGGATTTATTGCCGAAAGATACAGGCATGAAGAATAATATAAGATTTTTAAAATGGCGCACAGCAATCAGCTGTTGCGCCATTTAACAGGCAGGATTTATAAGAGAGATCATCTTCATTTTTCTCTATATGTAACTTGAGATTTCGTAATATGAATTTTATTAACATCAAATCCGTCGATCATTAAACTTATAGAGATATCGCGTTCTGTTACTTTTAAAATCATCTACCCCAATATTTATTTTAGCCCCCTTTTTAATCTGTATTATTTTATAAAGTGTTTTTGCGGATAGCATTATCTTGAAAACGGAAGTAATCAGGGCGATGTCTGGATTGAGTATATTCAAACATGACTCCTTCGCTGTTATAAGTATAACTTGTAACGACTGCCATGCAATTATAATCATTTATACTTAAATCCATGTATTTTTCATCTATTTCCGTAATCTTTTCAACCGTCATAATTCGTTTGCTGTTTACAATGGTCATGTGAAGTTCATTTTCTAAGTAATTATAAATAGAGTTTTCAGCAATTTCAGGTGTAAGACCGGGAACCGCAGATTTTAGAAAATAGTTGTGGTTCAGAATCAGTGGTTTATCATCTAAATAATGAAGTCGTTGTAGGTAATATAACTCAGAACCTTCCAGAAAACCGCTTCGGGCGGAGAGCGCAGCATTTGCGGTAATTTCTGTGAACAGAATTACTTTTGTGCGAGGGAGTTGTCCGTTTCGTGAGGCAGATTCACGAAAACTTTCAATTTCGCCGATAGTAAAAGCGGTTTGGTCAATCGGACGATAAATATTACGGACACCTTTCCCTTGAATGGTCTGTACATATCCATCTGAAACAAGTTTTCCAATAGCACGGCGAACAGTGTTTCTTGAACATTCATATAACTGAATTAGTGTGTTCTCTGAAGGGAGTAATTCCTGATAGGAAAACACATCTGATTCTATTTTTTTCTTTAGATCCTGATAAATCGAGTCGTATTTACTTTTTGGCATTTGCATCTATCCTTTTATGTTTAAAATGTTTTGATATCTGTTACCATTATAATAGAGTGGTTAGGAAAGTTCAAGCAAAAAGAAACAACATGTTTAAACAAGTTTTTATTGACATGTTTAAACAAGATGAAACAGCGAAGGCCAAAGTAATCAGGAGGAATTGAAATGGGAAAGTATGAGAATGAGGCACGAGAGCTTCTCACCCTCATAGGTGGCAAAGAAAATATTGCGGCAGTTTCACATTGCATGACGAGAATGCGATTTGTATTGAACGAGCCTGGAAAAGCAGATGTAGCTAAAATTGAAGCAATGAAGGTGGTAAAAGGAAGTTTTACACAATCCGGACAGTTTCAGGTAATTATCGGAAATACAGTGTCTGACTTTTATAATGATTTTACATCAGTTGCCGGAATTGAAGGAGTGTCAAAAGAGAGTGTAAAACAGGCTGCAAAGAAGAATCAGAATGTTTTGCAGAGAGTTATCACAGCACTTGCAGAGATTTTTGCGCCGTTGATTCCGGCAATTATCACCGGCGGTTTGATCTTAGGATTCAGAAACTGCATTGACAGTATGTACTTGTTTGAAAATGGAACAAAAACATTGTGCGATATTAGTCAGTTCTGGGCTGGAATTGACAGCTTTCTGTGGTTGATTGGTGAAGCTGTATTCCATATGCTTCCGGTAGGTATCTGTTGGTCGGTTACTAAGAAAATGGGAACAACACAGATGCTCGGAATCGTACTTGGACTTACATTAGTTTCCGGCCAGTTATTGAATGCCTATGCAGTCGCAACAACGGCGGCAGCGGATATTCCGGTCTGGGATTTTGGGTATTTTAAAGTGAACATGATTGGATATCAGGCACAAGTACTTCCGGCGATTTTAGCCGCATTTACGTTGGTATATTTGGAAAAGTTTTTCCGTAAGATTACGCCCCAGGTAGTTTCCATGATTGTCGTTCCGTTTTGTAGTCTTTTGCTGGCAGTTATAGCGGCACACTTTGTATTAGGTCCAATCGGCTGGAAAATCGGTTCTGCGATCTCCACAGCAGTATATGCAGGAATTACAGGTTCTTTCAAAGTACTATTTGGTGCAGTATTTGGTTTTATATATGCACCGCTTGTTATTACAGGTCTGCACCATATGTCAAATGCAATAGATTTACAGTTGATCGCTGATTATCGCGGAACAATGTTATGGCCTATGATCGCACTTTCCAATATTGCGCAGGGTTCTGCAGTTTTAGGTATGATGATCCTTCAGAGAAAAAATGCAAAGGCACAGGAAGTAAATATTCCGGCTGGAATTTCATGTTATATGGGAGTAACAGAACCTGCAATTTTCGGTGTGAATTTAAAATATGGTTTCCCGTTTGTATGTGGTATGATCGGTTCTGCATGTGCAGCAGTTCTTTGCGTGGCAACAGGAACAACAGCTAATGCAATTGGTGTAGGCGGACTTCCGGGAATTTTGTCTATCAAGACAAAATATATGGGAAGCTTCGCATTGGCAATGGCAGTGGCAGTCCTTGTTTCGCTTATTCTTACTATGCTTGTAGGGAAGAAAAAGCTTGGTAAAAAAGAGATGGGAAATAACTTACAAGAAGAAGCTGTGGAAGAAAAGACATGTCAGGTATCCGAGAAAGAAAATTCAAAAGTAGAATTGAAAGCATTTTTAAAAGGAAATGTTATTCCCTTGAGTGAAGTAGGCGATGGTGTCTTTTCAGAAGGTGTGATGGGTTCGGGACTTGCGATTATCCCGGAAAATGATATTTTGTATGCTCCGACGGATGCAACTGTTGCAGTAGTAATGGAAGATTCAAGACATGCCTGTGGACTTGTATTAGACAATGGCATGGAATTGTTATTACATATCGGAATTGACACTGTGGAAATGCAGGGAGACGGATTTGAGTATCTGATTAAAGAAGGACAGAAGGTAAAAGCAGGAACTCCGTTAATTCGTTTTAATCGTCAGAAAATTAAGGAAGCAGGATACTCGGACGTGACTGTTTGTGTGATCACAGATGGGGCAGATGAAAAAACAGTTCATTTTCATACAGGAATTTACGCGCAGGAAAATGAAACAGTGATTATTGAAATAGAATAGAGGGAAAGCAGTATGGCAGATTTTAGTAATAAAGTGATTTATCAAATTTATCCAAAGTCTTTTAAGGATTCCAATGGAGATGGAATCGGAGATCTTAGAGGTGTTGCAGAAAAATTGGATTATCTGAAAGATTTGGGTGTTGATTATTTGTGGCTCACACCATTTTTTGTGTCACCCCAGAGAGACAATGGGTATGACGTAGCGGATTATCGAAATATTGATCCGATGTTTGGGACAATGGAAGATTTAGACAATCTCATTGCAGAAGGGGAAAAACGGAATATTGGACTGATGTTTGATATGGTGTTTAATCATACATCTACATCACACGAATGGTTCAGGAGAGCGCTTGCAGGTGAAAAAAAGTATCAGGATTATTATATATTTAAGGAGGGGGCGCCGGATCAGCCCCCGACAAACTGGCAGTCAAAGTTTGGAGGTTCTGCATGGGAATATGTATCCTCTCTCGGAAACTGGTATTTGCATTTATTTGATGTGACACAGGCAGATCTGAACTGGAAAAATCCGGAAGTCAGAGAAGAGTTGAAAGAAGTTATTCGTTTTTGGAAAGCAAAAGGTGTAAAAGGCTTTCGTTTTGATGTAGTGAATTTGATTTCGAAGCCTGAGATTTGGGAAGATGATTTTGAAGGAGACGGAAGAAAATTTTATACAGACGGACCGTACGTTCATGAATATCTGAAAGAACTTGTACGAGATACAGGAATTGAAGATTATGTAACAGTAGGGGAGATGTCATCTACAACGCTTGAACATTGTATCCGTTATTCAGGTGCAGAAGAAAAAGAGTTGTCTATGTGTTTTAATTTCCATCACCTGAAAGTGGATTATAAGGATGGAAACAAGTGGGAACTTATGGAACCGGATTATATGGAATTGAAAGTTATCTTTGAAAAATGGCAGATGGGAATGCAGAGGGGAAATGCATGGAATGCACTGTTTTGGTGCAATCATGATCAGCCTCGTATCGTATCACGTTTTGGAAACGAAGGGGAATATTGGAAAGAATCAGCAAAGATGCTTGCCGGTATGATTCATCTAATGCGAGGAACTCCTTATATTTATCAGGGAGAAGAAATCGGAATGACGAATCCGCACTATACATCTATTGAGCAGTATGCAGACGTAGAGAGTCGGAATTACTATGAGATTCTTTTAAACGAAGGAAAAACAAAAGAGGAGGCGCTGGAAATTCTGGCCGCCCGTTCAAGAGATAACAGCCGTACCCCGATGCAATGGACAGATGAAAGATACTGTGGATTTTCGGATACAAAGCCATGGATTCCTGTATCGGATAATTTTGAAAAAATCAATGTAAAGAAACAAAAACAGGATAGAGATTCCATTTTAGAATTTTATAAAAAGCTGATTATGCTTCGTAAAGAAAAAGAAGTTATCGCCAGGGGAAACATTGAATTTATGGAAGTAGAAAATGCCGGCGTGTTGGCATATACAAGATGTTTGGATAAACAGAAGCTCCTTGTTTGTTGTAATTTTCGTGATGTAGAAAGTCAGATGGAATTTACACAGGAATGGAAGTCCGGAAGAAAAATCCTGGGAAATTACGAGGAAAATCATAAGAACAATTATAAGGTGCTGACATTGCGCCCATATGAAATTATAGTCTTGGAAAAAGGCGAAGAATAAAATGACATAGTTTGGGTACACAATCAAGGCTGAAGTGGGAATTGAACTGCTCTCTGTCAAGTAGACAACTGAAAAATATAAAATTTTTTTCCTGCCGGTAGATTATCTTCCGGCAGGAGTTTTTTTGTGCGCCTTGTAAGTAAATTTCGCGTTTTTCCATCGGTGTTAAACTTCCGAGAGTTCTTTGCAGGCGTTTGTTGTTGGAGTAATCTGTATAATCCTTAATCTAAAGGGCGTTTTTGAGAAATACTGATTGGCTATTTACAAATGTGAAAAAATAATATAATATATCTATATAGATATTATCTAGTTAGATATAAAATGCTTAAGGAGGTGAATGATTTTTGGGAAGAACTGAGATGAAGATATTGATCGGACTTCACAGAAATGTAAACGCCTTGGATAAAAAGACATCCAAGATAGCAGCGGAGTACAATTTAACCTTTAGCCAGTTTATGGTTTTAGAGGCTCTCTACAGCAAGGGAGATATGAGTGTAGGAGAGGTAAGGGAAAGAATCTTAAGCAGTGTAGGAACGATACCTCTTATAGTGAACAATTTAGTAAAAATGAACTATGTCGAAAGAATGTGTAACGAGAAAGACAGACGCGTGTGCATACTGCATCTGACGCAAGAAGGATATGATGTAATTAGTAAAATCGTACCTCGAAATGAAGCGATGATAGCAGAAAGCATGGAAGTTTTAGATCAGGAAGAAAAGGAAAAACTGCTGTATCTTTTGAAGAAAATAGGAGGAAAATTATAATGAAAAGAAAAGTGAAGACTAAAGTCAAAGGATTCAGAACAACAGATGGCGCAGGCGTAAATTTAGTAAGAGTTTTGGGGAATCTGACAACAAAAGAGTTTGATCCTATTTTAATGCTTGATTCTTTTGATAGCATTAATCCCGACGATTATACAGCAGGATTTCCAATGCATCCGCATAGAGGGATCGAAACGATCAGTTATGTATCGAGAGGTAAGATGGTTCATAGAGACAGTCTTGGGAATGAAGCGGGTATTTCAGACGGAGAAGTTCAGTGGATGAATTCGGGTTCCGGAATTATGCATGAGGAGATGGTTCCGGCGGCAGAAAGGCTTTTAGGAGTACAGTTGTGGCTGAATTTACCGGCAAAAGATAAAATGAGTAAGCCAAGTTACAATAGTATTAAAAACGAAGATATAAAGCAGATTGAAATAGAAGGAGGAAAGATAAGACTTTTAGCCGGAAAATATGGGGAACATGAAGGCTATAAAGGCGATTATCTCTCTATGGATTATTACGATATCCATCTAAATGCTGATGCAGAAGTTACACTTACGATGGAAGAGGATGATTCGGTAATGGTCTTTACACTTTTAGGAGACGTTTATATTGACGGCGAGCACATAGAGGAAAAAACAGCCGTCAAATTAACGGAAGGAGACAGTCTTACAATTAAGAACGGGAATGAGAAGGCTCAAGTTTTATATATGAATTCAAGGGCGTTGAATGAACCGGTTGCATGGGCCGGTCCGATTGTAATGAATACGCAGGAAGAGCTTCAAAAGGCGTTTTTAGAACTTAGAAGCAATACATTCATCAAAGAAACAGCAGAGTATTAATACGAACTACAAGGAAAAGTATAATGAGCAGAGGGAGAATGGAAGCCTTTAGTGATGGCGTATTAGCGATCGTTATAACAATCATGGTGCTAAAGCTTAATGCACCGAAAGATTTAACTTTGGATGCGGTAAAAGAGGTTTTCCCGACATTTTTAGCATATATTCTAAGTTTTATTTATGTGGGGATATATTGGGCAAACCATCATCATTTAATTAATATGACAGATTCAGTATCAGGTAGATTGTTATGGAAAAATTTACATTGGATCTTTTGGATGTCATTGATCCCGATGGCAACGGAATGGATGGGACTAAATCCGTATAAAAGTTTACCGGCTTTATTTTATGGAATCATACTCTTTATGTGTGCTGTCTCTTACAATATAGTCCAGGCTGAAGTTATAAAGATTAATGGAAAGGACTCTCAAATTTTCCGAAATATCGGAAATGATTTAAAAGGAAAGCTTTCTATTATCGCATATGCCGCCGCTATTATTTTTGCTTTTTATTTTCCGGTCATTTCGTATTTGATATATATTGCGATCGCTTTGACTTGGATCGTACCGGACAGCAGGCTGGAAAAAGCATGATGAAAAAGGCGCAAACGTAAATGAAAAAATGTATTGTATAAGCAGGAGGTAATCGACAGTGATAAAAATTATATATGAACAAAAAGAAAGCAGAGCGGCCGCATACGATGATGAAAAATTCATTGGAGAAAGCACATATGCTAAGTCGGATAAAGTATGGATCATAGACCACACTTTTGTGGAAAAAAGTTATGGCGGACAGGGAATCGCAGGCAGATTAGTTGCTAAACTGGTTGAAGAAGCGAGAAAAAACGATATAAAAATTATTCCTTTATGTTCTTTCGCAAAAAGGGAATTTAAGTTAAAGAAAGAATATTTAGACGTACTGTTAAAGGAGGCAGTTATGGGCATCATAAAATCATTAGAAAACAGAAGAACATATTATAACATTGATAAGAATCTGCCGGTTTTGGAAAAAGAGATTGAAGAAAAGATAAAGGAAGTTACAGAATTAGTGCCGGATGCATTCAATATGAAAAGTGCAAGAATCGTGCTTGCATTTGGTGAAAAACACGATCGGCTGTGGGATGAAATTTACAATGTTTTTGAGGGAAAAGTACCTCGGGAAAAAATAGATTCGTTTAAAGCCGGAGCCGGAACAGTGCTGTTTTTATATGACGAGGCAACTGTTAAGAAAATGCAGGAACAGTTCAGTACATATGCGGATAATTTTCCTGTTTGGGCAAATCAGGCAAACGGGATGCTGCAGCTTGCTGTTTGGTCTATGCTAAGAGAGTTGAATGTCGGCGCTTCGCTGCAGCATTATAATCCGGTAATAGATGCACGGGTGAAGGAAAATTTTGATATACCGGAAAACTTTAAACTGGTAGCTCAGATGCCGTTTGGAGGCATAGTCAGCGAACCCGATAAAAAAGAAAAAGAAGATATAGATAAAAGAGTAACCGTGTTAAGATAGCGGCTCATCAGAATAGAATCAAATTAATTAACAGACGATCACGTTATGATAAGGGCAGGGAAGAAGTTCCCGGTCAAACCGGTATTTTAAAGGGAAGAGCAGAAGAGAAAATAACGGAGGAGCATTGTGGAAAGAGGACTATTGATAATCTTCTTTCCACAAAATCTTTCGATATTGGCATGGGGTGCTTCCGATCGTACTTTTAAATAATTTTGAAAAGTGCTGCGAGTCATTCATGCCGATCCTGTCTGCGATTTCGGTCATAGTCATATCTGCATTTGCAATCAGGGTGACGGCCTGATTCATCCGATAAGTATTAATATAACTAAGCAGAGTCATATTCATATGATTGAAAAAAATCTTGCTTAAATAGTTGGGAGATATGTTAAGTTTATCGGAAATATCTTTGATTACAATTTTTTCTTTATAATTTTCCTGTATATATTTTAAAGCGAAAGAGACATAGTCATTTTGTTCAGAGTGTTTTTTACTGTAAGAAGAGAGGTCTTTTTCGCTTATTTCTATAATGTGCAGCAGCAGTTCTGCAAGGTAGAGGTTTGAATAACTGGCAGAAAAAGACGTTCCTGTGCGAAAAACAGTGACAATTTTTTGAAATAGATAAGAGATCGTTTCATCTGCTTTCATATGGAGAAAGTAATCATAGGAAAAGGTAAGAGATGTAAGAAAGTCCATCGGGCATCCTGTGATTTTTTCCAATGAAATTCTTGAAAATGCTTTCGGAGAAAAATGAATATGTTTGAATCGGCAGTTCCCTTTTTCGGTCAGAAAAAAGGAATGGGCGATATTTGGCAGGATTAATATAAAATCGTCCTTTTCACAGGTAATGAGCTGATTGCCGATCTCCATTTTGCACTTGCCTTCTGCAATTTGATATAGTTCGATGTTTTCGTGGACGTGTTTTGCAAATGTGTAAAAGTCAGAACGCTCTTGTATTGTGGCGCTTTGTATAATGTCTTCGGTAAGGAGTATATCTGCCGTTTTGTCAATCTGATCTTTCATATAATTTCCCTCTTCATTTTTTATTCTGCTATAATACTACACCTTTTAAATAAGGCGGGTCAATAATGAAAATCGCAAAAAATGAATTGTTTTTTACACAAAAAAGGTAAAACAGGATAGTTTTAAACAAGAATAAAAATTATATATAATATACAATGAAATCAATATATACAATGTAAAAATATGAAAAATGTATAATTTTATGCGGTTTTTGTGGTGAAAAAAGGAGGAAAGGATTATGAACAAGAAAAAACGGAAACGCATATTAAGTACAATGTTAACTGTATGTGTTTTGGCATCATCGGTATCTCCGGTGGATGTTTTTGCAAAAGGAACAGAAGGGGTGGATAAGCCGTATAAACCTTATGAAGAACCGGAAAGTGCATACTCGCCGGCAGGGATGAAAGCGACTGTAGGAACGCAGCAGGCAGGAAATTACGGGGGAAACCGAGTGCTGGACAGTAATCCGGAAACTTTATGGGAAGGAAAATGGAACAAGGTTAAAGTGGAAGATGCATGGATCGTACTGGATCTTGGCGGAGCAAAGACTGTTTCGGGAATTGCACAGCTTCCGCGAGGAAATAAATTCGCAGGAGGGGACTTGAACGGAGTGATCACCGGATATGATGTACAAGTCAGTACAGATGGGGGTGAAACTTATGAGAGTAAAGCGACCGGAACATGGAGTGAAAGAAAAGAGTGGAAGTATGTGGCGTTTGAACCTGTAGAAGGAGTTACTCATGTGAAACTTCAGGCGACGGCATTATCTACGCAGCCACAGAATCCGAACAATGTTACAATCGCAGAATTTCGTGTCTTAGATGATACAGTGGAAAACGGAGATACGAGTGCGTTAGATGTATTGATCGCGCAAGTCGGAGAGATGGATAAAAACAATTATACAGAAATAACGTGGAATGTACTGGAAAAAGAAGTGCAGGAAGCGTCTGAATTGTTGAAGAAGGAATGGCACTTACAGTCGGAGATCGATCTTGCGGCAGAGCGGGTTCAAGATGCAATCGATGCGTTGCAGGAAGTTGGAAATGAAAATCAGGTCATGGAGAAATTAAATGAAGCAAAGCAGATTTCCAATGAAGAACATCGATATTATGATAATACATATTATGAGCTTCAGAAAATCATAAAAGAAACAGAGTATAAGCTAGAAGGAGGACTGACGAAGGAAGAGTCAGATAAGTGTATTGCAGAAATACAAAGAGGTCTTGACGGTTTGATCGTACGAGATGCAAGTCATCAGTCTGCATTCGATACAACGGCGGCAAGAGATTCGATCAAACGACTGATCGGAAAAGAGAATGAAGATAAACTCTCTCAGATTGAACTGCGTGCCATCGATAAAAAAGAATGTGATTATGATTACTATGAATATTATGAAGAAAACGGCAAATTGGTCATTGCGGCAACTACGAATGCTTCTATTTTAACGGGATTCAATCATTGGCTGAAATATGTTGCAAATTGTAATATAAGCTGGAAAGAGGATCAGGTGAATTTGCCTCAGCAGCTTCCGATGCCGGAAGAGCCGGTATATCAGTCCGCAAATGCGCAGAGAAGGTTCGCCGGAAATGATATGACAGAGCAATATGACGGAAATTTCTGGAACTGGGAAGAGTGGGAAAGAGAAATTGATCTGCTTGCATTGAATGGATTTAACGAAGTGCTTGTCTATGTAGGACAGGAAAGTGTATTTTATAAAACCTTTGAAGAGTTAGGCGTGGAAAATATGCTGGATGAAATGCCTCGGGTCAGCTTTGTTCCAAGCTTGTTCTTGGGAGGATCCTGGAGATTCAAGGCAGATGACGCGAATAATTCGCCTAATATTTTAACGTCGATGACGCCGGATATTATGGAGAAACGTCTTGAAATCGGGCAAAAGGTGTGCGCCCGGTTAAGAGAACTTGGGATGGAACCGATCATGCCGGGCTGTTCGGGGTATTTGGCTTATGGTGAAATAGACGGAATTCCGAAAGAGGATATTGTAAAGCAGGGAGCGTGGGCAAGTATGCCGCGACCGGGCTGGCTGAAGTCAACAAGCGAATTTTATCCACAGTTAGCGTCTACATATTATCGAATTCAGGAAGAACTGTTTGGTGAATGTAAAAACTGGAAGATCGACTTGTTTAACGAAGGCGGAACGATGGGCGGTGTTGATGCTGCGGATGTCGGAAAAATTATCCAAGATGAGATGCTGAAAGTACACCCTGATGCAACATGGCACATCATGCATTGGACAGGTCCGAACCCTGACATTTTAAAAGGAACGGATACAAGCAAAGTATTTATCCATGATATAAAAACGACAAGTGAATTTGATCGGGAAGAACGTTGGAATAAAGCAGAATATGGATTCAGCCATCTGAATTCTATGGGTTCAAGAACGACAATGGGAGCAAGAGTCAAAGATCTGTCGGCAGAATATTGGAAACGGATGTCAAAACCGGGGACTAAATTAGACGGCGTCGGAGTTGCGCCTGAAGGCGGACACCATGAACCGATTGTTTTGGAATCGTTAGGGGAATTGGCATGGCAGAATGCGCCGACAGACGGAGAACAGTGGTTTGTTGATTATGCTGACAGAAGATATGGACTGGTTGAAGGTCAGCCGGACGAACATGCACGCAAAGCATGGAAGATACTCGGAGATACTGTATATAATCAGAAAGGAAATAATCCGACCGGAGATATTCTGTTTGCAATGGCTCCATCTCACAGCGGAACGATGGCAAGTCCGACAGGTCCGGCAAGTCTTGGATTTGATGCGGCGAAGATGAGAGAAGCGTTGTCAGAATTACTTCAGGTAAATCCGAAACTTCGGGAGACGAAGACGTATCAGTATGATTTGATCTTAGTTACAACACAAGTATTCACTGCTTATTCAAGAGAAACTCTTCCGAAGATCAAGGAAGCTTACGAGCAGAAAGATGTTGTTTTGTATGAACAGCTTACAAAACAGTGGCTGGATGCTATTTTAGTTTTAGATGAGATTACCGGAACGAATGAAAATTATATGCTTGGACCATGGATTGAAGACGCGAAAAATATTGCATCTACAGAAGAAGGAAAATATCTGATGGAAATGGATGCGAAACAGATCAACACGACTTGGGGACCGAGAGTGAGCGGCGCGAAAGGAATGTTTCTGAACTATGCGAATAAGACATGGAACGGATATTTGAAAGACGTGTATTACAAGCAATGGAAAATGTTCTTTGAAAATAATATTGCGGCCTTGAAAGGAGAAGAACAACCGCATCCTGAAGTAAAAACAAATGGAGGAGAAGTTAATTTTGATAAATGGTACGAAGCGCTTTGGTTCCCATTTGGAAAAGGAACAGGGGAGTTTGAAAACGCAGAATATGCGGTAGAACCGACAGGGGATACTTACGAGTTAGTCGAGAAAGGATTGGAAGTTCTCGGATATGGCGATCCTTTGACTGTGGCTGACTTAAAAGCAGAGCTGATAGAAAAAACGGCAGATGTAAAATTGACATGGACTAAGGCAGGAGAAAATTTTATTGGAAAATATGAGATTTATGCAGGAGATCAAAAGGTTGGCGAGACAACGGAATCTTCTTATGTACTTCGAGGTCTTTCGGAGGAAACAGAATATACGTTTAGTGTAAAGACGCTCAATGCATTAGGACAGGTAAGTGAGCCTGCATCTGTGAAGATCACAACAGGAAAAGATGAGACGGCGCCTGTGATTTTGGATTCGGAACTTAAAAGCGATACGGAGATCCTGCTCGTGTTTGACGAGGCGGTATCGAAAGAATCTGCAGAAAATACGGCAAATTATAAGATGAATGGAGATGTGTCGATAACAGGTGCGTCTATGCAGGAGGACGGAAAGTCGGTTGTTTTGACAGTACAGGGAATACAGCAACCTGAAAACGGTGTAAAAAATTATCAACTGACGGTAAATCATGTAGAAGATATTTCCAAGAATAAAAATCAATGTAAAAATATTGTCTTATCGATTCCGTCAAGGAATGATATCGTTTTGTATCAACCGTTTGACGAAATAAAAGATGCTTTGGTAACAGATGGGATTTGGAATAAGAACGCGGAAGTTGTAGGAGATGTGCAGACAGCAGAAGGTGTTAAGGGAAATGCAATGCACTTTGGAGCAGCAGATCAATATATAGACTTTGGAAGACAGGAAGCGGTGCTTGGAAATGCATTTACAGTCGGTGTATGGGTGAAACTAGACAGAATTACACCGGGAACAAGTCAGACGCTTTTGACACACGGACATTCCGGCAATATAGCAGGAGGAATCTGGTGGCTGTATTCTAACAACGGCACTTTAAATTTCCAGTTATATAAGGATAATAATAAAGTTACATTCGGAACGAAAACAGCAGTTTTACAGGCTCAGAAATGGCAGTATGTGACATTGACGAGAAAAGATCGGGAATTATGCATGTATGTGGACGGAAAATTAGTTTCAACAGGAAATATCCCGGAAAATACAGATCAGAATACAAGTGGGATCGGATATACATTTAAGGCGGGAACAGAACATAAAACGGGACAGAACTCACATGATTCTATGATGGGATTAAACGGTTCTCTGGATGAACTGACTGTTTTCAACAGAACACTGTCAGAACAGGAAATTAATTCGTTGATGGAGAAACATATTTCTGTAGAAGAAGAATTTATCCTTTGGGAAGAAAGAGCGGCAGAAAAGATAACGCTTTCATGGAAGGCAGCAGATCCGTCTGCGGTGGATCATTATGAGGTCGTTTATTATAATGAAAAAATGGAAGAAGTTCAGCGGATCAATGTGAAAAATGAAGTAAGTGCAGATGCAGAGGCGAAAAACGGTTCTTATTATGTGCAAGTAGAAGCGGTCAATGCTGATGGAGAAAGTACGGCAGAAACAAATTACTTGTATATTGTAATTGATAAAGCGGCGAATAAGTCGAATTTGGAATTTTTGATTTCTTATGCAGAAAGCCAAAAAGAGAAAGCGGAATATGAACATGTTGTAGATGTTGTAAAAACATTGTTTGAAAAATCGCTTGCAGAGGCAAAAACAGTGATGGCAGATGAACAGGCGGAGCAGTCTGAAGTAGATGCGGCTTATGAAGCTCTCCTTGCTAATGTGCATTTGTTAGGCTTTACAGGAAATACGGAAGATTTAGGACTTGCATTGGAAATCGCCAAGACGACAAACACGGAAGGAAAGACAGAAGAATCTGTTCAGATTTTGAAAGATGCGATTGCAAAAGCAGAAGAGATCATGACAGATGGAAATGTTCTTCAAGAAGATATTGACGCTGCAAGAAAAGCGTTGTTGGATGCAGTCGACGGATTAGAAGATATTGTTTTGGCGAATAAGAGCGAGCTAAAAACGTTGCTGGAATCGGCACAACAATTTGTCGAGAATATAGACATTTATACAGAAGCAACAGCAAATGCATTTCTGGCGGCGCGAGAGGCAGCGCAGTTAGTATATGACGATCCGGAAGCGACACAGGAACAGGTGAACGCGGCTCACAATACGCTTCGTCAGGCAATCGCTGATCTAAGAGAAATTCCGAATAAAGATAAATTAAAAGAATTGCTCAAAGAGGCGGAAGAAATCGATCTTGACAAGTATACAGACGAGACGGCGGAAACACTTCGCGTGGCGGTTGCAAATGCTAAGGCTGTTATCGGAAATAAAAATGCTTCTGATAAAGATGTGATGCGTGCAGAAGAGACGCTTCGCGCAGCTATTGATGGATTAAAGGAGAAAGACAACGGTTCACAGAACCCTGACGGAGACGGCGGAAACACAGGGGATAGTGGAAATGCAGGAGACAATGAAAATCCGGGAAATAGCGGGAATACAGGCAACAATGGAAACAGTGGAAATGTAGGCAGCAGCGGAAATACAGGAAATGACGGAACTGCCGGAAGCGGACAACAAGGCGCAAGTGACCATGCGGTAAAGACAGGTGATGAAGCTGCGCCTGTAATGGCAGGCTGGCTGATGATTGCAAGTGCGTTTGCTCTTGTTCTTGCAAACATTTTTATTAAGAGGAAAAGAAACAACCGTTAGTAAGAGGTTAATAAATTAAGGTAAACAGAAGCAAATAAAATCATAAAATCCTCCTTTTCGGATCATCCGGAGAGGGGGATTTTTGCACCGTCATAAACGCGGAAAACAGTTCGGAGAACCGAAGAAGAAAAGGAATAAAAGAGGGGAAAATAATCGTCAGAAAAAAGGGTGAAAATATGCGGAATATGGTTGACAATTATATTCCTAAATGTTAGCCTGTCTGTATAATATCGGTCTGTAAAACAGAAGCGGAAGAGCGTAGAGAAAAGGGAAAAAGAAAAATGAAAAATGAATATGGATTATGGAAAAAGGACTGGAAAAAGCGGGTTGGAGCGCTAGCACTCTGTGCAGGAATGATAATAACGGGAACGTCTGTCGCCGGAGCACAGGAGCATCCGCAGTTTACGGCGGATCAAACGGAGATACGATTGGCAAAGGAGGAGCTGCAAACGGTGCAGCTTTCTATCGAGGAATATTTGAAGGAGTGCTGGAAGAACAAACAAGAGGTGATTGATGTAAGCGCGTATAAACTGAATGAAGAAGAACTGAATAAGGTCATCTTCGGGATACATTATGAAAATCCGGAGTATTATTGGGTGTTGCGCAACACTGCTATTAATAAAGACGAGGAAACAGGCTTCGTAAAAACGTATTATCAATATTACGAGGGAACGACGGGAAAACCTCTTGACAGGAGCGAAGAACTGGAACGGGAATGGGAAGTTGTAAAGGAAAAAACGAAATATTGTAAAACGGATATAGAAAAAGCGTTAGTAGTACATGAGCACTTGTGCGATACAATCGTGTATTCTTCCAGACTGCAGGCGGCGGCTCATGACATTGAAGGCGCAATTTTTGAGAAAGAAGCTGTGTGCGAGGGATATGCGCTTGCGTATAAATATTATATGAATCGTTTGGAAATTCCGTGCAAGATCGTAAGCGGAACGTCAAATGGTCAGTCTCATGCGTGGAATCAGATTCAGCTTAACGGGAATTGGTACATGGTAGATCCGACATGGGATGATGTGGCGAACAGTCATGACGTAAAGCATCAGTATTTTTTGTGCAGTGAGAATAAGTTTCCGAATCATGTATGGAACAAGGAAAGCGAACTGTATGAAACTTGCAGCGATACGACGTATGACAATTTAGACTGGAAAAATGATCTTCAGGGAATGTACGCTTATCAGGGCGGACTGTACCGCTCTAAATCGTTGATCGTCGGCGGAAAAGAAGTGAGCGGTATATGGCGGATCGATGCGGAAAATATAGAGAAAGAAGCGGAATTAGTGCTTCCGATCACAGATCAGTGGCAGCTGAACTCTGTCAATGTAGTAAGAGGATATTCACAACTTTCTTATTATGACGGAATGCTTTACTACAATACGCCGCGGGCTGTATGGAGATGGAATTTCGATCCTGAATCAGAACCTGAGAAAGTATTTGAACTGGATCAGAGTATTCCGGGCGAAATATGGGATGCAGAGGCTGCAAACGGGAAGATTTATTACGAGACAGGCGTTTATGAAAAAGGAGAGAGACAGAAGGGGCAATATGTGTTTGACGAAGATTACCGGAAAGCAAAGCATCCGATCGCAGTAACCAAACCGGTTATGACAGTTGTAATGGGCGGTGAAAATGTGTTCCTGCAGTCGGCGGCTCCGGGGAACGTAACATATACGTCGAAGAATCCTGAGATCTGCGACGTTCAAGTTGTGTGGAAAGACGAGTCCTGTCAGCTGATTCCTAAAAAAGCCGGGGAGACGATCGTAACGGTTCATGCAGATCCGACGGATCATTATGCGGAAGGTGCGGTAGATGTAAAAGTGATCGTTAAAGAGCGGGATGATATTGAAGAAAAGATCACTCTTCAATATGAAGCCGGAGACGGAGGAAGTATAGCAGCAGTTGATGCGGCAACAGGGAAAATACTTGAAAACGGAGCAAAGATCAAACCGAATGCAGAAGTTCAGTTTACGGCGTCTCCAAATTCCGGTTATTCTGTGAAAAACTGGGTTGTAAACGGAGAAGTATATAAGGAAAACGGCATCGTTTATACAGGCATGGAATTAAAGCGCGCGATCACCGCTTCATCTGACAGCGTGAAAGTTGAATTTGTAAAAGATGAGCCGGCATTTGTGAAGGGCGATGTAAATTTAAGTGGGAAGGTCGAGATCGGCGATGTTCGTGAAGCCTTGAGAAGTATATGCAAAAAGACAGAACTGACAGCGCTTCAGAAGCAGGCGGCGGATGTAAATGAAAACGGAAACGTTGATATAGAAGATTTAAGGAAGATCTTAAGATTTGTCTGCGGAAAGATCGATCAACTGAATATGGAAGAAAGCGGGGCGTCAAAATGAAGATATTAATCATCGGCGGAGTGGCTGCCGGAACAAAAACTGCTGCGAAATTGAAACGGGAAGACAGAAATATTGATGTGACTGTGATTACGAAAGATAAAGATATCTCTTATGCGGGATGTGGTCTGCCGTACTATGTGGGCGGACTGATCGAGGGCAGGGACGAGCTGATCGTGAATACTCCGCAGAAATATTCCGCGCTGACCGGGGTTGAAGTAAGAACGGGGAAAGAAGCGGTTGCACTCGACGCAGAAAAAAAGCAAGTGACGGTGCAGGATGTACAGACAGGCGAGAAAGAAGTCTGTTCCTACGATAGATTAGTAGTTGCAGTAGGAGCATCTCCCGCGATCCTTCCGATAGAAGGAAAAGAACTGGCAGGCGTATTTAAGATGAGAACGCCTGACGATGCAGAAGGAATCCGTACATATGCAGAACAAAACAATGTGAAAAAAGCGGTTGTGATCGGAGCTGGTTTCATCGGACTTGAGGCTGCGGAGAATTTACAGGCAAAAGGAATCCAGGTGACCGTCATTGATTTTGCGGATCAGATCCTGCCGAATATTTTTGATCCTGAGATGGCGCTCTATGCGAAAAGACATCTGATCCGGCAGGGAATCCGCGTGCTTACAGGAACGAAAGCGGAGCAGATATATGAAAGAGGTACACAGGGCCGTGTGGCGGGAATTAAGACGTCTGCCGGAAATCTGCCGTGTGAAATGATCATCATGGCTGCGGGAATCCGTCCGAATACGGAGTTTTTAAATGACAGCGGTATAGAGATGTTCAAAGGAACGATTCTTACAGACGATCAGATGAAAACGAATCTGGATGATGTATATGCGGCAGGAGACTGTGTGATGGTGAAGAACCGTCTGACGGGAAAACGTCAGTGGTCACCGATGGGATCTTCGGCGAATCTGGAAGGACGTACATTGGCACAGGTACTTGCCGGAGCGCAGAAGTCGTATCCGGGAGTTCTCGGCACAGGCGTTGTGAAGCTTCCGGGTCTGAATGCCGGAAGAACAGGACTGACAGAAGCGCAGGCAAAAGAAGCGGGCTACGATGTAGTTACGGCGCTTGTTCCGACGGATGATAAAGCGCATTATTATCCGGACGCTTCGTTTTTCATTACGAAACTGATTGCAGACCGGAGTACAAGAAAACTGCTTGGCGTTCAGGTGTTTGGTCCGGGCTCTGTTGATAAGATGGTTGATATCGCAGTGATGGGATTGAATATGGGCGCGGTTCTGGATGATTTTGAAAATGCGGATTTCGCATATGCACCGCCGTTCTCAACAGCAATCCATCCGTTTGTGCAGGCTGTTTATGTATTGATGAACAAACTGGACGGTACGATCGTCAGCATGACTCCTGCGGAGTATGCCGCAGGAAAAGCAGAAGGCTATACGGTTGTCGATGTTGCGCCGGAGCCGTCGATCAGAGGAGCGGTATATGTAAACTTAGGAGCTGTAAACGGCGAAATCAAAGGACTTGGAAAAGAGGAGAAACTGCTTCTTGTCTGTGCAAAGGGCAAAAGAGGATATTTTATTCAAAACCGGTTGCGTCATTACGGCTATACGAATACAGTCGTTCTTGAAGGAGCAACATTTTTCAATGATGTAAAAGTGAAAAATAATATAGAAGAAGCTGTCTCTAAAGAAGACGAGACGAGAGTAAAAGCGCTTGGATTTTTAAAGGATAAAAGGACGCCGGATAAATTTAACGGACGTGTGATCACAAGAAACGGAAAGATTACAGCCGAAGAAGCGCACACGATTGCCGAGGCGGCGCAGTTATACGGAAGCGGAGAAGTGACAATGACCTCTCGTCTGACGATGGAGATTCAGGGCGTTCCTTATGACAATATAGAACCGCTGCGGGAATATCTGATGCAGGCAGGACTTGAGATGGGAGGAACCGGCTCAAAAGTCCGTCCGGTTGTATCGTGCAAGGGAACGACTTGTCAGTACGGGCTGATCGATACGTTTGCATTGTCCGAAGAAATTCATGAAAGATTTTTCCATGGATACAGCGATGTGAAGCTGCCGCATAAATTTAAGATCGCGGTAGGAGGATGTCCGAATAATTGTGTAAAACCGGATCTGAATGATCTTGGAATTATCGGTCAGAAAGTTCCGTGGGTCGATCTTGAAAAATGTCGCGGATGCCGACTCTGTCAGGTGGAAAAGAACTGTCCGATACAGGCGGCTAAAATGGTTGACGGAAAGATCGTGATCGACGAAAACGTATGTAATCACTGCGGACGTTGTATCAGTAGATGTCCGTTTGGCGTGACGGAAGAGTTCGTTTCGGGATATCGCGTATATATCGGCGGACGCTGGGGCAAGAAAGTTGCCAGAGGCAGATATCTTGAAAAAGTATTTACGGATAAAGAGGAAGTTCTTGATATTGTAGAAAAAGCAATTCTTTTGTTCCGCGAACAAGGAATCACGGGAGAGCGTTTTGCGGATACGGTAGAAAGACTTGGGTTTGAAAATGTTCAGGAACAGCTTTTAGGAGACGGACTGTTGGTACGAAAAGATGAAAATATCAGGGCGCAGAAACATTTGAAAGGCGGAGCGACTTGCTAGGACAGTAATTATATAGAAATTAATGCTTTTTATATAAAAGATTGATTCTTGAAGCCGGTAGAATAAAATTTGGCTTCAAGAATCAAAAAAATAGTGATAATCTGGAGAAAAAAAGGAAAGATAGAAAAATTATGGTGGAAATAAGTTGTACAAAAAAGAAAAGGAAATGGAAATATAAAACAGTGGCATTGGCGCTTACGGTTGGACTTTTGACAACAGGAACATCTGTAGTATACGGCGCCGGAGAATATGATGAGGTGGCTGTTGGAGAAGCGGCTGTGCGTCAGGCAGAAGGAAATGCAAATAATACATTAATTCCGATAGAAGAGTATCTGAAAAAATGTTGGAAAGAAAAGCAAGAGAAGATCGATATAAGCGCGTATAAATTAACTTCGGACGATTTAATTGCGACGCTTACCAGAATACATTATGCGAATCCGGAGTATTATTGGGCGTTTAGGAAATATAACATTGAAAAGGATAAGGAAAATAATAGCATAGTAAAATATTATTATCCGCTCTATTTAGGGTCGGGAGACGGTCCTTACGATCGCAGTGAAGAGTTGGAAAGGGAGTGGGAAATTGTAAAAGAAAAAACCAAAGATTGCGAAACGGATTTGGAGAAGGTTATAGTAGTACATGAACATTTAGTTGATACAATTTCATATTCGTGGAACGGATTCGGAGGAATAGGTAATTCTATCGAGGGCGCTATTCTTGAAAAACAAGCTGTGTGCGAAGGTTATGCTTTGGCATTTAAATATTATATGAACCGTCTTAATATTCCTTGTAACGCTATGGGAGGAAGTTCAAAGAATCAGGCGCATGCATGGAATCAGGTTCAAATTAACGGAAAATGGTACTTATTAGATATTACTTGGGATGATCCGGCAGGCAAATTGCCTTCGGATCTCCACAGAGTATTACATACTTATTTGTTGTCCAGTGAATCAAAATTTAATACAGATCACTTTCCGAATAATACGAATGGAACAGTGGAGCCTTGTACAGATACGACTTATGATAATGCAAAGTGGAAATCGTGCGGTCGCGGGATGTGCGCTTATAAAGGCGGAATATATTATCCGGGATGGGATATGATAGATAATAAATTAGAATGTGGTATTTGGCGTTATGATGCGAAAAATCCGGAGAAACCGGTTGAGTTGGTTTGTAAGATAGATGATCAGTGGAACATAAAGGCTGGAGAAAAAGCACCGGGAGCGGCAGAGATTGCATATTATAACGGGGCGCTTTATTATAATACGCCGAAAGCAATTTGGAAGTGGAATTTTGATCCTAAGGCAGAACCGGAGAAAGTTTTGTCGTTAGAGGAAAATGATACAAGAGAGATATGGGATCTTGATATTGCAAATGGTAAGATCTATTATGAGACAGGTGTATTCATGGACGGAGTAAGAGATCAAAGAAAACATGTTTTGGATGCAAATTATCAGAAAGTGAAGCATCCGATTGCCGTAGCAGATATGGAAATGACAGTTGAAGTCGGACAAAAAGATGTGTTTGTACGCGCTGAAGCGCCGGGAAATATAACTTATACGTCTAAGAATCCTGAGATTTGTGAAGTGGGTGAAGGATATGAGGATAAAAGCCGTGTACTGCATTTTAAAAAGCCGGGAGAAACAGTTGTGACAGTGCATGCGGATGCAACGGATCATTACTTGGAAGGAAGCGTAGATGTAAAAATTATCGTTAAAGGAGAAAGCGGGACAGAAGAGAAAATACAACTTCAATATGAAGCGGGCGCAAACGGATCTTTGAAAGCAGTTAATGCGGCGTCTGACGAGGCTCTTGCAAATGGCGCACAGATCGCTCCGAATACGGAAGTTGAATTCACGGCAACTCCGAATAAAGGTTATTCTGTGAAAAACTGGATTGTCAACGGAGTGGTATACGAAGAAAATGGTCAGGTTTATACGGGGATGACATTAAAACGCGCAATCAGATCTGATTCCGATCGTGTACAAGTCGAATTTGTAAAAGATGAGGTTGAATTTGTCAAAGGTGATGTGAATTTAAGCGGAAAGGTCGAGATCGGCGATGTTCGTGAAGCGTTGAGAAGTATCTGTAAAAAGGCAGAACTGACCGAAGCACAGAAGCAGGCGGCAGATGTAAACGGAAACGGAACTGTTGATATCGAAGACTTGAGAAAAATTCTGAGAGTTGTCTGTGGAAAAATAGAAAGCCTGTAAACTGTTAAAAGTAAATAGTAAAAACAGTTAAGAAGTGAAAAAAGCGGATGGTGATTATACTGTCCGCTTTTTGCAACGGTGACGAGCAAAAGTTCGGGCTGCTTTTCTTCCCAAAATCATCAAAAGGAAAGCGAGGAATAGACGAATGAATATTAAAGTTAACAATTCAAAGGAAATATTAGGTAATTTAATTTATATGTATCGCATATTGACAAGTTAATGAAAGAGGTTATTTGATTTTTGTCCTTGAGAAAACAAACAAAAAAATCGCCGTCCCCGCGGCTCTCAAGTCCGCAAAAACAGCGACTAAACTGCGCGATCAGGGGTTCGAACCCTGGACACCCTGATTAAGAGTCAGGTGCTCTACCAACTGAGCTAATCGCGCCTGTAGTAATGTGTTATTTTTACAACGCAAAAATTATTATAAGTTAAAAATTATGAAAAATCAACCCTTTTTTACAAAAAAAATCAATTTTTTTATCTTTCTTTATCTTTTGTTAAAAATCTGCGTTGTTCTTGTCGGCATTTGCAATCTGCGATGAACGGCGGGGGAATATGAGAATGGAAAATTCGGATGTCAGGAATGTTTGCGGGAACAAAAGTCTGAATTTAGGATTTTGTATACTTCATCAAAAGAATTTTTGATAATAAGAAGTTTTCGGTTGAGTTTCGGGTGGCAGTAGCATATTTCATGTAGATAGTATTTTCGGTGTTTGCGTTTCATATAAACTCCTTTTTGAGGAACGGATTGAACAGACGGCTTAGACAAGCGAATCCGGGAAGTATCTCATATATTTTTAATATATTATATGAAGAAAGCAGGGAATGGTTCTTTAAAAGATCCTGCCCTGCTTGTTTTTATAGTATATATGAATATTGTTTCTGTTATTTTCTTATTGCGATCAGTTTGTTGATCGGATTTCCTTTTGAAGAAAATTTTTCTTCATATTCTGTCATAATATTTCCTTTGTTTAATTCTTTGTTGTGGTGTAGGTCGTATGTAAAAGCCAGAAGCGTCCATCCGGCTTCATTTACCTGTTCCAGAGAAAAGTCAAACAGTAAAGTATTGTCTGTCTTAAATTCTACAAGTCCTTGCGGTGGAAGGACTTTTTCATAGCGGGCTAAAAACTCTGTTGATGTAAGACGGCGTTTCGCATGGCGTGATTTCGGCCACGGGTCGGAAAAGTTCAGATAAATGCGGTCAACTTCTGATTCGGCAAATACTTCAGGAAGTTCTCTTGCGTCCATGCAGACAAAGCGGACATTTGTCAAGTCTGAAAATTCATCGGTATCAAATTTTTCTACTGCCCGGAGCAGTACGCTGGAATATCGTTCAATACCGATAAAGTTGATGTCCGGATATGTTTTTGCCATATTTAATAAGAAGCGTCCTTTTCCCATTCCGATTTCAATTCGTATCGGATGATCGTTTCCGAAGATCGAAGCCCAGTTTCCACGGAGTTCTTTTGGATTTTTGATTACAGTAAAATGTGCCTGAAGAGTATCCTCGGCACGGGGGATATTTCTAAGTCTCATATGTATCTCCTTATATTTGGTGATTTATAGGCATTTGCTAAATGCCGCAACCCATTGATTTTACTGGGTTTTCTCGTTTCTTATATATAAATTTTCTCTCCACTCATGGTAAAATATAAGTAGCCACACAAACATCCCGCACATGAGAGGAGAAAAAATTTATGGCTAATAATTATCATCAGCTTTCACTTAAAGATACTTTTTCAGACTGCAAGGACATGTTTATGGATGATGTTCCTTCCTTTTTTCAACTTCTGGAGCAGCATTTTGATATTTCTCTTTTTATTCCACAAACTTTTTATAACGCTTTTTATCAGCATCTTGGTCGCAAAAGAGAGTATCCGCTTACTGGTTTCCTTTCTGCCCTTATCCTACAAAAAATCTTTCCTATCCCCACGGATTCCCTGCTGATACTATTATTGAATCTTTGCAAGGAACTTCGGGATTTCTGCGGTTTTTCCAAAGTCCCTGATGCACCTTTGTTTACTCGCTTTAAACTGGGCTTTTCTGACCACATTGAACTCATGTTTCAGCAGATGGTTGATTATACCGAACCCATCTGCCAGCAGATTGATTCTTCACTGGCTCAGATTCTTACCTTTGATACTTCCGGCATCGAACTCTATGTTACGGAAAACAATCCCAAAACTCTCAATGCACTTATCCGAAAACTGAAAGTTTATTACAAAGATATCCCTGATGTTGACCCTTATAAGATGGCTTACGGTCTTATGCCTTCACAGGCGGCATCCTGTCCCGACGCAAAGCAACAATACATCAACGGACATTTCTGTTATGCGGATAAATTTGCCATCCTTACCAATGGTCTGGGTATCATCCGGCATATCTCTTTTCTGGATGATGACTTTAAAACAGCTCATCCGGAAATGACGATAGAAAAGAAATCTGATTCTCCCGATGAAGATAAGTCCATCGGGGATGCAACTTCCCTGAAGCCTGTGCTTTCTGATTTCTTTTTCCTGCACCCGGACTTCCATCCGGATACTTTTCTGGGCGATTCTTCTTTTGATACCATCAAAACCTATGGGATGCTGTTGAATGACTTTCATTTTTCCAAGGCTCTGATTCCTTACAACCTTAGAAATGAAAGCAATCTCAAAAAAGTCGGATATAACGAATACGGCTATCCAACCTGCCCGGGCGACCCTTCTCTTGCCATGAAGTATTGTGGTATTACCCATGAAAATGGACGTGCTGACCGTGTCAAATGGATTTGTCCCAAGGTTCACATGGTAAAGGGTAAATATGTCTGCGACGGTAAAAATCCTTGCTCTACCGCCACCAAAGGACGCACCACTTATACATACGAGAATCTAGATTTTCGCATGTTCCCCGGAATTCAAAGAGATTCCGAAGAATGGAATCCCCTTTACAAAATCAGAACCATTGTGGAACGTGCCATCGACCATCTAAAAATCAACATGTGTGTTGCCGGAAGGAAATCCAGAAACCACACCACCACAAAAGCGGATGTTTTTCTTGCAGGGATTGCAAGCCAGCTTACCGTCATTGTCGCCCACAGCATGAATTGTCCACAATACATCCGAAGTTTGAAACCTTTAATTGCCTAAAAAAGTATTTCATTGTCATAGTTCATTTATGGGCTTATTAAAGTACGCCCCACATCTGATGATTTATGTCAATTCAGAAACCATTCTGAATAATGACCGTTTTTTCTCTCCTTATATGAGGAAAGTTATCCACATCAAAGAAAAAATTATTTAACAATTACCTATTTGGTGATTTATTAAAAGGTCGGTTTAAGTTTCCTTTTTTGGAAATAACTGCATTTTCAATTTTTCTGCCTATATGTAATATCAGTTCAGCCATACAGATGTATGGGAAGCATAAAACATGCTTGCATGTTTTTGCAAGCGGACATCTGTATGCGGTGAGCGCCCGTTTATGAGTAAAACAGTGGCGGCAGCCACAGTAAGCACGCAGTGCGGTTTTACGAATGGCGCGGGCTGAACTGTTACATATGATGTCATGATTTTAGGCAAAACTATTGTATACAGATCTTATCATAACATGACAAGTCCGGCAGGTCAAAGATTTACGGATATTTAAGGTAGGTAAGGGTTTTGATGATAAATGCAGTCTGTCGGGGAAGGGATAAAAGTGTTAGAATTTGATGAAAAAAGCGGGGAAAGCGGGAGATGTATTTTTTGGAAGATGTGGCTTGCATTTTGATAAAAAAGGTGTATCATAGGTATATATTATTGCTGGCAGGAGGCTTTTTATGGACTCTATTTTGGATAAATTGACGGAAATTGAAAATGCGGCGTCGGCTATCGTTCGTCATGCTGAGGAACAAAAAGACGTACTTGGACAGGAATTTGATGAAAAGCGGAAAAAATTTGACGAGGAATTAGAGAATAAGACGAGGGCGCGCCTTGAGAAAATCCGGGAGCAGTTGGAAAAAGAACAGTCGCGTGTTCTTGACAGCAGCAGCGGTGCGAGTCAGGATACGATCCGCAGTCTTCAGGAAGAATATGAAGAGAAACATACAGAATATGCGTATGAAATACTGAGACGGATCACAGAGGTGTAACTTATGGGAAACTTACTTAAGTACAGCGGTATCGTGACGAAGATCCGGGCGATGGAAGCGAAGCTTTTGACGCCGGAGCAGTTTGCGGATATTGCGAATTTGCGGAGCGTTCCCAATATTGCCGATTATCTGCGGAAAAATACGGCATATGCAGAGGTGTTGGAAACGCTGACGGAAGATCAGATCCACAGGGGCAACATCGAGAAGGTGCTTGTGCAGTCTCTTTATCATGATTATACAAAGATTTACCGGTTCTGCGGACAGAAACAAAGGGAATTTATGAAGCTGATCATGAAAGGATACGAGATCGAGCTGATCAATTATTGTCTGCGTATCGTGATCAATCACTATAAGAAGCCGTTCGATCTTAATTATAAGAGCGGATTCTTTGATCGTTATTCGCAAATATCTATCGGAAAACTGATTACGTCAAGGACAACAGATGAGCTTGTGGAAAATCTAAAAGGGACGGAGTATTATGCTCCTTTGAAGAAAATAAAGGACACTGATAATGTGACCCTTTATGACTACAATCTGGCGTTGGATCTTTATTATTATACGTCAACATGGAAAGAACAGAAGAAGATCTTGAAAAAGTCGGATCTTGAACTGTTTATGCGGGATCGCGGGTCGAAGATCGACCTTTTGAATATTCAGTGGATCTACAGGGCGAAAAAGTATTATAATATGAAGCCTGCGGATATTTATCTGATGCTTATTCCGATCCATTATAAATTATCAACAGAATTAGTGAAAGATATGGTGGAGGCGCCGGGAATCGAGGAATTTGAAAATGTTGTAATAAGAACAACATATGCCCGTCACTATAATTTTAAACAAAATTTGACGATGGAGCAGATGTATGCGGACTGCCTGCATCATCTGTATACGGCAGATCGGCGAAAGAACCCGTATTCGGTCGCCGCGATCAACACCTATCTCTTCTTAAAAGAAGAAGAACTGAAAAAGCTGACAACCGTTATGGAGTGCGTCCGGTACGGGCTGAATCCCGGGGAAACGTCAGCATACATTGGAGGTAGAACCCGATGATCGTAAAGATGAAATTTATTAATATATCAGGTCCGCGAAATGATATCGACCGTGTTACCGATCAATATCTCTCGCGGTATGAGATACAGCTTGAGTCTGCGTTGTCGGAGCTTAAGACAGTAGACAACTTAAGACCGTTTGTGGAGCTGAATCCTTATAGGGAAGTGTTAAGCAAGGCAAATGAATTTGTCGGATATCTTCCGAATGCAGAAACGGTAGAGCCCGATACGAAACTCGGCCTTGACGATATGTTTGAGCTTGTACGAAAAGCGGATGAAGATTATCGTACGCTTCAGGAAAAAAAGGAAAAACTTAAGCAGAAAATTGAAGAATACAGGGCAAAACAGCAGATTGTAGCGCCGTTTCGCCCGTTGGAATGTGATCTTCACCGTGTACTTCATTATCGGTATATTACTTATCGTTTCGGTCGGATCGCAGTGGAATTTTATCATAAGATGCAGAAATATCTCATGGACGATCTGAAAGCAATCTTTGTAGAAGGAGAGCGGGATGAAAGTTATGTGTACGGGGTATATTTCGTTTCACAGGCAGAGACGCAGAAAGTTGACGCAGTCTTTAGATCGCTGCATTTTGAGAGGATCGAACTGAAGGATGAATTTGAAGGAACGCCTGATACGGCATATCGGGTTCTTGAAAATGAGATTGCCCGTGTGAATCTGGAGATTGAAGATCTGGACAAACAGGCGGGAGAGATGCTGGCAGATCGTGCCTCTCAGTTAGTTGCGGCAAGAGACAGGCTGGAAGAGCTGTCCAATAACTTTGATGTGAGAAAACTTGCGGCAAGAATGGAAGATAAGCAGGAAGATTACTATATTTTGTGCGGCTGGATGGCGGAAGATGACGTAGATAAATTCGTCGAGGAAGTAAAGGATGACGATAAAGTGTTCGTTGTCGTGGAAGACGATCACGATGCATACTTCGGAGAGCCGCCGACGAAGCTGGAAAATCCAAAACTGTTTAAACCGTTTGAAATGTTTGTCAGCATGTACGGACTTCCGGCGCATAATGAAATGGATCCGACGATGTTTGTCGGTTTGACATATTCGTTTATCTTCGGCGTTATGTTCGGAGACGTCGGGCAGGGACTGCTTCTGCTTATCGGCGGAGGTCTTGTCTATAAGTTTAAGAAAGCGCCGCTTGCGGGTATTATCGCGACGGCAGGTGTGTTTTCCACGATATTCGGCTTTTTGTTCGGAAGTATTTTCGGGTTTGAAGACGTTCTTCCGGCGCTGTGGATACGGCCCATCGATCATATGACAACATTGCCGTTTCTCGGAAAATTGAATACGGTGTTTATTGTTGCTGTGGCGTTCGGTATGTTCTTGATCATGGTTGCGATGGCACTTCACATTATCAATGCAGTGCGCGGAAAAAATATGGAAAGCGCATGGTTTGATCCGAACGGTGCGGCGGGACTTGCATTTTATCTTGCAGTCGTAGTGACGGTCGTCCTTTTTATGACAGGCAATCCGCTTCCGGGCGGAATCGTTATGGCGGTTATGTTTGGAATTCCGCTTTTGCTCATCTTTTTCAGAGAACCTCTTACAAGAGCACTCCAGAAACGGGCAGACAAGATGGAAACAGGGAAGGCAATGTTTGTCGTGCAGGGATTTTTTGAACTTTTTGAGACATTGCTCAGTTATTTCTCAAATACGATCTCCTTTATCCGTATCGGAGCATTTGCGGTAAGTCATGCTGCGATCATGGAAGTTGTATTACAACTGGCAGGCGCAGAGAGCGGCAGTCCGAACTGGGCAGGAGTGATCCTGGGCAATCTGTTTGTTTGCGGATTTGAAGGACTGATCGTCGGAATCCAGGTGCTGCGTCTGGAATATTACGAAATGTTCAGCAGGTTTTATAAAGGAAGCGGTCACGCATTTGATCCGTATACAAAGAAAAGCGGAAAGAAACACAGCCGAAAATAGATTTTTTAAAATTCATAATAGCATAGGAGGAACTTACAATGACAATGGGAACAAAAATCGTTTTTATCATCACGCTGATCGTGAGCATTATCGTACCGTTCGGGTATTATCTGCTCGGAGAAAAGAGCAGGAAACGTTATAAAAGAGCAATCGGAACAAATGCGTTCTTCTTTTTCGGAGCATTTTTGATCGCGTCGATCATGCTTCTTGGCGGACCGAACGTACAGGCGGCAGAAGCGGTGACTGCTGATGCGGGATTCGCAACAGGAATGGGATATCTTGCGGCGGCGATCGTTACAGGACTTTCCTGTATCGGCGGAGGTATCGCGGTTGCCAGCGCGGCAAGTGCAGCTTTAGGAGCGATCAGCGAAGACTCAAGCGTACTCGGAAAATCTCTTATTTTCGTAGGTCTTGCAGAAGGAGTGTGCCTCTATGGTTTGATCATTTCCTTCATGATCTTAGGTAACTTATAAGAAAAGAAAGGATCTGGCGTCATGAAGATGTATCTGATCAGCGACAATGTTGACACATATACGGGAATGCGTCTTGCAGGTGTGGACGGAATTGTCGTTCATGAACAAGATGAATTAAAGCAGGCATTGGAACATGTGCTTGAAGACAAGAGCATAGGCATTGTACTTTTGACCGAGAAATTCGGTCGGGAGTTTCCGGCGATCATTGATACATTCCGACTGGAACGTAAGATGCCGCTTCTCGTGGAAATTCCGGATCGGCACGGAACAGGCCGGAAAAAAGATTTTATCACATCTTATATAACGGAAGCAATCGGACTTAAATTATAAGACGGCAGAGATTCCGATGAATATAAGATGGCAGCAGATAAAGCAGAAAATAAATCAGACAAATGAAGCAGATAAATCGTAGAAAAGGGAGGGCTTCCGGTTGACTCTTGAAGAGAAACTCACATATATGCAGACTGTGTCTATGGAGCAGGCGCGCGCAGAAGGAAATGCGATCATAGACGCGCACAGAGAAGCGCTGGAAAAAATATTCAACGACCATAAGTCGGAGATGCTGCGGCAGGCGGAAACACGCGTAAAAGCAGAGACGACAAATGCAAGACGTACGGTAAGTCAGGCGCTGGCAAAGTCTCAGCTTGAAATTAAGCGCAGTCAGGGAAAAGTACAGCAGGAGCTGAAAGACAAAGTATTTGAAGAAACGATGCAGCTTGTGCAGGATTATATGAAAATGAAAGCGTATGACGACTTTCTTGTGAAGTGTATCCGAAAAGCAAAGCAGTTTGCGGCAAATGATCCTGTCGTTATTTATATTAATCCATCAGATGAAAAGAAACGTGCAGAGCTGGAAAAAGAAACAGGAATGGATCTTACGGTGAGCGCGGAAGATTTTATCGGAGGAGTGCGCGCGGTGATCCGTTCGCGCAATATTTTGATGGATCATTCGTTTAAAACTCAGCTTCGCGATGAATATGACAAATTTTTGTTTTTAGGAGGTGACAGAATTGCTTAATACCGGAACAATTTATGGAATTAACGGACCTGTCATCTATCTGAAAGGAAATACAGGGTTTCGTATGTCGGAGATGGTTTACGTCGGAAAGCAGAAATTAGTAGGCGAGGTCATCGCTCTTGATAAAGATCGGACAACGATTCAGGTTTATGAAGAGACGACAGGACTAAGACCGGGCGAGGAAGTTGTTGCCAGCGGGAATGCGGTTTCGGTGACGCTTGCACCAGGAATCTTGAATAATATATTTGACGGAATTGAGCGTCCGCTTGAGAGGATTGCAGAGACGGGCGGTGCATTTATTACAAGAGGAGTCAGCGTGGATTCTCTTGACAGAGAGAAAAAATGGAAGACTCATATTACTGTTGAAAAAGGTCAGTATCTTCACGGTGGAGATATTATAGCAGAAGTGCCGGAGACGCGCGCAATTCTTCATAAATGTATGATTCCGCCGGATGTGGAAGGAACGGTAAAAGAGGTTGTGGAAGATGGAGAGTATACGATTGATGAGACTCTCGTTATATTAGAACTTCCAGATGGAAGCGAAAAGAAGCTGACAATGACACAGCGCTGGCCGATCCGTGTGCCCCGCCCGACACATCACCGATTTCCGGCGTCTGTTCCGCTTGTGACCGGACAGCGTATCATCGATACGATGTTTCCGATCGCAAAGGGAGGAACTGCTGCGATTCCGGGAGGATTCGGAACCGGAAAGACAATGACTCAGCATCAGATCGCCAAATGGGCGGATGCGGATATTATTATTTACATCGGATGCGGAGAGCGTGGAAATGAGATGACGCAGGTTCTGGAAGAGTTCGGTGAATTGACAGACCCGCGGACAGGCAATCCGCTTATGGACAGAACAACGCTGATCGCAAATACGTCAAACATGCCGGTGGCTGCCCGTGAGGCAAGTATTTATACAGGACTTACGCTGGCGGAATATTACCGGGATATGGGATACGATGTGGCGATCATGGCAGATTCTACGTCCAGATGGGCCGAGGCACTGAGGGAACTTTCGGGACGTTTGGAAGAGATGCCGGCAGAAGAAGGATTTCCGGCTTATCTGGCATCAAGATTGTCGGTGTTTTACGAGAGAGCCGGAATGATGCACAATCTGAACGGAACGGACGGGTCGGTTACGATCATCGGAGCAGTATCGCCTCAGGGCGGTGATTTTTCCGAACCGGTTACACAGAACACGAAACGTTTCGTCCGCTGCTTTTGGGGACTCGATAAAAGCCTTGCGTATTCAAGACACTTTCCGGCGATCCACTGGCTTACAAGTTACAGCGAATATCTGAACGATTTAAGTCACTGGTATCAGGATAATGTATCCCCGCAGTTCGTTGATTACAGAAACCGGCTGATGGCGCTTTTGAACCAGGAGAGCAGTCTTTTGGAAATTGTAAAATTGATCGGAAGCGATGTGCTTCCTGACGATCAGAAGCTTGTGCTTGAGATTGCCCGTGTGATCCGTCTTGGATTTTTGCAGCAGAACGCATTTCATAAAGACGATACATGTGTTTCGATGGAAAAGCAGTTTTTAATGATGGATACGATTTTGTATCTTTATAAACAGGCTAGAACTCTTGTGACGATGGGGCATCCTATGTCTGTTTTGAAGGCTGAAAATATTTTCGATCGTGTCATTTCGATCAAATATGATGTACCGAACGACAGATTGGAAATGTTTGCTCAATATCATCGCGATATCGACGCGTTTTATCAGAATGTTTTGGAAAAGAATGCATAAGGAGAACCGAAGATCATGTCAATCGAATATTTAGGATTAAGCAGCATCAACGGCCCGCTGATCGCGCTGGAGGGCGTACAGGATGCATTTTTCGACGAGATTGTAGAATTCGTCGTAGACGGTACACAGAGAAAGATCGGACGTATCGTGGAAATATATGAAGATAAAGCCGTTATTCAGGTATTTGAAGGTTCTGAAAATATGTCCCTGAAAAATACACATACGAAACTGACCGGACATCCGATGGAGATCGCGCTTTCACCGGATATGCTCGGCAGAACATTTAACGGGATCGGGAATCCGATCGACGGACTTGGACCGATCGCTTCTACGTTTAAAAAAGATGTGAACGGATTTCCGCTCAACCCTGTAAAGAGAGAATACCCCCGAAACTATATCAGAACGGGAATTTCCGCGATCGACGGACTGACGACATTGATCCGCGGGCAGAAGCTTCCGATCTTTTCGGGAAACGGTCTGCCCCATGACCAACTGGCGGCGCAGATCGTAAAACAGGCGTCTTTAGGGGAAAACTCAGATGAAAAGTTTGCGATCGTATTTGCGGCAATGGGTGTAAAACATGACGTTGCGGACTTCTTCCGCAATACGTTCGAGGAAAGCGGCGTTGCGGATCACGTTGCAATGTTTTTGAACCTTGCAAACGATCCTGTCGTGGAACGTCTTATTACGCCGAAAGTGGCACTGACTGCAGCCGAATATCTGGCGTTTGAACAGAATATGCATATTTTGGTAATTTTGACAGATATGACATCTTTCGCAGAAGCAATGCGTGAAGTTTCTTCATCAAAAGGCGAGATCCCAAGCCGAAAAGGTTATCCGGGATACTTGTACAGTGAACTTGCCACGATTTACGAAAGAGCGGGGATCGTACAGGGAGTGAACGGTTCTGTAACACAGCTTCCGATTCTTACGATGCCAAATGACGATATCACACATCCGATTCCCGATCTGACGGGATATATTACAGAAGGGCAGATTGTACTTGACCGTCCCCTTAACGGACAGTCGATCTATCCGCCGATCAACATTCTTCCGTCATTGTCCCGTCTTATGAAAGACGGTATCGGCGAGGGATATACGAGAGAAGATCATCAGGATCTGGCAAATCAGTTGTTCTCCGCATATGCAAAAGTCGGAGATGCCCGAAATCTGGCGTCTGTTATAGGTGAGGATGAATTGTCGCCTATTGATAAGAAGTATCTTGAGTTCGGAAAAGAATTTGAAGAAAAATATATCGGTCAGGGAATGAATGAAAACCGTACAATGGAAGAGACGCTTGATCTCGGATGGAAACTGCTCGGACGTTTGCCGAGAGAAGAGCTTGACCGCGTTGATACGAAGATTCTTGATAAATATTATAAACCGTCTGAAGAAGAATAAGTTAGGGTGCAGAGAAACTGATCCTTTCAGAGTAAAAATAAAAGCGGGGAAGGAGGAGGCATATGGATCCGCGTACATTTCCGACAAAAGGAAATCTTATGCTGGCGAAAAATTCGCTTGCGTTGGCGAAGCAAGGTTATGATCTGATGGATAAAAAAAGAAATATACTGATCAGAGAACTGATGGATCTGATCGATGAAGCACGGACGATCCAAGAAGAGATCGACACGACGTTCACTTATGCGTATGAATGTCTGCAAAGGGCGAACATCGAAAACGGAATCAGCAATGTTGAGATGCTTGCATATACAGTTCCGATCGAAAATTCGATCACGATCCAGACGCGCAGTATTATGGGAACGGAAATCCCTCATGTCAAATATATGCCTGATGCCGGAAAGCCAACGTATTCATTTAGTACGACCCGTGAATCGATCGATAAGGCGAGAGAAGCATTCCGCAAGGTAAAAGATCTGACGGTGAAATTGTCTATGGTAGAAAATGCGGCGTACCGCCTTGCGGGAAATATCAAAAAGACGCAGAAGAGGGCAAATGCATTGCAGAATATCACGATTCCGATGTATACATCACTTGTATATACGATCACGAATGCTTTGGAAGAAAAAGAGCGTGAAGAATTTACCCGTTTGAAAGTAATTAAACGAATGAAAACAAAGAAACAAGGCGGCTGAGAAACCTTACTGATCTTTTGGTATGCCCGTTTGAATATATTTTACGCATGCCGGAATGAAAGGTGCAGGAAAGAGGAAGGAATCACAATGAGCAATGAGGAACAAAAGTCAATAACACCGGGCATTTACTTGTGGCTGATTGCAGTGAATATTTATATCAGCATGTTTGCGTTTGGCGGAGGTTATGTTGTTGTTCCTCTTGTACGCCGAAGTTTTGTTGAAAAGAAAAAGATATTTACAGAAGATGAGCTGATGGAGATGTCCGCTGTGGCGCAGTCAAGTCCGGGGGCGATCGCGGTGAATCTGGCGGCGTTGTCGGGGTATAAGGCGGCGGGAACGGCAGGGGCGGTGATTAGCTGTGCGGCTTCTGTAATTCCGCCGCTTGTGATTCTCGGAATCATTTCAGGATTTTATGATTTATTTATTGCAAATAAAATTGTTGCCGCTGTTTTAAAAGGAATGCAATCCGGAGTTGCGGCTTTGATCGTCAGTGTTGTAGCAGATATGTGCACTGTGATATTGAAAGAAAAATCATTTTTTCTTTTTGCCCTTATTCCGATCGCCTTTATAGCAAATTTTATTTTTGATGTAAATGTGGCGCTGATTCTGGCAGTATGCTGCGGGCTTTGTATCCTTCGGGTTTACGTAAGAAGCGGAGGTCACAAATGGAAATTCTTTTAAAATTATTTTTGACATTTTTGAAGATCGGCCTTGTCAGTATCGGAGGCGGGTATGCGGTAATCCCTTCGATCCATGAAGAAGTTGTAGTAAAAGCGGGATGGATCGGAGAAAAAGTATTTGCGGATATTATTACGATATCTCAGATGACGCCCGGTCCTCTGGCAGTGAATACATCTACGTTTGTCGGCTTGCAGATCGCAGGTGCGGCAGGCGCGGTTGTGGCAACAGTCGGATGCGTTTTTTGCGGAGTTGCGATTTCATTGACTCTGTATCGTTTTTTTCAGAAGCATAAAGAGTCAGTCTATATTTTTGAGACGCTTAACGGATTGAAAGCAGCTTCTCTGGGATTGATCGTATCAGCCGCGGCAACGATCATATTGCTTTCTTTTTTCGGAACAGGAGATCCGGATTTAAAAACAATGAAAGAATCGCTTGATATCGGCGCGGTAGCTATTTTCGGAGGAGTGTTGTTTTTGTCGCGGAAGCGGAAGATCAACCCGATCATGCTGATGCTCGTAAGCGGAGCGGCAGGTATAATTTTATACATGTAACTGTAAAAGTAAAAAAGTAAAGAAGGCGGTCTTGAATAGAAAAGCGGCAAAGGGTCTGATAAGGAAAGATCAGAAACAGAGGAAAGAGGTTTATGAGAGAAAAGAAAAATAAGAATGATAATGTAAATGACGTAAATGGCAAAAGAGATAATAAGAAAGCGGCCGGAAAATTTAAAAATTGGACAACAGCTCTTAGCATGGAGCTAAGGGAACATAAAAGTTCGGCTATAGTGTATTTTACATTGAGGGCGCTTGTGATCATTATGCTCGTGCTCCAACTTTTGAATCGGAATTATGAAAATGTATTTTTGTGTATACTTACGCTTCTTTTGCTTGTGATTCCGAGTTTGGCACAGATTACATTTAAAGTGGAACTGCCGACAGCATTGGAGATTATCATTCTTGTATTTATTTTTTCGGCAGAGATACTCGGCGAGATCAGTGAATTTTATCTTGTATTTCCGTTCTGGGATACAGTGTTACATACATTGAACGGTTTTCTTGCGGCGGCGATCGGATTTTCGCTTGTTGATCTGCTGAACAGAAGTGACCGGACGGTTTTTTCACTGTCGCCGCTTTTTACGGCAATCGTAGCGTTTTGTTTTTCGATGACGATCGGAGTTGTGTGGGAGTTTTTTGAGTTTGGGATGGATATGATCATGGAACTCGATATGCAGAAAGATACGGTTATCCATACGATTCGATCTGTTATGCTTGATCCGGGCGGACATAATGTGCCGTATGCGATACAAAACATAACAGATGTTGCGGTGAACGGACAATCTCTTGGATTGGGAGGATATCTTGATATCGGACTGCTTGATACGATGCAGGATTTGATCGTTAATTTTATCGGCGCGGCTGTATTTTCCGTACTTGGATTTTTCTATGTGAAAAGCAGAGGAAAAGGAAAGGTGGCAGGAAGCTTTATACCGAGAAGAAAAGCGCATGACAGAGACTTTTTGAGAATTGCGAGAGAGTCTTCGGAAGTGGAGCAAGATATACAGGAGAAATCGCAGAAAGTGCCGAAAGGCAGTGCAAAAAACGGAGACAGATGACAGAAAGAAGAAAAGGTATATGAAACAGGCGTCATAAGCGGCGCTTGGGAGACGGCAGTCGGTACAATAGATGTGGTTTTATAAACATTATCACAGAAACAAGTCTATTTTTGACAATGTTTGTTAAAAAATAGACATAAAGATTGTGGAAAGCGACAAAATATATTGCAAAAACAGCGGGTGCATTGTATATAATTTTTGATAATTTACAGAAAAAGAATATTGTTAAAAAAGAGAGATGAAAATTGAATAAATTTTCATCTTTTTTTATGTTATGAGGTGGCAAAATGAAAGAAAAAAACGGATTTTTTGCCAAAACAGAAAATAAAGTGGAAATATTGACAAAAATATTCTTCGGGTGTAATGTTTTACTCGACTTTTAGGGAAGCCGGAAATACAGAAAAAACGGCTTGTACCGAAAACGGTCGGACCTAAGAGATGAAGATATAACAGGGGTTCGATGGGGAACGGTTCTCGATGGAAAAGAGCTCTTTTTTTATACCCAAAACGAACGGAAGCCTGTAATAAAAAAGCAAAGAAAAAGGAGGGAGCAATACGGGAAATCTGACAGAAACATTGATGGAGGAACTGAATTGTAAAACGGTTTTGAAACTTCCTGTTTTAGGAGGAATTTCGGAATCGGTTGTTGTCACTTGGATCATTATGGCAGTTTTGGTTCTTTTATCCATTATATTAGTAAGAAACCTTAAGGTTGAAAATCCCGGAAAGGTACAGCTTGCATTGGAGTCAATGATCGGTTGGGCGCAGGATTTCTTTGAAGGAATTATCGGAAAAGAAAATAAAGCTTATGTGCCGTATCTTATCACGGTACTTCTTTATCTGGCAGTGTCGAATACGATCGGATTGTTAGGTTTTAAACCGCCGACAAAAGACTTGAATGTGACTGCGGCGCTGGCGATCATGAGTATGTGCGTGATTGAATTTTCGGGAATTCATAAAAACGGAGTAGTCCACTGGATGAAACATTTTGCAAAGCCGGTTCCGGTTGTGGCGCCGATTACGATATTGGAAATTGTGATCCGCCCATTGTCGCTTTGTATGCGGCTTTTCGGAAATATGCTGGCGGGATTTGTAGTGCTGGAACTTTTGAAATATTTTGTGCCGCTTATTTGCCCGATCCCCGTAAGTTTCTATTTTGATATCTTTGACGGGCTTCTTCAGGCATATGTATTTGTATTTCTGACCGCGTTATTTATGACGGAGGAAATGGAATAGAATCAAAAGATAAACAGCCGGGCTGTTTCAAATGATGGAAACGATTAAGAATAAAAAACAATCAATAAAAAACAATCAAACAGATTAAAAAATTAAAGGAGAACAAAAAACATGGAAGCAATTATAGCAATCGGAGCAGCAGTAGCAGTATTGACAGGTATCGGAGCAGGCGTCGGTATCGGTATCGCAACAGGAAAAGCGGCAGAAGCGATCGCAAGACAGCCGGAAGCAGAGAGTAAGATCAGTAAGAATCTGATTCTCGGATGTGCGCTTGCGGAGGCAACGGCTATTTATGGATTTATTATCGGAATTTTGATCATCATTCTTCTCGGTTAATAAAGTCAGATGTTACATTGTGAAAATGACGGGAAAGGCATGGGAAAAAGATGATAGAAATAAATATGAATCTTGTCTATACAATAATAAATGTGATAATTCTCTATCTCTTGCTGAGACATTTTCTGATCAAGCCTGTGACAGACATTATGGAGAAACGTAAACAACTGATTGCAGACGGACTGCAGAGCGCGCAGGATGCGCAGGATGGCGCTCTTAAAATGAAACAAGAATATGAAGCGGCGTTAAACGGAGCAAAACAGGAGTCTGTTCAGATCGTAGAAAATGCAAGAAAAAGCGCAAAGGCAGAGTATGACCGTATTCTGGAAGAAGCGGGGAACAAAGCGGACAGCATGATCGCGTCGGCAAAAGAGACAATCCGCATTGAACGGGAAAAAACGATCCATGAACTGAAGGGCGAGATCACCGGTCTTGCGATCGCTTCGGCGGCGAAGATTGCAGGCGGGAAGTCGGACGAAGAAAGAGAGAGTCAGTTGTTCGATCAGTTTCTAAGAGAAACAGGAGAGGGACACGGAAATGAAAACAAATAGAAAAGTAATTTGTTCTTCTTCGGCAGTGAGATACGCAGAAACGCTTTTTGAACTGAATATTCCGAAAGAGACGATAGAAAAAACTCGTGAAATATTTTCGGAAGTACCGCAGATCACAGATGTTCTGGACAATCCGACGATTCGTCAAGAGAAGAAGGAACAGGTCATAGATAAAGTGTTTCCGCGGGAAATGAGAAACTTTCTGAAGATTGTCTGCCGTTATCGTAAGGTTCGTCTGCTTGGAGAAATTTTTGACGCATACGATATGCGGGCAGATGAGGAGGAACAGATCGTAAGAGCGGTTCTTTTTTACACGGCGCTTCCAAGTGAAGAACAAAAAAAAGGCATGGAATCGTTTTTGTGCAGAAAATACGGAGCAAAACGCGCGTATATTGAGATGAAAAAAGATGATTCTCTGATAGGCGGATTTATTCTGCGGGTAGGAAACGATGAGTATGACAGGAGCACGAAAGGCCGTCTGGACAGATTAGAACAAAGATTAACACGGAGGTGAGCGAGGTGAGTTCGATCAACTCAAATGAAATCATTTCGATCTTAAAAGAAGAGATTGAGAATTTTGATATGATGAGCAAAGACAGTGAAGTGGGAACTGTCATTACAGTAGGCGACGGGATCGCTTCGATTTATGGAATAGATCATGCGATGTACGGTGAGATCGTTACGTTTGAAAACGGATTGAAGGGAATGGTTCAGGATATCCGAAGAAACGAGATCGGCTGTATTCTTTTCGGAAGCGATACAAGAATCAGTGAAGGAACGAAAGTAACCCGTACGGGAAAGAGAGCCGGAGTTCCGGTTGGAGACGCTTATATAGGAAGAGTCGTAAATGCGCTTGGCGAGCCGATAGACGGAAAAGGAAGTATAGAAGCCGACGGTTATCGTCCGATTGAGCAGGAAGCGCCCGGAATCGTTGACAGAAAATCTGTCAGTGTTCCGATGGAGACGGGAATCCTTTCTATTGACTCTATGTTTCCGATCGGAAGAGGGCAAAGAGAGCTGATCATCGGAGACAGACAGACAGGGAAAACGTCGATCGCTCTTGATACGATTTTGAATCAAAAAGACAAAGATGTGATCTGTGTCTATGTTGCAATCGGACAGAAAGCGTCTACGGTAGCAAAAGTTGTTAATACATTAAAGACAAACGGCGCTCTTGATTATACGATCGTCGTGTCATCAACGGCAAGCGACTGCGCGCCGCTTCAGTATATTGCTCCATATGCGGGAACCGCAATGGCAGAATACTTTATGTATAAAGGAAAAGACGTATTGATCGTGTATGACGACCTGTCAAAACATGCGGTTGCATACAGGGCGCTTTCCCTTTTGCTCGGACGTTCTCCGGGACGAGAGGCTTACCCGGGAGATGTATTTTATCTTCACTCAAGACTGCTGGAACGCTCAAGCAGATTAAGTGATGAAAACGGCGGCGGTTCGATCACTGCGCTGCCGATCATCGAGACACAGGCAGGAGACGTATCTGCATATATTCCTACGAACGTGATCTCGATCACAGACGGACAGATCTTTTTGGAGAGCGGATTGTTTGCGGCGGGCATGCGTCCGGCGGTAAATGTCGGTCTTTCCGTATCGCGTGTAGGCGGGGCGGCACAGACGAAGGCGATGAAAAAAGCGTCGGGAAGTATCCGTATCGATCTCGCGCAGTATAGAGAGATGGAAGTGTTTACACAGTTTAGCTCGGACCTGGATCCTGCGACGAAGGAACAGCTGGAATATGGAAGCGGACTGATGGAACTTTTGAAACAGCCGTTATATCATCCGATGTCACTGCATGAAAAAGTAATTACTCTTTGTGCCGCGACACACAAAATATTCCTCGGCATCGATAAAAAAGAAATACGTCAGTTCCGTCTTGATCTCATGACGTGGTTTGATACGAAATACCCAAATATCGGCGAAGAGATCGAAGAGAAAAAAGTGTTGTCTGATGAATTGATCGATCAGATTGTGTTGATCGCAGAGGAATTTAAAAAGAGCAGGTGATAATATGGCAAATATCAGAGAGATACAAAGCCGTATCAACAGTGTAAAAGATACGATGAAGATTACGAACGCGATGTATATGATCTCTTCGTCGAAAATGACCCATGCGAAGAAAAAACTTGCGGATACAGAGCCTTACTTTTATGGCCTGCAAGGCGAAATATCGAGAATACTCAGACATTTGCCGGACTTGCATCATGGATATTTTTCGGCGCGCGAGAATGTTCCGGAAGGAGAGCGCAAGATCGGTTCGATCGTTATTACGGCGGATAAAGGACTGGCAGGGGCGTATAATCATAATATCGTGAAATTAGAAGAAGAGATACTGGCCCGTCCGGGGATTCATAAATTGTTTATCGTAGGAGAACTCGGTCGTCATTACTTTGCAAAGCGGGACGTGCAGATCGATACCAATTTTCAATATACGGTACAAAATCCGACGATGCACAGGGCGAGGGATATTGCCGCGGTTCTGCTCGACCAGTTCAGGGAGAGGGAATTGGACGAGATCTATATTGTTTATACGAGGATGGAAAATTCTGTTCAGGCAGAAGCAGAAGTAATGAAGCTTCTTCCGCTTGAAAGAAGCTCGTTTAACGAAATGAAAATGCCGTTGAACGTGCACAGAGAAGCAATCGCGCTGTATCCGTCTGCAGAAGCGGTAATGGATAGTATCATTCCGAATTATGTGACCGGAATCGTCTACGGAGCGCTTGTGGAAGCATATGCAAGCGAACATAACGCCCGCATGATGGCGATGAAATCTGCGACAGACAGTGCGAAAAGTCTGATCCATGACTTGTCGATCATATATAACAGAGCAAGGCAGGCGGCGATCACACAGGAAATTACAGAAGTGTGCAGCGGGGCAAGGGCACAGCGAAAATAGAAATGCAGCAGAAAAAAGCCGGGGCTGATACCTCGGGAAGATCAGTATGTCAAACAGGCGGCAGAATGCCGCTATAGTTCTAAGAAAGTGAGAAAGATCATGAATAAAGGAAAAATCATACAGGTTATGGGTCCTGTTGTAGACGTTGTGTTTCAAGACGGGAACCTTCCTTTTATCAAAGACGCTTTGGAAGTTGAAAATAACGGAAAGAAATGTGTTATGGAAGTGGCGCAGCATCTCGGAAACAATGAAGTTCGCTGTCTGATGCTGGCTGCAAGCGAAGGGCTTCACAAAGACATGGAAGTAACTGCAACAGGAGCGGGGATTAAAGTTCCGGTCGGAGAGAAGACGCTGGGAAGATTGTTTAACGTACTTGGAGAGACGGTAGATGACGGCGAACAGATCACAGATGCAGATCAGTGGGTGATTCACAGAGATCCTCCGACATTTGAAGACCAAAGCCCGGTTGTTGAGATCCTGGAAACGGGAATCAAAGTAATCGATCTTCTTGCTCCTTATGCAAAAGGGGGAAAGATCGGACTGTTTGGCGGCGCCGGAGTAGGAAAAACGGTGCTTATTCAGGAGCTGATCCGAAACATAGCGACAGAGCATGGCGGATACTCCATATTCACAGGAGTAGGAGAGCGTTCCCGTGAAGGAAATGACTTGTGGACAGAGATGAAAGAATCGGGAGTTCTTGAAAAGACGGCGTTAGTGTTCGGTCAGATGAACGAGCCGCCGGGAGCGCGTATGCGCGTGGCGGAAACAGGGCTTACTATGGCAGAATATTTCCGCGATGAAGAACACAGAAATGTTTTGTTGTTTATTGATAATATTTTCCGTTTTACACAGGCGGGATCGGAAGTGTCTGCGCTTCTTGGAAGAATGCCGTCGGCGGTCGGATATCAGCCGACGCTTGCTACGGAAATGGGAGAACTTCAGGAGAGGATCGCGTCAACGAAAAACGGTTCGGTTACTTCCGTACAGGCGGTATACGTTCCTGCCGACGACTTGACAGACCCGGCTCCGGCAACGACGTTTGCTCATTTGGATGCGACGACGGTTCTCTCGAGAAAAGTGGTAGAGCAAGGTATCTATCCGGCAGTTGATCCTCTGGAGTCAAGTTCCCGTATTTTGGAAGCGGAGATCGTTGGGGAAGAGCATTACGAAGTGGCGAACAAAGTGATCGCGATTCTTCAGAAATATAAAGAACTGCAGGATATTATCGCAATCCTCGGTATGGAAGAGTTGTCGGATGAAGATAAAGCAACCGTTATGCGTGCGAGAAAAATCCAGAAGTTTTTGTCGCAGCCGTTCTTTGTGGCTGAGACGTTTACCGGAGTTCCGGGAAAATATGTGCCGCTGAAAGAGACGATCCGAGGATTTAAGATGATCATCGACGGAGAGATGGACGAGTATCCTGAGTCGGCATTTTTCAATGTAGGTTCAATCGACGATGTGATCGAGAAAGCAAAGGCGGCGGAGTAGGCAGAGGTGTATTATGGATACATTTGGATTGAGAATCATAGCAAGTGATAAAGTATTTTTCAATGGAAGATGTAAGAAACTGACGATTCCGGCGCCGGACGGAGAAAAAGGCGTACTGGCGCACCATGAAAATATGGTGATCGCCGTTGTTGTCGGTATTGCGCGCATGGAATCAACAGAAGGTGAAGTGACGGAAATCGCAGTCGGAACAGGTTTTGCGGAGATCGTGAATAACCGTGTGACACTGCTCGTCGATACGGCGGAACGCCCGGAAGATATTGACGTGCGTCATGCCAGAGAACAAAGGGAACATGCACAAGAGCGGATGCGGCAGAAACAAAGCATTCAGGAATATTACCACACGCAGGCATCTCTTGCTCGGGCGATGAACCGCCTGAAACTTGCACAGGGAGCGAAAGACCTGATCCACTATTAAGTGTGACAGATGCTTACGGTTGTCGAAAGGATACATCGATAGCATGTTTGTGAAAAGAAACAGATAAAAAGAGTCAGATCACGAGTGACTGGCTCTTTTTTTATCTTGCATTTTATATGGCTGTATACTAAAATAATAATGCTTATGCAAGTAAATTATTTGCATTAAAATGCACAGAAAAATGTCAGACAGAACAGTTTAAATAAATATATGGATTTACAGATCAAAGAAAATGAAACGGGCGGGGAATTATGAGTGAAGGTTACAAAATCCGGTCTCTTAGCGAGATCGTAAACGAAATATTAAGTACGGTTCGCAGCTATTATGATGCGGAGTATGCTTATTATATTGAAAAAGACAGAGGAGACATCGAGACGATCTACGAGTGGTGCGATGAGAATATCGAGTGGCAGCGTGATCGGATGAAACTTCTCCCGGAAGAGCGTCAGCCGAAATGGATGAAAACAGAGATTACCGATACGACGGCTCGGGATTATAGCGTGTTTCTTCCGATCAGTGAAGATGTGACTGCTGTTCTTGCGGTTGTCGGAGTCAGACGGGGAGGCTGCACCATCGACTTGATGCGCGCTATCGTTCAGTATATTCCGCAGGCAATCGCACTGCAGAAGATGCAGAAGCAGCAGGAATATCTGAGTTATCATGACGATCTTACCGGTCTTTTGAACAGAAACAGTCTTGTTCACTATTTTGATACTGTGGATGAGAAGAAATTAAAATCGATCGGCGCGCTTTCCGTCGATATCAACGGACTGAAAAATTTTAATAAAGAGTTCGGGAGAGATTACGGAGACGAAGTCGTAATTCGTGTCGGAGAAGTTCTGGAGGAGTATTTTCACAGTGGGGAAGCATATCGGCTGACGGGAGATGAGTATCTCGTGCTTGTAGAAAATACGTCTTATCAGGATTTTACAAAACAGGTTCATGCGGTGCATACAAAGCTTGACAATATCAGTCTCGGACTTGTTTCTATCGGCTATGCGTGGGAGAAGATCGATATCGAGGTAGACAAGCTTGTCAACAACGCGGAAGTGATGATGCGCGAGGAAAAAAGAAAATATTACAAAAATTTGCAAAAAGGACATCACGAACCGATCATAAAAGAAGATCTTTTACAAGATATTGAAAACGGGAATTTTATCGTATGTCTTGTTCCGAAGATCGATACGCTCACAGGCGAGGTCGGCGGAGCGGAAGCGGTTGTGCGCTATCATCACAAAGATCTCGGAATAGTAGATCCGGGAAGATATCTTAATATGCTGGAAGAAACAAAACTTTCCCATTACCTTGATCTTTATGTGTTTGAGGAAGTGTGCAAAACGCTTCATAAATGGGAAGTAAGAGATATTCCGATGATCCCGGTTTCGGTGAATTTTGCAGGGGCAACTCTTCGGCAGGAAGGACTTGCGGATAAAATGCTGCATCTCATAGAAAAACATCATGTCAGATGCGAGTATCTCGAAGTTGAAGTTTCGGAATCAAGCAGCGATATGAATCAGGAGATGCTGGCAGAGACGAGCAGTAAGATACGAAAAGGAAATGTAAGAGTGATCTTGGATCATTTCGGTGCAAAAGATTCAAGTTTTTCGATCTTGTCTCTTATGGAGTTCGACGGATTGAAACTGGATAAGAGCGTGATTTCAAATATTGTCGGAAACGGAAGGAGCCGGATCGTGGCGCAGGCTGTTATCGACATATGCAGACAGTTGGGAGCGTCTGTTCAGGCAGCGGGCGTGGAAACTCAGGATCAGTTTAATGTACTCAGGGAGATCGGCTGTGATTATGCACAGGGAACATTGTTTAATAAACCGATCACGATTGAAACGTTTGAAGTGAGATATTTAAGAGACAGATAAGGAAAAGTATGGTAAAGGGATGGGCGGCGGACATTACGCCGCTTTACGATAAAGAAATATATATAAAATATTTTGAATGGCTTCCCCGTTTTCGGAAAGAAAAGGCAATGGCGCAGGCAGATCCTTTAAAGAGAGTGCAGAGCGTGGCGGCATGGAGTCTGTGGGAGAAGTTGAGGAAGAAATACAGACTTCCGAAGGAAACAGTGTTTAATCTGTCACATTCAGGGGAGTTTGTCATGTGTGCCGTCTGTATGGGAGGGGATTTGACAGAGGGAAAACGCATACAGGTCGGGTGTGATATTCAGCAGATCGGCAGGGCGCGGGAGCATTTGGCAAAACGGTATTTTTGCGGTTCGGAATATGAGGCAGTGATGTCGGGAAAGACACCGGAGGAGAGGGCGGATATATTTTACAGATACTGGGTGCTCAAAGAAAGTTTTTTGAAAGCGACAAGATTCGGTATGAAGCTTTCGCTTGACTCGTTTGAGATACGATTGGGAAATCCACCGGTTTTGATACGGAAACCGGATCTGTTTCGGCAAGCTTATTATTACCGGGAATATGAGCATCCGAATAAACTATATAAAATGGCGATCTGTTCTACAGAGAAAGAGATTGCCGCCGATATAGATATGGAGTTGAAATTATGAAAAAATTGACCGGAGAATTCCGGCTGAGACGAATGTTGGTCATCGGCATAGCGATCGGTCTTGTGGCGGGAGTTCTGTGTACAGGAGTTGCCGCGAAGTCGGTTTTGTCAAAAAATAAAGCGGAATTTGCCGCAGAAAAAGAAAAATTAAAAAAGAAAACAAATGAGCTGAAAGAAGAGATCATGAAGCATGAGGCGGCGAATAACAGCGCAGAGGCTTTAGGAAGCGACAAAGAAGGGTGGGCATTGGTTCTTGTCAACGACTCTCATCCTCTGGATGTTTCTTATGTGCCGGAATCTATGGTGGAGTTGGAAAGCGAACGGTTTGTCGATGCGCGTATCGAAGAACCTCTTCGGCAGATGCTTGACGATGGGGCAAAAGCGGGACTTAGTATGTATGTCGCTTCCGCTTACCGTTCTTCTGAGAAGCAGAAGGAAGTGTTTAATGCAACCATGCAGGACTGGATGGCAAACGGACGTACGCCTTTGGAAGCTTATGATGAGACGAAAAAGTCAGTGGCAGTTCCGGGAACGAGCGAACATGCGACCGGACTTGCAGTGGATATTATAGCGTCCGAGTATGAAGGTCTGGATGACCGGCAGGGAGAGACGGACGAACAAAAATGGCTGATGGAACATTGTTGGGAATATGGATTTATTTTAAGATATCCTCCGGAAAAGGTGGATATCACGGGAATCATTTATGAACCGTGGCATTATCGGTATGTAGGGAAAACGGCGGCGGAAGAGATCATGAAAAAGAATCTGACACTGGAAGAATATCTTCTTCAATAAAAAGCCTGACAGTACCGTGCAGAAGAATCGCATAAGTATAAGTATAAGCAACAGTCCGGTCCGCGCTGGTTCTAAAAACCGCATTGCGGAAAATCTCTTGACGCAGACTGGGAAAAAGAGATAGGATAAAGTATATGGGGAATACCGTAAAGGGTTGGTAAAGAGTATAAATATACATAAGGAGGAAAAAATGCAGGATTTAACATTTGGGGAACAAGTCAAGATCATTCTCGGAAGGAAAGGAATGACGATCAAGCAGCTTGCGGAATTGATCGAGGAAAAAACAGGGAAGAAAATGTCGAGACAGAACCTGACACAGCGTCTTGGCAGAGATAATTTTCAGGAACAGGATATGCGTATGATCGCGGAAATGCTTGAGTGTCCGTTTCATTTGAGTATCATGTCGGCAGAAGGGGCAGGGGAAGTAAGAAGCATTGCGGCGTTGGAGCGTGCGGCGGCAGCGAGAGTTGAAGCTGTAGAAGCCTCCGGTCATAAAGAGCTGACAGCAAAAGAGCAGGCAGAAGCGGAGTATGCAGAGCCGGAAGAAAAACTGATCGAAGAGACTGTGCCGGAGATGTTTGAGCATACAGAAGAGTTTGCACAAAACAAGGCAGAAGCAGAGTATATTGAACCGGAAGAACCTGTGGAAGCAGAGTATATTCAGACGGAAGAACCTGTGGAAGCAGAGTATATTCAGGCGGAAGAACCTGTAGAGGCAGAGTATATCCAGCCGGAAGAACCTGTGGAAGCAGAGTATATCCAGCCGGAAGAATCTGTGGAGGCAGAATATATCCAGCCGGAAAAAGAAGCGGATATGAGTATGCCGGATACGGAAGGGTTAGAGACACCGGGAGAAGAGGTATCGAACGATCGCGATATGACGATCGGCGAATTATACGAAATTCATGAAGAGTTGAATGAACTTGAAAAGAACGTGCAGGCGGGCGAGTCGATAGAAGAGATTAAAAAGGAACTCGAAAAGCCGAAAAAAGAACGCAGGCTCGGAAGTTTTTTCAGAAGAAGAGATTCACAGTCAAAAGCGGAAAAAGAAGTTTCGCCAAAAGAAAATGAAGTGCAGACGGATGCGGTCGGAGAAAGCGGTATCGGAGAAAATGTAAATCAAAACGATACGGATCATGCCGACAAAGCAGGAGCTGTAGTTCAAGATGAGTCTGTTTCGTCGGATGCAAAATGGACAGAAGATGCGGCAGAAGATGAAACGGCATTTGCAGAAAGCGGGAGCACGAAAGATTTTGAGCCGGTCATTACACATGATGATGCGGATGAGGATACTCAGGCAGGCGATGTGAATCCGTACACCGGAAAAGAATACCAGTCGAACAGCGTGCGGATGCATCCGACAAGGATCGGATACGTTCAGGTGTATGACCGTACGATCCATAAATGGACAGATATGACAGAGTGGGCATTTCTCGGACTTCAGGAACGTAAGAAAGCTTTACTCGGCAAGGCGTATGAACCGCCGATTTATCTCGATTGACGTTTCGTTTCAATTCGGCGGATAATTGAACAATAAGGAAAGTGATACAGCCCCGCAGAGTTTTCTGTGGGGTTGATTTGCAACGGCGATATGTCAAAGTTCGGGCTTGCCTGAGACTTGGCGGCCATTTACAACTTCGGAATGTGGATTTTGGCGCTTCCGCCTGTTTGCGGGAGGAAGGAAAGGAGACGATAACGTATGGAATGGAGCAGGCTGCTTTCGACAAAACGTGAGAGAGCAGGCGGGAATTTTGCAAAGGCGGGCGATCTAAGAAGTGAATTTGAAAAAGACTATCACCGCATAATCGGAAGTGCATCTTTTCGCCGGCTGCAGGATAAGACGCAGGTTTTCCCTCTTGATAAAAGCGATTTCGTAAGGACGAGGCTGACTCATTCTCTGGAAGTATCTTCGCTTGGGAAATCACTGGGGCAGACGATAGGAGAAAATATACTGGAGCATCGGAAAAACTCAGGATTTACGCCTCAGATGAAAGAGGATATTTCTCATATACTTGAGTGTGCGGGCTTGATCCATGACATCGGAAATCCTCCGTTCGGACATTTTGGAGAAATTGCGATCCGGGAATGGTTTGAAAGAAATCTTCCGAAACTTACGTTTTGCCAAAAGAATGTTTCCGAGATGTTTACCGCGCAGATGAAACAGGATTTTTTTCACTTTGAAGGAAATGCTCAGGCGCTTCGCCTTGTGACAAGACTGCACTATCTTGTCGATGAGCATGGTATGAATCTGACATATGCGCTCCTGAATACGATCATTAAATACCCCGGATCATCTTTGCAGATCGATGAGAACAGTGGAAATATAAAAGACCGGAAGATGGGATATTATTTTGCGGACGAGGAAATATTTCATAAAGTGACAAAAGAGACAGGGGCGGGAAGAAACCGGCATCCGCTGACATATATGTTGGAAGCGGCGGATGATCTTGCCTATAAGACGGCGGATATTGAAGATTCTTTTGTGAAAGGATTTATCCGATATGCGGATCTGGAGCGGGAACTAAAAGAGTTGGAAGAGAAGAAACGAAACGGTACGTTTCGACCAGCATACAGACTTCGGCAGCTTTACGAGAGGGGAATACAAAAGCGGGTGCATGATCCGGAATCTTACGCCGTGAAAAATTGGATTGTAAATGCACAGGGATTTTTGCTTAACTGTGCGACAGAAGGATTTATGGCGAATTACGATGCGATCATGTCGGGAAAGTTCGGTCAGGATCTGTTTTACGGAACAAACGGGGAAGAACTGATGGAACTGCTTGGAGACATGGCGGACAGATATGTTTTTTCATCAATGGCAATCTACAAGATGGAAGTATCTGAGTCGGCTGTTATAGATTATTTGATGGAGCGTCTTGTACAGGCGGCTTTGTATTTCGATACAAAAGAAAAGCAGGGAACGATTGACAGGAGAGTAATATCGTTTATATCGGATAATTATAAGAATGCATACCGAATCCAATCAGAAGGCAAAAGCGAAGCGGAGAAATTGTATCTCCGCCTGCTGCTTGTGACGGATTATGTGTGCGGTATGACAGATAGTTATGCAAAACGTCTCTATCAGGAAATGAACGGGATCATCTAGGCCGGAGTCCGACACAGCGAAACCAATGACCGAAATCAGCGTTTGCGTTTCGCTCGTCGTCAGTCAGCATATCAGAATCGGCGTAAGATCTGCAGAAGCGTGGGAAACCGAAAAGGTCTGCCGCGCGGGCTTCTCTTAAGTCATATATGCCGGGAACTCCGAGCCAGAGCCGTCCGTTTTGCTCGGTAAGGAGAAGATGCCCGTAACTGTGGTAACCGTGCAGAAGAAAACTGTTGTTTGAAAGAAACCAAAATTTCCGAGGAAGAACTGTCAGATCGGAAAGCGATAGTTTTCGCGGAAGAGAAAGATCGGTTTTTGAGATCTCATTTTGCCGCACTTCTCCCCGGATGGAGGAATTTGATTCGCTTTTCGCGCGAGGTTCTGGTTCATCCGGTGATTCGTCTTTCGTGGGAGGTTTTGTCTCATCCGGTGATTCGTCTTTCGTGGGAGGTTTTGTCTCATCCGGTGATTCGTCTTTCGCGCGAGGCTCCGCCTCATCCGGTGATTCACTTTTTGTGAGAGGATTCGCCTTCTCCTGAGAGTTGTTCTGCGGGCTGTCCGGTCTGGTGGATAGGGAGGCGGGATATGAGTCGCTTTGAATCGTGGAGTCGGTATCCAGAAAATGAATTTGATCTGAATCTATGTTTTCAGGACAGTTCGGCGTAAGCCAAAGGGAGGATGACTCGGAACATTTCAGGAAAAACCCGTCGATCGATTCGAGACGGCGGCATTCGGGGAAGGAAGATTGCGGAGCGCAGAAACGTATGCTGTGTGTCATGGAGTCAATGGGAAAATGAGCGATCTGTTTTGCGCAGATTTGATTTTCCTTGAAAAAGAACGCATACATTTCCGCCTCGAAAACATTTTCAAGGCTGATGCTTCGGATGTGTGCCTGAAAAATACAGGATTGATAGCGGCGGTAGATTTTCAGAAATCCCGCATTGCGCTTTCGTACATTGTTTTCATATTCATATAGATAAAAAGTACCCGTGTCCATCTTTTACCTCGATTCTTGTCTTTTCAATCTAATCTATTCATGAAAGAAAAGAAAAAGAACGTATGGGAGGAAAGAAAGCGGAGGAACATACAGGAGGGATATAATGGAAGAAAATGAGAAGTTGAAGTTAGATGAAAAGTATATGCGGGCAGCCATTAAACAGGCGCAAAAAGCATATGCGATTAATGAAACACCGATCGGATGCGTTATTGTTTATGAAGGAAAGATCATAGGCAGAGGTTATAACAGAAGGAATACAGATAAAGACCCGTTGGCACATGCGGAGATTAAGGCAATCAAAAAGGCAAGCAAAAAAATGGGAGACTGGAGGCTGGAGCAATGTACAATGTATGTGACGTTAGAGCCATGTCAAATGTGCGCAGGAGCAATCATTCAGTCGAGGCTGACCCGCGTTGTTGTCGGATGCATGAATCCAAAAGCAGGATGTGCGGGATCGGTTTTGAATCTTTTGGATATAAAACAATTTAATCACCAGGCAGAATTGACAACCGGAGTGCTTGAGGAAGAGTGCAGTGCGCTTATGACCGGATTTTTCAGGGAACTGAGGGAAAAGAATCGCCGGAAGCGCTAAAGGCACATTCCGGGATTGTAAGCGGTCGCCAAGGTCTCCGGCAAGTCCGGACTTTAGCTCGCTGCCATTACAAAAAGAAAGCCCGTGCAGACGTTACAGCAGTATAGCTGTTTCGGCACGGACTTTTCATTGAGATCATATAAACTTTATAAATACTTTTTCGTGCATTGTGCTTCGAGCTAGGCTAACAGACGTTACTTAGGCAGTTAACTCAGTTCAGGCGCCCTTACGGCACCCGGAAGGTTCTGCTTAGTGCTGCTCCGTTCCCGACCTGACACGATTCACAGATTCCCGTCGCGTAAGACCCAAACATCAACGCCACTTACCTAAGGCAGCTCTGCCGGCTGTCGCCCTCTGCACAATATCACCCCTGCTATAGCGGATTGCAGGTACAAGGTACCGCTAACACCCCGGCTGCACGAGTCTTAATTTTACATGGTTTTAAGAGAAATGTCAATGAATAGAGCGCAAAATCACAGTAAAATGTAACAGTTCTTTGCGGCGGATTATTTTTAGTGTTATTATAGAGTATAAATTTTGTTGGAAAAAGAGATAGGAGAAATTATGAAGGTACTATTAGCGGCAGTAAATGCAAAATATATTCATTCAAATCTTGCCGTCCACAGCTTAAAAGCATATGCGCGAACTTATACGGAAGAAATCGAAGTTGCGGAATATACGATCAATCAGACGTTTGATGCGATCTTGCAGGATATATATAGGAGAAAACCGGACCTATTGGGAATTTCCTGCTATTTGTGGAATATTGAATATGTAGGACAGCTTTTGAGAGAACTGCCGAAGATTCTTCCGGATACAAAAATCTGGCTTGGAGGTCCTGAGGTATCTTACGATGCGAAGGCTGTGCTGGAACAGTATCCGAAAGTAGAAGGCGTGATGTGCGGAGAAGGGGAAGAGACGTTTGCGGAACTGCTCCGTGTTTATCATGAAGAAAAAGGGGCGCTTTGTTCCGGAGTAAAAAGAGATGAACTCTTTTCTGATATTCCGGGAATTGCTTATAGAAATAAGGACAAAGCTGTAATCCAAAATGATTTTCGTCCTGTTATTGATTTGAGCACGATTCCGTTTGTCTATGATCATATTGAAGATTTTGAGAACAGGATCATCTATTATGAATCGAGCAGAGGATGTCCTTTTTCATGCAGTTACTGCCTTTCCTCTATCGACAAATGTTTACGTTTCCGGGAGATAGAGCTCGTAAAAAAAGAACTTCAGTTTTTTATCGACAAGAAAGTACCTCAGGTGAAATTTGTGGATCGGACGTTTAATTGCCGGCATGATCATGCGATGGCGATCTGGACTTATATTCATGAGCATGATAACGGAATCACAAATTTTCATTTTGAAGTTTCCGCGGATTTATTGAATGAAAAAGAGATCGCGTTGATCAATCGTATGCGTCCGGGTCTGATCCAGCTTGAGATCGGTGTTCAATCGGCAAATGAGATTACGATCCGGGAAATCAACAGAACGATGAAAATCGATGTTTTGTCAACGATTGTTGACAAAATTAAAAAAGGAAACAATGTGCATCAGCATCTCGATCTTATCGCAGGATTGCCGTATGAAGGATATGAAAGCTTCGGAAAATCATTTGACCGTGTATATAAAATGAATCCGGAGCAGCTTCAGCTTGGTTTTCTGAAAGTTTTAAAAGGATCTGTTATGCATGACAGGGCGCAGGAATACGGGATTGTGTATCAGGATCGTGCGCCGTATGAAGTCCTTTCTACAAAATGGCTTACTTATGCGGAGGTCATCCGGTTAAAGCAGATAGAAGAGATGGTTGAAGTGTATTATAACAGCGGGCAGTTTTGCTGTACGATGGCGGCATTAGAGCAAGAATTTGCATCTCCGTTTTGTATGTATGAATGTCTGGCGGCATATTATGATGAAAAAAATGCATTTGCCGTAAGTCATTCACGGATCGGAAGGTATGAGATCTTATATGATTTTATCGTGAAAACGTGTAAAGAAAGATCGGAACAATATATGGAAATGTTGACATTGGATATGTATTTGAGGGATAATGTGAAAAAACGTCCGGAATTTCTTAGAGAAAGCGGAGTTTCATCGGATGAAGCGGCGGCATTTTATAAAAAAGAAGAGAAAGAGCGGACCTATTTGAAAGCATATGAAGGATACGACAGACGTCAGATGAGAAAAATGACTCATTTGGAACGAATTGACGGGAAAACAGTGTTGTTTGATTATAAAAACCGAGATCCGCTCACAGGAAACGCGGCGATTTATTATCTGTCAGAGTAAAGGACAGGCAGACATACTGAAAGCGGCGGAGCTGTCAATTTTTAAAATAACAATGGAAGGAAAAGCAAAGAAATATGAAGATCGGAAAGATCTCACCGACTATATGGAACCGGTCGGTGAAAAAGAAAGTTCATATGGATCAGACGGACGGAAGTTTTTCGTGGGCAGACGTATGTGTTTGCGGCGGCCATGCCGGGATAGGGTATTATGCGGTTTTGGGCGCGGCGGGAGAACTGGCAGCCCGCAAAATACAGGCAGAAGGGATATCGGTAAGAATTCTTTTTCCGGAAGAGACAGAGGAAGAGTTTCTTGCGGATGTTTGCGGGGAAATCCAAAAAGGCTGCGAGTGCATTAAAGCAAAGCTGACGTCTTTGTCGGCAGAGGGAACGGCGGCGGTGCAAACTCCGATCGTGTACGTATGTGCAGGCGGAACGAAAGTACAAGATCCGGGGATGCATGCATTAGAAGAGACTGCAGATAAAAAAACGGGAAACAGACAGAAGTTTGTTAAAAATCGAGAATTGCTCTTATGCGGATATGCAGGTCTGGAAGGTTCTCTTCGCATTTTAGAAGCGGCGGAGGAAGAATTATCGCAAAGATTTATTAACACATTTTTGATGCAGGCAAAAAAGCTTCGTGATCAGCTCATAACGCCGGAGCAGATTTTAGAGGCGGCAAAAGGAAGAGATATTTCGGTTTGGCAGATCGGAAGCGGAGGCATCTTGGCGGCCTTATGGGAAATGGCAGAGGAAGAAAAGATCGGTTTTGAAATTGCAATGGGATCGATCTCGCTGAAGCAGGAGACTGTAGAAATCTGCGAATATTATCGTCTGAATCCGTATCAGCTGACTTCTGCCGGAAGTTATCTGATCTTGACCGATGAAGCGGATCAGGTGATTGAAGTGCTGGAAAAGGCGGGGGCGCGAGCCGTCAGGCTTGGGGTTGCCAAAGCGCAGAATGCGCGGGTGATCACAAGCAAAGAAGAGATAAGATATCTGGACAGACCTGCGCCGGATGAACTGGCGAGATGGCAGAAGGATTATAAAAAGTGTGAAAAATAATAAAAATACATACAGATGAAAAGTTTTATCCATGATAAAATATTATTTTACAACAAGTAAAACGGAAATGATATATAAAGGTATAGGAGGCAGAAAATGAACGAGAAAAAAGAAGCGTTGAGAATGGAGATTTTGAAGTATATCGAAAAGCACAGCCGGGTAGAGCTTGGAGAACTGGCAGTGTTAGTCGGTGTGGAAGAAACAGATGTGGCAAATGAGATCGCAGATATGGAGAAAGAGAAGATCATCTGCGGATATCATACGCTGATCGACTGGGATAAAGCCGGCGTAGAGATGGTGACGGCGCTGATCGAAGTGCGTGTGACGCCGCAAAGAGACAGCGGATTCGATCGGATCGCGGAACGGTTATATAACTATCCGGAAGTATATGCGGTTTATCTTATTTCCGGAAGTTATGACCTGCTTGTAACTTTGGAAGGCAAGACGCTGAAAGAAGTATCGAGATTCGTATCTGAACGTCTGTCTACGATTGACGGCGTTTTGAGCACGGCAACTTATTTTATATTGAAAAAATATAAAGACCACGGAACGATCATGGGCGTGAAAAAAGGGTCGGAAAGGATACCGGTGACACTGTAATGAGAAATCCATTATCAAGAAAAATCGTTGAGATACAACCGTCCGGCATCCGTAAATTTTTTGATGTGGCGAACGAGATGGAAGACGCAATTTCCCTCGGAGTAGGAGAACCGGACTTTGATACGCCATGGCGCATAAGAGAAGAAGGAATGTTTTCCCTTGAAAAAGGAAGGACGTTTTATACTTCTAATGCCGGATTAAAAGAACTGAGAAAAGAGATCTGTAATTATCTTGAGAGAAAGATCCATGTAAAATACGATGCAGTACATGAAACACTTGTCACTGTAGGCGGAAGCGAGGCAATAGATGTCGGACTTCGCTGTATGCTCGACCCCGGAGATGAAGTGCTCATTCCGCAGCCGAGTTATGTGTCTTATCTGCCGTGTACGGTTATGGCAGACGGAGTTCCGGTGATCATTCCTCTTCAGGAAAAAAATGAATTTAAACTGACGGCAGAAGAACTTGAAAAATATACGACGCCTAAGACAAAGGTTCTCGTTCTTCCGTTTCCGAACAATCCGACAGGAGCGATCATGACGCGGGAAGATTTAGAACCGATCGCAAAATTTGTCGAAGAGCATGATCTGTATGTCATGTCTGACGAGATTTATTCGGAACTTACATATAAAGAAGAACATGTATCGATTGCGAGCCTTCCGGGAATGAGAGAGAGGACGCTTGTTATTAACGGATTTTCAAAAGGGTTTGCAATGACAGGCTGGAGACTCGGATATTGCTGCGGACCGGAAGTTATCATATCTCAGATGACGAAGCTTCATCAGTTTGCAATCATGTGTGCGCCTACAAACAGCCAGTATGCGGCTGTGCAAGGACTTAGAAACTGTGGGGATGAAGTAGAAGAAATGAGGAAATCCTATAATCAGAGACGGCGCTTCCTCATGCATGAGTTTAAAAAGATGGGACTGGAATGCTTTGAACCGTTCGGAGCGTTTTATGTTTTCCCGAGTATTAAACAATTTGGAATGACTTCAGAAGAATTTGCAACCAGGCTGTTAAATGAAGAGAAAGTCGCAGTTGTTCCGGGAACGGCGTTCGGCGAATGCGGCGAAGGATTTTTGAGAATATCCTACGCATATTCGTTGGAAGATCTAAAAGAAGCAATCGGCCGGCTGGAAAGATTTATCGGGCGATTGAGAAATGAGAGAAAATAATTATGCTGAATATTGTACTTTATGAGCCGGAGATTCCGGCCAATACCGGAAATATCGGAAGAACATGTGTGGCAACAGGGACGCGTCTTCATCTGATCGAGCCTCTTGGATTCAAATTATCCGAAAAGGCATTGAAGCGCGCGGGGATGGATTACTGGAATGATCTGGATGTCACGACTTATATTGATTATGCGGATTTCCTTGAGAAAAATCCGGGTGCCAAAATCTATATGGCAACTACAAAAGCGAAAAAAGTATATACCGAAGCGGCGTATGAACCGGATTGTTACATTATGTTCGGAAAAGAGAGCGCAGGTATACCGGAGGAGATTCTTGTAGATCATGAAGATACTTGCGTGCGCATTCCGATGATGGGACAGATCAGATCTTTGAATCTTGGAAATTCTGTGGCGGTTGTTCTCTATGAAGCTCTTCGTCAAAACGGATTTGCGAAAATGGAGTTGGAAGGAGAGCTTCATGAATTAGAATGGCATGGGAATACCTGAACGAAATAAGTTGTGAAAATATGTGCAAAATGACGAAATAATGTAAAAAAATTCGGGAAAAGTGTAGTTCACTATTGAAGACTTTCGGTATATAATAGTGTCAATGTGCTAAGAAACTGCTAAGAAACGTTTGCGGTTACATCGGTTCGGATAAGGTGCGGGAGGACGTTTTACATTCGTTTAACGTTGAATCTGTACACTGTGTTACGTCTGTTCAGATAGGGCACAGGAGGAGGGAATCGTTTCCCGAAAAGGGAACGTCCCGTATGAAGCGGGAAAGTATGGTAAAACTAAAAAGATAGAAAAGAAAGCGGAAGGTGGTGTTGCGGAAATGGTAGAAGAAACGATCAAATCTATCCGGGAAACAGAAAATAAGGCAGATCAGATCGTAAAAGAAGCGGAACAGGAAAGCAAGAGAATCCTCGAGACCGCGAAAGAAGAAGCAAAACAGGCTGCCGACAAGCTGATTGACGAAGCAAAGTCAGACGCTTTGAAAACAGCAAATCAGGCAAAGAAAGACGGAGAAGTTATGCTGGCACAGGCGGCGGAAGAAACGCGCAGAGAAGCAGAACAGATGAAAAAGGCGGCTCTTGAACGAAAGAAAGAGGCGGCTGCTCTTGTGTTGGAAAGATTGACATAACAGAAATAAGACTGTAAAGGAGGGATAGACAGATGGCGGTACTTAAGATGCAGAGAATCAGCATCTGCGCCTTAAAGAAAGACCGAAAAGCAATCCTCGAAAAATTACAGAGCCTCGGTGTTGTGGAGATCAATCATGTAATCGAAGAAGATGAAGATTTTAAGAAGATGGACACTGCAGGGCAAAAGGCAGGTTTCGAGAAAGCGTCGACTCTGGCAGAACAGGCGATCGATATTCTTGATAAATATGTTCCTGAGAAGAAGTCGATGTTTGCATCTTTAGAAGGAAAGGCATTGATTGAGCGGGAAGAAGAAGAGCGGATTCGCAATGAGCGAAGAGATCTTCTGAAAACGGCAAAACAGATCGGAAGGCTGGATAAAGAGCGCTCTGAACAGATGGCGGAGATTACGAAACTGAACAACAGTATCGAGAGTCTCAATCCGTGGATCAGCCTGGACGTTCCGCTGACACCGGCAGAGACAGACCGGACGGCAGTATTTTTCGGAACGATGCCGGGAGGTACTGACGCGGAGACGGTATATGGGATTTTGGCAGAGAAAGCGCCGGATATAACCGGAGCAGATGTAAACATTGTTTCATCAGAACCGGGCATGGTATATCTAGCAGTCGTCTGCATGAAAGAAGATGTGCAGGCAGCGGAAGATGCGCTTAGAAGCGCCGGGTTTGCAAGACCTTCCCAGATGTGGGGAGACGTTCCGAAGTTTCAAAAAGAAGAGCTGGAAAGTGAGATCGCAGACTGCAGAGCGCGGATCGAACAGATCGAGAATGAGGTGAAAGACCTTTCGGATCAGAGAGAAAAATTAAAAATATTAGCGGATTACTACAGAGTACGCGCGGACAAATACGCAGTGCTCGGTCAGATCCCGCAGTCGGAGAGAACGTTTGTCATAAGCGGATACATTCCTCAGTGTGAGGCGGCGCATCTTTCCGGTTATCTGACAGAAAAATATGACTGTATGGTAGATGTTGAGGAACTGCAGGAAAACGAAGAAGCTCCGGTTATTTTAAAGAACAATCCGTTTTCGGCAAGTGTGGAGGGCGTTGTAGAGTCTTACGGACTTCCTCACAAAGGGGAGCTTGATCCAACGACGATCATGTCGTTTTTCTATGTATTCTTTTTCGGAATGATGCTTTCGGATGCGGCGTATGGAGCGATTGTGGCAATCGTCTGCGCTGTGCTTGTGAAGAAATTCCCGAGAATGTCTCAGGGAATGAAAAAATCGATGAAATTATTCTTCTATTGTGGATTATCCACTCTTGTGTGGGGAATTTTATTCGGAGGATATTTCGGAAATATCGTAGATGTTGTTTCGGAGAAGTTTTTCGGAACGACGATCACCGTTCCGGCGCTTTGGTTTGTGCCGTTGAACGACCCGATGAAACTGCTTGTGTTCTCACTGTTATTCGGTGTCATCCACCTGTTTGTGGGACTGGGGATCAAAGGATATCTCTGTCTGAAAGACGGAAAAGTGATGGACTTCTTCTGTGACGTTGTTCTTTGGTTTATGCTTTTGATCGGTCTTATATTGATGCTTTTGCCGAGCGATATTTTTGCATCTATCGCACAGATGAATATTGTATTTCCGGCATGGATCAATGCAGGAGCGAAGGCATTGGCGATAGCAGGAGCGGTGGGAATCGTGCTTATGTCGGGAAGAGAGAAGAAAAACCCGGCGCTTCGTCTGGCGCTTGGCGCATATGATCTTTACAATGTGAGCGGCTGGCTCAGCGACGTGTTGTCTTACTCTCGTCTGCTGGCGCTCGGACTTGCAACCGGAGTAATCGCATCGGTTATTAACCAGATGGGAAGCATGCTTCCGAATAATGTGATCGGCGTGATCGCATTTGTCGTAATTTTTATCGCAGGTCATACGCTCAATCTGGCGATCAATCTTTTGGGTGCGTATGTACACACAAACCGTTTGCAGTTTGTGGAGTTTTTCGGGAAATTTTACGAAGGCGGCGGAGAGCCGTTTAATCCTTTTAAAGAAAATACAAAATATGCAGATGTTAAGGAGGAAACTTTATCATGAATATTGCGGAAAATTTAGGAATTGTTTATGCACTGCTCGGAGCGGCAGTTGCGGTATTGTTTGCCGGAGCAGGATCGGCGATCGGAGTAGGTATTGCAGGACAGGCAGCGGCAGGCGTTGTGACAGAAGATCCGAGTAAGTTTGCAAAAGTGCTTATTATCCAGCTCCTTCCGGGTACACAGGGTCTGTATGGACTGCTTGTAGGATTTATCACACTTTCAAAGATCGGTATTCTCGGAGGCGGAGCATTGGATGTTTCCGTATCTTCAGGTCTTTTGATATTGGCAGCGTGTCTTCCGATCGGTATCGTAGGACTTCTTTCAGGAATTGCACAGGGAAAAACGGCGGCATCGTCTATCGGAATCGTCGCAAAGAAACCGGAGCAGTTCGGTAAAGCTATGTTGTTCCCGGCTATGGTTGAGACATACGCTATTCTGGCGCTGCTGATCTCATTCCTTGCCGTAAACGGAATTCAGATTTAAGGAAAAGACGTCTGGTTTGGAATTGATGAAAAGGAGACAGCGATAAATGAGCGGATTAGATAAAATGAAATCCCGGATTTTCGAGGAGGCAGAGCAGTCTGCGGCAGAACTTCTCGATCAGGCAAAAAAAGATGCGGAAAAGATCGTGAAAGATGCGGTTGAAAAAGCCGGGGCGGATGCAGAACATATCCGTGTAAAAGCTGCGGCTGACGCGAAAGAATATGCAAAACGGGCGGAATCGTCGGCTGATATGAACAGAAAACAGGCTCTTTTGGCGGCAAAACAGGATGTGATCCGCAGTGTGCTTGAGGATGCGTACAGTCAGGTGATGAACATGGATGACGCGGCATATTTTGAAATGCTTGGAAAAATGCTTGATAAATATATGCTTGCCCAGGATGGAGCAATTTGCTTCTCTAAAAGAGATCTCGACAGGATGCCGAAGTCATTTGCAGAGAAAATCGATGCATCGGCAAAGGCAAAAGGCGGAAAACTTGTGATTTCCGAAGAGGCGAGAAAGATTGACGGAGGATTTATCCTTGTATATGGCGGCATCGAAGAAAATTGTACGATAAAAGCAGTTTTTGATGCGAAAAGAGAAGAACTGGCAGATGTAGTGAAGAGACAGCTCTTTTCGTAAACAGTGATCTGCAATGAGCATAACAATCCGCATTTTTAATGCGGCGGATTGTTACAGCATAAGGAGGTTTAGAATTGGGGAATACAAAATATACTTACGCAGTCGCACGTATACGTGCGCTGGAAGTCGCCCTGTTCTCTGATGCAGTCATCGAGCAGCTTTTGTCCTGTAAAACGGCGGCGGAAGCGCTGCAGTTTGTTGTCGAGAAAGGCTGGGGTGATATGGCGGATCAGGATGATCCTGATGTCGTCCTGCGGCGTGAAGAAGAGAAAACATGGGAAGTGATCAAAGAGGTCGCTCCTGATGCGAGCGTATTTAATGTTCTCTCTTATCCGAAGTTGTATCATAATCTGAAAGCTGCGATCAAAGAGGTTTGTACGGAAGCGCGTAATCCGAATATTTTTTATGATGACTGCCCGATACCGGGAGAAGAGATGCTTCGGATCGTGGAGAACAGAGAGTTTTCGCGTTTGCCGTCTCATATGGGAAATGTTGCGCAGGAAGCTCTTGAAACGCTTCTTCATACAAGAGACGGTCAGTTGTGCGATATTATGATTGATAAGGCGGCGCTTGAAGCTATTCGCAAAGCGGGAAAAGAATCCGGTGAACCGATCATTGAAAATTATGCAGATACAACGGTTGCTATTGCGGATATCAAGATTGCCGTGCGTTCCCGGAAAACGGGAAAAAGCGCTGATTTCATGCGAAGCGCTATGGCGGAGTGTGATGGGGTGAATGTTGAACAGCTCATCCGCGCGGCTCTTGCCGGAGAAGATGAGATCGCACAGTATCTGGAGGGAACAGCGTATGCAAAAGGCGCACAGGCGCTTCGAGAGTCAGCCTCCGCGTTTGAACGGTGGTGCGACAACCGTATGATCGAGATGTTGAAGCCGCAGAAGTACGAGGCGTTTTCGGTAGGACCTCTGCTTGGATATTTGATCGCAAGAGAGACGGAGATCAAGACCGTACGGATTATACTGACAGGAAAACAGAACGGTTTTTCGGACGAGGCGATCAGGGAAAGGATAAGGGAGATGTATGTATAAGATAGCAGTCATCGGCGATTACGACAGCATTTACGGATTCGCCACATTAGGTCTTAGCATCTGCCCTGTAAAGACCCGGGAAGATGCCAGAAAAAAATTAAAACAGCTTGCAGACGGTCAGTACGGGATTATATATATTACCGAAGCCGTGGCTGCACAGATCGAAGAAGAGATAGAGCAGTACCGTGAAAATACGCTTCCGGCAATTATTCAGATACCGGGCGTGTCAGGCAATACGGGAGCGGGAGTAAACGGTGTAAAGAAGACCGTGGAACAGGCGGTCGGTTCGGATATTCTGTTTGGAGGAGTAAGCTAATGAGCACAGGAGTGATTAAGAAAGTCGCAGGACCACTTGTTATTGCAGAGGGAATGCGCGATGCAAATATGTTTGACGTAGTCCGCGTGTCGAATCAGCGTCTGATCGGAGAGATTATCGAGATGCACGGAGATGAAGCTTCGATTCAGGTATATGAAGAGACTTCGGGACTTGGACCGGGAGAGCCGGTAGAGTCAATGGAAGTGCCGATGTCCGTAGAACTCGGACCGGGACTGATTACAAGTATATATGACGGAATACAAAGACCGTTGGACGATATTATGAAAGTATCGGGAAACAGCTTAAAGCGCGGCGTGGAAGTTCCGTCTTTGAAACGAAACCTGAAATGGGAATTTGTTCCGACTGCAAAAGTCGGAGATGAAGTCGAGACGGGAGACGTGATCGGAACAGTGCAGGAGACGGTTCTCGTGCAGCAGAAGATCATGGTTCCTTATGGAGTAAAGGGAACAATTAAAGAAATCAAGGCAGGAGAGTTTACAGTAGAAGAAGTTGTGGCTGTCGTTGAGACGGAAAACGGAGACAGAGAACTGACATTGATGCAGAAATGGCCGGTTCGCCGTGGACGTCCGTATAAAAAGAAACTTCCGCCAAAGATGCCGCTTGTAACAGGACAGCGAGTGATCGATACGTTTTTCCCGATCGCAAAAGGCGGTGTGGCAGCAGTGCCGGGACCGTTCGGAAGCGGTAAGACAGTGATCCAGCATCAGCTTGCAAAATGGGCGGAAGCAGATATCGTTGTGTATATCGGATGCGGAGAGCGTGGAAATGAGATGACAGACGTTTTGAACGAGTTTCCGGAATTGAAAGACCCGAAGACAGGTCAGGCGCTGATGCAAAGAACAGTTCTGATCGCCAATACGTCTGATATGCCGGTTGCTGCCCGTGAAGCGTCGATTTATACGGGAATTACGATCGCGGAGTATTTCCGTGACATGGGTTATTCTGTAGCGCTGATGGCAGATTCTACATCTCGTTGGGCAGAGGCGCTTCGAGAGATGTCGGGACGTCTTGAAGAGATGCCGGGCGAGGAAGGATATCCGGCTTATCTGGGAAGCCGTCTGGCACAGTTTTATGAGCGTGCAGGACATGTGATCTCTCTCGGAAAAGACGGAAGGGAAGGAGCGCTTTCCGTAATCGGCGCAGTATCGCCTCCGGGTGGCGATACGTCCGAGCCGGTATCGCAGGCAACGCTTCGTATCGTAAAAGTATTCTGGGGTCTTGACTCAGCTCTTGCGTATAAGAGACACTTCCCGGCGATCAACTGGCTGAACAGTTATTCTCTGTATCTTGACGATATGGAAAAATGGTTTAACGGAAATGTGGCGGAAGACTGGATGGAAGGACGTCAGAAAATGATGACGCTTCTCCAGGAAGAGGCAGAGCTGGAAGAAATTGTAAAAATGGTCGGAATGGATGCACTTTCTCCGACAGACCGCCTGAAAATGGAAGCAGCCAGATCGATTCGAGAGGACTTCCTTCATCAGAACTCATTCCATGAAGTAGATACGTATACCTCTCTGAAGAAACAGCACATGATGATGAGATTAGTAAATGCATTTTATGAAAGATCTGTTGCCGCGCTTGGCGAAGGAGCGTCTCTCCGGAAACTGATCTCCATGCCGGTTCGTGAGCAGATCGGACGTTTTAAATATGTGAAAGAAGATGCATTAGATGCGGAATTTGTGAAAGTAGACGAGGAATTAAGCGCTCAGATTGCAAATGCATTTGTAAAGGAGGACCGCTAAATGCCGAAAGAGTATAGAACCATACAGGAAGTAGCCGGACCGCTGATGCTTGTGCGCGGCGTAGAAGGCGTGACTTATGATGAGCTCGGAGAAATCGAGCTTGCAAGCGGAGAAACAAGAAGATGTAAAGTGTTGGAAGTCAACGGAAGCGACGTGCTCGTCCAGTTGTTCGAGAGCGCGACGGGAATCAACCTTTCCAACAGTAAAGTCCGTTTTCTTGGAAGAAGCATGGAGCTTGGCGTGTCGGAAGATATGCTTGGAAGAGTATTTGACGGTCTCGGAAGACCGATTGACGATGGCCCGGAAATTTTGCCGGATGCCCGTATGGATATTAACGGACTGCCGATGAATCCGGCGGCCAGATGCTATCCGGAAGAGTTTATCCAGACAGGAGTTTCCGCTATTGACGGACTTAATACACTTGTCCGCGGTCAGAAACTGCCGATCTTCTCGGCGTCAGGACTGCCTCACGCGCAGCTTGCGGCTCAGATCGCGCGTCAGGCGAAAGTGCTTGGAACAGATGAAAACTTTGCCGTAGTGTTTGCCGCTATGGGTATTACGTTTGAAGAGTCGAACTTCTTCGTGGAAAGTTTCCGCGAGACAGGAGCGCTTGACAGAACAGTTTTGTTTATTAACCTTGCAAACGATCCGGCGATCGAACGTATCGCAACTCCGAAGATGGCGCTTACAGCAGCAGAGTATCTTGCCTTTGAAAAAGAGATGCATGTACTCGTTATTCTGACAGACATTACAAACTATGCGGATGCTCTCCGTGAAGTGTCGGCTGCTCGTAAGGAAGTTCCGGGACGCCGCGGATATCCGGGATATATGTATACAGATTTGGCTTCTATTTATGAAAGAGCAGGAAGACAAAACGGTAAGAACGGAAGTATTACGATGATCCCGATTCTGACGATGCCGGAAGATGATAAAACACACCCGATTCCTGACTTGACAGGCTATATTACGGAAGGTCAGATCATCTTGAGCCGTGATCTTTACAGAAAAGGAGTCACGCCTCCGATCGATGTTCTTCCGTCCCTTTCCCGTCTGAAAGACAAAGGAATCGGAGAAGGCAAAACAAGAGCCGATCACTCGAATACGATGAACCAGCTTTTCTCAGCTTATGCACGAGGAAAAGATGCAAAAGAGCTGATGGTCATTCTGGGTGAAGCAGCGTTGACAGAGATCGACTTGATGTACGCCAAATTTGCGGACGCTTTTGAAGCGGAATATGTATCGCAGGGATATAACGCAGACAGAAGTATTGAAGAAACTCTTGATATCGGATGGAAATTGCTTAGAATGCTGCCGAGAACCGAATTGAAACGTATTGATGATAAATATTTAGATCAGTATTACGCAGAGTAAGAGAATGTATCATAGTTGCCGCAAGGCAATCTGCGATACTTACAAATCAGCCGCAGAGATACAGCGCGCAAAAGAAAGTGGAGAAATATCTTCAAAAAACTGAGAGGAAGCATGCTGCGATCATCTGCGGCAGCAGGAAAAGGAGGTAGAATTTTGGCGGCAAAACAAGTGAATCCGACCAGAATGGAGCTGACGCGGCTTAAAAAGAAGCGGATCACGGCGATTCGTGGTCATAAGCTTTTGAAAGATAAACGTGACGAGCTGATGCGTCAGTACCTTGATCTCGTGCGGGAAAACATGGAAGTTCGTAAAAAAGTAGAAGCGGGAATCCGCTCTGCAAATAAAAACTTCGTAATCGCAAAAGCAGGCATGTCAGAGGCGGCTCTGAATACGGCGCTTATGGCTCCGAAGCAGGAAGTGAATCTGGAAGCCGGAGAAAAAAACGTCATGAGCGTGGATATTCCGACATTTCAGTATAAAACAAGAACGGCGGATGAAAATGATATTTATTCTTATGGTTTTGCTTTTACGTCAGGAGACTTGGACGGAGCAGTAAAATCGCTTGCAGATGTTCTTCCGGATATGATCCGTCTTGCTGAATGCGAGAAAGCCTGCCAGCTTATGGCGGCGGAGATCGAGAAGACGAGACGCCGTGTCAATGCACTTGAGCATGTGATCATTCCGGAGACGGAACAAAGTATAAAATATATTACGATGAAGCTGGATGAGAATGAAAGAAGTACACAGATTCGCTTAATGAAAGTGAAAGATATGATGTTGGAAGAAACTCATCATTACAGCGAAAAATAGGATGATAAAAAGAGAGACCAAATGCGAGGCGCAATCGGTTTCTCTTTTTGCATTTCGTAAAGTAAGGCATTGTTTTTAAATGACATGTATGCTATAGTAACTCTACTTACAGAAATTCTTTCTGTGGAAGATACCGGCAGCTTCGCCGGTCTGAGGAATTCCCTCAAAATTACCCGATACAATACAACAACAGTTT
>OLPE01000172.1_pt1 | contig 74319 bp, 77 predicted proteins | sample 1671901 | NCBI WGS metagenome assembly OLPE01 (sample SAMEA3136624, study PRJEB25190) | human gut metagenome | biome: human gut; feature: human-associated habitat; material: faeces | place: Austria | collected 2013 | reverse complement strand
AACCTATGATTTTATCATCAATCTGAGAGGTTTACACAGAATAATTTACACTACCAGGATCGCAAAAATGCAATCCTCTTACTATAATATTAAAATATACGCTTCAATAACAGCTGATCCGGAGCCAGTAGCATTCAGCCAGTAGCTTCAGCATTCAGCCAATTGCTTAAACGGAGCTGTTTAGTTGTCTTCTTCCTGAACAGTGTAAGTCTGCCTCTTTCTTGCCATCTCGTCATTTTCAAGGTACTCATCGTAAGTAGTAATCTTGTCGATGAGCTTTCCGCCCGGAACAATCTCCATGATACGGTTGGCAGTTGTCTGGACAATCTGGTGGTCACGGCAAGAGAACAGGATAACGCCAGAAAACTTGGTCATACCTGTATTCAGTGCAGTGATCGATTCCATATCAAGGTGGTTGGTCGGTTCGTCAAACATAAGAACGTTTGCGCCGGAGATCATCATCTTGGAAAGCAGACAGCGCACTTTTTCACCACCGGATAATACTTTTACACGTTTCACACCGTCATCACCGGCGAACAACATACGTCCGAGAAAACCACGTACATAAGTAGCATCTTTCTCTTCAGAATACTGAGTCAGCCATTCAACGATCGTATAATCGTTGTCAAATTCTTCTCCGCTGTCTAATGGGAAATATGCCTGTGTGGTAGTGATTCCCCATTTATAAGTTCCTTCATCCGGTTCCATATTACCGGCGAGAATTTCAAACAAAGTGGTTTTGGCAAGCTCATTACCGCCAACGAAAGCAACTTTGTCATCACGGTTCAGTGTAAAGGAAATGTTATCCAGAACTTTTTCACCGTCGATGGTCTTGCTTAAGCCTTCTACAGACAGAACTTCATTACCAATCTCGCGGTTTGGACGGAAATCAATGTAAGGATATTTTCTGCTGGACGGCTGGATATCGTCAAGCTGGATTTTCTCCAGTGCACGTTTTCTGGATGTCGCCTGCTTGGATTTGGAAGCGTTAGCGCTGAATCGGGAAATAAATTCCTGCAATTCTTTGATTTTCTCTTCCTTCTTCTTGTTGGCTTCTTTCATCTGACGGATCAGAAGCTGGCTGGATTCATACCAGAAATCATAGTTACCGGCATACAGTTTGATTTTTCCATAGTCGATATCTGCGATCTGTGTGCAGACTTTATTCAGGAAATAACGGTCATGGGATACAACGATGACTGTATTGTCGAATCCGATCAGGAATTCTTCCAGCCATGCGATCGCATCCAAGTCTAGGTGGTTGGTCGGCTCGTCGAGGAGCAGGATATCCGGGTTGCCGAATAATGCCTGTGCGAGAAGCACTTTGACTTTCTCAGGACCTGCAAGATTTTTCATTGTCTCATAGTGAAGTTCTGTCCCGATTCCAAGACCATTTAATAAAGTAGAAGCGTCAGACTCAGCTTCCCATCCGTTCATGGAAGCAAATTCAGCTTCTAATTCACTTGCCTTGATACCATCTTCATCAGTGAAATCTTCTTTCGCGTAGATGGCTTCCTTTTCTTTCATGATTTCGTACAATCGAGCATTTCCCATCATGACCGTATCCAGTACCGGAAATTCATCGTATTTGAAATGATCCTGCTGCAGGAAAGAAAGACGCTCACCCGGAGTGATGATGACTTCTCCCTTGCTTGGTTCAAGCTGTCCGGATAAAATCTTAAGAAAAGTAGATTTACCGGCTCCATTTGCACCAATCAGACCATAACAGTTGCCTTCTGTAAATTTGATATTTACATCTTCAAATAATGCTTTTTTACCCACACGCAGTGTAATATTGCTTGTGCTGATCATATTTTACATTCTCCTTGTTATTTTGATTATCTTCTTATTATTAATTTCATTGCATACAAAGCCTATCTTATCAGAGTTGATGGAAAATGGCAAGGAAATTTAAGCTGGACGCAGAGGTTGTTTTTCGGGTTTGTTGTCGCATAGGGGTTACGTTTCCTGAAAAATCATGTTATGATAAGCAGTAACCGAAATATCATAGAACATACAGGTTGATGATATTGAGACAGGATAGTAACTGGAAATGCTATAGATATACTGGTTTACAGAAGGGATGATATTAAAACAGACTGGAACTGGAAGTGCTATAGAATATACAGATTTACAGAAGTAATGATATTAAGACAGACCGCAACTGGAAATGTTATAGAATATACAGGGCAAGAGAAGTCTGCTATTAAGACAGGCTGTAATCAGAAATACTATAGAGCATAGAAGGTGACAGAATCGAGCTATATAAAGAAAAGGAGCGTGGAATTTATGATAAATGGAACACTTGTATTAGAAGGTGGAGCTACGAGAGGTGTATTTACATCAGGAGCACTGGATTATCTTATGGAGAAAGATCAGTATTTTTCTCATGTGATCGGTGTATCGGCAGGCTCCTGCAATGCGGTGGACTATGTGTCGAAACAGCCGGGACGCACAAGAGACTGCATGATTCATAAAGATAAAGAGTATAGCTATTATTATGGCTTCCGTGAGTTTATCAAAGAGAAGAGTATTCTGGATATGGACATGGTATTTGACAAATATCCGAAGGAAATCTTCCCGTTTGATTATGAGACATATTTCGCATCAGATATGACATGCGAAGTCGTGACAGTAAACTGTGAGACAGGAAAAGCAGAATACATGACGGAAGATCATGATTTTGACAGACTGATGAAGATTTGCCGTGCATCCAGCAGTATGCCGCTTGTATCTCCGATTGTAAATATTGACGAAGTTCCGTATCTGGACGGTGGAATTGCGGATTCCATTCCGCTGCGCCGTGCGATGGAGCTTGGAAATAAGAAGATTGTTCTGATACTGACAAGGAATCCAGGCTACCGAAAGAAACCAATTTCCAAAGGAATGGCAGGAATTTACCGGAAAGCATATAAGAAATATCCAAATCTGGTGCGAGCAGCGATCCGCAGAAATCATGTATATAATCAGACAATGGAGCATGTAGAAAAACTGGAAGAAGAAGGAAAGATTTTCGTGCTTCGCCCACTGATCCCGACAGTTTCCCGTCTGGAGAAAGACTATGATACATTGATGAATTTCTATAATCATGGCTATAAGCTGATGGAAAAACAGTACGATGCAATGATGAAATATCTGGAGGAATAAAATGGATCAGAGAAGTCTGTTAGAATTTATGACGATTGCGGAGAAATTAAAATGTAATCTTCGCCATTCTTATACGAGCAGCGGACGTCCGGAGAGTGTGGCTGAGCATACGTTTCGGCTGATGATGTTTGCGTGGCTTGTGGAGGATGCATTTCCAGAGTGTGACAGTGACCGCGTTATGAAAATGTGTCTGTTGCATGATATGGGAGAAGCAGTGACAGGAGATGTTCCGGCATTTGAGAAGAAAGAAGAAGACCGGATGACAGAGAAGGATGCGATTTATCAGATTGCAGAAGTGCTGCCAGATAAAAAACGAAAAGAATTTCTTATGCTTCTTGAAGAACTGGAAGCAAGTGAGACGATGGAAGCGAAGATTGTGCATGCTTTGGATAAGATGGAAGCTATAATCCAGCATAATGAAGCGTCGATTGATACGTGGCTGCCACTGGAGTATGATCTGCAGCTGACTTATGGGCAGGAGCAGGCAAAAGCACATCCTTATCTGGAACGGCTGCGGGAACTGATACGTCAGGATACGTTGGATAAGATTGACGCTGCTGTAGATGAAGCGCTGGATGAACAGATGGGGCTACAGGATAAAAAAGGGGTTCTATAAAATGTAATGTGAAAATAATCTCGCAGAAGAGAAAAATGTAACGTGAAAGTAACTATGTAAGAGATACACTATAAAGTAATAAGGATATAAGATAAGAAAAGAGTACTGCAAAATAGAAGAGATGTTCTAATTGCAATACTCTTTTGTTGTTTAAGTCTCCAGAACTATATCTCGCCCATCGTTGGTGCATTGCCGACCGGTGCAGCATATTCAATATCCTGCAGATATAATCCTTTCGGATCGCACGGGGCACTTGCATCGGCAGTGCCGTCAAAGATTGCATCGATATCATCAAGACTTCGTGTGCCAAAACCGATATCCAGAAGTGTGCCGATAATGATACGCGCCATGTTATGAAGAAAATCATCGGCGCGGAGTGTGATCTGCATTTCTTCGATATCGTCATAAATCTCAATGTTTGTAACTTCACGGACAGTAGATTTGGTCTTCTTAACGGTTGAGAAATTCTTGAAATCATGTTTGCCGATCAAGTGCAGGGCAGCCTGCTGCATGCGTTTCTTGTCCGGAATCTTATAGCAGTGGTAAGTTGTCTTGCGGTCGAATACACTCGGCACATCGGAAATCGTCATGCGGTATACATAAGTCTTGTATCTGGCATTCAGCTGTGCATGAAAACGGTCATCGACTTCCTCTACATCTGTAATCGCGATATCCATTGGAAGATAGCGGTTCAGATAATGTTTGATATTCTGTACATCCATCGTGCTCTCAGTCTTGAAGTTGACAATCTGTGCATAGGCGTGCACACCAACTTCTGTACGGCATCCACAGTAGAGATCCACAACAAATTCACCGGTCATCTTCCGCAGAACTTCCTGAATCTTATTGAAAATTGTATTGCTCGATTCATTCTTGCCAAGTCTTGTCCAACCCTGATAACGGCTACCATCGTATTCTATCGTAAGTTTTATATTTCTCATGTTTAAATGCTCCTTTTGTATGCTTGTAGTGTTAGTATAACAAATCTTGTGGTATAATAAAAGACACGAAAATAAGAAAGAGAAGATTATTTTATGAAGGCAGAAGAAAGAAAAGTATCTGAATCAGTCGTTGAGACAATTCATATTGTGCGTCCAAACCATCTAAACGGTGCAGATCGTCTGTTTGGTGGAATCCTGATGCAGTGGATCGATGAAGTGGCTGTAGTCGCGGCAAAGAGACATGCAAGAATGAATGTGATCACAGCATCCGTAGACAATCTGAAGTTCCTCCACGGTGCGTATCAGAAGGATGTTGTGATTATTATAGGAAGCGTAACGTATGTCGGAACTACTTCCATGGAAGTAAAGGTAGACACCTATGTAGAGCATATGGACAGTGAACGTACACTCATCAATCGTGCATATTTTACAATGGTTGGTCTTGATGAGAATGACAGACCGGCGCACGTTCCGGAACTCGTTCTTGAGACAGAAGAAGAGAGAGCGGAATGGGAAAAGGCAAAGAAGCGCCGGGAGATCCGTATGCTCCGCAAGGAAGAAGGTTTTTAGAATGCTATTACTTCATATAACCTTTTACCATCTGTACCATCTGATCAATATTCTGTTTCTCCTGATCCGATTTCCCGTCTTTCAAAATCTCAAGGATCAGGGAAAATTCATCCGGAGTGAAGCGGATCCCTTTCTTTCCGGCACTGGATATAAGAGCCATCATAACCGGAGCAAGATTCTTTCCGGTTTTATTCCCTGCATTGGCGGCAGCAGTGCGGATCAGCTGTAATTTGATCGGATCGAGATTTTTAAGATCCGGGTGATTCATCCATTCATTTGCCATAGATAAACACTCCTTTCATTTTCCAAAATCTTTGTTTAACGCATCATCAAACATCTGACTGTATGCAGCAAATTCTTCCTGCTGTGTATCTGTAAACATTCCATTTAAAATATCAGAAGGATTAAAGTCTGTGTCATTTTCTGACATGGAAAACATCTGCATCATCATTTCCATCTGGCGGAATTTGTCTGAACTGTCCGGATCCATGTATGGAAGAAGTTCGGAGACAGACTGCAGGGAAAATTCTTTCCGGGCAAATCCCTGGAATGTACGCAAGGTATAGGAAAGTTCCAGATATTTAATGAAAATGGCAAGTAATTTCTGCGTATGTGCGGGGATGAACGGCAAAAGAAGTTTCAGAAGATATAAGTCCCCGGGCATGGTCAGTTCATCGAACGGCAGCAGTGATCTGGGTGTTTTCTTTTCCATGGCAGTTCCTTCCTTTTACGTTGTAAATATATATGAGGAATAACGTGGAAATATACATAAAAAAGGAGATGGAGTATAAACTCCATCCCGAATCATACCGGAAATAGTGTGAAGGATGAATTAGCAGCATCCGTTTCCACATCCGCAGTTGCCGAAACCACCGCAGCAGCATAAGAGAAGGATGATCCACAGGCAGCTGTCATTGCCACAGCCACATCCGTTGTTGTTGCCGCATCCGCCACAGCAGCATAAGAGAAGGATGATCCACAGGCAGCTGTTATTGCCGAAACCACATCCGCTGTTGTTATTGTTGCAGCATCCGCCTCCGAATCTGTCAGTGTCACATCCACAGCCACAGTTTGTAGCACTTAAATCACTCATATTAAAATCCTCCGATGAAATATTTACAGTAATAACATATGCGAATCCGGAGGATGTGTGAGTAAAGCACCGGTTAATATTTTAATAATTTCCTGACAGTATGTTCATATCTGGCAGCAGCGTTCTGGGCTTTTAGCTTTTCAACCATGCTGCGGCTTGATCTGATATGGGTGTCATAGAGCGCAAGCAGATAAGTAACAGTATAGTTTGGATTCTGGTAAGACGTAAAAAGTAGCCAGTTCATAATATCCGGATGCCAGTAGCGCTCCGGGATCTGCGCTTCCCGCAGTGTGATGATCGGGCGCAAGGCACGGATGGCAAGTGCAGTCAGTCTGCCTTTAGCCTCCCGTTTGTGAAATAACGGTTCACTCGCCAGAACGATATCATATAATGTATTTGCTGCTTTCCAGTAAACGACAAATCCGGTGTCGCCGTCCGATTCTTCTTCTATATCGAACAGATCAAAAGTACGCATAACAGCTTTCCGCCCGGTTAAGGAGCGGTCGTATGCCTTGCGGCGTGCCGGATCTGAAAGCACTTTATATGCTTCGAGAATTTCCTGCATCTGGCTGGTTGTATCAACGCCGTTCTTCATATTTGCATCGGGATGGTATCTTTTCGCCAGTTCGTTCTTCGCCGATGTGATTTCTTCCGCAGACGCTTTCACAGAAACATCCAGAATGTCATAATAATTTTTTGATTTCATAGATTCTCCCCTTATATGTCTATGTAAATAGAACATATTTATATTACGACAGTTTTTATAGGAAATCAATTTGAAATTCTGTAAAATTTTAGCGGATAATATCTGCCGAAAAGCATACCGGTGAATATGCTGATAAAAAAGGTGATAATCATATGGACAACGTAAAGCGCCAGATCGGATATGCATGTCCGGATACAATAAATGGAAGGATTACAGGAAGCGGTGTGAGAGCTGCTATACTGGATACAGGTGCATATCCACATCCGGATTTTAAAGGAAGAGTCATTGGATTTGCAGATATGCAGCATGGACGATGCGGACTTTATGATGATAGCGGGCACGGAACACATGTGGCAGGAATTCTTGCCGGAGACGGGAAAATGTCCGGTGGAAGGTATGCAGGGATGGCACCGGGAGTGGAACTTCTGATTGTGAAAATACTGGATGAAAAAGGGGAAGGAAATGCCATGCATATTTTACGGGGAATGGAACATGTAAGAAAAGTGCATAAGAAAAATAAAATTGCACTTGTGAATCTGTCACTTGGCGCCGGCGTGGGACTTGATCCGGTCAAGGAGAACCGCATTACAGAAGCTGTGGAGGAACTGTGTAACTGTGGAATCGCGGTCGTTGTGTCTGCCGGAAATTATGGACTGCAAAGCCGGAAAGTAAGTGTTCCGGGTACAAATGAAAAAGTACTCACTGTCGGAGCTTACAGGCGCAGTGGCATGGGCAGGTACTGCAGCGGAACAGGACGGGAAAGAATCTGTGTGTGGAAACCGGATATTTTTGCGCCGGGAGAGGAAATTGTATCCTGCGGATATGAAGCGGTAAACGGGGAAAGCTGTTTTCAAAGAAAAGAGTTTTTTCCTTATATAAGAAAGAGCGGTGCGTCAATGGCGACACCTGTCGTAACAGGTGCGCTTGCACTTGCAAAAAGCAAATATCCGGAACTGGAAGGTGAGGAGCTGAAGAGATATTTGCTGAAACGGTGCGGCAGATCACTGCGTGTGGAACAGTTGCTTGCATAAAAATGAGACACGAAAGAAGTAGGAAAAATAAGAAAAAAGGAAGAAAACCAGGGTGTCAAGAAAAAATACTTGACACCTGCGCAGCTATCGTGTATGATAACACAGGTGATAAACATGAATGAAATTCTTGAACAGGCTTTATTGTTTGACTTCTATGGAGAATTGCTGACAGATCATCAGAAAGAGATTTACGGACAGTTCATTCAGGAGGATCTGTCTCTTGGTGAGATTGCAAGAGAGGCAGGCATCAGCCGGCAGGGAGTACACGATCTGATCCGACGGTGTAATCAGACATTGAGCGGATATGAAGAGAAACTTCATCTGGTAGAGAAGTTCATGGCAATAAAAGAGAAGACAGGAACGATCAAGGAATTGCTGGATGGCTATGAGAAAGAGCGTGCAGAAGAGATCGTGAAAGAGATCCGTAAGATATCGGATGAGATTATAGAGGAGTTATAGATATATGGCATTTGACAGTCTGACAGAAAAACTTCAGAATGTGTTTAAGAATCTGCGGAGCAAGGGTAGACTTACAGAGGCAGATGTAAAAGAAGCATTAAAAGAGATTAAACGTGCATTGTTAGCTGCGGATGTAAACTTCAAGGTTGTAAAGGAGTTTATCAAGAATGTCCAGGAGAGAGCCATTGGACAAGATGTCATGAATGGATTGAATCCGGGGCAGATGGTGATCAAGATCGTTAATGAAGAGCTGGTTAAGCTGATGGGCTCTGAGACAACGGAGATCAAGTTACAGCCGGGAAGTGCGATCACTGTCATTATGATGGCAGGACTTCAGGGAGCAGGTAAGACAACAACGACCGCGAAACTGGCGGGCAAATATAAATTAAAAGGCAAGAAGCCATTACTGGTAGCGTGTGATGTGTACCGTCCTGCTGCAATCAAGCAGTTACAGGTCAACGGTGAGAAACAGGGAGTGGAAGTCTTCGCAATGGGAGAAAACCACAAGCCGGTGGATATCGCAAAAGCTGCGATCGAGCATGCGAAGAAGAATGGCAACACGCCGGTGATCCTCGATACTGCAGGACGTCTTCATATTGATGAAGATATGATGGCAGAACTTCAGGAGATCAAAGAAACCGTAGAAGTACATCAGACGATTCTTGTAATTGATGCGATGACCGGTCAGGACGCCGTGAATGTGGCGAAGGATTTCAATGATAAGATCGGCATTGACGGTGTGATCGTTACCAAATTAGATGGTGACACAAGAGGTGGTGCTGCACTTTCTGTTAAGGCAGTTACCGGAAAACCGATTCTGTACGCAGGAATGGGAGAGAAACTTTCAGATTTGGAGCAGTTTTACCCGGATCGTATGGCATCCAGAATCCTTGGTATGGGTGATGTGCTGACACTGATCGAGAAGGCAGAGTCACAGATCGATGAAGAGAAAGCCAAAGAGATGTCCAAGAAGCTTAAGAAAGCACAGTTTGATTTCGAGGATTATCTGGAAAGCATGAAGCAGATGAAAAATATGGGTGGACTTTCCAGCATCATGAGCATGTTGCCGGGACTTGGCAGTATGGGAATGGGCAAGATGAAAGGTCTTGATGATGAGCAGACAGCGCAGGCTGAGAAGAACATGGCGCGCATGGAAGCAATCATTTATTCCATGACTGTGGAAGAGAGAAGAAACCCGGATGTTCTGAATCCTTCAAGGAAGCATCGTATCGCAAGAGGCGCAGGTGTGGACATCAGTGAAGTAAATCGTATGGTCAAGCAGTTCGGTGAGATGAAGAAGATGATGAAGATGATGGGAAAAGGTGGAAAACGCGGCAAGTTCCGCATGCCGTTCTAACATTGATATAAGGCGTGATTACGCATTATATATAGAAATTAAAAAATATTTATAAAATTTTATTTGGAGGTAAACAAAATGGCAGTAAAAATCAGATTAAGAAGAATGGGACAGAAGAAAGCTCCTTTTTATAGAATCGTAGTAGCAGATTCTAGATCACCAAGAGATGGTAAATTCATCGACGAGATCGGAACATATGATCCGAACTGTGAGCCAAGCGCAATCTCAGTTGACGAAGAAGCAGCTAAGAAATGGTTAGGAACAGGTGCACAGCCGACAGAAACAGTAAGCAAGATTTTCAAAGCAGCAGGCATCGAGAAATAATTAATACCCTGGAGGTGCACAGCTATGAAAGAGCTGGTAGAAGTTATCGCAAAAGCTTTAGTAGATGATCCTGACAGTGTTGTTGTAACAGAACGTGAAGAGAAGAAAGCTACCGTTCTGGAAGTGAAGGTTGCAGATCCCGACATGGGAAAAGTAATCGGAAAGCAGGGACGTATTGCAAAAGCAATCCGTTCTGTGGTAAAAGCAGCAGCTGCAAAGGAAGATAAGAAAGTAATCGTTGATATTTTAGATTAATTACCAACGGATGCTTACAGGACAGGTCTGTAGTAGTACCTGTCCTTTTTTAAAGCAGTCAGAAGGAGATTTGTAAATGGAAGATATGCTTCAGGTAGGCGTGATCACACAGACACACGGCGTGCGGGGAGAAGTCAAAGTTTTTCCGACTACGGATGATGTGAACCGCTTCAAAAAGTTAAAACAGGTCATTCTTGATACAGGAAAAGAGACAATGCCGTTAGAAATCCAGAGTGTAAAATTTTTTAAACAGTTTGTGATCTTAAAATTTAAAGGCATTGATAATATAAATGATATTGAAAAGTATAAAAGATGTTCGCTTTATGTAACAAGAGAACATGCAGTACCGCTGGAAGAAGACGAATATTTCATTGCGGATATGATCGGCATGGAAGTATGCACAGAAGATGGCAATATATTCGGTACATTAAAAGATGTGATCGAGACAGGCGCCAACGATGTTTATGTGATTGAAAGTGCGGAGCACGGCGAAGTGCTTGTTCCTGCGATCAAAGAATGTATCCGCAGTGTAGATATAGAAAAAGGGCAGATGATGATCCATCTGATGGATGGACTGATCTGATCGCTTACAGGAAGGAATCATAACAAATGCAGTTTTATATTATGACATTATTTCCGGAGATGGTGATGGGCGGTCTTAAGACAAGTATTATCGGACGTGCGATAAAGAATGAACTGCTTTCCATCGAAGCAATTAATATCCGGGATTATGCATTTAACAAGCATAACAGCGTGGATGATTATCCATATGGCGGCGGTGCAGGAATGCTCATGCAGGCAGAGCCGGTATACCAGTGTTACAAAGCACTGGAAGACAGAATCGGAAAGCGTCCGCGTGTAGTCTATCTGTCGCCGCAGGGACAGACATTTAACCAGAAGATGGCAGAAGAATTTGCGAAAGAAGAAGAACTCGTATTTTTGTGCGGTCATTATGAAGGCATTGACGAGCGCGTGCTGGAAGAGATTGTTACGGATTATGTATCGATTGGAGATTATGTGCTGACCGGAGGAGAACTTCCGGCAATGATCATGGTAGATGCGATTTCCAGACTTGTTCCGGGAGTGCTCCACAATGATGTTTCCGCAGAGTTTGAAAGTTTTCAGGATAATCTTCTGGAATATCCGCAGTATTCAAGACCGGAGACATGGCATGATAAGAAAGTTCCGGAAGTTCTGATGTCCGGTCACCATGCCAATATTGAAAAATGGCGCAGAGAGCAGTCTGTCATCCGTACAGCGAAGAACCGTCCGGATCTGCTGGAAAAAGCAGAGCTTACAGACAAGGAGAGAATCCTCGCAGCGCAGATACAGAAAGAAATGACAAAAAGCGAATAAAGTTCTTGCTTTTTGGTTAGGATTATGGTAACATATCATATGTTGTGAAGAAAATAGATGGTCCTCTGGTACGAAGCGTATTAAGAACATCCAAGTAAACAAGGAGGTCACACAATGAACGATATTATTAAGAATATTGAAGCAGAGCAGTTAAAAGAGAATGCACCGGAGTTCCATGTTGGTGATACTGTAAAAGTTTACGGTAAGATCAAAGAGGGAAACCGTGAAAGAATTCAGGTTTTCGAAGGTACAGTTCTTAAGAAACAGGGCGGAAGTACAAGAGCAACATTCACAGTTAGAAAGACTTCTAACGGAGTAGGTGTTGAGAAGACTTGGCCGCTTCATTCTCCAAACGTAGAGAAGGTTGAAGTAGTAAGAAGAGGTAAAGTAAGAAGAGCTAAACTGAACTACTTAAGAGACCGCGTTGGTAAGAGAGCGAAAGTTAAAGAATTAGTAAAATAAGAAACAGGTTTAAAAAGGACAAGTACATATTTGTAGTTGTCCTTTTTCTGATATAAGGGGATCTTATGAAAAGAAAGAGAAGGGCGCTTTTTAAAGGAAGACATTTGCGGAGAAAAGATTTTAAAAGCAAAAAATATCGAAGCAGAAGGTACAGAAGAAAACAATTCGGACAGAAGAAGTTTTCTTTCAAACCGGACCGTTACATCGTTGCAGGCGTTTTCAAATGGATCTTTCAGATTGCAGTAGTCTGTTTGCTGGCATTTGTATCGGTATGGTATTTTGGACAACGTGTCAGTGTAGTTGGCGATTCCATGAATCCGGTTCTGAAGAACGGAGATGTCGTACTGGTAAATCGGATTGTGTATAATGCCACGACACCGAAGCGGGGAGATATTATTGTCTTCAAACCAAAAGGAAATGAGAACGATCATTATTATACGAAGCGTATTGTCGGATTGCCGGGTGAGACAATCCAGATTATCGAGAATAATGTTTATATAAATGGAAAGAAACTGGAAGAAGATTACAAGACATCGAAGATCAGTGATGTCGGTATCGTAGGTGAGCAGATGAAACTTGCTTCCGATGAATATTTTGTCCTGGGAGATGACAGAGAGAACAGCGATGACAGCCGTGATGCAGATATCGGTAATGTGAAGCGCAGTTATATTTACGGAAAAGCGTGGTTTGTTGCGTTACCGAGAAAACATTTTGGATTTGTGAGGTAAAGATATATGCATTTTCAGTGGTACCCTGGTCATATGACGAAAGCAAAGCGTATGATGCAGGAAAATATTAAATTAATTGACCTTGTGATTGAGCTGGTAGATGCCAGAATCCCGATTTCCAGCCGGAATCCGGATATTGATGAACTAGGAAAGAACAAAGCAAGACTGGTTTTACTGAATAAAGCTGATCTTGCAGAAGATAAATGGAATGATGCGTGGGCAGAATATTTTAAAGCCAAAGGATACTCTGTTGTGAAGGTTAATTCTAAAAAAGGTGGCGGGATCAAGTCCATCCAGGGTGTGATCCGTGAAGCCTGCAAAGAGAAGATCGAGCGCGACAGAAAGCGTGGAATCTTAAACCGCCCGGTACGTGCGATGGTTGTCGGCATCCCGAATGTCGGTAAATCTACATTTATCAATGCACTGGCAGGAAAAGCTTGTGCAAAGACAGGAAATAAACCGGGTGTCACAAAAGGTAAGCAGTGGATCCGCCTGAACAAGCAGGTGGAGCTTCTGGATACTCCGGGAATCCTCTGGCCAAAATTCGAAGACCAGGCAGTCGGACTCCGGCTTGCATTTATCGGCTCTATGAAGGATGAAATCTTAAACACAGAAGAACTGGCGGCAGAGCTTATTAAATTCCTCGGAACATATTATCCGGATGTTTTACCGGAAAAATATGCCGTAGAACCGGATGAAGATCCTTATATAGTACTGCATCAGATTGCGAAGAATCGTAACTGTGTTGTCAGAGGAAATGAATTAAATACAGAGAAGGCAGCCATGCTGTTGTTAGATGATTTCCGTAACGGACGTCTTGGCAGACTGACACTGGAATATCCGGAGGGCGTATGTTAGATAATAAAGAAGAGAAGAAAAGCACAGGGCGTTCATTAATTGGATGGCTTTTATATCTGTTAGTGATCATCGGGCTTGCATATCTGATCGTAACATTTGTAGGACAGCGTACAAAAGTCAGCGGACCTTCCATGCAGAATACACTTCATAATGGAGATAACCTGATCGTAGATAAGTTATCGTACCGTTTCCATGATCCGGAGAGGTATGATATTATTGTATTTCCAATCAAGTTTGAAGAAAATACATTTTATATCAAACGTATTATCGGACTGCCGGGCGAGACAGTGCAGGTAAAGGATGGTTACACATATATTAATGGAAAGAAACTGACCAGTGATATATACGGCAAAGAAGTGATGGATGAACCGGGAATTGCCGAAGAACCGGTAAAACTTGGAAAAGACGAGTATTTCGTGCTGGGAGATAACCGCAATGACAGTACGGACAGCCGTGATCCGGATGTCGGCGTACTGAAGAAAAGCGATCTGATGGGAAGAGCGTGGCTTCGGATCTATCCGTTTAACAAATTCGGACTGCTCCGGCACAAGTAGCATATCTGCTGAAAACTGCCGACAGAAGGTTTCGCGGATAGATAACGGATGAAAGTTTTTTAGAAAGAGAGCATCCGGAAAGGGGTTTAAAGAATGGCAAAAGGAAAAGAAAAGGAGCGTTCAAAGAGCATGTTAAGAACGATTCTTGGGTATATTTTATACATATTAGTGATCATCGGACTGACTTGGATGATCGTAACATTTGTAGGACAGAGAACAAGAGTCAACGGACAGTCAATGGAGACGACACTGCAGGATGGAGACAATCTGATCGTAGATAAGATATCTTATCGTTTCCATGACCCGTCGCGCTATGATATTATTGTATTCCCATACAAATATGAAGAAAATACATTCTATATCAAACGAATTATCGGACTGCCTGGTGAGACTGTTCAGGTAAAGGATGGTTATACTTATATTAATGGAAAGAAATTAACCAGTGACATTTACGGAAGAGAAGTCATGGACGAACCGGGAATTGCCGAAGAACCAATTAAGCTGGGCTCTGATGAATATTTTGTGCTGGGCGATAACCGGAATCACAGCCAGGACAGCCGTGATCCGTATGTTGGAGTATTAAAGCGGAGTGATCTGATGGGAAGAGCATTTGTCAGAATTTATCCGCTGAATAAGTTCGGAGTGATCAAGCATGAATAAAAGAGAAGAAGAGAGACTGCGCAAGAAAGAAGAGAAGCTTAGAAAAGAGCTGGAGAGACTGGAAGTCATGTCCGCATACGAGAAAGAATATGCGCAGTATACGCATATCTGCGGGATTGATGAAGTCGGACGCGGACCGCTTGCGGGTCCGGTAGTGGCGTGTGCAGTTGTGCTGCCAAAAGACGTTACGATATTATATCTCAATGATTCTAAGAAATTATCTGAGAAAAAAAGAGAATTACTCTATGATGAAATTATGGAAAAAGCTGTTGCGGTCGGGATCGGTGCGGTTGGCCCGGCAAGGATCGATGAGATCAATATTTTGCAGGCAACTTATGAAGCAATGCGGATGGCAATTGAGGATCTGACAGGAAAACTCGGAAAAGAGCCGGATCTGTTGCTCAATGATGCGGTGACGATTCCGGAAGTGGATATTCCACAGGTGCCGATCATCAAGGGAGATGCGAAGAGTATTTCCATTGCAGCGGCAAGTATCGTAGCGAAAGTCACAAGGGATCATCTGATGATCGAGTACGACCAGGTTCTGCCGGGGTATGATTTTGCAAAAAATAAAGGCTATGGAACAAAAGCGCATATTGCAGGCTTAAAAGAACTTGGAGCGACACCGATACACAGGAAAACATTTATTACACATTTTGTATAGGACAAAGATGAGGACAAGATCTGTTTATGAGAGAGAATAACAGAGCAATCGGAAGCAAATTTGAGAAAGAAGCCGGTGCATATCTTAAGAAGCACGGATATGAGATACTGGAATACAATTACAGATGCCGTGCAGGCGAGATTGATATTATCGCAAGAGACGGTGAATATCTTGTCTTCTGTGAAGTAAAGTACCGGAATGGTTCGTCCGGCGGACATCCGCTGGAGGCTGTTGATGTGAAGAAGCAGAGGACGATCGCACGATGTGCAGGAATTTATCTTATAAACCACGGATTATCTGAAGTACCATGTCGGTTTGATGTGATTGGAATTATGAATGACGAGATCTGTCTTGTAAAAAATGCATTTGAGGCGTATTAGGAGGAGCGATATGCTGGGATTCAAATATAAAAATGACGAACATATTTTTAATGAAAAGATAGTAAATGATGTGCCGTTTCTTTCGTACCCGCTGTTCGAAAATACTGGGATTGTAAATCATGGATTTTCTACAAGACTGGGTGGTGTCAGCAAAGGATGCTGGACATCTATGAATATCAGTATCACAAGAGGCGATGATCCGGAGGATGTGGAAATCAACAAGGAACGTATCGCAGGTGCAATCGGTGTACATAAGGAAGACTTTACCTACACACACCAGACACATACGACGAATGTTGCACGCGTCATGCCGGAGGATAAAGGCAGACATTTTATGGAGACAGACGGACTGGTTACAAATGTGCCGGGGATCTGCCTTGTAACATTTTACGCAGACTGTGTACCGCTTTTCTTTGTAGATCCGGTGAAGAAAGCGATTGGACTCAGCCATTCCGGATGGCGTGGTACAGTCGGCAAGATGGGAAAAGTGACAGTAGAGAAGCTGGTGAAAGAATTCGGCAGTGACCCGAAAGATATTCTCGCTGCGATCGGACCTTCGATTTGCCAGGACTGCTATGAAGTGAGCGAAGATGTAATTGAAAGATTTAAAGAAGCTTTTGATGCGTCACTCTGGGAAGAATTATTTTATAAAAAAGAAAATGGAAAATACCAGTTAAATCTGTGGCATGCCAATGAGGCGGTCTTTGAAGAAGCCGGTATTTTAAAAGAACATATGGCGGTGACAAATCTCTGCACACACTGCAACCCGGATCTGCTGTTTTCACATAGGACAACAGGCAATGCGAGAGGTAATTTAAGTGCGTTCCTGGCATTACAAGAAGTGTAAGAGAAAGCATATGTAAGAAAAAGCATATGTAAGAAAAAGCATATATAAAAATATGCAGGAGGATAACAAAATCTATGGATGATACAACAAAAACGATAGAAGCCGCAACAAAGACGACACAGGATACGGTTAAGGAAGTCAGTCAGTTTACGACATATCTGCAAAATCATATTCCCGATTTTATCTCTTTTGGGGTAAAAGTAGTATTTGCACTTGTGTTTTTCTTTATTGGAAGAATTGTAATCCGCTGGATCCGCAAACTCGTACGCAAATCCATGCAGCGCTCAGGTGCAGACAAAGGTGTAGAACAATTCGTTGATTCACTTTTAAAGTTTTCATTATATTTTCTTCTGTTATTTATGATCGGAACGAAATTTGGAATCGATGCTTCTTCCGTGGCGGCATTGATCGCATCCGGTGGTGTGGCAATCGGCCTTGCCATGCAAGGAAGTCTTTCCAACTTTGCGGGTGGTGTATTGATCCTTCTTCTGAAGCCATTTGAAGTCGGGGATTACATTATTGAAGATACGAACAAAAATGAAGGAACTGTAAAAGAGATACAGATCTTTTACACGAAACTGACAACGATTGATAACAAGACAATTGTCATACCGAACGGGATACTGACGAATAACAGTCTGACCAATGCGACAGCAAAGGACGAGAGACGTCTGGATCTCAGGGTAGATATTTCCTATGATGCGGATCTGAAAAAGGCGAAAGCACTGATCATGGATGTGTTAAATGATGATCCGGCAGTGCTCCGAGAAGATGAGATTGTCGTATTTGTAGATGAACTGGGTGAAAGTTCGGTTGTTCTGGGTGCCCGTGCCTGGACGAAGAGTGCGGACTTCTGGCAGGCAAAATGGCGTATACTGGAGAACATCAAAGAGAAGATGGATGAGAACCAGATTGAGATTCCGTATCGCCAGCTGACCGTTCATATGAACAAAAAAGCATAAGGACGAAATCCGGAACAGATTTAAAAATTAGACTGGTTTGAAAATGGAAAAGCCGGTTTGAAAATCAGTTTGAAATCGGTTTCGTAAAAAAGTTCTTGCAAAAGTAAAAAAATCAGGTATAATATAATTTGTGACTGCGAGTTGATGCAGTCCATGCTGGAATAGCTCAGTCGGTAGAGCACTTCACTCGTAATGAAGGGGTCGTCGGTTCAAGTCCGATTTCCAGCTTTTTTTATTGCTTATTTTCAGAAGACTTACAGAGAATATATTTCAAAAACCAGAATATGCGATCAGGGAGAATTTGCGTGTTTATAGAATAAGATATGTAGACAGGACCGTCACGTAGCAGTGAGTGGTCCTTTTTGGTTGTTCTAATAACGGCGCCTGCACCGCCTCTCCAGAAGACTGATGAGCGAATAGAGGATGGTGGCAAGGATGCAGAGCAAAAGAATAGACATCAGAAGCCAATCCATTTTAAATACCTGACTTGCGTAGATGATCAGGTAACCAAGCCCTTCTTTGGCGGCAAGAAATTCGCCGATGATAACGCCGACCAGACAGAGCCCGATGTTGACTTTCATATTACTGATGATGGCAGGAAGTGAGCAGGGGAGAACGACTTTATACAGCGCATGGAAACGGCTGCCGCCAAGTGTGTAGATCAGCATCAGTTTCCCGGCATCTACGGTGTGGAAACTTGTATAAAGGTTTAAAATACTTCCGAAGATGGCAACAGACATTCCTGCAACAATGATCGTCGTTTTATTTGCACCGAGCCAGACAATCAGAAGCGGTGCAAGAGCAGATTTTGGAAGGCTGTTTAGCACGACCAAATAAGGATCTGCAATTTCTGAAAGTTTTGGGCTGAACCAGAGAAGAACTGCCATCAGGATACTGATGGCAATGACGAGCAGGAAGCTTAAGAGTGTTTCGTAAATCGTGACACCGATGTGCAGGAAAATGCTCCAGTCAGCAGCCATGCCGGCAAAGCACTGTACAATCTTTGACGGACTGCTGAAAATAAAAGAATCGATGATACCGACATTTGCAGTAAATTCCCAGATAAAGAGGAAACTTAGAAGAATCAGTATCCGGGAAATGTGTACAATGTGTTTATGCCTTCGTATTGTCCTCAGATAGTCCGCGTGTGTTCTGGATATTTCATACATTTGCATTCAGCTCCTCCCAGATCAGATTAAAATATGTTTTAAATTCGGGAGCATTGCGTCTTGCAAGCGGTGTATCCCGATCAAGGTCAAAGATAAGTGGAATCGTCTGCTGTATCGTTGCCGGTCTTCCTGATAAGACGATCACCCGGTCAGCAAGGGAAATTGCTTCTGAGAGATCATGGGTGACCAGAATGGCAGAATTGCCTTCTTTCCGTATGATCTGTCCGATATCATCCCCGACTTGGAGTCTGGTCTGGTAATCCAGTGCGGAGAATGGCTCATCCAGAAGCAGAAGATCCGGATCCAGTACAAGTGTGCGGATAAGAGCAGCACGCTGCCGCATGCCGCCGGACAGTTCAGAAGGTCGGGAATTTTTGAAATTTCCAAGACCGTAAAGATCCAGAAGTTCTCCGGCTTTCTCTTTTGTCTTTGCAGTCAGCATATGCTGTACTTCCAGTCCGAGGATGACATTATTGAAAATTGTCCGCCACTCGAACAGCTCATCATGCTGTAACATATATCCGATATTTGTCGTACTTTCCCGCATGTATTTGCCATTGATACGGATCAGCCCCTTTTCCGGAGACAGAAGACCGCAGATCACGGATAACAGGGTAGATTTGCCGCAGCCAGACGGTCCGACGATGGCGATAAATTCTCCTTTGGAAAGAGAAAAAGAAATATCGGCAAGCGCCGGTGTCTCTCCTTCCGGCGTGTGATAGGAATAATAAATGTGTCGAAGTTCAAGCACTTGTTCCATATTTTACAGGCTCCGCACAGGAATTTAATATTAGTTTATGTAAATATAAGAAATAAGTGCAAGTATTTACTTGTCATAGGATTACAGAAAAGCTATAATTTTGTAGTATGTTAAATCAACAGAGAGAAGGTAACTTATGAATTATCAGAAAGAACTGGACAAGACACTTGAAAAACTGACGAAGGAGGAGAGAGTTCCAAAACTTCTTCTGCACAGCTGTTGTGCACCATGCAGCAGCTATGTGCTGGAATATCTGAGCCAGTATTTTGAGATCACGGTTTTTTATTATAATCCGAATATATATCCGGAGAGCGAATATACAAAAAGAATCTGGGAACAGCAGAAGCTTATTGATGACCTGCCTGCGAAGCATCCGATATCCTTTATGGCAGGTCCGTATGATAAGGAACGCTTTTATGAGATGGCAAGTGGTCTGGAGCATGTAAAAGAAGGAGGCGCACGTTGCATGAAGTGCTATGAGCTGCGCTTAAGGGAAGCGGCAAAGATCGCTAAAAATGCCGGGTTTGATTATTTTACAACGACACTCAGTATCAGCCCGCTTAAGAAAGCGGAGCGTTTAAATGAGATTGGACAGCGGTTGAGTGAAGAATACGAGGTGGAATATCTGTTATCTGATTTTAAGAAGAAAAATGGATACAAACGTTCCATCGAATTATCGAAAATATATGGACTATATCGACAAGATTATTGTGGATGTGAATTTTCCATGGAAAACCGTGACAAAATGTGATAAAATTATTTACAATATTTTTGTGAAAGGAAGTAGAGCAGATGGCACAATTATGGGGCGGGCGTTTCACCAAAGAAACAGACCAGCTTGTATATAACTTTAACGCATCGATTTCTTTTGATAAGAGATTCTATGCACAGGATATGAAAGGCAGCATGGCACATGTCAGAATGCTGGCAAAACAGGGAATCTTGACCGAAGAAGAGAGAGACCAGATCCTTGATGGACTGAATGGAATTTTAAAAGATGTAGAAGAAGGAAGGCTTGAGATCACCTCTGAGTATGAAGATATTCACAGCTTCGTAGAGGCGGTACTGATCGACCGGATCGGTGATGCAGGAAAGAAGATGCATACCGGACGCAGCCGTAACGATCAGGTTGCATTAGATATGAAACTTTACACGAGAGATGAGATCAAAGAGCTTAATCATCTGGTGAAAGAGATGATGAAAGCACTTCTTGAGATCATGGAAGCACACCTTGAGACTTATATGCCGGGCTTTACGCATTTACAGAAAGCACAGCCGATCACACTGGCACATCATATGGGCGCATATTTTGAGATGTTTAAGAGAGATCATGAGCGCCTTATCGATATTGCGAAGAGAATGAATACCTGTCCGCTTGGTTCAGGAGCACTTGCAGGTACTACATACCCGCTGGATCGTGAGTATACAGCAGAGCTGCTTGGCTTTGACGGACCGACGCTTAATAGTATGGACGGTGTTTCCGACAGAGATTATCTGATCGAACTGTTATCTGCATTGTCTACGATTATGATGCATTTATCCAGATTTTCAGAGGAAGTGATCATCTGGAATACCAATGAATATAAGTTTGTGGAGATTGATGATGCATACAGCACCGGAAGCAGTATTATGCCACAGAAAAAGAATCCGGATATTGCAGAACTTGTAAGAGGTAAGACCGGAAGAGTGTATGGAGCACTTAATTCGTTCCTTACAACGATGAAGGGAATCCCGCTTGCATATAATAAGGACATGCAGGAAGACAAGGAATGGGTATTTGATGCGATCGATACAACAAAGGGCTGTCTTGCTTTATTTACAGGAATGTTAAAGACCATGCAGTTCAATAAAGAGCGCATGGCAGAGAGTGCAAGACATGGATTTACCAATGCGACGGATGCGGCAGATTATCTGGTAAATCACGGAGTTCCGTTCAGAGATGCACACGGTATTGTCGGAAGACTGGTACTTCTGTGTATCGAGAAGAAGATCGCACTGGATGATCTTCCGTTAGATGAGTACAAGGAGATCTGCCCGGTATTTGAAGAAGATATTTATGAAGCTATCAGCTTAAAGACTTGTGTAAATAAGCGTCTGACGATCGGTGCGCCGGGACACGATGCGATGGCACAGGTAATAAAGATCTGTCAGGATTATCTGTCAGCATATGAAGATAGTGTAAGTGAATAGAGAGAATTAAAGAAGGAGAGAAAAGATGGAACAGAAGTTAAAAGTAGGAATCTTAGGAGCAACAGGTATGGTAGGACAGCGCTTTATTTCTCTGCTGGAAAATCACCCTTGGTTTGAAGTAGTAAAAGTAGCGGCAAGCCCGAGATCTGCAGGAAAGACATACGAAGAAGCAGTTGGCGGACGCTGGAAGATGGACACACCGATGCCGGAAGCAGTGAAGAAACTGGTTGTTGCCAATGTTAATGAAGTGGAGAAAGTAGCTGCTGATGTAGATTTTGTATTTAGCGCTGTAGATATGACAAAAGACGAGATCCGTGCGATCGAGGAAGCATATGCGAAGACAGAGACACCGGTTGTTTCCAACAACAGTGCACACCGCTGGACAAAGGACGTACCGATGGTGGTACCGGAGATCAATGCAGCTCATTTTGAACTGATCAACGATCAGAAGAAACGTCTTGGGACAACAAGAGGATTCATCGCAGTAAAACCAAACTGCTCTATCCAGAGTTATACACCTTGCCTTGCAGCATGGAAAGAATTCGGACCGAAGGAAGTTGTTGCAACAACATACCAGGCAATTTCCGGAGCAGGTAAGACATTCAAAGACTGGCCGGAGATGGTGGAGAACATTATCCCTTATATCGGCGGAGAAGAAGAGAAGAGTGAGCAGGAGCCGCTTCGTGTTCTCGGAACATATGAGAATGGACAGATCACACTTGCCGAGTCACCGAAGATTACATGCCAGTGCTTACGTGTACCGGTTCTTAACGGACATACAGCAGCAGTGTTTATCAATTTTGAGAAGAAGCCAACAAAGGAACAGCTTATCGAGAAGCTTGTAAACTTCAAAGGATTCCCACAGGAAGCAGAACTTCCGAGTGCTCCGAAGCAGTTCATCCAGTATCTGGAAGAGGACAACCGTCCGCAGGTAAAAATGGACGTAGATTACGAGAATGGAATGGGCGTATCCATCGGGCGTCTCAGAGAAGACAGCATGTTCGATTATAAGTTTGTTGGTCTGTCTCACAATACAGTCAGAGGAGCAGCAGGTGGAGCTGTGCTCTGCGCAGAAGCACTTACAGCCAAGGGATACATTCAGGCGAAATAATGATACCAGAGCAAAAAAAGTGGGATTTTAATCCCATGATATGCAAATAGAGGGTAGGATTACGGGAGTGTATTAGCATGTAGTAATCCATTGGTATCATAGGATATACCAGAGATGTATAAAGATGCATAAAAGGAAGGCGAGCCGGGACACATATCGGGCTTACGCCTTCCTTTCTTGTCCGTCCGGGCAGAATGTGGTATGATAGAAAACATATGAAAGTAGGATGTAATCTTGTGGGAGCATGCAGAATACAGAAATAATCACGCACAGACAGGAAGGGATGAGAGGACATGAAAAAAGAAATTTTGAATTACACACAGAACCGGGAGCTTTCTTGGCTGGAATTTAATAAACGGGTACTGGAAGAAGCAAGAGATATTACTGTTCCTCTTCTGGAGCGAATGAAATTCGTAGCGATTTTCACAAGCAATCTGGATGAATTTTTCATGATCCGGGTCGGAAGTCTGTTTGACATGGCACATACAGATGCGCAGGCAACGGACAGCCGGTCCGGCATGACACCGATGGAACAGCTTGAGAAGATTTACGCTGCGGTGGCACCGCTTTACAAAGAGCGTGATAAGACCTATGCTGACATCAAGAGTCAGTTGAGTCCTTACGGTGTGTGCGGGCTGGATTTTAAAGAGTTAGACCAGCAGGAAAGAAAATATGTGAAGAAATATTTCAAAGAACAGGTTCTTCCGGTATTGTCTCCGCAGATTGTGGATGCGAATCATCCGTTCCCACATCTTCTGAATAAAGAAATCTATGTAACGGCAAGTCTTACACAGAAAGACAAAAAGAATAAAGTGCATATGGGTATCGTTCCGGTTCCGCAGTTTATTTCCGATATTTTATATTTACCAGGCAAGGATATCCGTTATATCCGCATGGAAAAAGTGATCATGGAATATCTGGATCTTGTTTTTACCCGGTATGACATTTCCGATGCAAACTACATCTGCGTGACAAGAAATGCAGACGTTGCGCCGGATGATGAGGCACTGGAAGTAACGGACGATTTCCGCAAACTTATGAAGAGCACCCTGCATAAGAGAAGAAAAATGGCAGTGGTACGCCTGGAAGTAGCTGAGAAATTAAGCGAAGATATGCAGGCATTTTTCTGCGAGAAATTCCAGATCACTCCGGATCAGATTTTCCGGACAAAGATGCCGATGAAGCTGTCATATATTTTTGCAATTAGCGGAAAATTGCCGGAGCCATTGAAGAAAGCGTTGATCTATCCGCCGTTTTCACCACAGCCGTCTGCGGCAGTAGAAGATGGCAGTATCATGCGTCAGATCCGGAAGAAAGACCTGTTATTATTCTATCCATATGAAAGTATGCAGCCGTTCCTGAATCTCATCAAAGAAGCATCGACAGATCCGAATGTGCTGACGATCAAGATTACGATCTACCGTCTGGCAAGTAAGGCGAGACTGGTAGAATATTTGTGTGCTGCAGCAGAGAATGGCAAAGAAGTTACCGTTCTCATTGAGCTGAGGGCAAGATTTGACGAGCAGAATAATATTGACTGGTCTGAGCGTCTCGAAGAAGCCGGATGCCGTGTAATCTATGGATTTGAAAATTACAAAGTCCATTCCAAAATCTGCCTGATCACTTACCGGAACCGTGGAGATATCCAGTATATTACCCAGGTAGGAACCGGTAATTATAACGAGAAGACAGCAACAATGTACACCGATCTGTCTCTGATAACAGCAGATCCGGCTATTGGAAAAGATGCGTCTGCATTTTTCAATAATATGGCGACGGGCAATTTGGATGGTCATTATACGTATCTGATCGTCTCACCGACCAGCCTGAAGCAGAAAATTCTTGTAATGATGGATGAGGAGATTAAAAAAGGCGTAAAAGGACGCATCGTGATGAAGATGAATTCCGTCACAGATGTTGATTTTATTAAGAAAGTGTCTGAGGCTTCCTGTGCAGGTGTAAAAGTAGATCTCCTCGTGCGCGGTATCTGCTGTATTCTTCCGGGTGTACCGGGATATACAGAAAATGTGCGCGTGATGAGCGTTATCGGACGCTTTCTGGAACATCCTCGTATTTTCAGCTTTGGAACCGGAAAAGAACAGAAGATCTATATCGGTTCGGCAGATATGATGACGAGAAACACAGAAAAACGTGTGGAAGTTGCGTGTCTGGTGCTGGATGAAGAGATTAAGAAAATTATTAATCATGATTTGAAAGTGATGTTAAGTGATAATATCAAAGCGCGTATTTTACAGAAAGATGGCACTTACAGAAAGAGAGAACTGACAGAACCATATATTGATTCACAGGCAGTTTTCATGGACGAGATGATCCGGGCGGCAGAGAAAACAAAAGAACGACCGAAGAAGAAAAAAGGTCTTTTATCAAAGATAAAAAATATATTTCACTAGGAGTTAGATAAGATATATGGGGAAATCATTATATATCGCGGAGAAACCAAGTGTGGCGCAGGAATTTGCCAAAGCACTGAATATTTTTGCAAAGAGAAAAGACGGATATCTGGAATCGGAAGAAGCCGTTGTAACGTGGTGCGTTGGGCATCTCGTTACAATGAGTTATCCCGAAGAGTATGATCCGTCACTGAAAAGGTGGAGCCTTGAGACTCTGCCTTTTATTCCGCAGGAATTCAAATACGAAGTAATCCCGGGTGTTGCAAAACAGTACCGGATCGTGGCAGGGTTATTAAACAGAGCGGATGTGGATACAATCTATGTCTGTACCGACTCCGGGCGAGAAGGAGAATATATTTACCGCCTGGTGGAGCAGCAGGCACAGGTGACCGGCAAGAAAAGGCTTCGTGTGTGGATTGATTCGCAGACAGAGGAAGAGATATTAAGAGGGATCAGAGAAGCAAAAGACCTCTCCGAGTATGATAATCTATCGGCGTCCGCTTATCTTCGCGCGAAGGAAGACTATCTGATGGGAATTAATTTTTCCAGACTGCTGACACTGAAATACGGGAACAGTATTTCCAGTTACCTGAATACAAAATATTCCGTGATAACGGTAGGGCGTGTCATGACGTGCGTCCTCGGAATGGTCGTGCGCAGAGAGCGGGAGATCCGTGAGTTTGTGGAGACGCCATTTTACCGTGTGCTCAGTGCGATCGGGGAGAGCGGACAGACATTCGAGGGAGAATGGCGCGCCGTGAAGGGCTCCCGCTATTTTGAATCCTTTGATCTTTATAAGGAAAATGGTTTCAAAGAAAAAGACAAAGCAGAGGCACTCATTCAGTATTTAAAAGAAAATAATGAACCGCTGACCTGTCAGATCACTTCCATTGAGAAGAAAAAGGAAAAGAAGAATCCGCCGCTTCTCTATAACCTGGCGGAGCTCCAGAATGAATGTTCCAAAAGATTCAAGATCAGCCCGGATGAGACACTCAGGATCGTGCAGGAATTATACGAGAAGAAGTTGGTTACATATCCGAGAACGGATGCCCGTGTCCTCTCAACAGCAGTGGCAAAAGAGATTCACAAGAACTTAAACGGGCTGATGAAATATGACGTTGCCGTTCCATATCTGAAAGAAATCGTATCCTTCGGTTCCCATAAAGGACTGGAGAAGACAAGGTATGTAAATGACAAACAGATCACAGATCACTATGCAATTATTCCGACCGGACAGGGTATGGGGGCGTTGAATGGTTTATCCCATCTGTCCAAACAGGTGTATGAAGTGATCGTGCGACGTTTCTTGAGTATTTTCTATCCACCGGCTGTATACCAGAAAGTTGCGATTGTGACGAAAATCAAGGAAGAGTCCTTTTTCTCCAGTTTCAAAGTACTGGCAGAAGAAGGATATCTGAAAGTCGCAGGCAATCCGGCGAAGAAAAAAGCAAAGACAAATAACGCTGACAGTCCGGATGACGGACAAAACGATGGACAGATGGAGGCAGATGTAAACTTTTTTGAGAAGATCAAGACGTTAAAAAAGGGTATGTCTCTCCCGGTACAGGCGTTAGACATCAAAGAGGGAAAGACATCACCGCCGAAGCGTTACAATTCCGGTTCACTGATTCTTGCAATGGAAAATGCGGGGCAGTTGATCGAAGATGAGGAACTGCGTGCACAGATGAAAGGAAGCGGAATCGGAACAAGTGCAACAAGGGGAGAGATTTTAAAAAAATTATTTAACATCAAATATTTATCTCTTAATAAAAAGACGCAGATCGTAACTCCGTCCATGCTCGGAGAGATGGTATATGACGTTGTGCAGAATTCCATCCGTTCACTCCTTAACCCGGAACTGACCGCAAGCTGGGAAAAAGGACTCAACTATGTTGCGGAAGGTGACATCACTTCCGAAGAATATATGCAGAAGCTGGATCATTTTATCGTCAGTCGCACCGAGGGTGTGCGCGGACTCAGAAATCAGAGCCAGCTCAGAAACTGCTATGATAAGATCGCGCAGTTTTATAAGAAGACGAATAAAGGTAAATGATTTGCCAGCTACTTAAGAACGTGGTATGCTGATACAAAAGAGAGATTACTGTAAAGGAGAAAAGAAACAAATGAAAGAAATAACAGTGAAGGAGTTATACACACTGGATGAGACAATCGCAAAAAATCTTTTTGAAGGTGTGACATATCCATGGGAAGTGCTGCCGAAGATCAGTGCTTTCATTCTGGAACTGGGAAAAACATTACCGGAAGAGGAATATGACAAAGTAGGAGAGGACGTATGGATCGCCAAATCAGCAAATGTATTTCCATCTGCTTATGTACACGGACCTGCGATCATCGGAAAGAACGCAGAAGTCAGACACTGTGCATTTATTCGTGGAAATGTGATTGTAGGTGAAGGTGCGGTTGTCGGAAACTCTACAGAGCTTAAAAACGTTATCCTGTTCAATAAAGTACAGGTACCGCATTACAATTATGTCGGTGATTCGATTCTTGGCTACAAGTCCCACATGGGAGCCGGTTCTATTACATCCAATGTAAAATCAGACAAGAAACTGGTTGTTGTGAAGACACTGAAAGAAAATATCGAGACCGGAATCAAGAAATTCGGCGCTATGGTTGGAGACGAAGTAGAAGTCGGATGTGGATCCATCCTGAATCCGGGAAGTGTGATCGGAAGCCACACCAATATTTACCCGCTTTCCAGCGTGCGCGGTTATGTGCCGGCAAACAGCATTTACAAAAAGCAGGGTGAAGTGGTTGAGAAATACGAAGATTAATGATAAGGAGGACCAGATATGGACGACAGATATGTATCATTTGAAATTGAGAAAACAAAACACATTGCACTGGTAGCACACGACGGAAAGAAAAAAGAAATCGTAGATTGGTGTGACAGAAATAAAGACATCCTGAAAAATCATTTCTTATGCGGAACAGGAACAACAGCCAGACTGATCGCAGAGAAGACCGGGCTTCCGGTGAAAGCTTACAACAGTGGTCCGTTAGGCGGAGACCAGCAGATCGGTGCCAAGATCGTAGAAGGACAGATTGACTTCATGGTATTCCTCTGGGATCCGTTAGAGGCACAGCCTCACGATCCGGATGTAAAGGCATTGCTTAGAATTGCCGTTGTTTATGACATCCCGGTTGCAAATAACCTTGCAACAGCAGATTTCATGTTGCAGTCCAAATATATGTCTGAAAGCTACAGCCGTACGGTTGAGAACTTCAACAAGACGATCCAGGACCGCGTGAATCAGATGAAGTAATGATATGAGCATAAAAGTGGGATTTTAAGACCACGATATGCGAATAGAGAGATGGATTGTGAGAGTGCGAAGCATGGAACAATCTACAGGTATTATAGCGTAAAGATTATATAGAATAAAAAACAGCCATCATGCAGGAACACATTGTTATAAATACAATATTACTTGCAAGGTGGTTGTTTTTTACTGCCATAGTATCTGAGAAATCTGCCAGTGTCAGGTTTTACAGGTATTGATAAGGTGAAAGAGAGAAAATTTATTGACAAGTACACAGTTGCTGTGATATCCTATAAAAAGACATTAAAACTTTAATACTTTAAAGCGTTACGCTTTAAAGTGACAAGCAAAACGGAGTTAGTAAAGAAACAGCTGAAAGACAGAAATTGAGAAGCTAACCTCTGCTTAAAAAGGAACGAGAGAAACAAAAGTAAAAAGAAAGATGAGGGTTTATTATGGGAATCAAGATTGTACTTCTTGTATTATTCTTCGCCGTGATGGTGGCGGTAGGTGTATACTCAAGAAAGCATGCAACCAGTGTTGACGGATTTGTTCTTGGAGGAAGGTCAGTAGGACCGTGGCTGACTGCTTTCGCATATGGAACATCCTACTTCTCGGCAGTTGTATTTGTCGGCTATGCAGGACAGTTCGGATGGAAATACGGACTTGCAAGTACATGGATCGGACTTGGCAATGCGATTATCGGAAGTCTGCTGGCATGGGTTGTACTTGGAAGACGAACCAAAGTTATGACACAGCACCTGAATGTCAAGACAATGCCGGATTTCTTCGGAGAGAGATACGGAAGTAAGGCACTGAAAATTACTGCATCAGCGATCGTATTTATTTTCCTTGTACCGTATACAGCGTCCGTATACAACGGATTATCCAGACTGTTCGGAATGGCATTTAACATTCCATATACATACTGTGTTCTCGGAATGGCAGCATTTACAGCAGTGTATGTTATCCTCGGAGGCTATATGGCGACAGCGATTAACGATTTCATCCAGGGAATCATCATGTTAGGCGGAATTATCGGAGTTATCGGAGCGGTTCTTAGCGGACAGGGAGGTTTTATCCATGCCATTCGCAAGATGGCAGAGATTCCAAGTGATGTACCTGTGACGATGGGACAGCCGGGCGCATTTACATCCTTTTTCGGACCGGATCCGCTGAACCTGTTAGGCGTTGTAATCCTGACATCCCTCGGAACATGGGGACTGCCACAGATGATTGGTAAATTCTACGCGATCAAAGACGAGAAAGCAATCAATACAGGAACTGTGATATCCACATTATTTGCAGTTGTGATCTCCGGAGGATGTTATTTTCTCGGAGGATTCGGACGATTATTTGACAATGCATCTATTTACGATGAGGCAGGAAATGTCGTCTTTGACAGTATCGTTCCGTATATGCTGTCTACGTTACCGGACATCCTGATCGGAATTGTGATCGTACTTGTCTTATCCGCATCCATGTCCACGCTGGCATCACTCGTACTGACATCCAGTTCTACACTGACACTGGATTTCTTAAAAGACAATGTTATGAAAAATATGAGCGAGAAGAAGCAGGTGCGGACGATGCAGGTACTGATCGTATTCTTCATCGTGCTTTCCGTAGCAATCGCATTAGATCCACCGACCTTTATCGCACAGCTTATGGGAATTTCCTGGGGCGCACTAGCCGGAGCATTTCTGGCACCGTTCTTATATGGATTGTATTGGAAACGAGTTTCCAAATCGGCTGTATGGGCAAGCTTCGCAGCAGGTGTCGGTATTACCGTATCGAACATGTTTATCGGCTACATTGCTTCACCAATCAATGCAGGAGCGATCGCGATGATCGCAGGACTTATCATTGTGCCGATAGTGAGCGCATTATCACCGAAACCGGATACCGGAAAGGTGGATCAGATTTTTGAATGTTACGATGAAAAAGTCGTGATAACGAAAAAACGCTCTTTGGAGGCAAAATAAGACACAATCTAATACAATAAATTAAAAAACATCAAGGGAAGTGATTAAATTTACCACTTCCCTTTTTAATGTAGCTGTGTTAGTATAAGTGAGTGTTAAAAATAAACAACTAAATTGATGATTATTATTCAATGAATTTTGTATAGAAGGAGAGGTAATACACATGAAAAATTATGAAAAATATCAGCGGTCTTATTTTATGCCGCCGGAGGTCACATACGATTGGGCAAAGAAAGATCACATTGAAAAACCACCGATCTGGTGCAGCGTTGACTTACGTGACGGTAACCAGGCGCTGATCGAGCCAATGAGTCTGGAAGAGAAGTTAGAGTTCTTCCAGATGCTTGTAGATATCGGATTCAAAGAGATTGAGGTCGGATTCCCGGCAGCATCTGAGACAGAGTACCAGTTCATGCGCACATTGATCGAGAGAAATATGATTCCGGATGATGTTACCGTACAGGTACTGACACAGGCAAGAGAACATATTATCAAGAGAACATTTGAAGCAGTTAAAGGTGCTCCACATGCAGTTGTACATCTTTATAATTCTACATCTGTTGCACAGAGAGAACAGGTATTTAAGAAAAGCAAAGAAGAAATTAAGAAGATTGCAGTAGATGGTGCAGAGTTATTGTTAAAACTGGCAAACGAGACAGATGGTAACTTCACATTCCAGTATAGCCCGGAGAGTTTCCATGGAACAGAAGTAGATTATGCAGTAGAAGTTTGTAATGCAGTATTGGATGTATGGAAACCTACAGCTGACAACAAAGCGATTATCAATATTCCGACAACCGTAGAGAATGCGATGCCACATACATTTGCATGTCAGTTAGAGTATGTAAATAAACATTTAAAATACAGAGATGATGTTATTCTTTGCTTACATCCACATAACGACCGTGGATGCGGTGTTGCAACAGCAGAGCTTGGAATGTTGGCAGGAGCAGACAGAATCGAAGGAACTTTATTTGGAAATGGAGAGCGTACCGGTAACGTAGATATTGTAACTATGGGTATGAACATGTACTCACAGGGTGTGGATCCGGGACTGGATTTCTCTAATATGAAAGAGATCCGCGAGACATACGAGAGACTGACAAGAATGCACGTTTACGAGCGTCAGCCATATGCCGGAGATCTTGTATTTACAGCATTTTCGGGATCTCACCAGGATGCGATCGCCAAAGGAATGCAGTGCAGAGAAGAGAGCAAGAGCAATCTGTGGACAGTTCCGTATCTGCCGATCGATCCGAGGGATGTCGGAAGAGAGTACGATTCCGATGTTATCCGTATCAACAGCCAGTCCGGTAAGGGTGGAGTCAACTACATCCTGAAACAGAGCCACGGCATCAACCTGCCACAGCAGATGCGTGCAGAGGTCGGATACCTTGTAAAAGACGTATCCGACAAGGCGCACAAAGAGTTGAGTCCGGAATGGGTATATCAGATCTTCTCTGATAACTACATTAATACAAAACCAGTATTCCATGTAGACGAGTGCCATTTCAAACAGACGGATGGAATTACTGCAGAAGTAACGATCAATCACCAGAATGAGAACCGCACGATCACAGCAATGGGTAACGGACGTCTGGACGCTGTCAGCAACGCACTGAAACAGTATTTCAACGTCAGCTATGAACTGAGCTTCTATGAAGAACATTCTCTGACAAAGGGATCTTCTTCCAAAGCTGTTGCTTATGTCGGAATCCTCTGCAACGGCAAGCCATTCTGGGGCGTTGGTATCGATGCAGATATCATCAAAGCATCTATCGAAGCGCTGACAGTTGCAGTCAACAAGCTGGAAGATATTGGGAGCGCCGATACATGCAAAGATGCAAGAATGATCGAGATTATGAATTATATTCAGGCCAATTATATTGATGTGACACTGGATGATCTGGCAGAGAAATTCTACCTGTCCAAGCCATATATTTCCAAATATATTAAGGAAAAATCCGGCATGACATTTGGCGAACTGGTAAAGAAAATCCGCATGAAAAAAGCAAAAGCATTACTCAAGAGCAGCAATATGACCGTTGAAAATATTGCACTCACAGTTGGTTATCAGAACGTGGAGCATTTCAACCGTATGTTCAAGAAAGCTTACAACATGACACCGATTCAGTTCCGCAATCAGAAATAATTAAGAAGAGAATAAAATGAGAAAATAAGATGAAGCACCGCTTTCAGTTGTTCCGTAAAAGGACATGGGAGAGGTGCTTTTTAATTGTCATAGTATCCGGAGGAAGCTTCCAGTGACAGATTCCGTAAGTAAAACTTCCAAATGCAACAAAACTTTGCTATACTTACAGTAATGATAAGCTTTAATCAAAGAAAGATAATAATATAAGCAGCACGACAGCAGGGCGATTTCTGAATGCATGAAACAGAATTTCCCTGCTGTTTTTAAAAACTTTAATATTATATGTCACAAAGTGGAGCTGTGGATTGTTACTATATATGTAAGAAAATTATCTGAGAAAGAGGTGAATCTATGTTATATGAATTATCATTTAACTACTGGGACGATGATCCGGCGAATGATGACGAGATAATCCTGGCAGTGTACTCATCCGAAGAGCAGTTAAAGAAAGGGCTGGAGAAATTCAAAAAGCAACCAAGATTTGCAGGGAAAGAAGACAGCTTTGGGGTTAGCGAAAGAAAGATCAATGAAGAAAATGATTTCTGGGAAGAAGGTTTTATAATTGAGTATTATGAACCTTATGAAATAACTGTAGAAAAGGGGTTTGTGTTGCAACAGATAGATATAAAGTATGATTTTGCTATGTATGATACAAATGTCTGGGGAGATCCATTATTTATGGATGAAGTACATGATTATGAAGATCATGCACAATGTTTTGTGTATCAAAATCGGAAGAAGAACCAGTTCTATTGTTTTGATAAAAAGCAGAAGAAGATTATCTTTGAAACAAAGTTAGAAGCAGAAATGAAGAAACATTTACAGGAAATTTATGGTATTTCTGATATGAAATTAAAAGCGATAAGACTTAATGAGATGGAGTGATGATTTATGTATGTATATCAGTTGACACATGTGAATGGTATAAGTATTAAAGTGATAGGTTATTTCGGGAGCTGGAAAAAAGCGCGCCAGGTGATGAAGAAATATCGTTCGCAGGTACAAGGATTTAAAGAGTTTCCAAGGTGTTTTCGGATTAAGAAACTGCTAGTCAATCAGGATGATTTTTATTATGGGTATTCTAAGGGGAAGATTGTAAATGAGAAAACTTTGTAAAAATACACTGAACAGATTTCTAATAAGAAGCATTAAAATGAATTGCAAAAAGCTTATGCTGCAAACAATACATATGGGTGCAGACATTGATTGGCTAGACAAAAATGGGCTGGCGCCTATAGAATATGCCTGTATATATGTAAACTACGATTTGTTAAAGATATTGGTGAATGCAGGATGCAAAATTAACTGGAAAGATCATAATAGTTTGTGCTTATACCTGGCAGCTAGAAATGAATACAAATTGCTTTGGGCACTTATTCAAAGAGGTTTAGACATTAATGTAGATACATATAGGGGATCAACGGCACTATATTGGGTAGTTCAGGAAAATAGTTTTGAGAGTGTAAAAGTGCTTTTAAAAGCAGGTGCTAAAGTTAATTTGTTAGATGATGAGGGGATGACGCCATTGTATTGTGCCTGTGCTGATGGAAATAATAAAATTGTTCGTTTACTTTTGAAATATCACGCAGATGTAAATTTGGAAAAAAGAACATCGGTTTTAATGATTGCAAGTTGTTTCGGATGTTATAATACAGTGAAAATCTTGCTGGAAAATGGTGCGAATGTAAATTTTTATGATAAAGAGGGAAGAAATGCATTATTTCATGCGAGAGCAAGAAAAGACAGTGATCCGAAAACATATTCAAAAATTGAAGAACTTTTGTACAGCTATGGTGCAGACGATTCCGTCAAGGATTATCGAGGAATAAGTGCAAAAGATATGGAGGATTCTAAGATTCGGAAGATGATATGGAATGAATTAGTCGGGGAAGATGAATAAGCTATTATTAGAAAAATTCATTTTTCGGTCAATAAAAATAAGTGGGGAAATAAGCCTAAAATGACGAAATATTGAATGAACCTGATAGGAGCAATTGCAAGAGTAAGTCTGAGTTGAGATAATTCGAAATAAAGCCAAAGAAACTGGTTAAGAGTTAAGCTTTAATCCAGAATATTCAAAATAAAGCCAAAGAAATTAGGAAGTATTCTAAGCTCAAATTGAAGAAATTCTAGATTAGGTCAACAAACCAGGATGACAAATAAGCTCAAATTAAAAAAAGATAGAAATAGAGCTAAGAAAATAAACAAGAAAATAAGCTTTAAACAAGAAAAGCAGACATTGAGTCAAAAAGTAGGTAATAGAATTAGTTTTTGATAAGGAGATAATAGTTGGAACCACTGAAAAGGCTGCTTATAAATATTTTTGGACCAAAGTCAGATCAATGGACGCATGCGAGAGGACTTCGAATAAGCAAGAAAATTTTAAAAGGAATCTTTACATTAAATATTGCACTTTTTGTGCTGGCTGTAAAATACGGAGGAGATGCGACTTTTGCACTATGCGGCTGGTTTATAGTTGCAAATTTGATGATCGCGATGATAATTAAATTCAAAGATTATAATTTCATTGCCGAAGTAATCATAAATGGAAATGATATTTGTTTTGAATTGCCGGAAGAAGTAATTGTTGTATCAAAAGATGATATAAAAGAAATGATTTATATATTGTATGAAGTGCGTGTTTATCTGAAAAACGGGAAAAGGCTCTATGCCGACCGAAAATTTTGCCCGCCATATGTTGTTGCAGATGGCAGAAAACATCAGGGAATCAGAGCAGAAGACTTTGTGGGTGTAAAATTTATCATGAGGGAAGAAGATACAACGTTTAGAAGATAGTAGAGGTTAGAGAGACAGTTTCCGACTGAAAGCAGAGGAGAAAGCCAATGAGTTTTGTATATAATGATAAAGCATGGCAGATTGTTGAATATAAGAATTTGTATTATATTGAACTGTATACGCGTTCAATCCGTGTTTATAACCAATCATTTGATCAGATATTGAAAAGAGATAATCCGCAGTATTATTATGCGCAGATTTTAGTTGTAGAAGATACATTGTTCGCGATGGGGAAAGATACAACATTTATTGATGTGCTGAAAATACCATCCTTAGAATTAGTAAAAAGGATCAAATGGAATGAGGAACGATATTTTGTACGAAGTGAATCGACAAATATGATATACAATAAGCAGGAACAACTTGTATATTCAGGCTTGTATTCTGATAAAAAAGACACTGCTGTTTTAACGATAATTCATATAAATGAAGATTACAGGGAAGAGGTTGTCTGGCAATCAGAGCATACATATTTATTGCAGATTCTTTATAACAAGAGAAAAAAAGATTACTTGCTGTGTTATAGAAAGATATACGAAGAAAATAGGAGAGAAGTATTCTGGGAGGAGCTGGCATGGCTTAGAAGCGGGAAAATGTTCATGCGCTATGAAATGGAGCAAGATCAGGAGTTTTGGGATTATGCATTTGACAGAAAAGAAAAAATTTGGTTTCGTGGATGTTTTGCGCCGGCTTGGAAATCGTATCTGGTAAAATTAGAAGATAGCAGAAAAATGGATAGCTTTAGAAAACTGACCGAAATAAATGATTTGCTTACATTTTCCGAGGATGGGAAGCGATGCGCTTATGTGATACCGGGGAAGACCTCAAAAGTATACATTTATTCTCTCGAAAAAGAAGCATATGAGCGGGAAATTACTTTGAAAGATTCAGAGCTTAGCTGGTGTGAAATTCAATTTGTTGGGAATCGGTATATAGCAGTCAGAGGCTGTGATTATATGTTCTGGTATGAGATATGATTCTCCGGTTGTACAACCTGTATATTCCAGCTATAATAAAATTATAGGAATCCTTTTAATTATGAATTTGAGAAAGGAGCACCAGTATGTTCACAAATACAAAAATTTTGTTGGAACAATATACAGAGATATTGCAAAAAATATATGGAAATCATTTAAGAAGAGTGATTTTGTATGGCTCTTATGCAAGAGGTGATTATACGAAAGATTCTGACATAGATATCATGATTTTGCTGGATATGTCGGATATGGATATTAAGCAGTATCGGCATGACTTGTCTGGGGAGACATTTGAGTTCAATATGGATCATGATCTTGATATTAAGCCGATAGCGAAAAGTGAAATACATTTTCAAAAGTGGGTTGATGTATATCCGTTTTGTACAAATGTAATGAAAGAGGGAGTGAAATTTTTTGAAGCAGCCTAATTTTTACATTGCAACAAAAGACGAAGCGGAAGAACAAATTCAAACAGCAAAAGAATTAATAACATATGTGGAGCAATATGTTTCAACAAAATATAAGAAATAACCAATCTAAAATTAAAGAAAAGGTTGGTTATTTCGTCAAATGATGAGTTAAAAAAATGACGGAAGAGATATTTACGCCAGGATAGAAATAACCTGCGAGGTACATATGGAGATTACAATCAAATCATACATTAAAGAGAAAGTCAAAATTGAACTATGGCAGTGCAGCCAGAATATTCTGAGTATCGATTTATCGGAAGGCGAAGACTGTGTGACTGACATAGATTTGCCAGAGTATGGCAAGACAGAAATTCTGGTTGCTGTTTCTTACGAAGAGCCAGAAGAAGCAGGCAATTTTCTGGATCATTTTCTGTGGGGATTATACTATCTGCTGGATGGTGATATAGGAAGCCCTCTGGATGGAGAATCTGGTATGATCGGTACGAAAATATCTGGTGAATTTCGGGAAGATACTGCATTAAAGTTATCATGCGTTGGGAGCAGTCAATCAAAAGGTTATGTCGTTACGATTGAATGTAAAGAAAATTTAGAAAAGTCATATTATCTAAGAGTTGGAAAAGAAGAGCTGGAAAAGAAAGTAAAAGAATGGAAAAAACGAGTATATTCTGCGTGGCTAATCGTAGCGTTTGTCTTTATATGCGGGATGCTATATGGAATCCTAAGAGTAATTCCAGTTATGAGTATATTCTGCGGTGTTGTGATTTTATTGTTTCTCGTATTATTATGTGTTCGGTTCAGAGATGCTGATAAACAGGTGGAACATTTATACGAGAAGGCAACTGATGAGATATGATTTATAGGAGAAGAACATGAAAAAATATTTTATTCCAATGCAGCACACGCATTCCTGCGTGGCAGGTCTGTATTTTCACGGTGGGAATATAGTTGAGAACAGAAAAAACAGAGGTATTTCACATCTACTGGAACATATGATCTTCCGGCGGTTGGATACGCTGAAGATGAAGGAGCTTTACCGGAATCTGAACAGGCAGGGATTTGATCTGCGTGGTTTTACAAATGAGAAAATGATCGGTTTCTATATTCAGACACCGCTGGAAAAAATTAACGATGCGGCAGATCTTTTGTTAAAAATTCTGCAAAAATATGACTACACGGAAGAGGAAGTAGAAGCAGAAAAGCGTGTTGTATTGCGTCAGATAGATGAGAAATCCGTGTATTTTTTTGATAAGAAGACGCACCGGAAATACTATCGGAACACGCCATTTGCCAAATTAATCATGGGGCGGCAAAAGGATGTTGAGAAGATAGATGCCACTATGGTAAATGAATACAAAAACAAACTGTTCTGCAGTGAAAATGCTGTATTTATCATGACGGGGAATTTCACAAATGAAGTACAGGAGGAAATCAGTCATAAAATCGAGCAAATAGAAGCAGTTGACAATCGACAGGGCATTTATACTTCGGAGATGGAAGATGTGCTCCCGAAACATTTCGGCAAGCGGACGGAGAAAGACGATTTGCTTGTAGATTGCGGCTACAGTCTGTGTGATATGAGTGTTTCTTTTGATATTTTACGGGAATGTAATCCGTTTGCTGTGGATATGCTGATGAACATATTCGTAAATGGAGATGGAGCAAAGTTACAATGGAAATTAAAGGATAAAAAGGGCTGGACAGGAGATGTCTTTGGCAGCATAGAAAATTTTGCAAATTTTGCCAGATTTAAAATTGATTATGCAGTCGAAGAAGAAGATCTGCCAGATTCCATGATCTGTTTTGCTAAGACACTTCAGAAAGCAAAAGAAAATTTATCCGAAAAAGACAGAGAAGAAGTGATTGGATTTCATACATTCCAGCCGGGACTATGGGATGACTCTTGCGAATATAATCAGTATATTGCGGAAAGTGTGTTTACACAGGGTAGTTCTGCATATGAAGTGAAAGAGATTATCCGCCAATATGAAAATGTTACAGTTGAAGAATTAAAACAACTGGCAAATGAGATATTTACGCCGAAAAATATGAGCATCAGCGTTGGCTATGACAGTTGGTACACGAAGAAATCAACTTTGGAAAAGAAATGCCGGAAGATGCGAAAAATACTGGGAGGACAATACTTATGATGAATAAAATATCAATTATTACATTTATAGTAATGATCATTACCGGACTCATATCAGTCGCGGTGTTTCTCGCGCCGGTAAGTGGTTTCCTTATGTATCCGTTTTTTGCGGGCTTCGCAGCACTGCTTGGGATTGTGAGCGCACTGCTTGCAAGAGAACAGAAGATTTTGCGCGTATTTGCTATTCTTATAGTGGTAATCATGGTCGGAACAATATTATGCGATGTAATATTTGTGATTCGTTTTATGACTGGGATGTTTTAGAAAATAGAAAGCTTAAATTGAAAAAATTTTATATTAGGTCTATAAATAAAATGGATTTGATAAGCTTGAATCAAGACAATTCGGAACAGAGATAAGAAATTAACTAAGAAATAAGCTCCAATTAAAAAATTTCGAAATTAAGCCAAAAATTTTCATAAAACAGGCTCCGGCGGGAATCCGCCGGAGCCTGCAATCAATATATGCAATTCTACTATGCAAACAGCTTAGCTGGCAGTCAGAAAATCGTGTAGCCAGGGAAGCCTCGCAGTCAAGGTCTAGATTGCTCTTGTGTATTCTTTGAGCCATTCTCTTTCCTCATCTGTAAGGTGCGGTCCGATCTTCTCATATACGTCTTTGTGGTAGTTGTTGAGCCATTCTCTCTCGGATTTGGTCATCTCTTCCGGATCAATTCCGTCAAGGTCGATCGGAGCGAAAGTGATTGTCTCGAAGTGCATGAACTGACCATATTTGTTCAGCTCACCTTTTTTTACGATAAATTCATTCTCGATACGGATACCGAATTTACCATCTTCGTAAATACCAGGCTCGTCTGTGATAACCATACCTTCTTCTAACTGATGATGCTCGTTCTTGCTTGGAACAACATACCAGCGGAAGCCTGTCGGTGGCTCGTGAACATTTCCAAGGTATCCGACACCATGTCCGGAACCGCACTGGAAGTCAATGTTCAGATCCCAGATCGGCTGTCTTACGAGGACATCCAGGTTGTAACCGTGGCATCCGTAGAGGAAGTTTGCACGAGACAGGTTCATCATAGCACGTACAACGGCTGTGAAATACTTCTTCATATCCTGATCGATAGAACCAAGGATGAAAGTACGTGTAATATCTGTAGATCCTTCATAGTATCCGCCGCCTGTATCATTCAGGAACATTGCGCCTTCTTTTAATACAACGTCGGTCTCTTTACTCGGAGAATAATGCATCATAGCTGCATGATCTGCAAATGCGCACAGAGGTTCAAAACTGTCGCGGATATATCCTTCCTGAGCTGCTCTTAAGCTTGTCAGCTTGTCAGCAGAGCTTAACTCTGTAATATCTTCTTTGTCGTAACGAGTCTTGATCCAGTACATGAATTTTGTAATCGCAATACCATCTTTGATATGAGCTTCTTTGATGTTCTCCAGCTCAACATCATTCTTCATGGCTTTCATAAGAATTGTCGGGTTGGCAGCTTCTGCGATCTTGCAAGGAATGTTCTTGTAAAGTGCGTAGTTCATCTTCATCGGATCGATGAGGGCAGTCTCGGAAGCATCCAGTTTCTTAATGTCTTCGTAAATGTCATTGTACGGATGAAGTGTAACATTTACTTTCTTGAACTCTTCCAGAATACGGTCATTTAATTTCGTCTCATCAACATAGAGGTCTACACCGTCCATTCTTACGATAGAGTAAGAGAGCAGTAATGGGAAGAAATCAATATCATCACCACGGACATTTAAAAGCCATCCTGTATCGTCCAGAGATGCGATAATATGTACTGTTGCACCATTGTCTTTCATGATTTTGCGGACACGCTCCAGTTTGTGTGCTGAGCTTTCGCCGGAATATTTCTCCTCAAGGAAGAATGCCGGTTTGTCAGAAAGCGGTGGTCTGTCTTCCCAGATCTGGTCGATCAGATCTTCTTCGTAATCAATAGAAATGTTCTTCGGTGAAAGAGCATCTTCATATTCTTTTCCTTCATCCATGGAAAGAACACGTCCGTCAAATCCAACCTTTCCGCCTTCCGGAATCTTGTCTGCCAGATATTCTGTAACAGATGGAGTATCCCCAACGAACATTTTCATAAGGCGGACTCCACTGCCTTCCAGTTCGTTTGTAGCCTGGAAGAAATAACGTCCGTCTGTCCAAAGGCCTGCATCATCCTGGCATATAACAGCAGTTCCGTAAGAACCACTGAAGCCGGTGATGTATTTTCTGGCTTTGAAATGTTCTCCTACATATTCACTCTGGTGGAAATCAGCTGTTGGAACGACATAGGCATCAATTCCTTTTTCAGCCATCAGAGCACGCAGTTTTGCGATTCTTTCTGATACTTTCATTTGAAAATCCTCCTTAGTATTTAAATCTGTCTATATTTTAACACTTATTAGACTAAAGTACAAATCTGTTCCTGAAATTTTATAGATCTTTTATTATCATTGATTGAAAGCCGGGATGTTTTAGCGTATAATAGACAAAGCGGTATACGAAGAAATATAGACTTATAAATTTGTAAGATATCAGAGCGGTATACGCAGGAATCAATAGAAGAAAGGGTACAAGACGGAGGAGAGAACATGGTAAAGTATTTATTAGTAGTTGCCGGTGGCCTGATTTTCCTTGCCGGATATTCTTTTATGAAGAAGAATGAAGGCTCCGGTAAGACAATGCGTATCTATGCATTGTTTGCATATGCGGGATTAAGTCTTATCATTCTGGCCGGTGCGAGGGTATTGGATCCAGTATTTGCACAGATGGGAAGCTGGGCCGATAACATACAGCTTGCAGTGCAGGCAGCATGTTTTGTGATCGGAGCAGAAGTTTTATTAAAACCTGCTTTTGAAGACCAGAAAGAGAAACGGACTTCCAAGAAGATCACATCCAGAGGAAGTGTCAGCCAGACGAAGATGACTTATACGCAGTCAAAAAAGAATCATAAGAAGAAGTAAGTTATAAATGGGAATCAGACAAGTGCTGGTTCCCATTTATTGTGTATTGCTATAACAAAAAATTGCTATAACAAAAAGAGTTGTCGTACTAACCGAAGTTAGTAGACAACTCTTTTTATGTACGATATTCAGTTTGAATTATTCGCCTTCAACCATTCTGTCGAACTTCTTAGTAAATGCTAACATGATAACTCCGCAAGCGATGATGATAGCTGTTACTGTACCATAAGCTTTAACGAAGTCGAAGTTTCCGAGCCAGTTATAAAGTGGTCCGTAAGCTTTACCAGAGAAGAAGATGATCAGTGGCCATACACCAAGCATTGTTCCGAGAAGTTTCTTCGGAGAATACTTGCTGATGAAAGCGTTTCCAAGTGGTGAGAAAATAACTTCACCAACAGTCATACAAACGGCTGTCAGAATGATTACCCAGATACCAACCGGATGATCAGAGCTCTGTCCTGAAAGAACTGCCGCAAGTACCATGGATGCTGTACAAAGACCAAGTACGATGATTCCTAAAGCTGTCTTTGTGAACATTCCCCAGTCTCCCTGTGGACGCTGCCTCATCTTAGCCCAGATTCCTGCAAATACAGGGCAAAGGATGATACAAAGCAGACCGTTCATAGAGTCGAACCATGCAGTAGGCATCTCGAAGGAACCGATGTTCCAGTTAGCCCATCCTTGTCCTCCCTGAGAAGCTGGACCGAATTCATAGTAAACTGGCATGTATGCCATGTACCAGATCAGCCAGAAGACTCCAGAGAATAATGTTACGATCAGAATAGCGATAACACGGTTTCTCTCAAGTTTGGTAAGTGGAGCGTTGTCTTTCTCTTTGTCAGCTTTCTCAACATTTTCTGTACGGTTGTCAACCAGGAATGGTTTCTTACCAGCATCGCCGAAGAATCTCATTCCGAATAACCACCATGCACAGTCGATGAACATGAAGATTCCGCAAACGAGGAACATCTGACGATATCCAACGTTAGTACCGACCAGTGACAGGAAAGTTGTTCCGATGAATGATCCGATGTTAACGAATGAGTACTGAAGACTGAATGCAGTATCCAGTTCATCCTGATCAGATGATGGGAACAGACGTCCGTTGATACCAGAAACGTTTCCTTTGAAGAATCCAGTTCCGATAGCGATCAGGACGATCATTACCCAAAGCATTCCAACTCCGTTAGCTTTCCATGCACACAGGTATCCGAGTCCCATAAGAATCTCTCCAACTGGTACAAGAAGACGAGGACTAATCCAGCGGTCAGCGATATATCCACCAATAACTGGTGTGATATAAGTAAACGCTACCAGGTTAGAACTCATTGCAGCACCTACGGATTTGTCTAATCCAAGACCACCCTTTGCTGCAGCGACTACGATAAAGATCGACAGTCCCCACTTAGCAGCATAGTATGCAAGTCTTTCGAATGTGAAAGAGAGGCAGCATACATAGAAGCCAAATGGAAATTTTTTCTTAGTGTTTTCCATGAGTTTCACCCTCCAATATGAAATTTTTCATGATGTACAAAATGTAGAGACATAAGTTCTAAATTTTGTGCCCTCAACATTCTATATGATAGCATAACTTAGACCAAAGTACAACCAATTAATTTAAGAAAATGTTAAGTTTTTCATTTTTTGTCGTTTTTTTGACATAAATATGCCATAAAAAGGATAAAAAAACACCCATTTGGTAATGCAAAATGTATAATTGTCAGAAAATTAACGGGAAATATAAAAAAAACGTAAAATGCTTGAATGTTAGTATCTGAACATATATAATGAAACGGATATGTTTTACAAAATGATAATAGAAGAAAGATGGGGAAGATTTATGGCAGGACGTTATTGTGTGAAGTATAAGGAATCTCAGAATACATTGCAGAAGATCTGTAAGCTGTTCCGAATGGATGAGAGTGATATTACGCTTAAATTTGTAGTATTTTTCCTTGGAATCCTGATTTTTTATTTTGTTATGAAATTTGGAAATCCTGGCAATGATATGACAAAGTTTGTTGTACGGTATATAATCTGGTGGATTGCAGCTTTTGTAGTTGGTATTACATTTAATCGTACAATCTGGAGAAAGGCTCTGGATGCTACAGCAATCGGAGATGCGGAAGACCAGTTCCTTAGAAGAAATAAACTGAACGGTGGAACTGTATCGACTGAACTGGATTTTTACGACGATCATTTTGACAGTGTAATGGAAATGAAGACAAGATCCTTTCAGTATGCGAATGTCGTTAAATTACTGGAATCGGAAGATGCATTTGCGGTTGTTGTGAAGACAGAACCGGACAGCAAAGGATCACCGAGAGCAATGTGCGGCTTCCCGAAGGATGCGCTGGAACAAGGAAGCATTAATGAACTGAGAGCATTTTTATTGGAACGCTGTACGAATATGAGGCGCAAGAAAGTAAAGAAATTTTAAGTTATTATTAAAGAACAGGACATGGAGAAGCAATGCAAGTGCTTTTCGTGTCCTGTTTATTTATTATGGCGACGAGGAAAAATGCAATATAAAAGTTTATAATTATGCATATTATTAATAGGAAACAACATGTTTGTGCATAAAAACCTGTAAAAAAGTTGATAAGATTTTAACAAAAAATAAAGGAAAATACTTGCAGATTGATGTCGGAAAAGATATAATATAATTGGCTAAAATTTGGTTTTACTTTTCCAAGAAGTATAAACCTTAAAATAAGGAAAATGGAGGGCTGGACTATGGGCAACATGGCAACAGAAAATGCAGCAGGTAATCGTATTTTATCGGTTCTTGATGCAGGAAGCTTTGTTGAGATCGGTGGCGCTGTAACAGCAAGAACAACAGATTTCAACATGCAGGACAAAGAAACTCCGGCAGACGGTGTGGTGACCGGATATGGAGTAGTAGACGGTAATTTAGTGTATGTGTACAGCCAGGATGCATCTGTATTAAACGGTGCGATCGGCGAGATGCATGCGAAGAAAATTGCAAACATCTATGATATGGCAATGAAAATGGGAGCGCCGGTGATCGGAATGATCGACTGTGCGGGACTGAGACTTCAAGAGGCAACCGATGCACTGGATGCTTTTGGTAAGTTATATACAAAACAGGCACTTGCATCCGGCGTGATTCCGCAGATTACAGCAATCTTTGGAACATGCGGAGGAGGACTTTCCGTAGTTCCGGCTCTTTCTGATTTTACATTTATGGAAGCAGAGAAAGGAAAGCTTTTCGTAAACTCTCCGAACGCAGTTGCAGGAAATGAGATTTCCAGATGTGATACATCATCTGCAAAATTCCAGAGCGAGAAAGCCGGTCTGGTAGATGTTGCAGAGACAGAAGAAGAGATTCTTGCAGATATCCGTTCTCTCGTATGCATGTTACCTTCTAACAACGAAGATGATGCTTCCTATGAGACATGCGAGGATGATCTGAACCGTGTATGTGCAGATCTGGCGAATGCAGCAGAAGATACTGCAATCGCACTTGCAGAGATTTCTGATGACCATATTTTCTTTGAGACAAAACGTGATTTTGCGAAAGATATGGTAACAGGATTCATCAAATTAAACGGACTGACTGTTGGCGCCGTTGCCAATCGTTCAAAAGTATATAATGAAGAAGCAGAAGTTGTAGCAGAATTTGACGGATCTTTAACTGCTGACGGAGCAGATAAAGCAGCAGATTTTGTGCGTTTCTGTGATGCATTTGGAATTCCGGTGCTGACTCTTACGAATGTATCCGGATTTGCAGCAAGTGCATACGATGAGACACATCTTGCAAAAGCGGCAGCACGACTGACTTATGCATTTACAGAGGCAACTGTAGCAAAAGTAAATGTCGTGATCGGCAAAGCTTTTGGAAGTGCTTATGTAGCAATGAACAGCAAATCTGTCGGAGCAGATATGGTATATGCGTGGCCACAGGCAGAGATTGGTATGATGGATGCGAAGCTGGCTGCCAAAATCATGTATGCAGATACAGATGCTGAGACAATTAATGAGAAAGCAGCTGCTTATGCAAAGCTTCAGACAAGCCCGGATGCAGCAGCAAGAAGAGGATATGTGGATACGATCATCAATCCGGAAGATACAAGAAAATACATCATTGGCGCATTTGAGATGTTATTTACCAAGAGAGAGGATCGTCCGATGAAAAAACACGGAACAATTTAGAGAGGTGAGGCAAAGTGAAGAAAAAAATTAGCTTAATAATTTGTATGCTTGTAGCTGTATTATGCTTTACCGGTTGTTCCAATTCAGGCAATGAATTGAAGTATGACAAATCTTCTATTAAAGAATCAACAGAGTTTCTGATCAACTATTGCCAGAGTGCAGATGATGCGACGATTCAGCAGTGGGAAGATATGGACGACTTTAATCTGGAATATCAGCTGATGCAGTCAGGACTTCCGTATACAGCAGACGGATTTACCAGTGCACTGGAAAGCTGGCAGTCTGGAATCAAAGAGTGTGGAGCATATGTAAGTCATGGAGATTTCAAATATGAAACTTCCAAAGACGAACTTAAGGTTACAACAGCGGCAAAATTCAAAGACAGAGATGCCACATTGACATTTGTATATAACCAGAAATTAAAACTGGAGAGTATGACAGTTGACGGAAAATATTCCATGGGTGAAGTCCTGGAAAAAGCCGGACTGAATACCGTACTTGGAATGGGAACGGTATTCGTTGTGCTGATCTTTATCTCCCTGATCATTTCTCTTTTCAGATTCATCCCTGCGCTGGAAGAAGCATGGAAGAACAGAGGAAAGAAATCGGCAAAAGAAGCTGAGGCTGTTGTAGTAGAAGAGGCAACACAGAGCGCATCTGCTGAGTCAGAAGATGTTACGGATGATACAGAGCTGGTAGCGGTTATTGCAGCGGCTATTGCAGAATATGAAGGAACAGGCACAGATGGATTTGTAGTAAGAAGCATCAGACGCCGTCCGTCTAATAAATGGAACGCATAGAGAATTTAGGAGGATTGAATCATGAAAAATTATACAATTACAGTAAACGGAAATGTATATGATGTAACTGTTGAAGAGAACGGCGCAGGCACAGCACCTGCAGCAGCACCAAGAGCAGCAGCACCTAAGGCAGCTCCTAAGGCAGCGCCGAAAGCAGCAGCACCTGCGGCTGGAAATGCCGGAAGCATTGAAGTAAAAGCAGGAGCAGCCGGAAAAGTATTTAAGCTGGAAGCAAGTGTCGGACAGAGCGTGAAGAAAGGTGATGCAGTTATCATCATTGAAGCAATGAAGATGGAGATTCCAGTAGTAGCTCCGGAAGACGGAACAGTTGCAAGCATTAACGTAGCAGTTGGAGACGCAATCGAATCCGGTGCAGTTTTAGCTACATTAAACTAATGTGAAACTGATTCCTTATGGAATGAATACGACTGGAGGTTAAGAAATGGAATATATAACATCAACATTGGGAAACCTCGTGCATCAGACAGCTTTTTTCAGTCTCACATGGGGCAATTTGATCATGATTGCTGTAGCATGTTTTTTCCTGTATCTGGCAATCGCGCGGGGGTTTGAACCTTTGCTCCTTGTGCCGATCGCATTCGGTATGCTGCTTGTTAATATCTATCCGGATATTATGCTGCATGCAGAAGATTCGGCAAATGGAACGGGCGGACTTCTGTATTATTTCTTTAAATTAGATGAATGGGCAATCCTGCCGTCTCTGATTTTCCTTGGAGTTGGAGCAATGACAGACTTTGGACCATTGATCGCGAATCCGAAGAGTTTCCTCTTAGGTGCTGCAGCACAGTTTGGTATTTTCGCAGCTTACCTTGGAGCGATGGCATTTGGATTCTCTGATAAAGCGGCCGCGGCTGTATCCATCATCGGTGGGGCGGATGGACCGACTTCCATCTTCCTTGCCGGAAAGTTACAGCAGACAGCAATTATGGGACCGATCGCAGTGGCGGCGTACTCGTACATGGCGCTTGTCCCGATCATTCAGCCGCCGATCATGAAGCTTTTAACAACAGAAAAAGAACGTAAGATCAAGATGGAGCAGTTAAGACCGGTATCCAAACTGGAGAGAATCCTGTTCCCGGTCATCGTTACAATCGTTGTTTGTGTGATCCTTCCTACAACAGCACCGTTGGTAGGTATGCTGATGCTCGGAAACCTCTTCCGTGAATCAGGTGTTGTAAGACAGTTGACAGAGACCGCTTCCAACGCACTGATGTATATCGTAGTTATCTTACTTGGTACATCTGTCGGAGCGACAACAAGTGCGGAAGCATTTTTGAACAAACAGACTATTTTCATCGTTATCCTTGGACTGATTGCATTTATGTTTGGTACAGCAGCCGGAGTATTATTCGGTAAGATCATGTGCAAAGTTACCGGGGGAAAAGTTAATCCGCTGATCGGATCAGCCGGAGTATCCGCCGTTCCAATGGCAGCCAGAGTATCCCAGAAGGTTGGAGCAGAGGCAGATCCTACGAACTTCCTTCTGATGCATGCAATGGGTCCGAACGTTGCCGGAGTTATCGGTACAGCAGTTGCAGCCGGAACATTTATGGCGATCTTCGGAGTTTAAGAACCGGATATTTCGTATGATAACGATTGAATACTGATTATATGGAGGAAGAAATAATGGCAGAAATTGAAAAAAAACCAATTAAAATAACAGAGACAATTCTGCGTGACGCACACCAGTCTCTGATTGCCACTCGTATGACAACAGAACAGATGCTTCCGATCATCGATAAGATGGACAAGGTTGGCTATCATTCTGTAGAGTGCTGGGGTGGTGCAACATTTGACGCATCTTTACGTTTCCTGAAAGAAGATCCATGGGAGAGACTTCGTAAATTCCGTGACGGATTTAAGAATACAAAATTACAGATGCTGTTCCGTGGACAGAATATTTTAGGATACCGTCCCTATGCAGATGATGTAGTAGAGTATTTCGTACAGAAATCGGTTGCAAATGGTATTGATGTGATCCGTATTTTTGACTGTTTGAATGACCTTAGAAACTTGCAGACGGCCGTTACAGCAGCAAACAAAGAAAAAGCAGAAGCACAGGTAGCGCTTTCCTATACACTGGGAGATGCTTATACACTGGATTACTGGGTAGATATCGCCAAGAGAATCGAAGATATGGGTGCTAATTCTATCTGTATCAAAGATATGGCGGGTCTGCTCCTTCCGTACAAGGTAACCGAGCTGATCGGTGCATTAAAAGAAGCTACAGACCTTCCGATCCAGCTTCATACACATTATACATCAGGTGTTGCTTCTATGACTTACTTAAAAGCAGTAGAGGCAGGTGTAGATGTCATTGATACTGCAATGTCACCATTTGCAATGGGAACATCACAGCCGGCAACAGAAGTTATGGTTGAGACGTTCAAAGGAACACCTTATGATACAGGTCTGGATCAGAAATTACTTGCGGAGATCGCTGATTACTTCCGCCCGATCCGTGACGATGCATTAGACAGCGGACTGCTGAATCCGAAGAACCTTGGTGTAAATATCAAGACTCTTCTGTATCAGGTACCGGGTGGTATGCTTTCAAACCTGACATCTCAGTTAAAAGAGCAGAATGCAGAAGACAGATACTATGAAGTATTGGAAGAAGTGCCGAGAGTAAGAAAAGACTTAGGTGAGCCGCCGCTTGTAACACCGTCTTCACAGATCGTAGGTACACAGGCTGTATTTAACGTACTGATGGGCGAGCGTTATAAGATGGCTACAAAAGAGACAAAAGACGTATTAAGTGGTAAATACGGTGCAACTGTAAAACCATTTAACGAAGAAGTGAAGAAGAAAGTATTAGGAGACGATGCTGAGATCATCACATGCCGTCCGGCAGATCTGATTCCGGCAGAATTAGATACACTCCGCAAAGAGTGTGCCCAGTGGATCCAGCAGGACGAAGACGTATTAACTTATGCATTATTCCCGCAGGTAGCTGTTGACTTCTTCAAATACAGAGAAGCACAGCAGACAAAGATCGATCCGAATGCTGCTGATACAGAGAACGGAAGTTATCCGGTGTAATAACTTCTTTTAATTAAAAGTTGTATATTTTATATGCGATGCAGAAGTCCTGTCAGACAATGAAAGTTGTCCGGCAGGACTTTTTCATGTCCTGAAATACCTGGATTCATGTCCAAATGTATAAGAAAATTTTGTGATGTGCTATAATGTGTGATACTGGCAGGTGAATGTGGTACATCTACATGGGTTTCACATACAAAGAGAGTAATCATTTAATGCCTGCCCAGCTACGAGCATAAAAGTAAGACGAAAGTCTTCGGATATGTGTACAGAGGGAGATGGGGGAATATATGCATTTAACAATAGCAATTATAGAAGACGAACAGCCGGCGTGTGAGCGAATCGGCGAGCTTGTCATACAGGAACTGTCCGGTGAGACGGAAGTTTATATAGAAAAATACGAAGACGCGGAGCATTTTCTTAAAGCACTTGAAGAGAAGAAAGATACAGCGTACCCGGACGTTGTAATCTCTGACATTGACCTTCCGGGAATGAACGGAATTGAACTGGGAGCGAAGTTAAAAGGAGACGGCATAGAAACATATCTCGTATTTCTGACGTCTTTTGCAGAATTTGCGGCAGACAGTTATATACTGGAGGCTTATCAGTATATTCTGAAACGGGATATGAAAGATCGACTCGGAGATGTGCTCCGGGGGATTGCGAAGGAAAAGAAGACAAGCGAACAGGATTTCCTGTGGGTTGGAGATCATGAGAAGAAGTTGTTTTATAAAGACATCATCTGTGTGAGTAAGGTAAAAGGGCAGAAATACTCGGAGTACAGAACGAAGAAAGAAGTGTACCGGGAGCGGATGCCTTTATTTCAGATACAGGAACAACTGGGGACAGATGCATTTATCATGGTCGGACGAAGCTGTCTTGTAAACATTGAACACATTGCGGGAATTTCAGCAGAGTCGTTGCAATTAGATAACGGGGATGTGATCGGAGCCGGAAGGGAACTGATTTGGGAAGTGAAACAAAAAGTAACTGCGTACTGGAGAAAACACTAATGGGAAGAGAAAGAAAATGGACAAGTGTTCAACTGATAAATATCATATTCTGCGGACTGATGCAGATTTTTTATTTCTTCCCGTGGCTTAAGTATGGCAGCCTGCATTGTTCTCTGCATCGGTATATTTTCCGAGCATTGACAAGAAATGATTACATAGAAGCGTTTAACAAGACGTACTATCCGGGAAAAAATCTGGGGATTTATGAGCAGAAGATGGCAATCCTGATCCTTGTTTATCTGATGAGTTTTCTGGTGGCGCAGGTAGTGGATCTGCTTCTTTTATATCGGAATATGAACCAGATTCCGTACCGAGATCATCAGGGATTGTTTTGGGTAATCGCAATGACGTGGGTGTTCTTTCTTGAATATGCAGATTATCAGGGAGTGGATGAGCAGTTTTATATTCCGATGTCCATGTTCGTTTACCTGAATACGTGGCTTGTGGTCAAAGGTGTCCAGTATTTTGCATGTAGGATGACAGAAAGTTTGGAGTATATGAATCTTTCCAGCCAGAAAAAGCTGGAGCAGAAAGAACAGGAAGTACTGGAACTTAAGGTAAATGTGTTGGAAGAGCGGTTCAAAGGAATGTTAAAGAGCCGGCAGGTTGTCCATGACATGAAGAATCATCTGCTGGCGCTAAGGCGTTATGAACAGGAAAGAGACTGGGATGGGATTCACGAATATCTGGAGAAATTAAGTGATGCGATACTGGTGCATAATTATCAGGTGTGGACAGGAAATCAGATGCTGGATATGATTCTGAACCAGAAGGCGCAGGATGCGAAAGACTCCGGTGTACAGATGACAATCCAGACGGAAGTATTTACAAAATTGCCGTTTACGGACTGGGAGATCATCACGCTATTTGGAAATCTTCTGGATAATGCACTGGAGGCAACGCAGAAAGTGACTTCGGAAAATCCTTGGATTCATGTGAAATTTATAAGACGGAACCGGCTTTTTTACGTGGAGATTGAGAACAGTGCAGAGGAAGCAGTGAGAGTGGAAAATGGACAGCTTCGGTCGCAGAAAGAAGAAAACGGACTGCATGGATACGGTATGAAAAATGTTCGGGAAATCGTAGAAAAACATGAAGGTGATCTGCAATATATAACTACAGATACCAGTTTCCTTGTCAGTGTATCCATATATGACATGAAATAGAGAAAATTTTAGGATTAAGAGGAAAAAGAAATGCAGAAGAAAAAGAGCAGAAGAAAAGAAAAAATATGTGTCGGAGTCATCGGATACGCGATATTTCTGATCTATTCCATGTGGCCGGTTTACCGGCTCCGGGATGGGTATCATTCCTTTTATGGTGTTTTCCGATTATTGTCGCAGAAAGGAGCTGCCGCACTGACAGACAGTTGCCGGGATGTGTGGGACGGCAATATGGGCGCCATAAAGATTCAGGTTGGCCTGTTTGTAATTATGCAGATCGTGGCAGTATTGTATCTGATACTGCTGATTTTAAACAAATACCGGTATATCCAGCCGGTTGTGATAGGTATTGCGATCACAGAGATGTTTCTGAGTGATTATGCAACTTACGGTACAGTTGCGGATAATGTGATGGCATTTATGTTTTTTATGCCTATGGTAGTAATGAGTCTTCTTGAGCTTGCCTTGCAGAAGATGATCGATGTCTATGATGAAGCACTGGCAAGATCTAGAAATTATGAAGTGCAGGAACAGGAAAAGAAAGAAGAAGCGCACAGAAGACTGGATTTTCCGGGCAAATACACGAAACTTTTCTATCATATGATCTGGAAGAATTTCCGCTCTGACTGGAAAGATTACCGGCTTTTCCTATTCTGCGGAATCATGGTCGGAACACTGGCATTTTCCGGACTGGGAGCTTATGAGATGCTGTCTTCTTCCCACCGGGCTGATCTGTCTATGTATGGTGGCGAAGGACTTGGACGAATCCTGATCAATGCGATGATCCCGCTTGCGGCATGCTGCCTTTTCCTGATGGTATTTGTGCTGATCTTTTATCTCAGAAAATGGATTCAGAACTATAGTATCTTTGTAACACTCGGAATCAGAAGAAAGGCGCTCTGGACGATCGCCGGACTGGAAATCGGATTGGGATTTGTATTTTCCTATATAGGCGGAGTAATTGTCGGAAATGGAGTCCTTCTGCTTTTCCGTAAAATTGTCGGAAACATGGTGGGCGATCAGATCAATCTGTCATATGCAAGTAAAACAACGTATCTGGTATCACTTGCCGTTCTGTTCCTTGTCTATCTTGTTTCACTGATGGCAACAAGAGACATTGTGTCGGATTTTAACCTGATCTCAGCGGCAACACGTAATGTTGCAAAAGAGAAGATGCCGCGGAGGTTTTTGAAGATCATTACTGTGATCGGAGCTGCTATCTGCGGATACAGTGCTATTTCTTACAGCAAGATTTACAATTACGAGAAGATTACACTGATGCTGGCATTGTTTGTCGGACTGTTTCTTCTCTACCGCTTTGGCGGGACATTGTTGCTGCGAAAAGACAAGGCATCAAAAGGGTATATGGGTACGCTTCTGAAACGCAATGACCTCTATCACCGTTCAAAGACAACTGCGTGGTATCTGGCAGCGCTTACAGCCTTGCATATCTGCGGAATGTTTTATTTTGCATTCCAGTCAGTATCTGTAACGGTTGCGGAACAACCGGAAAGCCTGTTCCCATATGATTTCATGTGCATTTCTTACGATGAAGACCAGAAGACATTTGAAAATCTGGAGAAACAGTACGGAGCAAAGGTTACGACTTATCCGATGGTAAGAATCTCGAATTCGGATAAAACGGAGAAGAATGAGAGCTATTATGAAAAACGAATACAGGGACAACAGATCGGTATTTCAGAATCTACTTATCATGCACTGAAAAAAGCAATTGATCCGGATTATAAACCACACTTTCTCCATCTGGATGCAAAGGGAGAGAAAGTCTATCTTGTGCACCAGCAGGACCGCTCTGTGAAAGCACAGCCGGTAGACTGGACGTTTAGTAAGAAGAAACCCAATATCCATGTTGGCATTGTATGTGAAGGATATACGCCATATGAGCATTATTCCGAGGAGACGACATATCAGCAACGTACAATCGCAGGCGAGGAGATTGGAAGCCTGACCGGATGTTTCCGCGATGGAAAACTGGAAAATCTCGTTGTGTTTTCGGATGCATTCTTCACAAAAGCACAGAATCTCTGGAAGACAACGAATGTGCTGAATGGTTCGTTTATTAAAAAGAAAACGGATGCGATTGAAGGGCTGACTGTGAAGCAGGGACCGACAAAACTGGTGTTGGTGAACAGTAAAGCGAAAGATCACAAAGCAATCAAGAGAGAACTGGAAAAATTCCAGGAAAAACATAAAGAAGATCAGGCTTACGATGCGGAAATCGCAAATTATTATGCGAAGGATGAAAGTGTAAAAGACCTGCGTACGGAACGTATGATGAAGCTGATCGTGAACCTGTTTGTCACGGCAACAATGCTTTTTATAAGCATGTTCCTTGTCTATATTAAAGTGCTTTCTGAACTGGATGAGAAGAACAAAAGAGCCGAATTTTTCACTTGTATGGGTATGAGAAAGAAAGAGAGAATCCGCATTCTTCTCGGTGAATTACATCTAATGTTCTGGCTTCCGGGAGCGTTTACCGCGCTTGTGACAGCTGTATTTACCGGAATTACATTCTATGTGCGGATGTATACAAATGCAGTTAAGCTACAGTTTATAACTCACGCAGTATGGCTCTGGGGCGGCTATATTCTTGTAGAACTTCTGTTTATGTGGCTGCTTGGAAAGTTTATGGTTCGAAAGGTGGAAAAAGACGATGAATAATCAGGAAATCATAAAAGTAGAAGATCTGACACGGAATTACCGGATGATCTACGCAGAGAATCCGGAAGACCGGGAGATCAAGGTGTTAAAAGGACTGAATTTCGCTGTGAAGACAGAAGAATTTGTCGGGATCATGGGAAAATCCGGCTGTGGAAAGACAACGCTTCTGAAAGTGCTTGGTCTGATCGATAAACCAACCGATGGTACATTGTATTTCAATGGCGTGGATTCGAGAAAACTGTGGAGCGACGAGCTTGCTGATATCCGCAGAAGAAAAATGGGATTTGTATTTCAGGATTTTTATCTGCTTGACAGTCTTTCGGTAGAAGATAATATCATGGTTCCGATGGTGCTTGATAAAGCGCCGGTGAAGGACTGCCTGGAAAAAGTAGCTTATTATATGGAGAAATTCGGTCTGATGCATCTGACAAAGAAGAAACCGAATGAACTGTCCGGCGGGGAGCGTCAGCGGGTAGCAATCTGCCGCGCGCTCATTAATAATCCCGAACTCATCCTTGCAGATGAACCGACAGGCAATCTCGATACCCAGTCAGGACAGATCGTTATTGATGCACTGACCGAGATTAACGAGAAAATGAAGAAAACAATCCTTATGGTTACGCATGATCCGAAAATGGCAAGCTATTGCAGCCGGATTATTTTGCTGAAAGACGGCCAGATTCTGGAAGAACTGAAAAGAGAAAAAGACCAGGATGCGTTTTACCACAGAATTGTGGACAAGATGCAGGAACTGTAGGAGGAGTGGATATGCATATACTGGAAGTGAAAGAACTGGTGCGTGATTACAGCATCATCAGTGAAGATAAAAAAGAAAGGACGCAGATCCATGTATTGAAGGGACTGGATTTTTCCGTGGAGGCAGGAGAATTCGTCGGAGTCATGGGTAAATCCGGCTGTGGCAAGACGACGCTCTTAAAGACTCTCGGTCTGATCCACCGTCCTACGTCCGGAAGTGTCTGGCTTGAAGGAGAAGATACCGGAAAACTGCCGGAAGAAAAGAGGGCAGACATCCGCAACCGGAAAATCGGATTTATTTTTCAGGATTTTTACCTGATGAACAGTCTGTCTGTTGAAGAAAATATTATGCTTCCGATGATGATCGCAAAGAGCGAGCCGGAAGAAATGAGGAAAAGAGCTGCCACCTATGCCACGCAGTTTGAGATTGCACATCTGCTTAAGAAATATCCATACGAGCTGTCCGGCGGAGAGCGTCAGAGAGTGGCGATCTGCCGTGCACTCATGAATGAACCGGAACTGATTCTTGCAGATGAACCGACAGGAAATCTGGATTCCCGTTCCGGGCAGATCGTGATTGATGCGCTTGGAAAAATCTCGAAAGAACTTGGAAAAACGATTCTTATGGTGACACATGATCCGAAGATGGCGAGCTGTTGCGGGCGGATTCTACTTCTGAAAGATGGAGTTATTCTCAAAGAATTGAAGGCAGAGGAAGACAAAGATGCATTTTACAGGGAAATAACCGGGCAGATGGAATGTTTATAGTCCTTGAATATTTTCTCGAATTTATATATAATGGATACGGTAAATTGAGAAGAAAAGGACAAAAACGATATGGGAAATAAAAATGAATTACTTCAGAAGATAGATGAAGGTTATTCAAAATTCAGCAAAGGTCAGAAAAAACTGGCGGATTTTATCAAAGAAGATTATGATAAAGCGGCATTTCTGACTGCTGCGAAGATGGGGGAAGAAGTCGGCGTCAGTGAGTCTACGGTTGTAAGATTTGCGATGGCGCTTGGATATGACGGCTATCCGGGATTCCAGAAAGCGCTGGGCGAGATGGTCCGTACCAAATTAAATTCCATCCAGAGAATGGAAGTCACATATGGACGCATCAGTCAGGGCGAGATACTGACATCTGTATTACAGTCAGATATTGATAAGATCAAGCTGACGATGCAGTCCATTGACCATGAATCATTTGAACTTGCAGTGGAGACGATTCTGAATGCGAAGAAGATCTATGTGATCGGTATCAGAAGCTGTGCACCGCTTGCAAGTTTTCTTGGGTTTTATCTGAACCTGATCTGTGATAATGTAGTTGCTGTGCACACAAACAGTTCAAGTGAGATTTTTGAACAGCTTATCCGGATCGATGAAGACGATGTGATCATCGGAATCAGCTTCCCGCGGTATTCCATGCGTACTTTAAAAGCGCTGGAATTTGCAAGCAACCGCAAGGCAAAAGTAATCACGCTGACAGACAGCGTCCATTCGCCGATGACGTTATATTCTTCCTGCAATCTGATCGCGCGAAGTGACATGGCGTCTATCGTAGATTCACTTGTAGCACCTCTGAGCGTGGTAAATGCGCTTGTGGTAGCACTCTGTATGAAGAAGCAGGATGAAGTCATCACAACACTGGAGACGCTGGAACGGATCTGGGATGAGTATCAGGTATACAGCAAAGATGAACTGAACATGGTAGATGATAAAGTAGAACTGTCTTCGTCCAAAGCACAGATAGATGGAGAAGAGACTTATGAATAAAGTATTAATCGCAGGCGGTGGCGCTGCGGGCATGATGGCGGCAGTTATGGCGGCAAGAGAAGGTTGCGCGGTTACACTGTTTGAAAAAAATGAAAAACTGGGCAAGAAGGTATTTATCACAGGAAAAGGTCGTTGCAATCTGACAAATGCCTGTGATGTAGAAGATCTGTTTCCAGCAGTGAAAACGAATGCGAAGTTTCTGTATAGTAGTTTTTACGGATTTACAAACCAGGATGTCATGGATTTCTTTGAAGAGCTTGGCATGCGGACGAAGATTGAACGAGGGGAACGGGTATTCCCGTTATCTGATCATTCTTCCGATGTGATCCGTACTTTGGAAGAAGAGATGAAGAGACTTGGTGTGAAGATCCGCCTGAATACATCTGTGAAGAAGATTGAAGCGAAGGACGGGCATTTTACAGGCGTCGTATTATCTGATGGAAAGAAAGTATCCGGAGATGCGTGTGTCGTTGCAACCGGAGGCATCTCTTATCCGTCTACAGGTTCTACCGGGGACGGCTACCGGTTTGCAAAAGAACTGGGACTTGAAGTGACAGACTGTCTGCCGTCGCTTGTACCGATGGAGACTCAGGAAGACTGGGTGCCGGAGCTTCAGGGACTGTCTCTTCGAAATGTAAATGCGGTTATCAAAGACGGTAAGAAGAAGCTGTATGAAGACTTTGGAGAGATGCTTTTCACGCACTACGGCGTCAGCGGTCCGCTTATGTTAAGTGCCAGCAGTGTAATTGGCAAGAAACTAAAAGATCATCCACTGACATTGGAAATCGACTTGAAACCCGCATTGTCTATAGAGCAGCTCGATCAGAGAGTCCTGCGTGATTTTGAAGAAAACCATAACCGACAGTTCAAGAATGCGATCCACAAGCTGTTTCCGGCGAAACTCATTCCGGTGATGCTCAAACTTAGCGGAATCGATCCGGAGAAAAAGGTCAATGTGATTTCCAGAGAGGAAAGACAGCATTTTGTTTCCCTGATCAAAAAAATTCCAGTGACATTAACCGGACTGCGCGGCTATAATGAGGCAATCATCACAAAAGGTGGTGTCAGCGTGAAAGAGATCGATCCGGGCACGATGGAGGCAAAGACAGTATCTGGCTTGTATTTTGCAGGAGAAGTACTGGATCTGGATGCAGTGACCGGAGGATTTAATTTACAGATTGCATGGTCTACTGCATGTGCGGCTGCAAGAGCCTGTGCATGGCAGAAATAAATGGATATGTGTATGCTTACGTGCTGTTTTGGAAAACAGACAAAGATTGTAACGGGAAGGCACGTGAGTTTGAGAAGCAAGATATATATTATTAAATAAAACAGATAGAGAAAGAGGGCAGAAGAATGGGATATAATATCGCAATTGACGGACCGGCAGGAGCCGGAAAAAGCACCATTGCGAAACTGGTGGCAAAAGAAAAAGGATACATTTATGTAGATACAGGAGCGATGTACCGTGGGATGGCAATTTATTTTCTGGAAAAGAATATTTCGCCGGAAGATACAGAAACGATCGCAGCAGAGTGCAAGAATGTAAAAGTAACGATCGGCTATGAAGAAGGCGGACAGCAGGTCTACTTAAACGGTGAGAATATCACAGGGAAATTAAGAGAAGAAGCAGTAGGAAATATGGCGTCTAAGATCTCTGCAATCCCGGCAGTCAGAGAAGCACTTTTAGGACTACAGAGAGATCTTGCAAAAACAAAAGATGTTGTCATGGACGGACGTGACATCGGTACCTGTGTATTACCAGATGCAGATGTGAAAGTATTTTTAACTGCAAGTGTACAGACAAGAGCAAAACGTCGTTTTGATGAACTGACAGAAAAGGGTGAAACTTGTGATCTTGCCGAGATTGAAAAAGACATTGAAGAGCGCGACAGAAGAGATATGACGAGAGAGATCGCACCGCTTAGCCAGGCAGAAGATGCGACACTCGTAGACAGCTCAGATATGACAATCCCGGAAGTAGTCGCCGCAATTACGGCGCTCTGCCATTAGGAGGCATATATGAAAGTTGAACTTGCGAAGACAGCGGGATTTTGCTTCGGAGTAAAGCGGGCAGTGGATACTGTATACAAACAGATAGAAGCACACCCAGACAGTCCGATTTACACATACGGACCGATCATCCATAATGAAGAAGTCATCAAAGATATGAAAAAACACGGCGTGAAGGTGATTGGAAGTGCAGAAGAGCTGGAGAATCTGGACAGCGGAATTGTGATCATCCGGTCTCACGGAGTAGCAAAAGAAGTCTACGATTTGTTGACTGAAAAAGGACTGACCTGTGTGGATGCAACCTGCCCATTTGTCAAGAAAATCCATAAAATTGCCCAAGAGCAGAGCGCACAGGGTGCACACATTGTTGTGATCGGAAATTCGGAACATCCTGAAGTGCAGGGCATTAAAGGATGGAGTGGAAATGATGTGACAGTCATCCAGACTGTAGAAGAAGCGAAAAGTTTTCAATTAAAAAATAAAAAGCAAAAACTGTGTGTCGTATCTCAGACGACATTTAATTACAATAAATTCAAAGATATAGTTGAAATTATTGAGAAAAAGAGGTATGATATACTTGTTTTAAATACGATTTGCAGTGCAACAAAAGAGCGCCAGGAAGAGGCTCGCGACATTGCAAAGAGGGTGGACGCTATGATTGTTATAGGAGACAAGAGAAGCTCTAATACCCGCAAACTATTTGAGATATGCAGTAATGCATGTGCGGATACGTACTATATACAGACACTTGACGATTTTGATATGAATCAATTAAGGTCCGTGGAAACAGTAGGTATTACAGCAGGGGCATCCACGCCCAAGAAAATAATTGAGGAGGTTCAAAATAATGTCAGAATTAACTTTTGAACAAATGTTGGAAGAATCATTTAAGACAATCAGAAATGGAGAAGTCGTAGATGGTACAGTCATTGATGTAAAACCGGATGAGATCATCTTGAATATCGGCTACAAAGCAGACGGTATCATTATGAGAAATGAGTATACGAACGAACCTAACGTAGATCTGACAACAGTCGTATCTGTTGGAGATCCAATGACAGTAAAAGTACTGAAAGTAAACGACGGAGAAGGTCAGGTGCTGTTGACATACAAGAGACTGGCTGCCGAGAAAGGAAATGAGAGACTGAAAGAAGCTTATGAGAACCATGAAGTTCTGAAAGCTCCGGTTGCACAGATCCTTGGCGGTGGATTGAGCGTAGTTGTTGATGAGGCAAGAGTCTTTATCCCTGCAAGTCTTGTATCTGATACCTACGAGAAAGATCTGAGCAAATATCAGGATCAGGAGATTGAATTCGTTATCAGTGAGTTTAATCCTAGAAGAAACCGCGTGATCGGTGACAGAAGACAGCTTCTTGTTGCAGAGAAAGCAGAGAAACAGAAAGAACTGTTTGCTAAATTACAGGTTGGAGATACTGTAGAAGGAACTGTTAAGAATGTTACAGACTTCGGAGCGTTTATCGACCTTGGCGGAGTAGACGGACTCCTTCACATCTCAGAGATGTCTTGGGGACGCGTTGAGAATCCGAAGAAAGTATTCAAAGTTGGCGATGAACTGAAAGTCCTGATCAAAGACATTCACGATACAAAGATCGCACTCAGCTTAAAATTCCCGGAGACTAATCCATGGGCAGATGCAGCTGAGAAGTATGCAGTAGGAACTGTAATCGAAGGAAAAGTTGCAAGAATGACAGACTTCGGAGCATTTGTTGAATTAGCTCCTGGAGTAGATGCACTTCTTCATGTATCACAGATTTCCAGAACACATGTTGACAAACCGTCTGATGTACTGTCTGTAGGACAGACAGTAACAGCTAAGATTGTTGATCTTAATGAAGCTGACAAGAAGATCAGCCTGAGCATGAAAGCTTTAGAGCCGGCTGAGTCAGAGGCTTCACAGAACGAAAGCTCTGAAGAGTAATCGTACTGTAAGAATTCAAGCGTATATATAAAAGCGAAAGAGAAAAGATAGAGGTTTCATACCTCTATCTTTTGTGTGTCTGAACATCTGTTAAAAAATGAACAAGATGTTCATTAAAATGTACAAAAAAATCACTTGACACACTGGTAAGTCTGGTGCTTTTTGGGTATAGTTAATATGAAAATTAAAAGGAAGGAAGGAAAAGGGAATGGCATTGTTAACTTTTAAGGGTGGTATTCATCCGGATGACGGTAAGCGTCTTGCAAAAGACAAGGCAATCGTTGATGTTAAACCCACAGGAGATCTGGTATATCCGGTTTCCCAGCACATCGGGGCGCCTGCCAATCCGATCGTAGCAGTTGGCGATCATGTTTTAAAAGGACAGATGATAGCAGAAGCCGGAGGATTTGTTTCTGCACCAATCTATGCTTCAGTATCAGGAACAGTTAAGGCGATCGCTCCACATTTGAACCCGACTGGAGGTACTGTCAACAGCATTGTCATTGAAAATGATAGTGAATATAAAGAAGTAGAATATCCTGCGGTAAAACCGGTTGATGAGATGACAAAGGAAGAGATCCTTAACGCAATTGGCAACGCAGGTGTTGTTGGTATGGGAGGAGCAGGTTTCCCGACCAGAGTTAAGCTTTCTCCAAAAGAGCCTGACAAGATTGATTATATTATTGCAAACTGTGCAGAATGTGAGCCATATATTACAGCAGACTACAGAACGATGATCGAGACACCGGAGAAACTGGTGGAAGGCATGAAGATCGTTCTGAGACTTTTCGATAACGCGAAAGGTATATTCGGTGTTGAAGATAACAAACCAGATTGTATCGCAAAATTAAAAGAACTCACAGCAGATGACCCACGTCTGGAGGTTCTGGCGCTTAAGACAAAATACCCACAAGGTGGTGAGCGTCAGCTTATTTATGCGACGACAGGTCGTGCGATTAACTCTGCTATGCTTCCGGCAGATGCAGGATGCGTTGTAGACAACGTTGCAACACTTGTAAGCATTTATCAGGCTGTAGCAGAAGGAAAACCTTCTATGGAACGTGTCGTAACAGTCAGCGGAGATGCAGTGAATGAACCGGGGAACTTCCGTGTACCGTTTGGTATGAACCAGGCTGAGCTGGTAGACGCTGCCGGTGGATTCAAGACAGAACCGGAGAAACTGATTTCCGGTGGTCCGATGATGGGATTTGCAATGTTTTCACTAGATGTTCCGGTTACAAAGACATCATCATCCATTCTTGGATTTACAAAAGACGAAGTAGCAAAGTTCGAGCCAACCGCATGTATTAACTGCGGACGATGCGTAGATGCCTGTCCAAGCCGTCTGATTCCATCTCGACTTGCAGATTATGCAGAGCATCATGACGAAGAGACCTTTACAAAACATAATGGTCTGGAATGTATGGAATGTGGATCATGCAGTTTCGTCTGTCCGGCAAAACGTCAGTTGAAACAGGCAATCGGTTCTATGAGAAAAATTGCACTTGCTAATCGTAAGAAGAAAAAATAAGAGAAGAGAGGAAGAGGTGAACAAACGTGAGTGAGAACAATTATAAACTGTCATCTTCACCACATATTCGTGACAAAGTTACCTCCAGCAATATCATGCTTATGGTTGTTATTGCACTTTTGCCGGCTTCGGCATTCGGAGTTTATAACTTTGGAATACCAGCACTGATCGTACTGATCAGCACAACCGTATCAGCGGTTCTTACAGAGTACATATATGAGAAACTGATGCACAAGAAGATTACCATCAACGACTGGAGTGCAGTTGTTACCGGTCTGTTGCTTGGCCTTAACATGCCGGCTTCAGCACCATGGTGGATGGGCGCTCTTGGTAGTGTATTTGCAATTCTCGTTGTAAAACAGTTATTCGGAGGACTGGGACAGAACTTCATGAACCCGGCGCTCGGTGCAAGATGTTTCCTGCTGATTTCTTTCGCAGGACCGATGACAAAGTTTGTTTACGATGGAGTATCCGGACCGACACCGCTTGCTACTTTAAAAGACGGTGGCTCTGTTGATTCCATGAAGATGCTTATCGGAACAATTCCGGGAACAATCGGTGAGACATCTGTGATCGCAATCATTATCGGAGCAGTATTCCTTATTATGCTTGGTATTATTGATCTGCGTATTCCGGGAACATACATTGTATCCTTTGTTATTTTCGTCGGAATTTTCGGACCATTTACAAAAGCACATGTAGGATTCTTTGATCCACAGTACATCACAGCACACCTTTGCGGTGGTGGTCTGATGCTCGGAGCATGGTTCATGGCAACCGATTATGTAACATCTCCGATTACGAAAAAAGGACAGTATGTATATGGTATCCTTCTTGGAGTACTGACCGGACTGTTCCGTCTGTTCGGTGGTTCCGCAGAGGGGGTATCTTATGCAATCATCATCAGTAACCTTTTAGTCCCACTGATTGAAAGAGTTACTCTTCCAAAACCATTTGGTAAAGGAGGAGAAAAATAATGAAGAAAAATCCAATTATTAAGAATGCACTTATTCTTACAATTATTACATTAATCGCAGGATTAGGTCTTGGCTTTGTATATGAGATCACCAAAAACCCGATCGCACAGGCGCAGGAAAAAGCTAAGAAAGAAGCATGGCAGGCGGTATTTACAGATGTAGATGCGAATGCTTTTGAAGCACAGGACGTAGATGCGAAGATTGCAGATAAAGCAATCAAATCAGTCGGTGCAAAAGCAACTGTCGATGAAGTCTGTAAAGCAGGTGACAAAGGATATGTAATCACAACCACAGACAAGGAAGGTTATGGTGGAGATATCCAGATTACAGTAGGTATTACTTCTGATGGTACAGTAAACGGAATTTCTATCTTATCGATCAGCGAGACAGCCGGTCTTGGTATGAAAGCAAAAGAGCCGAAGTTCTACAATCAGTACAAGGGCAAGAAAGCTGAGAAATTCGTTGTATCAAAAGATGGTGGAGACGGTGAACAGATCGATGCAATCAGTGGTGCAACAATTACATCACGTGCAGTTACAGGAGCTGTCAACGTAGCACTGGCTTATTATCAGAATGCATTTTAGGAGGTAGCAGACATGAACAGATGTACTGAAAGACTATATAATGGTTTAGTTAAAGAGAATCCTACCTTCGTGCTGATGCTTGGTATGTGTCCTACACTTGCCGTAACTACATCCGCAACCAATGGTGTTGGTATGGGTTTGTCAACAACAGTAGTATTGGTATTATCCAATATGCTGATTTCCATGTTACGTAAGATCATCCCGGATTCAGTCAGAATGCCGGCATTCATCGTAGTCGTAGCATCATTCGTAACAATTGTACAGTTTCTTCTGGAAGGTTTTGTACCGAGTCTTTATGACGCACTTGGTCTTTACATTCCACTGATCGTGGTAAACTGTATTATCTTAGGACGTGCAGAAAGCTATGCTTCCAAGAACCCGGTTCTTCCGTCAATCTTTGATGGTATCGGTATGGGACTTGGATTTACTGTAGGTCTTACATGTATTGGTATTGTACGTGAGCTGATCGGAGCAGGACAGATCTTCGGTAAACAGATTATTCCGATCGCTGACGAAGCAGCAGGAAAAGCCGGATATGTACCGGTTACAATCTTTATTCTTGCACCGGGAGCATTCCTGGTACTTGCAGGACTGGTTGCTCTTCAGAACAAGATCAAAGCCAATGCTGCCAAGAGAGGTAAAGAAGTTGTAGAAGCTAAGGGATGCGGCGAAGGCTGTGCATCATGTAATGGATGCGGCGGAAAAGTATTCCCTACAGGAAACGAAGAATAGGAGGAGTACATAGATGAAAGAATTATTACTTATCGCAATTGGATCTGCGATCGTCAACAACGTTGTACTCAGCCAGTTCCTGGGAATCTGTCCATTCCTTGGAGTATCCAAAAAGGTTGAGACTGCTTCCGGTATGGGAGGAGCTGTAATCTTCGTTATTACAATCGCATCATTCTTTACAAGTTTGATTTATAAGTTTATTTTGTTACCATTGAATATTTCTTACCTGCAGACGATCGTATTCATTCTCGTAATCGCTGCACTGGTACAGTTTGTAGAGATGTTCCTGAAGAAGAGCATGCCGTCTCTGTATAATGCACTTGGTGTGTATCTTCCTCTGATCACAACAAACTGTGCAGTACTTGGTGTAGCACTTACAAATGTTCAGAATGAGTATTCTATTCTGGAAGGTGTGATCAATGGTATCGGTACTTCTGTCGGATTCGCAATCGCAATTGTGATCATGGCAGGTATCCGTGAGAAGATCGAATACAATGATGTATCTGAGTCATTCCAGGGAACTCCTATCGTACTGCTTACAGCAGCACTGATGTCAATTGCGTTCTTTGGATTCTCAGGATTAATATAGGAGGAAACAGACTATGAGTATAACAGGTATTATTTTAGCTGCTGCAATCGTAGGCGGCACCGGATTATTCATTGGTGTGTTCCTTGGTATTGCAGGAAAGAAATTTGCAGTAGAAGTAGATGAGAGAGAAGAAGCAATCCTTGAAGTATTGCCTGGAAACAACTGTGGTGGTTGTGGATATGCAGGATGTTCCGGACTTGCAGCTGCTATTGTAAAAGGCGAAGCTGAAGTTGGAGGATGTCCGGTCGGTGGAGCTCCGGTTGCAGCAAAGATTGGTGCGATCATGGGACAGGAAGCCGGTGCACAGGTACACGAAGTAGCATTTGTAAAATGTGCAGGAACCTGTGACAAAGCAAAACAGGAATATGAATATCACGGACTGAACGACTGTGTTATGATGAACATGATGCAGGCGGGAGGACCGAAAGGATGTAATTATGGATGTCTTGGAGAAGGAACATGTGTGAAAGCCTGTCCGTTTGATGCCATCCATATTGTAAACGGAGTTGCTGTTGTAGACAAAGAAGCATGTAAAGCATGTGGTAAATGTGTGGCAGCTTGTCCGAAACACCTGATTGAGATTGTACCGTATGACCAGAAACACCTCGTACAGTGCAGCTCTAAGGACAAAGGTAAAGATGTTATGTCTGTATGTTCCGTTGGATGTATCGGATGTAAGATGTGTGAGAAGATCTGTAAATTCGACGCTGTTAAGATTGAGAATAACATTGCACACATTGATCCGGAAAAATGTATCGGATGCGGTGCATGTGCAGCAAAATGTCCGAAGAAGATCATTCTGTAGAAGAACGTCTTTTTCAGAGATTTATGAAATTGGGATACAGGAGAATCGTATGAAAAGATCTTTCAAAACGATAATATCCGAAGGATATGAACAATTCATAAAAGATATAAAGCAAACAAAATGGGCGATTATTGTTATAATCGCCTATTTTGTGTTTGGTAGAAAATTTATTTATAGTATTTGTCCGCTCATTATGCTTACCGGATATCCATGTCCGTCCTGCGGACTTACAAGAGCCGGTATCCGGCTATTGCATTTTGATTTTGCAGGAGCATGGCATATGCATCCATTTATCTATGTGGTCGCAATTCTTGTATTTCGCTATTGCTGGAACCGTTATATCAGGCTTCAGTTAAGGCAGCCAAAGAGTATGAAGATACTTGCAGGAATCGCACTTGTGGCACTTGTGATTTTTTATATTTACCGTATGGTGTATTATTTTCCGGGGGAACCACCGATGAGCTATTACTCTGGGAATCTGCTGCATACTTACAAAAATTTCCTTGCAAATTTATCTGTCCAATGATTTTATATAATAAATTTTTAAATTGGATATCATTCCGAAACCTGTGTCAACAGAATGGATCTGTATCAAATCTGTTAATCATTCTGAATAACAGGATTATTCGGTGTCAACTCTTATGATCTGCTGTCTGTATTCATTAAAGAATGGAATCTTAAACTTATCAGTTAAAACACTCTCATATAAATTAGCAGCCTGGATATCTGTGCGGAGCATGGAAAGCCCTGTCTCTGATAAGCTGTCTGTCTGTGCTAGCTTCGTAATCAATGGGATGCGAGAAGTCTGTTTAAGTCTTGTAAGGACAGAAGACTGATCCATCCGGAAACCGAGAAGGCGTGCATACTGACAATTTCCACGAGTCTGATAATCCAGCATATCTGCGGTTTTAATCTGCAAAAGAATATGAAGCAGTGACCGGCTGATTCTTGTATAGGTAAGATCTCTTGATTTCAGAAGATCACAAAACTGTTCGTAAGAGATCAGGTCATCAATGTGATTCATGATCCGGTTTGCAAGATCCTCTGTGATATCAAGATATTTCATAAGAGAATCTGAAGTTTCGTTCATAAGCCGGTATTTCAGAAGAAGTGAAAAATCATTTGCATATACCGGATACCGAATCAGGTGTGTATCCCGAAGAAGATCAATGCAAGCAGGAGGTACCTGGTCTTCCAGTCTTGTCAGTACATCAGAGAGCGGCGGTTCGTCGTAAATGCTGTCACTTCTTAAATGAATCGAACTTCCGGCCTGCGCAAGGAGTCTGCGGATCGCAGAGGCAGAACTGTAATTTCCGGACAGATCCCGATCATGATAACCGGACTCTTTACGCTGGATTGTATAGCCTTTGATCAGGCTTCCGGTCTGATATAATGCTTTGATATATTCGATGCCGAGAATGTTGTTCGGTTCATCCAGCACCTGATCCACATTTTCATCTTTTAAATAGGAAGATAATGCCTGCTGCCTTGCGCGCGGAAAAGAAAGCCCCTTGCGCAGTGCTTCTTTCAGATAGAAGGTATAATCATCCGGTTCCTCTGTGAGAATCCCGGCGATACGTTCCAGCAGTGCATAGTCTCCACATTCACTTCCGAAACAGAGTGCATCTACACAGCCAAGATGGTTAAGTAAAGAAACAGCACCTGTGGCGAAATATTCGGCGCTTCCAGTCGCGTAGCAGACCGGAAGTTCAAAGACGGCGGCAACACCACTTTCCAGAGCTACCTGGGCGCGCAGATGCTTTGGCATGATCGCGGGTGTTCCACGCTGTACATAATTTCCACTCATTATAACAAGGACAGCGTCTGCTCCGGTGATTTCTTTTGCTTTTCTTATATGGTATAAATGCCCGTTATGAAAGGGATTGTATTCAGCAATCAGTCCGACAATTTTCATAAAAAATCTCCTTGTATATCTATTTGAAATTGATTATACTATAAAAGGGACTTTAGGTCAAAAAAGTCATTATTTTCACGTTTAGTTTATTACAATTGTTTTCAGGAGAGAAAGGAGGATATATATGAGCCAGGAAATCGAAGATATACTGACAGAAGATGAGATTAAAGAGATGTTGGAAAATCGGCAGTACAAAGAATTAAAAGAACAACTGGAAAGTAATATGTATCCTGTTGACCTCGCTGAGATTTTAGAGGATTTTGACCAGAAGCAGCTTGTTATGATCTTCCGGCTTCTTGCAAAAGAAGAAGCGGCTGAGACGTTTACTTATATGAACAGTGACATGCGTGAGATTCTGATTAATGCACTGACTGATTCCGAGCTGGAAGAAGTCATGGAAGAGATGTATCTGGATGATACGGTCGATGTGCTGGAGGAGATGCCGGCGAATGTTGTTGACCGTCTCCTGATGGTGACAGATGAAGAGACAAGAGTGCAGATCAATCAGCTCCTGCAATATCCGGAGGACAGTGCGGGCAGCATTATGAATGTGGAGTATATTGCACTCCGTAAAGAGATGACGGTTGCAGAATCTATTTTGAAGATTCGTCAGGTCGGTTTGAACCGGGAGACAATTTATACCTGTTATGTCACGGAAAAGCGTAAGCTTATCGGTCTTGTAGATGTCAAAGAATTACTGACGACCAGTGAATCGAAGACAGTGGAAGAAATCATGGAGACAAACATGCTCTATGCACATACAACAGATGACCAGGAGGAAGTCGCACTGACGATCCGCAAATACGGTCTGATCGCACTTCCAATCGTAGACCATGAGATGTGTATGGTCGGTATCGTAACAGTAGATGACGCAATGGATGTATTGCAGGAAGAGACGACGGAAGATATCAGTATCATGGCGGGTGTCAATCCGAATGAAGAATCTTATTTTGGGACAACGGTTATGGAACATGTGAAGAGCCGAATCCCATGGCTTCTGTTTCTGATGCTATCGGCAACCGTGACACAGATGATCATGAACAGTTATGAATCAGCGCTTGCCATTATGCCGCAGCTCGCAGGATTTGTCCCGATGTTGACAGGTACCGGAGGAAACTGCGGTTCCCAGAGCTCAACACTGGTGATCCGGGGACTGGCAGTCGGCGAGATTGAATTCCGGGATCTCCTGAAAGTAATATGGAAAGAAATCCGTATCGCAGTATGTATCAGTATTGTGCTTGCTGTGGTAAATGGACTGCGAATTATGTTGATGGGGCAGGGCGATGCACTGATGGCATTTACGATCGGTCTGACGATGGCTTGTACCGTTGTGATCGCCAAAGTTGTTGGATGTACACTTCCGCTTATCGCAAAGCGGGTAGGTCTGGACCCGGCGATCATGGCAACACCTCTGATTTCAACACTGGTAGATATCAGCACGATCAGCGTATACTTTGCAATTGTCAGTGCAGTATTTCAGTTATAGATGCGTGATATATGCATATAGACAGAAAAAATGAGATAAAGTGACAGAATGTATGAAAAAATACACATAAGAGACCTTGTTTGCAAGGTCTCTTTGTATTATAATAGTCCTATCTGAGAAAATATGGAAAGGAGTCTATTTATCATGGGATTCATAGATGAGATTAAAGCAAAAGCAAAAACAAGCAAAAAGACAATCGTTCTTCCAGAAACAGAAGACAGCAGAACTTATGAAGCAGCAGAAGCTGTATTAAAAGAAGGAACAGCTAATCTGATCCTGATCGGAAGCGAAGAAGAGATCGCAAAGAACAAAGGATCTTTTGATATCAGCGGAGCTACTATTGTAGATCCTGCAACGTCTGAAAAGACAGACGCATACATTGCAAAACTTGTTGAATTAAGACAGAAAAAAGGAATGACAGAAGAACAGGCAAGAGAGCTTCTTCTGACAAATTACTTATATTATGGTGTTATGATGGTTAAGATGAAGGATGCTGACGGTATGGTATCCGGAGCATGCCATTCTACAGCAGATACATTAAGACCATGCCTTCAGATCCTGAAGACAAAACCAGGTACAAAACTCGTATCCGCTTTCTTCGTAATCGTAGTACCGGATTGCGATATGGGAGCTGACGGAACATTTGTATTTGCAGATTCCGGTCTGGAGCAGAATCCGGATCCAGAGAAACTTGCAGCAATCGCACTTTCTTCTGCAGATTCTTTCGAACTGCTGACAGGAAAAGAGCCAATCGTTGCAATGCTTTCACACTCTACTAAGGGAAGTGCAAAACATCCTGACGTAGACAAAGTTGTAGAAGCTACACGTATTGCAAAAGAAAATGCAAAAGAAGGTTTATTATTAGATGGAGAGTTCCAGCTTGACGCAGCAATCGTTCCGGAAGTTGGAGCATCCAAAGCACCGGGCAGCCCGGTTGCAGGTAAAGCAAATGTACTCGTATTTCCAGACCTGGATGCTGGTAATATCGGATACAAACTTGCACAGAGACTTGGTAAAGCAGAAGCTTACGGTCCTTTAACACAGGGAATTGCAGCGCCGGTTAATGATCTTTCAAGAGGATGCAGCGCAAAAGACATTGAAGGTGTTGTTGCCATTACAGCTGTACAGTGTATGGCTGAAGAATAAAAAAGAGAGGAAAAAAGATTATGAACGTATTAGTAATCAACTGTGGAAGTTCTTCATTGAAGTTCCAGCTGATCAATTCTGATTCAGAGCAGGTTCTTGCAAAAGGACTTTGCGAGAGAATTGGAATTGATGGAAGCCTTACTTATCAGCCGGCAGGCGGAGAGAAAGTCAAATCTGACAAAGCTATGCCGACTCATACAGAGGCTATTCAGTTCGTTATTGACGCACTGACAGATGACAAGACAGGTGTCGTAAAAGACTTAAAGGAAATTGGGGCAGTCGGACACCGTGTTGTACATGGCGGAGAGAAGTTCGCCAAATCTGTAGTAATTACAGATGAAGTTATGAAAGCAATCGAAGAGTGTAATGACCTTGCACCTCTTCACAACCCAGCTAACCTGATTGGTATCAATGCATGCCAGGAATTAATGCCGGGTACGCCGATGGTAGCTGTATTTGATACTGCTTTCCATCAGACAATGCCAGCAAAGGCATATATGTATGGTCTGCCATATGAGTATTATGACAAATACAAAGTAAGACGTTATGGATTCCACGGAACAAGCCACAGTTTCGTATCCAAGAGAGCTGCTGAACTTGTTGGAAAACCATATGATGCAGTGAAGACAATCGTTTGTCATCTTGGTAACGGTGCAAGTATCTGTGCTGTAGAGAATGGTGAATCCGTAGACACATCTATGGGACTGACTCCACTGGAGGGTCTTGTAATGGGAACACGTTCCGGAGATATCGATCCGGCTATCTTAGAGTTCATCGCTAAGAAAGAAGACCTTGATATTGCAGGGCTTATGACAATGTTAAATAAAAAATCTGGTGTGTTTGGTCTTTCTAATAACTTATCCAGTGATTTCCGTGATCTTACAAGCGCTGCTGAGAGCGGAAATGAGATTGCTGCTACAACAGTTGATGTATTCTGCTACCGTGTAGCTAAGTACGTTGGAAGTTATGTAGCTGCCATGAATGGTGTGGATGTAATTGCATTTACAGCAGGAATTGGTGAGAATGCAAGTCTTGTACGTGAGAAAGTTATGGAATACCTTGGATACCTTGGAGTTGCAATCGATAAAGAAGCAAATGATTCACATGGTGAAGAAGTGAAAATCTCAACTCCGGATTCTAAAGTTGATGTATTTGTAATTCCTACAAATGAGGAACTTGCAATTGCAAGAGAGACTGTTGCATTAGTTTAATCAGCATAGTTGAACGATCATAGAATTGAGAGGTATATCGAAGGCTGTCGCGGAAGCGGCAGCCTTCTTTATATATAAAGCTTTTGACAGATATAAAGCCGTCGGCAGGATGTGCACTCGCGCGAAGAGGCAGAACATTATTTCTAATATTTTTCTTAAGATTCCGGGAATGAGCGGAAAGAGAATTGAATTTGAGAGAAATATCAAGTATAATGTGCTTGTTCTTAAGATAGGAGATAAAATAAAAAGGGGTAGATATAGAATGAAAAAAAGGAACATGTATGCAGCAGTTTTACTTACAGCAATTCTCAGTGTTACATCTCTGGCAAGTGCAGGTCATGTACAGGCGGCAGGAAATACATCCGGTGTCAGACTTCAGACAGTTCGTGCAGAAAAAGGAAATGCGCTGACAACAGACGTGTTGACAAAGGATACCGGGAAGAGCCAGAAGAAACTTGCAATCCAGACAGGCGCCGCAAAGCAAAAAGCAGCACTTACCGGCAAGAATGTCAGAGCCAAAGCAACAACAAAGAAGAATATGAGTTATATTCCGGTAGTCAAAGGTGTAACAGGTTCAGAAGAAGGCAAGCAGGGCAATGTTGCGCTTGGTAATTCTGTCGGAACTACAGATGGCACGATGGGAAAGAGATACCTCTATTCACAGAAAGTTGAATTTCAGGGCAAGGGTTCTTTTTCATTTTCTGTTAAATGTACAGAAGCAAAGACGGCGGGACGTAATGTTGTCTACGGAGTATTCAAGCAGGCATCCCTGGAAGATCCGATTGATAAGTCAAGCGTTGATGTTGTAACGAAAAAAGGCGATCACAAGACAGTCGTTGTAAAGATCCCGAAAGCAGGAACCTATTATATCGGCATCTATACAATGGTCAATGCAAAAGATAAGAGCGAATCCTGGAAGTTTACGACAGGAGCGATCTACTGGAATGGCAATAATCGTACGATTACCAGTGATAAGAAGATTGCAGTCGGTCACAAAACAACGCAGACGAATTATTTTAAAATGAAAACCACAGAAAGCGGTTATATCACAGTGATTGCAAGTGATCCGAAGAATAAGATTGTTCTTTATGACAGTAAGAAGAATCGTCTTACAGAGAGTACAATTGCAAAATATGGTGTCACATATGGTGTACCAAAGGGAAGAACTTACTATATTAAAGTATGGTCTCCGGCGAGTGAAGATGGCGGTTATACGCTGGTGGCAAAAAACCGTAAGATTTCAGAAAAAAGCGGAAGCAGTAAATCCAATGCTGTGGAGATTAAGAAAAATACCACAATCAAAGGAACAATGGAAACAGGAATGAAAAGAGCGGACTGGTATAAGATCCGTCTTACATCCAAACGGAGTGTGGAACTTTCCTGGAAAGCAAGAACGAATGAAAAGATGAAACTTGCTATTTATCAGGGAAGCAGAAAGATTGATACAAAGACGTTGACTTATGCAGATGCTTCCTACAAGCTGAAGTCCGTTGGAAAATGGCCAAAAGATACATATTATCTGAAAGTATATACTGATACAGAAAAATCTTCCGGTTGGTATATTTTAAGATGGAAATAATCAGATATTTATATTATAATGAATAGGTAATTGCGAAACTCGCTAAGCTCGTTCGCAATTCTGAA
>OLPE01000165.1_pt1 | contig 75444 bp, 66 predicted proteins | sample 1671901 | NCBI WGS metagenome assembly OLPE01 (sample SAMEA3136624, study PRJEB25190) | human gut metagenome | biome: human gut; feature: human-associated habitat; material: faeces | place: Austria | collected 2013 | reverse complement strand
ATGACAAATATCTGGAGCAGTACGGAAAGTACAAAGCAAAAATTGATTACAATCTTCTGAAAGAAAGTGACAGAAAAGACGGTAAGCTGATCCTTATGACAGCAATCAACCCGACACCGGCCGGTGAAGGAAAGACTACTACAACCGTAGGTCTTGCAGATGCAATGCAGAAGCTTGGAAAGAGTGTTATGGTTGCTCTTCGTGAGCCATCTCTCGGACCGGTATTCGGTGTCAAAGGTGGTGCAGCAGGCGGCGGCTATGCACAGGTAGTTCCGATGGAAGATATCAACCTTCATTTCACAGGTGACTTCCATGCCATCGGTGCAGCAAACAACCTTCTTGCAGCAATGATCGACAACCATATCTTCCAGGGCAATGCTCTGAACATCGACCCGAGAAAGATTACATGGAAGAGATGTGTGGATATGAACGACCGTCAGCTCCGTAACGTAGTAGACGGACTTGGCGGAAGAACAAACGGTATGCCTCGTGAAGACGGATACGACATCACAGTTGCATCCGAGATCATGGCAGTCCTTTGCCTTGCAAGCGATATTACAGACCTGAAAGAAAGACTTTCCAAGATCATCATCGGATATACATATGGTAAAGTTTCCGAACAGAAACCGGTAACAGCTGGAGATCTTCATGCAGAAGGTGCAATGACTGCACTTCTGAAAGATGCCCTGAAACCAAACCTCGTTCAGACACTGGAACATGTTCCGGCAATCGTTCATGGCGGACCATTCGCAAACATTGCTCATGGATGTAACTCTGTAACAGCTACAAAAATGTGTATGAAACTTGCTGATTACACAATTACAGAGGCTGGATTCGGCGCTGACCTCGGTGCTGAAAAATTCCTCGACATCAAGTGCCGTATGGCAGGTCTGCACCCAAGCGCAGTTGTTATCGTAGCTACTGTACGTGCGCTGAAATATAATGGCGGTGTAGCAAAAGCAGACCTTAATAATGAAAACCTGGAAGCACTGGAAAAAGGACTTCCAAACCTTCTGAAACATGTAAGCAATATCAAGAATGTATATAAACTTCCTTGCGTAGTTGCTATCAATGCATTCCCGACAGATACAAAGGCAGAACTTGACCTTGTAGAGTCTAAGTGTAAAGAACTCGGCGTAAACGTAGCACTTTCAGAAGTATGGGCAAAAGGCGGCGAAGGCGGAATCAAACTTGCAGAAGAAGTTCTGCGTCTGGTTGAAGAGCCAAACGACTTTACTTATTCCTATGAACTGGAAGGCTCCATCGAGGACAAACTGAACCAGATCGTACAGAAAATCTACGGTGGCAAGAGAGTTGTACTTACAGCAAATGCCCAGAAACAGGCAAAACAGCTTGAGGCTCTTGGCTTCGGCAACTGCCCGATCTGTGTAGCTAAGACACAGTACAGTCTGACAGATGACCAGACCAAACTCGGTGCACCGACAGACTTCGAAGTTACAGTACGTAACCTGAAGATTTCCGCAGGCGCAGGATTCATCGTAGCTCTGACAGGCGAGATCATGACCATGCCGGGACTGCCGAAAGTACCGGCTGCAGAGAGAATCGATGTAGATGAGACTGGAAAGATTACGGGACTTTTCTAAAAATACAAGGAACTTCCTTACAAACCGTCAATGGTTTGACAACCTGTGAAAACCCTGAGGGGGAGCATCTCATAGTTGCACAGGGCGGGAACTGCCCGTCAGCCCGTCAATGGTTTGGCAACCTGTGAAAACCCTGAGGGGGAGCATCTCATAGTTGCACAGGGCGGGAACTGCCCGTCAGCCCGTCAATGGTTTGGCAACCTGTGAAAACCCTGAGGGGGAGCATCTCATAGTTGCGAAAGGCCGAAGCTCCCCCTCAGACTCCCCCTTTTTGGCCCCGCTGAAAAGATAAGAGCAAGTTGCGGAGATGTAATAGTTCGGCAATGCGTGTGATACTTGTATAGACAAGTACCGGGGAATATATGGTGTTGGTAGCGATATGCTACGTTGACTACCAATTGCTGACATTCCTATTCTGCGTGGCCAGGTGGGGTGCGCGAGGGGAGAGCGGCCTTCGCAACTTTGAGCGCCTCCCCTCGCAGGTTTTCTCATATTTCCAAATATGAACAGGTCTTCAGGATTTATCCTGAAAATTCAAAAGGCTTCCCCTTTTGTTTAGATTTATTTTATTACAGGAGGAAAATAAAAAAATGGGATTTTCCACAAGCACATGTACAGAATTTGTAGAGGTACTCGCTTCTAAAGCCCCGGTACCGGGTGGCGGCGGAGCGTCTGCTCTGGTTGGTGCAGTAGGAACTGCACTTGGTAACATGGTAGGCAGCCTGACAGTAGGCAAGAAAAAATATGCAGATGTTGAAGACGAGATGTGGGAACTGAAAGCAAAATGTGATCAGCTTCAGAAAGATTTTCTGCGTCTGATTGAAAGAGATGCAGAGGTTTTTGAGCCGCTTTCCAAAGCATATGGAATGCCGAGAGAAACAGAAGAAGAAAAAGCAGAAAAAGCACGTGTTATGGAAATCGTGCTGAAAGATGCATGTTCCGTTCCGATGGAGATTATGGAAAAATGCTGCGAAGCAATCGAACTGATTGTGGAATTCGGTGCAAAAGGATCCAAACTTGCAATCAGCGATGCTGGTGTCGGTGCAGCATTCTGTAAGGCAGCATTAAAAGGTGCCAGCCTGAATGTTTACATCAACACAAAATCCATGGCTGACAGAGAATACGCAGAAGAACTGAACAAAAAAGCAGATGCAATGCTTGAAAAATATACCAAAATTGCAGATGAAACATTCGAAAGCGTTCTGGGACGTCTGAAATAAGCAGCAACAAAATTAGCGGAGGAAATATAAAAAATGGCAAAGCAGTTATTAGGTAAAGAAGTAACAGCAGCACTGAACGAAAGAATCAAAGCAAACGTAGCTGAGTTACAGGGAAAGGGTGTAAACCCGACTCTGTGCATCATCCGTGTTGGCGAAAACCCAAGTGACATCTCTTATGAAAGAGGAGCAACAAAACGTTGCGAAACACTGGGCGTTGCATGTGAAAAAATCCTTCTTCCGGGAGATGTAACTCAGGAAGAACTTCTTGCAACCATCGATAAAGTAAACAAAGACGACCACATTCATGGCGTTCTTCTGTTCCGTCCACTGCCGAAACATCTGGATCAGGCAGTGATCGAGAATGCGCTTGCAGCAGAAAAAGACGTAGACTGTATGACAGATCTTTCTATGTCTGGTGTTTATACAGGAAAGAAAATCGGTTTCCCACCATGTACACCACAGGCCTGCATGGAAATCCTTGATCACTACGGAATCGACTGCACAGGCAAAAAAGCCGTTGTTATCGGAAGAAGCCTTGTTGTTGGAAAACCTGCAGCAATGATGCTGGTTAAGAAAAACGCAACTGTAACAATCTGCCACACAAGAACAGTGGATATGCCGTCTGTAGCAAGAGAGGCAGATATCGTGATCGTAGCAGCCGGCCGTGCCGGCGTTGTCGGTGCAGAATATGTCAAAGAAGGACAGACTATCATCGATGTAGGTATCAACGTAAATGCAGAAGGAAAACTTTGTGGTGATGTTGACTATGCAGCAGTTGAACCGATCGTTGATGCAATCACTCCGGTACCGGGCGGTGTTGGAAGTGTTACTACATCTGTTCTTGTAGGACATGTAGTAGAAGCCGCAATGAGAAAGGTTAATGGATGATAAGAAACAAAAAAGCAATGCTCTTTTGTTCTCAGATAATACTGACAGGTGCCCTTTTGACAGGGGCACCTTGTCTGGCATCTGGGAGTGAACCAGATTACTCCGGAGAAGGACAGATCCATAAACCGGAGAGCTTAGATGCTCCGGATTTTGTAGATGATTCTACAGACAATACGTATGGTTATTACACCATTATGGGCGAAACGACAGTTTCCCTTGCACAGATGACTTCACAGTATGAAGAACGCGGCGTAGAATACCCGGCAGCAACCTTGAAAGAAGGCGGAGCATCAAACATCGATGAATTTTGCACAATAATTCTTGAGGAAGCGAACGCAGAAGGTGTACGTGGAGAAGTTGTATATGAACAGGCAATGCTGGAAACCGGCTGGCTTCAATATGGAGGAGATTCCGGTGCATCACAGTTTAATTTTGCAGGCATTGGAACGACCGGAGGCGGAGTTGCCGGGGTATCTTATCCTGATGTCCGTACAGGAATCCGCGCACAGGTGCAGCATCTGAAGGCTTATGCATGTGAGGAAGCACTCAATCAGGACTGTGTAGATACAAGATTTGACCTTGTGACCAGAGGCAGTGCGCCTTATGTAGAATGGCTCGGACAGCAGGAAAATCCGAATGGCGGAGGATGGGCGGCTGGATCTGATTACGGAGAAAAACTTAGAAAATTACTTGCTCAGCTGAAAGCTGAATGATAAAAATATAGACAGAAAACACAGAACAGAGGTTTGAAATAAAGTACAAAACAAAAATACCAGAGGATTATCAGATTAAAAAGTATATCTGATAATATCTCTGGTATTTGTATATAGAAGAAAATCTTTAATAATATTTCCTGTAAAAGAGCTGGAAATATATCAGTTAAGTTCTATGTCGACAAGTCCCTTCGGTGGAAGTTTCTTAGAACAGGAAGCAAGGAATTTCTTCAGTTCTTTTGAAGATTTTGCAACCGGTACATTGGTTCCGGCACCGCCCATACATCCACCAGGGCATGCCATACCTTCAATCATACAGCCATTGAGTTTGCCGGCTTTGGCAAGCGCGAGGACTTTTTTACATTCGGCAAGACTTTCTGCATGTTCGATGTGAACCGGTACATCTGGATAATATTCTTTCAGGCACGCTTCGATTGCACCGGCAACACCGCCTGCGACAGCGTAACCACGTCCGGCTGCCGTTGCATCATGGAGTGAACCATCTTCTTCAAAAGAAGCAGGATCAATTTCACGTGCATCAAACATGGCATCCAGTTCTTCGAAGGTAAGAACAAAATCAACATCACTGCGGACGGTACGGCGCATTGCCTCAAGCTTTTTGGAAGCGCATGGTCCGATAAAAACGACTTTTGCGTCAGGTTGTTCCTGTTTTACCTTACGTGCAGTGGCAACCATCGGTGTCAGTTCCTGAGAAATATTGTCGATCATGGTCGGGAAAAATTTCTTTGCCATCATGGACCAGGATGGACAGCAGGAGGTCAGAAGGAACGGGAGATTACCGGTAGCGACTTCTTTGGCATAATGGTGTGCTTCGGAAATTGCACCGACATCAGCACCGAAAGCAACTTCATGTACATCGGAAAAGCCCAGAACCTGCAGCGCGGTTTTGAATTTACCTGGTGTTACATCATCGCCAAACTGACTGATATATGCCGGGGCAACGATCGCAATAATTTTGTCTCCGTCGCGAAGCGCGTGAGAAAGCTGGAAAATCTGAGATTTATCAGAAATTGCACCAAACGGGCAGCTTACCATACACATACCACATGATACACATTTGTCTTCCAGAATGCTTGCACGGCCCTGCTCATCACTTCCAATCGCTTTGACTCCACATGCCTGCTCACATGGACGTACGTTGTGTGAGATGGCATCGTATGGACAGGCTGCCTTGCATTTGCCGCATTTGATACATTTTTCCTGATCGATATAAGATTTGCCGTCTTTCATGGAAATCGCACCTTTTGGACAGGCCTGCATACATGGATGAGCCACACAGCCACGGCACATATTGCTGACGATGTATTTGTTTGGCGGACAGGCTGCACATGCAGATGGGATGACCTGCATAAGAGGCGGCTCATAATATTTTTCGTTGATATTGCTGGCTGCAAGACCGTCTGTCAGATGGACGGCTTTGTTTTCCGGGCGAAGAGAAAGACCCATGGCAAGACGGACTCTTTCGCTGGCAACGGCGCGTTCTCTGTAGATACTTTCGCGGTATTTTGCTTTTTCTTCCACGATATTGTAAGGAATTGCTTCAATATCATGGATCAGAGTTTCATCAGAAGATTCGAATCCGGCTTTAGCAACTTCGGCAAAGACTTTGTGTCGGATTGCCCTGACTGGTGTGTCATAATTTCGCATATGTATATCTCCTTAAACTTAATAAGAAATTTTTTTATCTACCTTTCACTATAATAGTGTAAAGAAATTCCAAAAGCAATAAATATTATGTATTTTTACAAGCACAAAAGCCTGAATAGAAATATATTTTATACAAAGTTGCATTAAAATAACAAATTATGCAAAAGTTAGATGAAGAAAACAAGATTGATAAAAAATTATACAATATGTTAAAAATGTCACGAAAAAGTCGCGAAAAATAAAAAAATTAAATAAATTAATTCAAAATATCTATATTTTCCTTGTTTAAAATATATATTTAATGTATAATTGGAGCTAACAAAGCTGTGTAAATTAGACAAAAACGATGAGCGCAGGAAAAACTATTTTCAAACAAGGAGGGAATTGAATGTTAGATCAGTCTTATTACGCGAAGACAGATGAGATCATCGAGCATTACGGACGTAAACCAGCATCACTGATTCCAATTATGCAGGACATTCAGGCAGAATACCGTTATCTTCCGGGAGAACTTCTGACTTATGTTGCATCCAAAATCGGAGTTACAGAGGCTAAGGCGTACAGCGTAGCTACTTTCTATGAGAATTTTTCTTTTGAGCCGAAAGGAAAATATGTGATCAAAGTCTGTGACGGAACTGCCTGTCATGTGCGTAAATCCATGCCGGTTAAGGAAGCTCTGATGAAAGAGCTTGGCCTTAGTAATAAGAAGCATACGACGGACGATATGCTTTTTACAGTAGAAACCGTATCCTGTCTTGGTGCGTGCGGACTGGCACCAACACTTACGGTTAATGATGAAGTACACCCGAAGATGACACCAGAAAAGGCAATCGATCTGTTAAATGAATTGAGAGGTGAGACGGTATGAGTATTGTGAGTAAAGAAGATCTGCTCAACAAGCAGACTGAAGCAAAAAATACCCTGAAATCCTTTACCTGTCGTGTACTTGTCTGTTCCGGTACAGGATGTATTGCTTCCGGCGCACAGAAGATTTACGACGAAATGATGAAATTATGCGAGAATCTGGATTGGGTAAGCGTGGAAATGCAGAAAGATGTTCCGCATGTCGGTGTTGTTAAGACCGGATGCCAGGGACTTTGCGAACTTGGACCTCTTATGAAAATCGAGCCTTACGATTATCAGTATGTGCATGTACAGGTGGAAGACTGTAAGGAAATCGTAGAGCGTACTGTTATGGAAGGTCAGCCGGTAAGCAGACTGTTTTATCGTGATCATGATACTGTCTGTCCACATCCATCTGATATTCCGTTTCTGAATCAGCAGACAAGAATCGTTCTTGAAAACTGTGGAAATATTGATGCAGAATCTATTGATGAATATATTGCAGCCGGCGGATTTCAGGCTATGGCAAAAGCTTTCTTTGATATGTCCCCGCAGGAGGTTATCGATGAAGTAACGAAATCCGGACTTCGCGGACGTGGCGGAGCTGGTTTCCCTGCCGGTAAGAAATGGTCACAGGTAGCCCGTCAGAAAGAAAAAGTCCGCTACGTTGTATGTAACGGTGACGAGGGTGACCCGGGTGCATTTATGGATGGCTCCGTAATGGAAGGTGATCCATACAAGATGATCGAAGGTATGGTCATTGCAGCATATGCAGTAGGCGCTGAAAACGGATATATTTATGTACGTGCAGAATATCCGCTTTCCGTAAAACGTCTCCGCATGGCTATTGAGCAGGCGGAAGCGTATGGTCTCCTTGGTGACAATATCCTTGGTTCCGGTATAAATTTCCATTTACATATCAATCGTGGAGCCGGCGCGTTTGTCTGTGGTGAAGGTTCTGCCCTTACCGCATCTATCGAAGGAAATCGTGGTATGCCGCGTGTAAAACCACCGCGTACCGTAGAAAAAGGACTCTGGGAAAAACCAACTGTTCTTAATAACGTAGAAACTTATGCCAATGTTCCGAAGATTATTCTTCAGGGTGCTGACTGGTTCCGTACCATCGGTACAGAGGGAAGCCCGGGAACAAAGACTTTCTCCCTGACCGGAGCAATCGAAAACACAGGTCTTATCGAAGTTCCGATGGGAACAAGCCTTCGTCATATCATTTATGATATCGGTGGCGGTTTAAAGAGCGGAGCAGCTTTCAAGGGTGTACAGATCGGTGGACCTTCCGGTGGATGTCTGATTGAAGATCAGATCGACCGTCCACTTGATTTTGACTCCGTAAAATCACTGGATGCGATCATGGGTTCCGGTGGTCTGGTAGTAATGGACGAAAACACCTGTATGGTAGAAGTTGCCAGATTCTTTATGAACTTTACACAGCGCGAAAGCTGCGGCAAATGTGTTCCATGTCGTGAAGGAACCAAACGTATGCTGGAAATCCTCGAAAGAATCGTAGAAGGAAAGGGCGAAATGTCCGACCTTGATGAACTGGAAGAACTTGCAACCATGGTTCAGAGTATGGCTCTCTGTGGACTTGGAAAGAGTGCACCGCTTCCGGTCATCAGTACTCTGAAACGCTTCCGCGATGAATACGAAGAACATATCCGCGACAAGAAATGCCGTGCAAAAGTCTGCACCGCACTTCGTCAGTTCCATATCAATCCGGAATTCTGTATCGGCTGCGGTAAATGTGCGAAGAACTGTCCGGCAGCGGCAATTTCCGGAAAGATCAAACATCCGTATCATATTGACAATGAGCTTTGTATCAAGTGCGGTACCTGTAAAGATAACTGTAACTTTGATGCAATTTATGTGGAAGCATAGGAAGGGGGCTGACTTATGGGTACAATGACAATTGACGGTAGAAAAGTGGAATTTACCGATGAAAAAAATATCCTTACCGTGATCCGTAATGCAGGCATCAACATTCCGACACTGTGCTATCATTCAGAGATTTCCACATTCGGAGCCTGTCGTTTATGTACGGTTGAAGATGACAGAGGCAAAACCTTTGCGTCCTGTTCAGAACAGCCGAGAGACGGAATGGTAATCTATACCAATACCGGAAGACTGAGAAACTATCGTAAGCTGATCGTGGAGCTGCTTCTTGCAGCACACTGCCGTGACTGTACAACCTGTATCAAGAGCGGTGAATGTGTACTTCAGGAACTGGCACATCGTCTCGGCGTAAGAAACATCCGATTCGAAAATACAAGAGAGCAGCATGAACTGGATTTCAGTTCGCCATCCATAGTACGTGATCCGAATAAATGTATTCTTTGCGGCAACTGTGTACGTGCCTGCGAGGAGATTCAGGGAATCGGTGCACTTGGATTTGCATTCCGTGGAACAGAAGCTATGGTTATGCCGGCATTCAACAAAAAAATTGCAGAGACACAGTGCGTAAACTGTGGTCAGTGCCGTGTATTCTGTCCGACAGGTGCGATTTCCATTCATACAAATTCTGACAAAGTCTGGAAGGCTCTGGCAGATCCGGAAATCCGTGTGGTCGCACAGATCGCTCCGGCAGTTCGTGTAGCTGTTGGTGACCATTACGGCCTCCAGAAAGGCAGAAGTGTAATGGGCAAAATCGTCAATGCACTGCATCGTATGGGCTTTGATGAAGTTTATGATACAAGCTTCAGCGCTGACCTTACCATTATGGAAGAATCAGCAGAGTTCCTTGACCGAATTGAAAAAGGTGAAAAACTTCCTCTTCTGACATCCTGTTGTCCTGCATGGGTAAAATTCATCACTGACCAGTATCAGGAATTTATTCCGAATCTTTCTACCTGCAGATCTCCACAGGGAATGATGTCGGCAGTCATCAAAGAATATTTCCGCGATCCGGAGCATGCAGCAGGAAAGAAGACCATTATGGTTTCTGTTATGCCATGTACTGCAAAGAAAGCAGAAGCAGTTCGGCCGAACAGCTATACACATGGAGAGAAAGATACGGATATCGTTATTACGACTACCGAACTGATCCGTATGATCGATAACTTCGGTCTTGACTTTGCAACACTTGATCCGGAAGCATGTGATATGCCGTTTGGATTTGGTTCCGGCGGTGGTGTAATCTTTGGTGTTACCGGTGGTGTTACAGAGGCAGTTCTCCGTCGTCTGAATCCGGATCATTCCAAGGAGACCATGAATGAAATCGCAGAGTGCGGTGTTCGTGGAGAAGAAGGCATCAAAGAATTCACAGTTCCGTATAAAGGAATTGATGTAAAAGTCTGCGTTGCCAGCGGTCTTGCAAATGCAAGAACCGTTATGGAACGTGTAAAGAACGGCGAAGCCGAGTATCATCTGATTGAGATCATGGCATGTCGTCGTGGATGTATCATGGGTGGTGGCCAGCCGACCAGAGCAGGTGACAGAACCAAGTATGCGAGAGCAAAAGGTCTGTACAATGCAGATAATACTATGATCATCAAGAAGTCCGATGAGAATCCGCTTGTACAGGAACTGTATGCCGGATTGCTCAAAGGCAAGGAGCATGAACTGCTTCATAATGAGTTTTATTGATTTGTAATTTGAGGGTATGATGAGAGTAATGTGATATAACACCGAGGTGAGGGACGTATCACTGAGGTGCAATGAGAAGAGCTGACACGGGATCTGTCCCTGCAACCGGCTTGCGTTTCTCGAAATTCTTTCGTTCGCCTATTGATAACTGCTTTTGCAAACTCGCGCTGAAGCGCTCAGACAGTGCAACGCAGTTATCGCTGGAACGAAAAAATTTCGGAAGCTGCACCAGGTTACAGGAGACAGATCCCGGTCAGCTTTTTCTAGTTCCTCATGTTTTATGATTGTCATCTCGGCGGTTATATCACATGCTCTCATAGATACCTTCAAGTTCAAATGAATCAAGCATTATGACTCCAGTTCATTAGAGCTCCCGGTAGGGGCGTTCCGCCCCGGCCCTGAGCCAACTTCGCATCTAGGCAAATTTTTGACGGGTGCGATGAAATGAAATTGTGCGGAGGGGATACCAATTCACAGAAAGAAAGGCAGGCGGTCCGGGGACTCAGCGAGGCTTCCTAGTGGACGACTGTGCCAGCGATGAGTGATTTTGTTCTGTTTGAGCGTTAGCGAGTTAACAAAATTACTCATCTATAGGCGCACGGGAGGACACAGGAAACGAAGCGTGTCACCGGACCGCCTGCCTTTCTTTCGTGAACTATCGGTTCTCCTCCGCACAAATTCCTTCATCCACCCTTGCACAAAAATTCCCGATACGATACAATAAAACAAAAAACACGAAGGAGTGCAACCGACATGCGTGAAATACAAGCATCCATGATTACGGACACCATCGAGAGACTTTGCATCGAAGCCAATCAGGTGCTTCCGGATGACATCAAAAAATCCATTCAGACCTGTCGTTCCTGTGAGGACGGACAGATTGCCTGTGGCATCCTTGACAACATTATCGAAAATTATGAGATTGCCGAAAACGAACAGGTTCCGATCTGCCAGGATACCGGAATGGCCTGTGTTTTCCTTGAAATCGGACAGGACGTACATATTACAGGCGGAGATCTGAGCGAGGCAGTAGACGAAGGAGTACGCCGCGGCTACACCAACGGTTATCTGCGTAAATCCGTTGTCAAAGATCCGGTTCGCAGAGGAAATACCGGAGACAACACACCGGCAATGCTTTATACAGAAATTGTTCCGGGCGAAAACATCAAAATCACCGTTGGTCCGAAAGGCTTTGGCAGTGAAAACATGAGTGCGATCCGTATGTTTAAGCCATCCGCGGGAATCGAAGGAATCAAAGATTTTATCCTCGAAACAGTAGAAACAGCAGGTCCGAACCCATGTCCTCCGATGGTTGTCGGAGTAGGAATCGGCGGTACTTTTGACAAGGCGGCTCTTCTTGCAAAAAAAGCTCTGATGCGTCCGGTAGATTCCGAAAACGAAGATCCATATTATGCAGACCTTGAGAAAGAAATGCTGGAAAAAATCAACCAGCTTGGTATCGGACCGCAGGGATTCGGCGGTAAAACAACTGCACTCGGCCTGAATATCGAGACCATGCCGACACATATTGCCGGTATGCCATGCGCGATCAATATCAGCTGCCATGTGACAAGACACAAAACGGAGGTGCTCTGAGAATGGAACGACATATTACACTTCCTCTGACAGAAGAACTTGCAAAAAGCCTTCATGCCGGTGATACCGTTTACCTTACCGGAACCATTTACACATCCCGTGATGCCGGACATAAGAGAATGTGCGAGGCACTTACCAGAGGAGAAGAACTTCCTTTTGATCCGAAAGATGCAACGATTTATTATGTAGGACCAACCCCTGCCAAACCTGGACAGGTTATCGGTTCCGCAGGACCGACTACAAGTGGACGAATGGATGCCTATGCACCGACCATGATGTCTGTAGGTGCGCGTGGCATGATCGGAAAAGGCGCCCGCCTTCCGGAAGTTGTAGAAGCAATGAAAAAATATAATGGAGTTTATTTCGGTGCGATCGGCGGAGCGGGTGCGCTTCTTGCCAAATGCATCAAAAAAGCAGAACTGGTGGCTTATGAGGATCTCCAGTCAGAGGCACTTCGTCGCCTTTATGTAGAAGAAATGCCATTGATAGTCATTATTGACTGCGAAGGAAATAATCTTTACGAACAGGGAAGAGAATCATACCTGAAAGAACATGGTACAAAAGAAGCATAAATCTTATGCAAAACATGAATTAGTTGTGCAGATTTATTCTATAAGAAAACAGACAAAATCATAACAGAAGCCTCTTATGCATATATATGTAACAATACATGGGATTGTGTGAGTATATGCAAGGGGGCTTTTTTATGGAAAAATTTCAGGTTTACCGGGATATTCAGGCAAGAACCGGCGGCGATATATACATAGGCGTTGTAGGTCCCGTCCGCACCGGAAAATCCACATTTATCCGCAGATTTATGGAGCTGGTCGCACTGCCGGAGATGGAACCGGCAAAACAGGCAGAGGTACGTGATCAGCTTCCGTTAAGCGGATCCGGAAAACTGATTACGACAGTTGAACCGAAATTCATACCGAAAGAGGCAGTAGAAGTGCCGCTCGGAGATGAGCAGAAAGTCCGCATCCGTCTGATTGACTGCGTTGGATTTCTGGTAAAAGATGCAAGCGGACACATTGAAGAAGGTAAAGAACGCATGGTAAAGACCCCGTGGTTTGAAAAAGCAATTCCATTCCATGAGGCAGCAGAGACCGGAACACGTAAAGTTATCGAAGAGCATGCAACGATCGGCCTTGTGATTACGACGGATGGCAGCTTCGGAGAATTACCACGGGAAAACTTTGCCGAGGCGGAGGCAGCGACCATCAATCAGTTAAAAAAACAACGCAAGCCGTTTCTGCTTCTTGTGAATTCTCAGGCACCATACAAAGAAGAAACACAGGACCTTGTCCGCTCCCTTCAGGAAAAATATGGTGTCATCACCATGGCAGCAAACTGTGAACAGCTTCGCAAAGAAGATGTCACCAAAATTCTTTCGAATGTGCTGTATGAATTCCCTGTGACAGAAATTCAGTTTTTTGTTCCGAAATGGGTGGAGATGCTTCCGACAGATCACGAGCTGAAAGCACAGATTCTGGACTGTATTCGCACGAAGATGAAAGAATTTCATCATATCAAAGACATCACCAGAGAATCGGTCAGCCTCGGGATTCCGTGTGTACAGGAAACCATGTTGGAGGAAGTCTGTCTGTCGAGTGGTTGTGTCCGTGTTCGAGTGCAGGTCAAAGACGAATATTATTACAAAATACTTAGTGAAATGAGTGGGATTCAGATGGAAAGTGAATACGATCTGATCCACACGATGAAAGAGCTTGCCGCAATGAAAAAGCAGTATGTAAAGGTGCAGTCAGCACTGGAATCTGTCCGTGACACAGGCTATGGCGTCGTTGTACCGGAGCTTGATGAAATCCAGATTGAGGATCCGTCCGTGATCCGACAGGGCAGCAAATTCGGAGTAAAAATCAAGTCAAAAAGCCCATCCGTCCATATGATCAAAGCAGAAATCGAGACGGAGATCGCGCCGATCGTAGGTACAGAGCAGCAGGCAAAAGACCTGATCCAGTACATTGGCGAGAGTGGACAAAGAGGCGAAAGCATCTGGGAAACGAATATTTTCGGCAAATCCATTGAGCAGCTGGTGCAGGATGGCATCCGCAGCAAAATCGCATCCATCGGTGAAGAAAGCCAGTCAAAATTGCAGGATACCATGCAGAAAATTGTCAATGACAGCAAAGGCGGCATGGTCTGTATTATCATCTGAATATTATAAAAAATATAGATATTCTCCATAGTTTATAAAAACACATGATATCATATGAGTAATATGATGCCATGTGTTTTTGCTTACTAAAAAGGCTGGAATGTCGGAAAATGTCGAGAAGATTAAATGGTTTTAGATATGAAGTTACTGAATCTAAATACATTTTCCTCATCCATCAACTCTTCAAATTTATTCAGATTCAGATCAGAGTGTTCCAGCTCGCGTGAGAAGCGATAACAGATGGAAACCATCTCATCAAAAGAAAAACTTCCGCCATTTTTCAGATAAGTTCCGACTGCCAGATCATGGATCATAAAAGTACATACAATCGCCATTTTTACTTTGGCGAAGATACGCCCGTCGTATACAGCACCGCAGAAATATGTGTAAATCCAGTAGAGCAGGAGCTGTTCTTCCTGAATTTCCCAGTCGGGGTATGCTGTGATAAAGGATTTGTAAATATCAGGTTCCTCAGCAAAATCACCGTCATAAAGCGGCACCAGCGTTTCCTCCAGATATTCATGCCAGCCCGGACGAAGGACTTCCATCTGCGGAATTACTGTCTGCCAGATCTGCTTTCTTAATTCCAATGAGGAAGAATCACAATTCCGGAAATTTGAATCAGATGCCATAACATCAGTATCTTTGTTTGTAGTAACACCTTTACCTGTAGTCCAGCTCCGTACTTTAGCCTGAAATTCTGCCGTAAATCCTGACCTTTCATGTCGTGCACGAATATCCTCCCACTGGAAAAGTTCATTTTTATCCAACGCCAGTTGGAAATCATGCGCACATACCAGCAGTTTCTGCCAGCGCAGCTTCACCGGAACAGACCGATCCTGAATAATGGAAAAAAGATAATCTCTCGTATCCATCAGAGCTGTAAAAAGAAAATAATCAAACTCTTCATAAGTTTCTTCCTTTGAAGGAACTTCCCGTGTCACAAAAGAAATCTTATTCTTGTGTGAAAGAAAAATCCGCGCAGCCTCCGGGCAGGAAAGAGAAAGCGAGTATTCGCGGAGCCCCTCAAATTCCTCAATATGACGCGGATATTTACGGCAGGTATCACAGAGCATATTCGCTCCGGCCTCACTGTAAATATCACAGAGATTTTCTTCATTCAGGAATGCACAGCGATGGTCATACTGGCGAAAAGCCTGTTCTGACCAGTCAATATCATTGTGCAGCCGGTTACGAAAAGGTCCTTTGAGTTTTTGGTACTTTTTCAGACTTTTTTTATCAATCATGATCTGCCAGCCTGCGCAGCATGTATCCGGACAGGATCCGGCAATACAGGAAAATTCTTTATAAAAATCAGGGCGTGTGATCTGCATAGGGTAGTCCTTTCTCATAAAATATAATTCTGCAAAAATATAATCATACTTTTCTATAACAATATTTCTTCTATAAAACAATTCTTCTATAAAACAATTCAATCATACTTCCCCTTGCTGTATCTGTCAAATTGGGATATACTGTCAACAACTGAAGTGAAAACGAAAAAGGAGACAGGCAGACTATGGAAAATTTTATCAATCAGTCACCATTTGCACTGGTACTGGTATTTCTTGTAATAGGATTTGTATTTCTGATAAAAGGAGCGGATTTCTTTGTAGAAGGCAGTTCCAGTATAGCACGTAAACTAAAAGTCCCGTCTATCATTATCGGACTTACGATCGTGGCGATGGGAACATCCCTGCCGGAAACAGCAGTCAGTGTAACCGCATCTCTGGCACATAATAATGAACTTGCCGTCAGCAATGTGGTCGGCTCGAATATTTTTAACCTGATGTTTGTTGTTGGAATCTGCGCTCTGATCACGCCGATCATGGTAAAGAGTGAGACTATCACGAGAGATATTCCACTTTCCATCATCTGCGCCCTGCTTCTGCTCGGACTTGGATATCTGGCAATCGGAGATAAACACAACATGATTCTGGGACACCTCGATGGAGTCATTTTTCTGGTATTGTTTGCTGCCTACATTGTAATTATGATACGCACAGCAATGAAAGCCAGGGCAGAGGGGAAAAAGACAGAAATCGAGAGCATTGAAGAAGCAGAAGAAAACACACAGAAACTTCTTTCCTATCCGAAGAGTATTTTCTGCATCGTAGGAGGCGCAGCAGCAATCGCTTTTGGCGGAGAACTGACAGTAGATGCAGCAAGCCGGATCGCGATTGATCTCGGTATGAGTCAGACACTGGTAGGTCTTACAATCGTTTCCATCGGAACATCCCTTCCGGAGCTTGTTACTTCACTTGTGGCAGCACGTAAAAATGAAATTGACATGGCAGTCGGAAACGCAGTCGGTTCCAATATTTTTAACATCCTGATGGTACTCGGTATCGCGGCATCCATCAGTCCTGTAGCGCTGATCAGCGTCAATCTGATCGATATTCTGGTGCTTATTGGATTTTCAATCCTTGTTCTGTTTTATGCAACAACGGGCAAAAAAGTAACTAGAACAGAAGGCGCGTCCATGGCGTGTCTGTATCTGATCTATACCATCTATATCATACTCAGGTAAAAGCCATCCGGTGAAACCGGGTTGAACATCTGCCGGTTTTGTGTTATCATGGACGAAAATTTGATTTTTGTATAATTATGTTTATTTTTTACATTATATTGTAAGTTGCATATATTAAGCAAAAGAGAAGAGGAGAAATATTTATGTGTGGAATCGTAGGTTTTACAGGAAACCATCAGGCAGCACCAATCCTTCTGGATGGACTGTCTAAGCTTGAATATCGTGGATATGATTCAGCCGGAATCGCCATTCGCAACGGAAATGGCGAAACAGAAGTCATCAAGGCAAAGGGGCGTCTGAAAGTACTTGCAGAGAAAACAAACGGCGGAGAATCTGTTCCGGGAACCTGTGGTATCGGACATACCCGCTGGGCAACACATGGAGAACCGTCCGAAAACAATGCACATCCGCATGTGAGCGATGACGGAAATGTAGTTGCCGTGCACAATGGTATTATCGAGAATTATCAGGAACTGAAAGACAAACTGCTTCGCAAAGGATACACTTTCTATTCAGAGACAGACACAGAAGTTGCCGTCAAGCTGGTAGATTACTATTACAAAAAATACGAAGGAACTCCGGTCGATGCGATCAACCATGCAATGGTTCGTATCCGTGGTTCCTACGCACTTGCAATTATGTTTAAAGACTATCCGGAAGAACTTTATGTGGCACGTAAAGACAGCCCGATGATCCTTGGTGTAGCCGATGGAGAATCCTATGTGGCATCCGACGTTCCGGCAATTCTGAAATACACAAGAAATGTTTACTATATCGGCAACCTGGAGATGGCTCGCGTCCGCAAGGGTGAAATCACTTTCTACAACCTTGATGGCGAAGAAATCCAGAAAGAAATGAAGACAATCGAATGGGATGCAGAAGCAGCCGAAAAAGCCGGATTCGAGCATTTCATGATGAAAGAAATCCATGAGCAGCCAAAAGCAGTCAGAGACACACTTAATTCCGTACTCAAAGACGGACAGATCGATCTTTCTGAAATTGGACTTTCCGACGAAGAAATTCAGGAAATCAGCCAGGTGTATATCATTGCCTGCGGCTCCGCTTACCACGTAGGTATGGCATCACAGTATGTATTTGAAGATATAGTGCGTGTACCGGTACGTGTAGAGCTTGCATCTGAGTTCCGTTACCGTAACCCAATCCTGGATCAGAAAGCACTGGCAGTGATCATCAGCCAGTCAGGTGAAACTGCAGACAGCCTTGCGGCACTGCGCCTTTGCAAAAATGAAGGTATCCGCACAATGGGTATCGTAAACGTAGTCGGTTCCTCTATTGCGCGTGAAGCAGACAACGTATTCTACACACTTGCAGGTCCGGAGATTTCCGTTGCAACTACGAAGGCATACAGCACACAGCTGATCGCAGCATATGTACTGGCAATCCAGTTCGCAAAAGTCAAAGGTACGATTTCCGAAGAACAGTACAGCACATATATCAAAGAACTTGAGACTCTGCCGGATAAAATCCAGCGAATCATTGATGACAAAGAACGCCTGCAGTGGTTTGCATCCAAACAGGCCAACTCAAAAGACGTGTTCTTCATTGGCCGTGGTATTGATTATGCAATCAGCATGGAAGGCAGCCTGAAGATGAAAGAAATCAGCTACATCCATTCTGAGGCGTATGCAGCAGGTGAGCTGAAACACGGAACCATCTCCCTTATTGAGGATGGTACACTGGTTATCGGTGTTCTTACACAGCCGGCTCTTTATGAAAAAACAGTCAGCAACATGGTAGAGTGCAAGAGCCGTGGTGCATATCTGATGGGACTGACCACATTCGGCAATTACAATATTGAGGACACTGCAGACTTTACCGTATATATCCCGAAGACAGATCCACACTTTGCGACATCCCTTGCAGTAATCCCACTGCAGCTTCTGGGCTACTTTGTCAGCGTTGCAAAAGGTCTTGACGTTGATAAGCCGAGAAACCTTGCAAAGAGCGTTACTGTAGAATAAATTTCCGCAGAAATAAAATAATAAAATGCATCACCTGAGAATGATTTCTGAGAGGTCAGACAAGGGTGGTGCTTTTTTCGTTAAATTAAAATTGTTTTGAAAAAGGGAGTAAATGTGATTATTTTTCAAAAAGATGACAACTATGGGAATGTTGTGGTAAAATACAGACATCAGAGAATTACGAGGAGAAAAGAAAGGGGCTCTTATGCCAAAAATATCAATCGTTACTCCGGCTTATAACTGTGAAAAATATTTAGAAGAGGCAGTAAACAGTGTTCTTGCACAAAGTTTCGAAGACTGGGAACTGCTGATCATTGATGACTGTTCAAAGGATGCAACATGGCTGCGGATGCAGACACTTGCAAAGAAAGATAACAGAATACGAATTTTTCAGAATCAGCACAATTCCGGTTCAGCGGCAACCCGAAATAATGGTATCCGACAGGCGAAAGGTGAGTGGATCGCGTTTCTGGACAGTGACGATCTGTGGAGACCGGAGAAGCTGGAACGGCAGATGTCAGTTCTGAGAAAACATCCGGATGCTTCGTTTCTGTTTACAGGATCGGCTTTTATAGAAGATGATGGAATGACCATTGCCCATGTACTTCATGTACCGGAAAAAGTAAGCAGGAAAAAACTTCTGAAGCAAAACGTGATTTCCTGTTCATCCGTGTTGATCCGAAGAGAACTGATGTTGGAATTTCCGATGCCGGAAGAAGACGGAATTCACGAGGATTTTGCTACATGGCTTGCAATTCTTTCCAAAATTCCATGCGCATATGGGGTAGATGAGCCGCTACTTGTTTATCGAAGAGCACTTGCGTCCAAATCAGGCAAAAAGGGCAAGTCAGCGCATATGAACTGGCAGACATACATTAAAGCCGGTGTGCCGACGGTAAGCCGTGTCTGTTATATGGTAAGCTATACCCTGCATGGACTCATTAAATATTCCATGTTATGGTGGAGAAGTTATCGTCTGATGATGAGAAAAGAACGCTTCAAAAAACTGTTTCTGATGATCATGAATGCGCTGCTGATCCTTGCATGGACAAGTGTATTTGCGTATGCATGGTATCAGAAGTACAACTTTAATTCAATTATCGGACGACAGTATTCCTTCTGGGGATATGTGGCATTATTTGTTTTGTATGCGGCATTAAATATCCTGATCGGCAAGGTGTTTTCTGTTTTTCGTGTTGTGCATCAGCAATATATCGAAATTTTACTTTCGCATGGATTTACCGTAATTCTGGCAAACGCTGCGACATATATCGAGCTGGCTCTGATCGGACGATGGAGATTCCGTATGCATATTGCACCGATGATCGCTGTAACAGCAATAAACCTGCTGATCGGTCTGGTGTGGTCACTTTTGGTACGGTGGTTGTATGCCAATATTTATCCGGCACACGAAGTACTTCTGATCTATGGCAAAAACAACATGGAATCCTTAGAAGAAGAACTTCTGAAACAGGGCGAACGTTTCCATCTTAAAACCAGAATTTCATTAAAGGAAGGCAGGGATGCCATCCTTCGCGAAATTAAGCGGCATGAATCGGTTATGCTCGGAGAAATGCCGGAGGAAGAAAGAACTTTTTATATCCGTTATTGTTACGAACAGAAGAAGAGATGCTATTGCCAGACGACATTAGCCGATATTCTGCTGATGAGTTCCGAAAAAATCTCACTCTCAGATAAGACTTTGCAGCTGTTTCGTAACTGCGGTCTGACGGTCGAGCAGAGAGTGGCAAAAAGAGTTTTTGATATTGCTTTTTCTGCGCTGGTGCTGGTGCTTCTGTCATGGCTGTATCTGATTCTTACACTGTACGTAAGGATTGCGGCAGGTGCCCCGATTCTGACTAAGAGGGAATGCCTTACAAGAAACGGAAAGCATTTCTGGCAGTATAAATTCCGCACCATGAAGCCGGGCAAAACGATCGAGGATCCGGATCCGTGGATCCCGGGCGGATATTTCCTGATGGTATCGCACCTTGATGAACTTCCGCAGTTTTTCAATATCCTTAAAGGAGATATGTCAGTAGTCGGTCCGTATCCGGAACAGGTGGAGTCGGCAGAACACATTCAGAAAAAACTTCCGGAATTTACGTATCGTCAGGCAGTCAAAGCAGGCCTGACCGGATATGCCAAAGTTCACGGCAAATACAGCAGTTCCAAGTCAAATCAGTTAAAAATGGATTTCTATTATATCCAGAACTACTCCTTTGCACTGGATCTGAGCATTATTGCGTCAACACTGAAGGTACTGCTGGAGCCGTCCGTGAGCAGGAGAAAATAATCTTTAAAAGGTGAGCTAAATGTATATCAGCAAGAGAGCTATTATTGATACAAGAAAGTATGATGTCAGAGAGATGTTTTTCCGATATAAACAGGGAAAAGTCTGGTTTTATGAAAAAAATGCCACAGCATGGAAAAAGCCTAAGAAAATAGTGCGAGAAGTGTTGTGGGCACTGATGAGAGGAATTCCATTTCCACCAGTATATGCTTCAGAATTACAGACTGGAGAATTGCTGATACTAGATAAGAGCGATAAGTTGCGTTTTCTGCTGGAATATCTGAAGCACAGAGAAGAAAACATCCGGGATTTTCGTGAAGAAGATGATATGTATTTTACGAAAGATGTTATGTATTCTCCGATTATATTGTATGTGATAGATTATATGAATCCTAAATATATGCATATGCAGATCGGAAAATTTGTTGAGGAATGGACCCCCACACAGGAACAAAGCATATGGGATATACTGTATCGAAAAGAGGGTGCCGACAAATTAAAAGAAATGGTAAAAGTTATAAGGCCGTCCGGGCGGGCAAATTTAACATTGGAATATAATTTATTATATTTTATTATGAGTGACTTTTGGGTGAAGGGTTTATTACTCAGCTATCAGAGCGAAGAATCAGAAAAATTTCAATTATTGGAAAATACTATGAACGAAATGAAATACAGGAAAAGTGAAGAACTGGAAGAGATTTTTGATGAATTTATAACACTCTATTTTGTTGCACGACAGGGAGTGACTCGAAATTACGTGTTAAAAAGTAAAAATACAGAAGAAAGAATGAAATACCTGTGTTTTATGCATATGTGTAAGGTCGTTGAGAAAGATTTTACAAATTACAGGATCTTTGAACTAAAAGAAATTCAAAACAAAGTAGAAAACTGTGATATGAGTTATAATGATATTAAAAGGACATTTGATTTTATAGAGAGGGAAATATAAGAAAATATGATCAGGAAAATAGAGATTAATGGCTTTAAATCATTTGACAGCGCCTCTTTGGAATTGAATAATTTTACATTACTTGCAGGACGTAATTCAGTGGGAAAGACAAGCGTAATACAGTCTGTTTTTGCAATGTTTCAGGATGGAGATAATCCATTTCGCGGAGAATACATGAATATAGGAAATGCAAATGAACTTTGTAATGCAATTGTAGGAAGTGATGAAATTGAATTTGACCTGGAATATGAACACGATGGAAAAACAGAAAAAGCATCTAAAAAAATAACGGCGGAAGGAACAACTGCTGAGGGAAAGATAGAGGAAAAGGTAAAAGTAATATATTGTTCATCAGAAAGAATTGGAGTAAAAGATACTTACGAAAAATACCTTGGGGATGAGATTGTAATCGGGAAAAACTGTGAGTATGTGTTTGATTACTTAAATGTACATGATGAAGAACATATAAAAGACGATTTTGTATATGATACAGATTCTAAACTGACGTTTGGAGGACAGGTGAATTTCTGGCTTGAAAAAATCATGGGGTATCGGGTAAAAGCCAGAGAAATAGAAAAGACAGAGTTTATTCAGGTTTTATACAGCAATAAAAATATAGCATTTGAAATGAGACCGAAAAATATTGGTACTGGTGTGACGTATATAACAGAAATTATTATTGCAGCCCTGGCATGCAGAGAGGGCGATTTGCTGATTGTTGAAAATCCTGAAATTCATCTGCATCCATCAGGACAGTCAGAACTGGTAGAATTTCTTGCTTTTCTTGCACAGAGTGGTGTACAGGTTATTGTCGAGACTCATAGTGATCATATTTACAATGGAATTCGAAAAAGTATATGTCAGGATCGGATAGACTGTGAAAAGGTTTGTATATATTCATTTATGCAGGATGAAAATGGTTGTAGTATTCCTGTAAGAATACCAGTGAATGAGGACGGAAAAGCTTTGAAAAAATCGGAAGGATTTTTTGATCAGATCGATAAAGACTTGAATGTAATTTTAGGATGGTAATATGGACTTTTTATTAAATGAATTGTCGTTACAGGGACAGTTTGACAGTACGGATTCGTTCCTGAAATCATTACCCTGTACAGTTAAATGCATAGAATTAATACATCAGAACGCTAATATGCCGATATATAAAACAGAAGATTTTTATAAATGCAGCATTACGCAAGATATGAAATTGTGTGATTTGAAAAATTATCAAATTTCTGATGAATTGTTGCAGTTTAAGATAAAGCTGGATAATGAAATCTACGAAGAACCTGTGTGGGATACGGATCCATATCACGACATTGAACAGAAGTTTTTCTGGGACGGAGAAGATGTATCAGCTACTTCGCTGGCAGAGGCTGTAGCAAGAAAAGGTGCATTATTGTCATTTTTTCTTGATGAGTTCAGAGACTGTGTATTAAATATCTGTAAAAATGAGGAAAAACATGATATAGTATCGGTACATAGCCCACAGTATTTGACTGAGCAATACGGAAAGCTTCTGAATGTGGACAGAAAAACATGGCTATTGCTCAGATATGAGGGGAGCAGAATTGATTGTAGTTTACTGGAAGACAAATATGGCGCGGATATTTTGGAAAAAAATGAGTTTAAAGAGCTTGTTTCGACATTAGATAAATTTGTAAGGCGTGAATCATGGGAAGCTATTGCAATAGATGATGGATTGGAATATAAGAAATATAGTCCGGAAAATGAAGAAAAAAACTGGTTTTCCGGTGGAAAGTATAAAGGTAAAACTATTATGAAGTTCAGATACAGCAAAGTGATGAGGTGTTTTGGATACCGCAAAGGAGACAGGTTCAGGATTTTGAGAATAGAGCGAGATCATAAGATCAGTGATAATGGATAAAAACATAATTAGGAGAAAACATGAAAGAACAATCAAGAACCAAAATGCTTGCTCATGACATTCCGCTTCGTGTTGTAAAACTGTTGAATGTCATTCTTATGACAATACCGTTTGCCTGGTGCTGGTATGGGTACTATGTCGGACAGATGGAAAACAGCTTCTATAAAAAAGGAAACCTGTTGATGCTGGTTCTCTTTATGCTGGTATATTTTATGTTTGCCAGAGTATACAGTGCATTCCTCGTGTCAGTAAATCGTATATCCGAAATGGTCTACAGTCAGGTGCTGGCGGTGCTGATCACAGATGGAATCACCTATCTGGTGATCGTACTTCTTGTTAAGGGATTTCCGAGTGTGATACCGGGACTGCTGGCAATCGCCGGTCAGATTGTAATCTCTTTTGTATGGTGTACACTGGCACATCTCTGGTATTTCCATACGTTTCCGCCACAGAAGACCATGATCGTTTACGATGTCCGTGAAGGAATGGAGAAACTGATCAGCCAGTATGACATGCAGAAAAAATTCAAAGTGGAAGAAGTACTGCAGGTAGAAGAATGCCTGAATGATATGAAAAAACTGGATGAGATGGAGACGGTTTTTCTCAGTGGTATCCACAGTCGCGAAAGAAATATCATCCTGAAATACTGTATTGACAAGCATGTGCGTGTATATGTGATTCCACGAGTGGGTGATGTCCTGATGAGTGGAGCCAAACAGATCCACATGTTCCATCTGCCTATGCTTCGGATTGGAAGATACGATCCACAGCCGGAATACCTTTTCCTGAAACGACTGGCGGATATCGTCTTTGCCGGCGCTGCGACCATTATATTGTCACCAATCATGCTTATTACAGCAATTGCGATCAAAGCTTACGATGGTGGCCCTGTTTTTTACTCGCAGACCCGTCTGACCAAAAACGGGAGAGAGTTTGGCGTGCTGAAATTCCGCTCCATGAAAGTAAATGCAGAGAAAGATGGTGTGGCGCGTCTTTCAAGCGGTGAGAATGATCCGAGGATCACACCGGTTGGCAGAGTTATCAGGAAATGCCGTATCGATGAACTTCCACAGCTTTTTAATATCCTGAAAGGGGATATGACAATCGTCGGCCCACGTCCGGAAAGACCTGCCATTGCAGCAGAATACGAGAAAGTTATGCCGGAATTTCGTCTGCGCCTTCAGGCCAAAGCCGGTCTGACCGGGTATGCGCAGGTTTACGGCAAGTACAATACGACACCATATGATAAACTTCTGATGGATCTGACATATATCAGTCGTCCGAGCCTTCTGGAAGATATGATGATCATGTTTGCAACCGTAAAAATACTATTTATGCCGGAGAGCACGGAGGGTGTCGAAGAAGGCCAGATCACAGCCATGCAGGATACCCCTGCCTCCGGGACTGATAAAGAAAAAAAAGATGAGTAATAGGAAGAAGTCGTTCATTTATCGAAGATATCTGGACGGCTTTTTTATCTTGCAAAAGATGAGAGGATATGATACTATAAAAACACATTTCTGGTTAATTATTTCAACAATAGATCATTAGGTGGGTTCTAGCCTGATACTCCTTTAGTAAATTCAGATAATAGAGAATCAGCAACTAATAAGAGAAGGGGATGATAATAGATGTTAGAATACATTGAGCAAACATCTGGAATTTATGACTTATTGGCATTGTGCTGTTCGTATATTTTGAAAGAAGATAAAAAAAGCCCAATTGAATACAATATGTATGGGGAAGAAAAATATGAAGAAATATATGATGCAATTGGTGAGTATACTTTAGAATGTGAGAATATTGGGCAGAAGCGAGCTTTTAATATATTAAAAAAAGAAATAAAAGAATTTATGAAAACAGGTGTAGATGCACATAAATGTCTGGAAATAATTTGGGCTATAGATGACCAGATTGAGGTCGAAATAAGTGACAGATTATTGGGTGGAAATCATATTGTAGAATATACAGCATTAAATGAACAGTTTACAGATCAGGTAAAAATTATTCCATGTATGAGGGAAACATTCCTGACTAAAATAAATGCCAGAGCTATATCAGAAAGTGGGTATTCTTTCTTCAGAAATCGAAGAGATTCAGAATGGTCTTCTCTGGATAAAGTGGTAAACAATTACATGATTTGGAATGAGGATTATATAAAACAATATCCATTAACTATATATCATTTAGATGGCATGAACGCAGTCACGAATCACTTAAGAAACAGAAATAAAATAGTTTTTGGAATCGTTCCGTTTTCTAATGAAGACATGGAAGATATTTTTCAAATCAAATATGAAGAGAGAACATTTAGTATTACAGGTTTAAAGGGTGAAATAGAGGAAGCTCTAATACAAGATTATCAAATGATTTGTAAAAGGGCAGAAAGTGCAAATATTGATTTTTTGATTTTTCCCGAGATGTTAATGACAGAAAAAATAATGGCATCGCTAAGAGGTAATAGAACAAAAACCAGACCATGTATTATTGTTAATGGCTCTATATGGAAAGACCGGATAAATAAATCAATAATAACCGATGAAAATGGAATTGAAATTCTTAGTTACTGTAAAAAAGAACCTTTTATTTATGAAAAAAATGATATAAAATATACAGAAAGATTAGATCAAAATAAAAATACAAATTTTTGCATTATGGATTTGGAAGGCATTGGAAGGGTTGGAATTGCTATATGCAAAGATTTAGTAAATGAAAAGGTAAAACTGTTTCATAAATATATGGGAACGGATTTGTTGATTGTACCAGCCTATACTAAATCCATGGATTTACAGGGATCAGCACAGGAATTATCAAAGGAATATAATTGTGTAGTAATCGTTGCTAATTCATGTTCGGCATTGGAAAGCCGTACTAAGGCCGGCAGAGTGGGCTTTATTACATTACCGGCTAAGATGAAGTCGGACAGGACAGAGGTTACACTGGAATATAAGAGAAATGAATGTATGAGCAGATGTGCAGGAGGCTGTATGGGAAAAAGCATAACGCTTGATTTTGGGCAGGAAGCTACATATGACAGTCAGAAGAGTAGTTATGCGGTCAGTAGTTCGACGTTTTAATACAGGCTGTATTGAGAGGTGATATATATGACATTATATGATGAAAAAAAGGTTCCCGATCTGACGAGTTTTTATAATAATGATGAAGAAAAAAGAGATCAATATGTGCGGGAACTTGAGAACGCAATTCAGAAGTATATAAAGACAGGGGTAAAGAGTAAACAACTGGATGAAGTATGGGAAGTGGAGCAGGTTTTTCAAATAAGATATCAGGAAAGATTTGATGTTCAGAAGTTAATTACCAAAACATTGAAAGAAGAAGTGAAAAAGGAATTAGGCAATGAACAGAGGCTGACTCAAAGAGGGAATACTGATACTACACAACGTTCAACTGAGGTAGAAGAAGCTGTAAACTCAGTACTGGCAGTTATGGAAAAAACATTGAGTAATGAGTTGCCCAAAATCATCAGAGATGCAGCATATCTGGGACATATTAATTTGATATATGAAATGTACAAAAAAGAAGAAAAGTTACGCCAGGAAGAAGAGGAGTTTGAAAAAATATTGAAACAATACCAGAGAATGGCAGATATTGCAAGCAAACTGAGTCAAGAGCGCAGGATGAAAATTGAAGAACTCCAAAAGAGTGTCAATTTGCCAAATCATGAATTGACAGATATTATAGAAAAAAACAGAACTTATTTTAATATAAGACCAAAGGAAAAAACACTGCAAATATCGTTATCTCCAATAGGCAGAAAATACAATACCTTTTCGGAAAATACAGATGAAAAATATACCAGAGAAACTTTGAACAGATTAGTATTTAAAAATTGTAATGCGTTAATAGAAGCGTTTTCGAAATCTTATGATGGAAGAAGTGAAAGAATTGAAACACAATTAAAATTAGATGCTGTATCATCAGGGACAGAGAGAACTATCAAACATAAGTATCATGAAGTTGTACAGAAATTTTCAAAGGACAATGAAGGGCATTACACATGGGATACATTGATGAATATGCAGGAAAGGGGAAAACAGAATGAAAGAAATTCATACACGATCCTCAGAGCTCGAGATGCTGAAATCGATAAGATTATTTAACGAAATTCTGAAAAAAGCAGACTATAATTTAAATAAATATGTAAAAGGACATTCATTAGTGCTACCGGACAGTGATACAGAGGATTTTGAAAATCTCTTAAAAGAATTTGCCAATACCATTCCGGATGAAGTGAAAAATCTGGAAAATCCTGAGGCTTTTTGGGAGCTGTTCAGTGAACTGGATGATTATAATGATAATGACAAATTTATAAACTGGTTACATGGGTATGTGGAGTCTGTTATAAAGCCTTTTATAGAAGCGGAATACATCAGGAAGCTGGATAAAGAGCATTTTGAAGCATTGACTAAGTATTGCTTTGAAAACCTTATACTAAGAGATATCGGAAATGACAAAATTGATTTTTCAATAGGAAACGAAAACTCGATTTTAACGATGAAAAAAGTGCTGTTTACATTTATTGATATGATTATAGTAAATAATTATTCTAAAGAAAATGCGATTGAAAGAATGCAAAAAATCTTTGGTATCAAAGAAGACTATTGTGTCATATGGTGGGACATTGTCAATAAGTATGAAGATAAACTTTGGCGGATTATGATGATGAAAAAATATGACGATATTGAGAACAAATTAGAATATATTGTAAATATAATGGAAGAATTTGGAGCTAAAGTGAATATTTAAAAATAAAAGAAGCCACCTATTTATCGAAGATATCTGGACGGCTTTTTGGATTGTCTTTCCTTGACAGAACTGAAATTGATTTTACAGCATCTAAATATAATGTACTTAGTGAAACTAATGTTTATGACAATCCGTTTAACAGATGAAGGACAACATACACTATTTATAAATCGTATGATTGGAGTGATTTCATGAAATTAACAAAAAAATCCCTACAACAGATAAAAGCCAGGAAAACAATCATCTTCTCCGTATGTTAGACAGGGGAATTGATGATATGGAAGCTGGTCGTGAATTGCCACTGGAAGATGCTTTTCGCAAAATCACAGAATTAAGGGATATACGAAGAAATGCAAGAGTATAAAGTTATTTTAACCTGGGAGGCAATTTACGACGTCACAGACATTGCAGATTATATTGAAGAAGAATTCGGTCAGTGATGTGCTGACCGTTTTCAATCTGATCTGAAAGAACAACTGCAGAATCTGCGTCAGTTCAGTACTGCCTTTCCACGAACTCAACCAGAATAAACAACTAAATAAACAACATCGTCTATACAAAAGTCGTTCGCTTATCATAAGTTGGACGGCTTTTATGAATATAATAAACAAATAGAAGGAAGTGGACTTATGATTAAAAAAATGCTGTTGAAAGGGATATTGGATAGCGCCAAATCAAATCTTGAAAATGCAATTCAGGATGTCGTGAGAAATGAATGTCAGAAGAAAAAGCTGGAAGAATGTTTTCTGAACTGTGCAGAGTTTATAGCTACAAGGGAAAAGCCTAGTACGAGTTTGTCAGACTCCGAAAAAGAAACACAGTTTTCTGATAAGATAACAGCATTATTTTCTGAAGAAAATATGCGAGAAATTTATTTGGATTTGAAGAAAACTCCAGAATATAGATATATGGAAAAACTGGAGGGAAAACTTAATGAATTATGCGAAGTATATGATGTAGCCGATGCAGATGCGAAGTATTTTGTAAATGAATTTATCAAAATGTTCAAAAAATGTATTTACGAACATGACAAAGAACTTGCGCAATACATATGGAAAGAAGAGCTATCTCGGGAAGTTCGGGAAATGCATAGCGATGTACAGGAACTGAAAGAGACATTGTCAGCAGACATTGCATCCGGCAATATTGATCCTACGACAGCAAATATAAATTGCAATCAACTATCGTGTTCAGCGGAATATCTTAATGACGTTACCGAAAAAATAACGAATTTTATGAACCCATCATTCAAAATCAGATCCAGGCTGTATGGTGCTGAAAGTGCTTCAGATATTAACGGTACGGAGGAATTTTATGAGCATATAAGCACAGCAGGGGAGCAATTCTTTTATATTGTAGACGGTTATATGGATAATGGAGAAGCAAATGCCAAGACAGTTTATGGCGGCGGGGGTATGGGCAAAAGTACGATATTATCCAAAATATATCTGGCACATCCATCAACTGCATTACTTTTTCTTTTGAAAGAATATTCACCAGACTGGGAGGATCAGATTAACAACAAAATTGCCAGAGGAGGAGAATCATGGTTTCTGTTTGATGGTTTGAATGAAATGACGAAGGATCAGTTTAGAGAATTTAATGAAATGATAGATCGGATTCACAATCATACAGAACGTTTACAGAAGATAAAATTCATATTTTCTGCAAGAAAAGTGGAATTGCTTACAAATATGAACAAAAATCTTTTTACAGAAGGTTCCAAAAAGATTATTTCTGTGAATTATAGTAAAAAGAGTTATAACGAGTATTTGAAGGAAAGAACTCTGTCAGATAAAATGCGAAAAATATTGGGAACGCCGCTGTTGCTGGCAGTGTATTTTGAAACACAAAATACACTGGATAATTTAGTGGGGGATATTGATAGAAGTAAATTGTTTGAAGCAGATAAAGATAAGACCCTGTTAAATGCGGGGGAAGTCATGTGGGATTATGTCTATTCTCAAATGCTCAAATTTTCGACCAGTGGTGAAGTTGAAGAAAAAGTAAAAGAATGCTTCGAGACGGATCTGCCACATCTGGCATATGAAATGAGAAAACAAAACAGACATACAATGCCTGTAGAAAAGTACAGCAATCTTATAGGTGAGGATAGTGCGATTGTTGAACAAAAACTCGAAAGAATCAGCAAGGGATTAAATCTTACTACTTATACGAAAAAAAACCAAAGTTCAACTATAAGTTTTGTACATGAGGAGTTTCTGGATTTTTTTGCAGCTCTTTATTTACATTTCAGAATGCTGAGATGTATTGGGAAGGAGCTTTTGTATGTACCGGAAGAAAAAAATCCGACAGAGAATATCCGGAGATATATGATAGAAATACAAAAAGGAAACGAGTTGGAGCAGAGTGAAGAAGAGAAAAAGGAAAGTGAGAATGCACTGGCAACGATAAATTTTGCGCTGGGTGATTTGTTCTTTTACAAGGCAAGAAATAATTATACAAATCGGTTTACAGAAGGCGTGGATGATAAAGAAGAGTTGTACAAGGAAGCAATAGAGTATTATAAGCGGCAAAATGATTGTGGTGATCCTTTGGGAGCATGGAATCGAGCACAGGTGAATCGAGAACTTCTGAAGCTGGATAAAGATAATACAGAGTTGAAAAAAGATATTTATGAAGATGCTGTAAAAGCTGTGGGTGATGAAAAAGAAATATGGGAAGACATAAAAAACATAAATGAATACTATAAAAAGATTCCGGAATATGATCTTCATTTCGCAAGCCGAATGGGTGCCATGCAAAACCAGATGGGGGTTGTGTACAGTGAGGGGATTGGAACTGAAATTAATTTAATAGAAGCAAAGAAATGTTTCAGAGAAGGTATGAAAAATCATTATGCGTATTCATATAACCGTTTGGCACAGGCTCATGAAAAAGTGGTTATAGACAATATGAAGCAACTCATAAAAGGAGAAAAAGATTCGGCATCTGCGCTGGAAGACATCAAGAAAGAATACGTTACAGCATTTGTTGTATTCTGGCTACAGATTCAAACATTGCAGGAAAGCTATGCAATGAACAGAGTATCATGGTATGTACTGGAAGGAATAACGATAAAGCTGCGAAATGATGAAATAAAAGAAAAAAATGAGGAAATATTTAATGTAGAAGAAGATAAGGACTCTGATTCAGTAAAAGTGAGTATGCGGTTACAACTTGATTGGTTAAGTGAGTGTTTTGATCAAAAATTGTATAAAACCATTATGGACATTCAAGATATTAAAAAGTTAAGAAAATTTGTCACGAATCAAGAAAAGATTAAAAGGGATATTGAATGGTGGCTTGACCAGGCGGCCTTTGCAGGAAATACTTTTGCGGCAGAGAGATTGAAAAAGTTGAAAAATAAACAATTAGCGTTCTGATGAAGGGAGAAGAATGAGAATATATATGCAATGTCCAATATGCGACACTACAAAGAAAGAGAGGATTATTCAGTTAAGAGAAACGATTACTGACTGGATATATGCAGAACCACTACAACAGCTTATCGAACTTTATAATGGGAAAATTCCAGAGAATTACAGTTTCAGTGAATATATCGACTGGCTCAAACAGTTTGCGGAGAGATGGGATTACAGAAAAAAACAGGCAAATGGTGGAGAGCGTTGGAAGATATCAAATGCAGAAATGGAGGTAATACATGGGAAGAAAATCATGGAGGCAGCTAAAGGGCTGGGAATGTGTGACCGCACGGAAATAACTATGGTGCCGGATTACATATTGCCCCTTGGTGGGGCACGGGCTGCAAATCATGACAGAGTTCAGATGACGAAAAAGTTGATAGATTCCCTGCTTTTGGCGAATAAAAAAATTGTTGCACTTACAGGTTTTCGCGAGATTAATGAAATCGAAAGAGAGTATACAGATCCATATGCACCGAATGCAAAGACAGAGTTTGATGTAATGAACGCTTCATTAGAAGATGAGTTTGCACTAAATACATTTTATCAGGATGAAGATCTGACGAATACAAATATTTTCCTACAGTCAGCAATACGTAAATATGACGATACATATAATCAATGCAAGGTGTATTCAATAGCAGCTCCGAGTTCGGATTTAACAAGAAGAGCCAATTCTATGGATACATTTGAATTTTTTATGAAAAAATTTCGTGTTCATGAAAAAGCCAAAATATTACTAATAACATCTTGCATTTATGTACCGTTCCAGCTGATGAAATTTATGGAACTGGCGATCAAAAAAAATATTCAGGTGGATTGTATAGGTGTTGATTTATCTATAGGAGGAAAATCAAGTTTACAGGCTGTGAATTATTTACAGGAAATAAAAGGAACAATAGATGCAATATGGAAACTAAAGGAGTTGTATTTTGCGTAATATGAATGTTCATCACACCAAAGTCGCCCACTTATCGTAAGATATCCGGACGGCTTTTTACATAGGAAAGAGCTTGAGAATGTCGAAAAATGTCGAACTTATTATATTGCATGTCGAACCGCATCAGGTTATCATAAAAAAACTGTTGGAATGCATGCCTGAACTGCACAATAATTCCAACAGAAAATATAGTTAAATTCCCATCCGTGATAACACAGAGTTATGTCAAAACTTACGAAAACTATGGCTATTTATGTTCGCTTTGCGTTTTGGGGTTTGCATAAATGAAAGTATGTGATATAATACATTCGCGTATGGAAAATCATTAAATTCAAAAGCAACACAATTGCGGAAGGACAACAAACAGCCCCGAAATTTCACGGGGGGGGGGTATAGGAAAGATTGAGATAGAATGTTGCGAGTGTACAGGTTTAGTCGCAGGACAGATTCCCCAACCCCTGATAATTGGAGAAATGTGAAAAAGAAAATTGAAAATCGAAACCCTTATGTTACATATCTTGAAAATCTTGATGCACTTCCCTTGAGTTGTTTCATTCTGCTTTCTGTATGGGTCTTTGGAAGATGGCATATTTTACTAAATCCATGTATTAAAAATGTAATTGGAATAAACTTCCTTTTCTTTGGAATGTTTATTGTGTCTGGTTTTATTTTGTTTTACTTAGAATGTTACTTACACCGTTGTGGGGATAATCGTAAGTTGACAAATATATTATAAAAATGTAAGGGGAAGGAAAACGTATGTATAGAAAAGATTCTGAGGGATGGCTAAAACACGCGGACTTTATAATTCTGGATATGCTCTGCCTGCAGTTGGCTTATGTATTGGCATATGCGATCAGCGGATATGGATTTAACCCATATGCAACTATTATTTACCGTAATATGGCAGTATTCCTTGAACTGGCAGATTTTGTCGTGATCTTTGGATACGGCACCATGAAAAGTGTACTGAAACGGGGATATTACCGTAACTTTATCGTTACTTTGAACCACTGCATCATAGTAGGCGCACTGGCAATCTTATACCTGTTTTTGCTGCAGGAGGGACAGCTGTTTTCACGACTGACCCTGATCCTCACCATAGTCATTTATCTTGGACTTACCTATCTGGCAAGGGAACTTTGGAAGAAGCTTCTCAGAAAGCAGATGGAAGATGGCGGAGAACGGAAGCTGCTCATTATTACCTCAAAGGATATGGCCGAGAAGGTTGTCCTGAACATGCAGGAAAATAATTATGCCAGATTTACAATTGCGGGTGCGGCTGTAATTGATGCCGACTGGACAGGAAGAGAAATCCATGGTGTACCGGTAGTCGCTGATGAAGAGGCTGCTCCTATGTACGTATGTCAGGAATGGATTGATGAAGTGCTGATCGTCATTTCAGAAGAACTCCCATATCCGGCTGATTTAATTTCCAAATTAACAGAAACCGGAGTAACCGTTCATCTGAATCTGGCAAAGGTCACCAATGTTCCGGGTAAAAAACAGTTTGTAGAAAAGGTTGGAAATTACACGGTTCTGACTACAAGCATCAATTATGCGTCAACCAGACAGTTGATGCTGAAACGTCTGATGGATATTGCCGGCGGTTTGGTTGGGTGTATCTTTACGGGAATTGTTTGTATTTTTGTTGGACCGGCAATTTATATTGCGTCTCCGGGACCGATCTTCTTCTCACAGGAACGCGTGGGAAAGAACGGAAAGAAGTTCAAAATGTATAAGTTCCGAAGCATGTATATGGATGCGGAAGAACGTAAGGCAGAGCTTATGAAAGATAACAAGCTGGGTGATGGAAAAATGTTCAAGCTTGACTTTGATCCACGTGTTATCGGAAATAAAGTTCTCCCGGACGGTACACACAAAACCGGTATCGGAGATTTTATCAGAAGGACAAGTCTGGATGAATTTCCACAGTTCTTCAATGTATTAAAAGGAGACATGTCGATCATCGGAACCCGTCCGCCCCTTCTTTCGGAAACTTCCCTGTATGAGCTTCATCATCGGGCAAGACTGGCTATCAAACCGGGGATCACCGGTATGTGGCAGGTAAGCGGACGAAGTGATATTACAGATTTCGAAGAGGTTGTGCGACTTGATAAAGAATACATCGAAAACTGGAATATCGGACTGGATATAAAGATTTTGTTAAAAACAGTACTGGTTGTATTCAGAAAAGACGGTTCGATGTAAAAATAAATAATCGGCCTTAAAGAGAAGATTGTGCCGATGAAAAGAGTAACGGCATTAAAAAAGTGCGAGAGGAATATAGCGAGATGCAAAACAAGAAAAATCTGCTGATCTACGCTCATTACTATATTCCAGATACTGCGTCAACGGGGCAGATTCTCCGTGAATTGGCGGAGGGTATGCTGGACAAATTTAATATCACAGTGATTTGCGTAGTTCCGAGTTATCTTGGAACCATTGAAGATAAATATAAGACACAGAAGTATTACGAAGAAGAAATTAACGGTGTAAAAATTCTGAGAATCCGAGTTCCGGAGTTTAGTAAGACCAATAAGAAGAGTCGTGTGAAGAACATTGTTTTCTATTTCTTTGGAGCGATGGGTGCTACTTTTAAGGTCGGAAAGCAGGACTATGTATTCTCTATTTCCCAGCCGCCTATTCTTGGTGGTTTGTTGGGTGTCTGGGGTAAATGGGTAAAACATGCCAAGTACATCTACAACATTCAGGACTTTAATCCGGAGCAGGTGCTGGCTGTTGGTTACACCAAGAGCAAATTTGTCACTGATGCCATGATGTGGTTTGACAAGTTCAGCTGCAAGAGAAGTGATTTGATCATCACAGTTGGCCGGGATCTGGTCGAGACGGTAGAGGGAAGATTCAAAGGCAAGAACGTCCCTAAGACAGTTATGATCAATAATTGGATTGACGAAAATGAGATTTATCCGCTTGAGCCGGATGATGAAAAAGTAGTCGCTTTCAAGAAAAAATATGGGTTGGATGGTAAGTTTGTTATCATGTACTCTGGCAACATCGGTTTGTATTATGACCTTGAAAATCTGATTAAAGTGGTTGAGAAGTTCAGTGCTGGTACAAAAACCGCAGATGGACGAGAGGTCGCTTTTGCTTTTGTTGGGGCGGGTTCTGTGCTGAAAACACTGGAAGACTACGTGGCAGATCGTCACATGAAGAATGTGGTCTTTATCCCGTATCAGGATAAAGCTGACCTGATTTATAGTCTGAACGCCGGAGATGTTCACTGGTGCGTGAACGCAAAAGGCATTAAAGGTGTGAGCTGTCCGTCAAAATATTATGGCTTAGCTTCTGCGGCAAGGCCGGTAATTGGAGTTTTGGAATCTGGATCTGAGATTCGTTGCATTATCGAGGATACTAAAGGCGGGCTGTGCTGTGAGCCGGGCGAGTATGACAAGGTGGAAGAAAACATTCGCTGGTTCATTGACAATGCTGGCAACGAAGAACTGAAAGCAATGGGAGCCAGAAGCCGGGAAAACCTTGAGAAGAATCTGACCAGAAACGTAAGTGTACAAAAGTATGCAGAAGAGATTCTGGAGTTGTAAAGGAGGCAAGAGGACATGAACAGTAACTGGTTCAAGCTGGTTATGAAGATGACAAAAGTGGAATATGGAAAGAACCTCTTGCTGAAGGGCGTGCCCATTATTTTCAACAAAGGCGGTGCCAAGCTGAAAATCGGTGAGAACGTCACAATAAAGAGTAGCTTTCTCAGCAATTTGGTTGGCCTTTACAGCCGGACAATTATCGTTACTCGCGCACCGGGAGCAGAGATTGAAATCGGAGATAATGTAGGAATTTCCGGTGCTACGATTTACGCCCGCAAGAAGATCACAATTGGTGAGAACACCTGTATCGGCGGTAACTGCAAGATTCTGGACAATGACTTCCATCCTATCGAAGCAGAAACCAGAAACAAACTGCTTCGGGATGAAAACGGTGGCGACAGTGATCTGGTGCCGAGCAGAGAAATCAAGATCGGCAAGAACTGCTTTATCGGTTGTAACAGCATAATCCTGAAAGGCACAGTGCTGGGCGATGGCTGCGTTGTCGGTGCTGGTGCTGTGGTATGCGGAAAGTTTGAGGATAACTGTGTGATTGCTGGTAACCCGGCGAGGGTTATTAAGAGGTTGGAGGGCAATAGCTGATGAAAAAAATATGTTTTATTGCTCAGTTTCCACCTCCAATGCATGGCTTATCCAAGGCGGTTGAGACACTTTATAATTCAAATTTGAATTCTGCAATTGATCCACATGGAGAGTTTAAATTTGAAAAGGTGGATATTACAAACAATAAGAACTTTATAAAAAATCTCCTGAAGATAAGTCATAGTAAAGCAGATTTGTTTTATTTTACAATCAGCCAGACTAAGGGCGGAAATCTTCGGGACTTAGTCATTTTTAAACTGCTGGAATTACAGCACAAGAAGTGTTTGATTCATCTTCATGGAGGTTACTATCGTCAGTTAGTCGATAACGATATGGCTGGCTGGCAACGCAAAGCAAATTATAAGGCTATCAAGAAACTATCTGGTGCGATTGTTTTATCAAACTCTCTGAAGAAGATTTTTGAGGGGATGATTGATGATGACAAGATTTTTGTCGTAGAAAACTGCGTTGATGATCAGTATTTGCTCACTGACCAAGAAATCGAAGAAAAGCTGAAGGCATTGGAAAGTGAAAAAGTTCTTCATGTCCTTTGGTTGAGCAATTTTATTAGAAGCAAGGGATATCCATTCGTTCTTGAAATGGCAAAAGCAGAAAAAGAACGTGTGGATGCCGGCGGAGAAAAAAGATTCCATTTTGATTTTGCAGGCAAGTTCTTTGAAGACAGTGAAAAAGATTACTTTGAAAGCTGCATAAAAGAAAATGGGCTGGAAGAGTACGTTACATACCATGGAATTGTGGGTGGCGAACAAAAGAGAAAGCTGCTGAAGGAATGCTATATTTTTGCACTGCCTACCAGATATCCTAATGAGGGTCAACCGATTAGTATTCTGGAAGCGATGGGCAATGGAATGTTTATTATCACCACAAATCATGCTGGCATTCCGGATATTGTGGAGGATGGTGTGAATGGGACTGTGATGGATAAAGAACATGATGCAGTGAACTGCTACGGAAAACTGTTAAATGAACATGAGCTGTCCTTGTTTATAGTTCGCAATAGAAAGAAGATAAAAAAATTTTATTGTCAGAATGAATATATAAGAAAAATGAAAGATGTTTTTGAGGATTGAGGAGATAAGTAATATGCACAAGGTAAGAAAGATAATATGGGTTGTTCAGAGAAAAATGATTGGATTGTTGAATTATATCTACCCGAAAGCTTATATGCCTTTGTATGTAAAGTACTTGAAAAAAATAGGCATTCGAATTTCCGGGGGGGCGCCCAAATTATATAGATCCATCTGCTCATTTTGATGGAGTAGACTATAAATTAATTACATTGGGAACAAATGATGTTATAAGTAAAGAAGTCTTGTTCTTGACGCATGACTACTCTATCTTCCGTGCATTAAAATATATCGACAGAGAGAGTGATGGAGAAAGAATTCTTAGACCGATTACAGTGGGAAATAATGTTTTTATTGGTGCACGGTGTACCTTGTTGCCAGGAACAGTCATTGAAGACAATGTGATTGTTGGCGCTGGATCGATTGTAAAAGGCAGAATTAAGTCAGGAACAGTTGTTGCAGGTAATCCTGCAAGACCAATTGAAAGCATGGAAGCTTATGCTAAGAAGTGGTTAGAGAAACAAGGTAAACTATAATTTTAATTAATGAGGAGAACTAAGTAAGATGGATAAATGTGTAAGTGTGATAATTCCTGTATATAATCCTGGAAAGTATTTGAATGCTTGTGTGGAAAGTGTTATAAATCAATCTTATAAGGAATTGGAGATAATACTTGTAGATGATGGATCTACAGATGGTTCATCTGAGGTGTGTGACCAATATGCTCAAGAAGATTCCCGTATTCGCGTAATACATCAAAATAATCAAGGTTTACCAAATGCAAGAAACAAGGGACTTGATGTTGCAAAAGGAGAGTTTATAGGATTTGTTGACAGTGATGATCAAATAAGTCCTATTATGTATGAGGCGCTTGTTGAGATTTGTGAAAAAGAAAACGCAGATATTGCATCTACAAGGTCAACAATTGCATTAAGGACCTTGTATAAGAAAAATATTGAAGAAATTAATTATAAAGTGTCAGATCAGCCGCTTTTTACCTATTTAGAAACAGAAGGACATTCTGTTTGGAGAAGAATATATAAAAGAGAATTGTTTGAAAAAGTTAGATTCGAAGATATTAATCACGGAGAAGATGTGATTTTTTCTTATGACTTATATAATTTATGTAAACGCTCAGTTTGCTTGGAAGTACCATTATATTATTGGAATCAAGAAAATACAAGTATGTCACGTGGAAAAGTAAAATCTCTCAATAATCCATCAGAAACCATTTATCAAAGAGCAAAAGAATTTCGATCAGATGTCGCTTCAGTTGCAAAAATAAGATCTATCCAAACAGAATATCGGTTATTGACAAGGACAATAAAATATGGTTTAGCAACAGAAAAACTAAAAGATGAATTCTTAACTAAATATAAAGATTATTTAGAAGACATAAGACATAACATGGGTGATATTATTAAATCTCCACTTTTCGGCAAGAAAGATATCATTCAATTATGTGCTTTATTTGTATTGACTCCAATGTATGTAAAGTGGGGAATGAAAAAATGAGCTTTAAAGAATATATTTATGATGATGCTGTGGCTTGTAATCGATTCGATAAAAAATACTGTCTGAACCGCTTTTTGACACGTGAACACGAACATATGACATGGAAGTTTCAGGTGTTGTTAAGAAAAGAAGAGTATTGGGAAAAAAAGAAAAATGCAATTCTATCATTATATTATAGAAGAAAAAAGAATAAATTAGGCGAAAGACTTGGCTTTACAATTCCCAAAAATACGTTTGGCCCTGGATTACGCATATGGCATTATGGAAATATTGTGGTTAATGCGTATGCACGAGTGGGGGAAAATTGTAATTTACATGGGGATAATTGTATCGGAAACAAAGGACTCTCCGGGGGGGGAGCCCAATTATAGGAGATAATTGCGACATTGGTGTTGGTGCCAAGATTATAGGAGATATTACAATTGCAGATAATGTCACAATTGCTGCAGGAGCAATTGTAAATAAGTCTTGTAGCCAAAGCAATGTCGTACTTGCTGGAGTTCCGGCAAAGATTATTAAAGTGACAAAGGAATAACTATGGTATGAGTCGATCTAAATTAACCATTCTTTGGAGTGGTATTATAGTTTTTCTGAACGTACTCGGTGCACCATATCTTTCAAAGCTAAGCGGACTTGTATGGGTCTGTTATAATTTGTTTTTGATTATATGTGCCATGATTACAGTTCAGTATTTGCGTAGTGATTTAAAAAAGTGCATAATTCCGGTATTCTTGTTTGCGTATTGGGCATTACATAATAGTTTGGCTTTATTTAGACTTGGGTATATAAAAAAATATCCTGTAAATGACATTGAAAAAGAATTTCTGATAGTGTTGTTTTCAACAATAATTCTTTACATCGGAGTGAATCTTGGACTAAGAATGAAGACTAAACCGTTAAAACTATCGAAATATGAAGAGCTTTCTGACAAGACATATTTAGTAGTAATGGCGGTTTATTTTGTGTACTTTTTGGCTAAAATTTACTTTGCTGGTGGATTCTATAACTATCTGTTTTCGGATTACCAATTTAAGATTCCAGAATCACTCCAGACAATATTCTTTGTAGTAAAGAATACACTAACTGGATTCGATTATTTTAATTTGTTATATATAGTAAAAAGAGGAATGAAAGTTAGTGTTTTAGCCAAATTTTTCTTTGCGTTCTCATTATTTAATGTATTTATTGGAGGAGGCTCTACTGGAATTCTGTATTTGTTGGTATGCTTGGTTGCTGTGCTTATATTTAAAAGCAAAAATTCAATTCAGGTATCAAAATATATCAGGAGAGGAATTCCGGTAGCAATTGTCGGAATTTATGTAGGAATACTTATTAGGTTTAATAGAACCAATTACTCGGAGTTTTCGTTTAATGTATTGAATAATGCTATGGACTCGATTCTAGGATCAGCAACATTCGATTGCCAAGAAAATCTTCTGAGAGTTTTGAGAGATTTCACGCCTACATATTCGCTGCAACAATTTATATATCCATTTGTGAACTGGATGCCACGTTCACTGTTTTCTTGGAAACCAACAGAATTGGGAACCGTGATGGCAAGCACGTATCATAATTTTGCAAGTAATGCAAATGCAGGATTTGCGACTACACCGATGGCGGATTTTTACTATGATTTTGGATATTTGGGAATGGTAATTGGTATTTTGTTAGAGGGATGTTTTATAGGTTGGATGCAAAGAAAATATTACGTAAGCGACTTGCGTAGTGATGTTACACTATGGGCATTAGTCTTTTCAATGTATATTTGTTCGAATGTGCCTAATTGGTACACTGGTTTTGGTATCCGAATCTTTTATCTGTTTGTATTTTATATGATTCTTAAAATGATGACTAGAGTTTGGGGAGGGAAAGTAGCGGCTAAAAATGAGTAAAAATAAATTAAAATTGAATTTGTTGTTGCAATCGTTCTATCAGGTGCTAATTGTTTTAACGCCACTATTGACATCACCATATGTATCAAGAGTGCTCGGAGCTGAGCAACTGGGAGTATATTCCTTTACATATAGCATTGTCAATTTCTTTACGATTTTTGCAAATCTAGGAACGCAAAATTATGGAAGCCGCGCAATTGCGTCATGCGGAAATGACCGAAAGAAAAGATCTGAAGTTTTTTCTGAAATATTATGTATGCAGATTGGTGTAGCTACAATAGCACTGATTGGGTATGGTGGATATCTTCTTTTTTATAATACAAATGATGCATTAATTTCAAGTCTCCAAACAATTTACATTATTGTAAGCTTGGTTAGCCTAAATTGGTTCTATTTTGGACTAGAGGAATTTAAGCTAACAGTATTACGAAATACAGTCATTAAAATTGTTACGATTGTTCTTATTTTTGTGTTAGTTAAAAAACCGGAAGACCTATCACTATACATTATGATTTTGGCTGGTGGCGATGTTGTAGGACAACTTGTTATGATTCCAGCATTGAAAAAGTATGTGGATTTTCGCATTCCAAAGATTCGTGGAGTGATAAAACATATAAAACCAAATCTGGTTCTTTTCCTTCCTGGTATTGCTTACTCTTTGAATCATGTCCTTGATAAGACAATGATTGGAATCATGAGTTCCTATACACAAAATGGCTATTATTATAATGTCGAAAAAATCATTAATATACCAAAAGGTCTTATAACGGGAATAGGCGTTGTTATGATGCCTCATATGAGTAAAAATATTTCATTGGGAAAAGAAAGCCTAAATGAAGCGTATTTGAGTAAATTTATTTATATTGTCATGTTTATGGCATGTGCCCTTTCTTTTGGAATGTCTGCAGTAGCGAATGATTTTGTGCCTTTTTTCTTTGGACCTGGATACGATGGTTGCATTATATTGATGTCAGTGATGGCATATGCCTTGATTTTTATGTCGCTTGCAGACACTGTTAGAATGCAGTATTTAATACCTAATAATTTGGATAAGATATATGTAATGGCATTGTTCTTAAGCACGATTTTTAATGTATCAATTAATGCGGCACTTATCCCTAAATTAGGGGCATTTGGGGCGGTAATTGGAACTTTAGTCGCAGAATTCATTGCTTGCGGAATCCAATTTGTAGCCACAGCTAAAAGGGTGAGCATCTTCAACGATTTTACAAAGTCCCTATTTTTTGCAGTAGATGGAGTTTTGATGTTCTTACTTGTTAGAGAAGTATCGTGTAAATTAGCCTTGAGACCAATCGTAATAAAATTATTAGTAGAAATTGGGATAGGAGGTTTGTTTTATATTGCGTTAGGATACGTAATATTAAAAGCAATTAATCCGGATTTATTTAAGGATGTGCAACTGATGCTGAGAAAGTTAATGAAACACAAGACGAAAAAGGCATAATGGATGATGAAAGATTGAGATGAATTTGCCTTAAAGTAGTGGAAAAAGAGAAGGAAAAAATAGATGAAGAAAACAGCATATTTACAAGATGTATTGATGCTTGCGAATAAAGTCATAAGAAAAAGAAAAATTGTTCTTTTCAATAGTTACCCAGCGTATTCCGATAATTCGAAAGCTTTATACGAATATATTATAAATAATCGCCCGGATATTGCTAAAAAATACAGGATTATTTGGGGACAGGAGAAAGGTGCTGTCATCCCTAAAGATATGAAGCAATATGAAATAGAGGCAGTTGATAAAAAATCGCTAAGGGGAATTTTTACTTTTCTTTCTGCGAAATATGTGTTTTCAACACACGGGTATTTTCCAGGCGTAAAATCTGGGAATGGACAAGTACAAATTAACCTGTGGCATGGGTGCGGATATAAGACAATCACGGATGCTGATCGTATATATAGAGGCGATATTAACACTGTGACTGGTAGTATCTATGTCCCAATCCACGAAAAAGTATTTGATATGGATAAAGGAACAGTTTATCCAACAGGATTGCCAAGAAATGATGTGTTCTTTGCCAACAAAACGGTTATGTCGAAATTAGATATTGATAAGAAAAATTATAAGAAAATATATATTTGGATGCCAACATACAGAAAAGCAAATGAAGGACACGATGCGGTAGATGGAAATGTTGATGCGTTTACGATATCAACCATGACACGCGAAGAGGTTTTGCGGTTAAATGAAACGCTACAGAAATTAGAAATGCTCTTGATTGTTAAACCGCACCCAATGGATGCAAAAGCATTTGATAATGTTAGAGGATTTAGCAACATTATGACTGTTACGAATACGATGCTGGCAGAAGCTGGAGTGCAGTTGTATGAACTTATGGCAGAAACAGACGCATTGCTCTCAGACTATTCATCGGTTGTTATTGACTATTTGATGCTTCAAAAACCTGTGGTTATGGTTATGTCGGACATGCGTGAATATGAAAGTAGCAGAGGATTTGTGTTTGATAACATAAGGGATTATCTTCCAGGGCCAATTATAACGAATGCAAAGAGCTTGATTGACTATTTTGTAGAGTCGGATCGAATCGATGAGCAGTGGGAAGAAAAGAGAAATCAATTGAGCAAAATATTCCATGATAACTTAGACGGAAATAGTTGCGAAAGAGTATGCAATTTGATTTTTGGAACAGGAAATAATAAATAATAGTGAAAAGAGCTTATTGATGGAGGAAAAATGAACATAGCAATTATTTTGGCGGGTGGAACAGGCACTCGACTTGGTGGAGATGTTCCGAAACAGTATATTGAGGTTTCGGGAAAACCAATCATTTCTTATTGTTTGGATAAATTTGAGAGGCACAATCAAATTGACAATATTGTAATTGTTGCTTCGGAGATGTGGCAAAGCTATATTATGTCTTGGGTTAAAAAAGATAATTTAAAAAAATTTTCTGGTTTTGCACCGGCAGGTAGCAGCAGACAACATTCTATTGTTAACGGTCTGATTAAAGCAAAATCTATTGGGGCAGCTGCAGATGATAATATAATAATCCACGATGCCGCACGACCAAATGTTTCGGAGTGTATAATTTCACAATGCATGGATAGGTTGTTGGAGTATGATGGTGCTATGCCTGTTCTTCCGGTTAAGGATACGATTTATTTAAGTGAAAACGGAGAAAACATCACTTCGCTTTTAAATCGGGATCAACTTTATGCAGGACAGGCACCAGAGAGCTTTAAATATGGTAAATATCTTGAGATTCACAATGGCATGACAGAAGAAGATTTGTCTAAGGTAAGAGGAAGCAGCGAAATTGCTTACAGACATGGATTGAAAATTTGTATGATATCTGGTGATGAATGCAATTATAAAATCACCACAAAAGAGGATTTAAACAAATTTGTAAGGGAAATGGAGGAACATGAAGAATGAAAGGGTATTCGTTACAGGCAGTTAATGATCTTCGCTATGAAGAGCTTGAATATCCGGAATGTGCAACGGGGTGGTGTGTAGTAAAAGTTAAAGCCGCTGGAATTTGCAGTTCTGATATTCCGAGAGTATATACTAAGGGAACGTATCATTTTCCGACTATACCCGGACACGAATTCTCTGGTGTGGTTGACAAGGTTGCGGATAAGGAAAATGAAAACCTTGTAGGAAAAAAAGTGGGGATATTTCCGCTGATTCCATGCCGTAAATGTCAGCAGTGTAAGGAAGGACACTATGAAATGTGTTCTAACTATGATTATGTTGGCTCAAGAAGGGATGGCGGATTTGCGGAATATGTGGCTGTACCGGTTTGGAATTTAGTGGAGTTATCGGATGAAATCTCGTTTGAAGAAGCTGCCATGATGGAACCACTTGCGGTAGCGTTACATGCAATAAAGGTTGCTAGTGTCAGAAATGGAGACACAGTTGCAATTATTGGAACTGGAATGATTGCCTTTGCAGCGGCTCAATGGGCAAAAAAAATGGGAGCGGCAGAAGTGATTGTTGTTGGACGTTCAGAAAGCAAGCGTAATATTGCAGAAAATATTCCGGGAATTGGGTATGCAACATTTGAAAACTGCAAAGAGGAGTTTGATGTCGTTCTAGAAGCAGTGGGATCGAATAGTGCAATTGATACAGCAATTAATATGGTTAAAGCTGGAGGAAGACTTGTTTTGATGGGCAATCCAGAGGGAGAGATAGATCTTAATCAAAATACATACTGGAGAATTTTAAGAAAGCAATTACATATAGCGGGAACTTGGAATTCCTCGTATGAAAAGGATCATGACTGTGATTGGTCTGAAGTAAAAAGTGCCTTGGAAAATCATGAAATTAAGGCATCGGCATTGATTTCACATTTCTACCAGCAAGATGATTTGAAAGTAGGAATGGCGTTGATGCATGACCACAAGGAACCATATTGTAAAGTAATGACACTTTGGAACAGAGGAGAGTAAGTGACACAATGGGTGAAAGTAAAATATCTGCCTCGATGATGTGTGCAGATTTGATTAATTTGAAAGATACAATCAAAATATTTGAAGATAAGGGAGTCGAATATCTTCATATTGATGTCATGGATGGAGAGTTTGTTCCTAATTTTGGCTTAGGTGTAGATTACATTCGTGGACTAAGAGCGTTAACAAAAATACCGTTGGATTTACATTTGATGATTAAAGATCCCGAATATAAGTTGCAATGGATTGGAATAAAAGAAACAGATATAGTTTCTATTCATTATGAAAGTACTTATCAAGTTCAGAGAGCATTGGATTGGTTGGCACCGTTTGGATGTAAAAGATTTTTAGCTATCAATCCAGCAACTCCAATATACGTGTTAGAAGAGGTACTGGATTATATTGATGGAATTAATCTTCTTATGGTTAATCCTGGATTTGCTGGTCAAAAAATTGTGCCTAGTACTTTAAAGAAGGCGGCGAGAATACAGGAGTTTCTGAAGGAAAGAAATAAAAGTGACATTACTATTGAAGTGGATGGAAATATTACTCCAGAGAACGGATCAAAGTTGAAGAAGTGTGGTGCTAGTATTTTTGTTTGTGGTACGTCGAGCGTATTCAAAGGTAAGGTTTTAGATTACAGTAAAAATATTGATTTGTTCAGACAAGCAGTAAGATAAGGCTATAAGGTCTTTATTTGCACAATTTGTCAGGGCGGTCGGAAAGAGGTACTTTGAAATGAGTCATAATCGTCGGGGGGGACCGCAGTAGCTCCCGAAAAAATGTAATACTATCGATCATTATAGTTTTGCTTGCTGCAATCCTTCGGATTCTCCTTTGGATGAACAAAAAGGATGAGGACAAGAAATCGGCAGAACTACGAGCAATGAATGCAAAATTGTATCAGGAAGAGCAGGAGAAAGAAGCAGCATTAAAACAGAAAAAGGCAGAGGATAGCTTTTATCAGAAGCTATCAGATGGTTTTGACGCTAATGTTTTGGTTGTGGGAGATTCAATCGGTGCGGGTGCTGGTACAGAAACAGATGTGCAACAGTGGTTTAAACAGTTACAATCCCATTTAAGGACAGATAATAAAGCATCTGTATCAGTAACAAATATCTCCATGGGCGGCAATGCCTCTTACGCCGGTTATGTTCGGACGATGGCTCTGAACGATGATGTGGATTTTGATCTTGCAATTATCTGCTACAGTCAGAACGATGGTACAGATGGCTTCTCCACGAACTATGAATCCATCACCCGAGCCATCAGAAGCAAGTACCCGGATTGCTCCATTATCTCCATCTTGGAATCTTCTCAGCGTGAGTATACGGAGAAGATGACCACCATTCAAAGTATCTGTGAGCACTACTCTATTCCGGTAGCAGACACGATTGCAGACTTCAACAATTCTGGAAAGGATTATGATGACCTGACAGGTGATGGTGTCCACCCGAATGAAGCCGGACAGGAAATCTACTTTGAAACGGTCAAATCGGTCATTGAAGACAATGTTGCAGCTTCCACCGGAAAGATGGAAGACGCAGATGTCATTAATGCGGATGTGCATAAGTTCGATAACTTTATCTGGTATGGCGCGGATGTTGATTTTGAGCGAGTAGATGATACGACATTCACTCTGAACGCATCTGCGTCTGGCATTTTGGGTATCGACTATACATATGAGTCCGGCGACAACAAAGCGGACATCTATGTGGATGGTGAATTGTATAAAGCTCCTACTGTCACGTTTGACTATGACTTCTCTCAGCGTCATATCATGGTAGTCAGCGATGACTGCACAGTAGAAAAGGAAATCAAAGTTGTGTTCAACAGCAAAGGACAAGCGGATGGTTTCCAGGGAATGTGCTTTAGCTGGAAATAACGAATTAGGCCGTGTGGGTTATATATTCACACGGTAGCTGCTCAAATCTTCACACACCTCTCCGTGGTGAGCAGTAGGCAACGCCTATATGGGCGGCTGAGATGTGAAAGAGGTTAATATTTAAAGGATGCTCTGACCTGTCGAGGAAATGAGTGATCGATTGTAATAGGTAGAAAGCAGATATGAGATTAAAGAACAGATTAAATGAAATGTTACGTTTTTTGTCATTTGCGTTTTATCCCAAAACAACGTTAATTGCATGTGTGATATTTTCGGTAATCGTTGTTACAATACTTGGTGTGGCGATGGTGCTAACACCAGAAGGATCAGGATTTTACAATATTATATTTGCTTTGACTACTGGTGCGGTTGCGTCCTTTTTCGTATCGTTCGTTGTTGAACTGAGCAATAATTATAGACATAACAAACTAGCATGGTATGAATTAAAAGAGTATTATTCGATTGTTATGGACTATGAAAGCCATAAACAAGTCATGATGAAATTGACTCCGCACCAGCGTGCCGAGAAGAAGGCACATGAAGAATTTGTTGCTGCAGGTGGCATAGAAGAAAACGATGAATATGACCAACCGAAGGATATTATTCAGATAACATGGGAACGGCTGCCAAACATGATGCCTATCTTTAAGCAGACGTTTGATGACAAAAAACAATTTCTGAGTGATATAGAAATTGATGAACTGGAAAGCATTATTTCAGAATATAAACAGGTCCAGTTCTTTATTCACAGACGAATTTTGATGTCTCCAATGTACTATGATGTGCTTAACCATCCAGATGAGAATTATTTGGCATCAATATATCCGAGTGATATTTTAAAAAATATGCCGGTATGGATAAGAAAATCTCTGTCCAGCACGGAAAGTCAAAAAGCCTGTGAGCGATATATAGAGGCAATTCTTTCGGATTTTACATTGCTTTCACAGTATATGAAAAATTACGAAATATCACAAAAGGGAATTGATGCTTACAAAGATGAACTGGACAAGGAAGAGGCAGAGGTAGAACCAGAAGATATAGATTATGATGATGTTGATTTTTCTGAGCCGGAGGACGAAGAAACATTCAGAAGGCAAAATGAAATCATAGACCAACAAATGGAACAGGAAGAAAGACCATTTACAAGTTGGGTGATAAGTGAGTCTTGTCAAAAAATAGCTGAAAGCATAGACGTTCTTGAACAAAGCATTATGAAAAAACCTTATTATGGGATGATGATAAAATATTTTAGCAATTCTGCAAACGAGCCAATTGACGATATTATGTCGATTAGTACATATGAGTATGAAAAAAGACGGTTAGATAAGAAACTGAAGAAACAGATGGAATTGAGAGAGAAATAAGAATGTCATCTAAACATAGAACCTTGGTAAGTCCTCAAACATGAGTATGTTTCCAGTAGTTATAGGTGTGGAAAGAAAGATTATTTTGTTCACACCATTGTCGGACAGTAAGGCCGCTGGCTTTCTGATCAGCAAATCTGACGGTCCATTCCTGAAGAGGGACCTGATGAAGTTTTTGTCTTGCATTCATGAAATGATCCTCCTGGATAAGCTTAACACGAATCGAGCGAATTGCGCGAAGTCATGTTAGAGATTTAAAAAATTTAAGAGATTAAATGATTTGTTATTAAAATTAAATGAAAAATTCTGAATTAAGAATTGAGTTGACATTTGCCTGAAAGGAAGTAACAAGATATGACGTACAGTGAATTTGTAAAAATTTATCCGGCATTAGATTTGTTTCTGGAACTGTTTAAAGGACTGGGACCTACATTGATCGCGATTCTGGCAATTGTGTTGAATCATCGAAATTCGGTAAAGCGCGACAAAGAAAATAGAAGAAATTCTTTGTATTATACAGTGCAGAAAGAAATGCTGGATAAATTTCTGGAATTATCTCAACTGCAATGGAAGTGTGGCGCAAATTTAATCGATCTGCTTTCAAAACAGGATGCGGGAAGGGGAGAAGATATACAGGAAATATATTCTCCGGTTCTCTACAATATGCAATTTAAAGCGCAGGAAATAAAGGATTATTATCATTCTATGTTTGAAAGCTTTGGGATAGCTATTGACTGCAGCAGGATTGTTGAGGATTCAAATATTTATTCAAATGAATTAATTTCAATATGTGAAAAATATAAGGATGTCTGGAAAAGGGAGAGCTGTTTCAAAGTTATTAATCAACAACTGGATATAATGGGTGAAGAAGTCAAAGTGGCAACCGGAAGAGTTAAAGTATATACGAATGAATGTATGAGCGAGCTTGCCAGAAATATGCGCTTGCAGTTGGAGTGATGATCTGGCAGATTTTGTCGAAATAATGGATAGAGATGTATCTTGTAAGAGAAATGGATCAGCTCTATACAAAGACACCTATCAGTGTTGCTCAACAATTAGAAGCTATGATCGCTGACAGAGGAAATAAAATGTTAAGATACTGGAAAGAAATAGAAAAAGAGAAAAGTGCATTTGAACCATTATATATAAATATACCAAATGAAACGCTGAAATATCGTATTAAAAATATGGGCGAGTGGTATATAGAATATGCATGTAAAAATAAGTTTAGATTTTATTTCTTTAATTTTATTGCTATAATTGCGCCATTGGTTGTGACTTTATTTAATGCGTTAAGTTTAGAATATGGGGATATAGTAAAAGTGGTAACTGTGAGCTGCTCCTTATTAACATCATTTTCTGCATCATATGTCGCATTGACTAGGTGTTTGGAAAAATGGAAGATTTATCGTGATTCTATAGAAAGTATAAAGCGATTGTTGGTTTTATATTGGGTTGACCAAATAGATGACCAGAACTTGAAAACTTTGGTTAATGATTTAGAAGCCTTGAAAGGAAAAGAGTATGAAAGATGGTCAAGTACATATAATGCTATAGCGAAAACATCAGTCTCAAGAGGGAAGAGTGAGGAAAACTCTGCGGGTAAGGACTCAGGCACCAGTAGCAAATAGATTGTTGGAGCGGTATCTCAGAAATATGGTAAGATAAAAAGGTACTGGTTATTGATGATTAATAGATGTGAAGATGCAACTCTGGATAGGAGGAATAAACCACATGAAGATAAATAATAAAGAATTTAGAGAATGGACCGCAGATGATCTTCAGGTTCTTCTTAATAATGATGCCTATCGAGAGAATAATTTTATTGATTATAAGGTGAATTTTGCACCACTTGTAGATAAGTGCAACAAGAGGGAAAAACAAGCTGAGTTCAGAAATGATGTCTGCTCCTTTGCGAATGCAGACGGAGGATACATCTTTTACGGAATTGGAGAAAGTTCTGGAGCAGCCAGTATATTAGCGGGTATTTCGATTCCTAATATTGATCGCTTTGAATTGGATCGCCGGAATGAACTGCAGGCGATTCGCCCAACGGTGCCTGAGGTGGCCTTTTCGTTCATTCCATTACAAGATGATAAATATGTTGTGGTACTTTATATTCAACGGGGGTTGTATAAACCATACATTACAGAAGAACCAGAAGGACAGTTTCATTTTTATATAAGACATGGAAATAAAAAACAGGCAATGAGTTATACAGAGATACGAAATGGATTCTTAAACGCTGCAATGCTGTCGGAAGATATCAAGAGTTTTAGAAAAGAACGACTGGAAGAACACATTATAGAAATGAAGAAACCATTTGCACTTGTGCAGGTGATTCCAGCCACATTTAGAAGTGATTATCTTCCGATGTACGATATGTACAGAGAAGGACAGTTGGATTTTGATGATCTGTTTAATGGCATGATCCGTGATCGTGCAGTTCCAAATGTGGACGGTGTCTATTTCCCTGATTATTCTGAACTGCGAGATTTTGAGAAGCTACAGATTTTTAATAATGGTACTGTTGAGCTGAAAATAGATTTTGAAATAAGAGAACAAAATTCAAAAAGCCAGCAGCTAAAAACGGAGCGATATTTGATTATATTTGACTTCGAAGCTGAACTCAGAAAATTGATACAGGGAACATCACAAATGTATCAAAAATTGGGTCGTTCAACGACGATGTATGTTTGTGTAACGATTGTTGGCTGCAAAGGCCTATGGAACTATACCGCCAATGCATATGGAGCAAATGCACCAACGAAAGTGGATCGCAATCAAATCGTGTGTATGCCAATCGAAATTCGGAACATTCAAGATGATCAGCAAGTAAGAGAAGGCATAGAAAACTGCATCCGGATGACAAAGTATTCACTTGGAATAAGAAAATAAATGGTAACTATTCAGAAGGTAGTATCCCGCGAGGCGTTTTGGCATGTTTTCTGCCAAAATCCCGAGACATACAAGGCAAAATGCCATCACCGAAGGTGATTTGGAATGCATTTTGACTCGTAACTGTGAGGGTACTGAACAGTTACAATAAATGTTTGATAGTGCTTGGTAGGAGATGAGAATATGAAATGTGCATATTGCAATAATAATAAAATTTTACACATAGATAGCTATAGGAAATATGGTAAACTAGAATGAGACTGACTATTGAGGATTAATATTCAAGGAGAGTTACGTATGAAGAACATACCGTCTTTATTTTTATCTCAGGCATACAGAGATTGCTGGGATGATTACAACAGATCTTTAAAACTGAAAAAATTCCCCAGATGGGACTATGTGATTTTGACTGCGTCAAATGAGCAGCAGGCAGAAGGTTTCAGGAAGCAGATAGAGGAACGCAAGAGCTTTCTTCCAAAACACACAAAATTTGTAGCGATTCCTGATCGTGATGGAAAGCGTGTGGGTTCTGGTGGTGCGACGCTGGAAGTGTTGAAATATCTCCGTTCACAGGAAGAATCTTTTGAAAAGCTTCGTGTGCTGGTTATTCATTCCGGTGGCGACAGTAAACGTGTGCCGCAGTATTCAGCACTGGGCAAGCTTTTTTCGCCGGTTCCGCATAAGCTTCCGAATGGACGTAATTCTACATTGTTTGATGAATTTATGATTTGCATGAGTTCTGTACCGTCACGTATCCGTGAGGGAATGGTCCTTTTATCCGGTGATGTGTTGCTGCTGTTTAATCCTTTGCAGATTGATTATAACAATGTCGGCGCAGCTGCGATCTCTTTTAAAGAGCATGTTGAGACAGGCAAGAACCATGGTGTTTATCTGAATGGTGAGAATGGAAATGTGAAATGCTGTCTGCAGAAGAAGTCTGTAGAGGTGCTGAGATCAGTTGGTGCAGTAAATGATTCGAACTGTGTAGATATTGATACAGGTGCGCTGATTTTCAGTACGGAAATGATGGAATCTCTGTATTCTCTGATCGCAGCACCGGAGGATTATGACCGACATGTAAATGCCAGAACAAGACTGTCATTATATGCAGATTTTCTTTATCCTCTGGCCGAGGATTCGACATTGGAGGATTTCTATAAAGAGAAGCCGGAAGGTGAATTTTGTCCGGAGCTTACAGCGGCGCGCGAGCGTGTCTGGAATGTTTTGCGTCCCTACAGAATGAAACTGCTTCGCCTCGCACCGGCGAAATTTATTCATTTTGGAACTACCCGGGAGATTCTCGGATTGATGAACGGCGGTGTGGATGAGTACAAAGATCTTGGATGGAGCCGTATAGTCGGAAGCAGTATTAAGGGAGATACGGCCGGATATAACAGCGTACTCAGCAGCCGGTCAACAATCGGAGAAGGCTGTTATCTGGAAGTTTCCTATGTACATAGGAATTCTAAGATCGGCGATCATTGTGTATTGTCCTATATTGAAGTTTCTGATCGCGAAATTCCGGACAATGTGGTGCTGCATGGTCTGAAGCAGAGAGACGGAAGCTTTGTGGTACGTATTTTTGGTATTGGTGACAATCCAAAAGAAAATAAACTGTTTGGCAAAGATCTGGGTGAACTGGAGCAGAAGCTTGGCGTCCGTCTGTGGGAAAATTCCGCACACAGTTTATGGGAAGCCAATCTTTATGCGGAAGCAGATAATATTCAGGACGGGGTAGATGCCGCACTTAATCTGTACAGAATAGTAAATGATGAATCTGCTGCTGATATCGAACAATGGAGAAATGCAGAGAAAAAATCGCTTTGTTCCGGATTTAATGCAGCGGATCCGGATGCGATCATCGCCTGGAACAGGCGTATGGAAGATCTGGTCGCAATGGACGAGATCACTAAGGCAATCCGACATAAGGTGCCTGCGCAGAAGCTGCAGAAACGGACAACGCTTACCAAAATTCAGAAGGAATGGCTAAAGAATCGAATCGGCAAGGCTGATTTCAGTGAAAGAATGCGTCTTCATTATTATCTTGGCATCGTTCTTGAGGATGAAAACGAGATTCAGGAGTGTTTCCATACAATCCAGGCAGAGATGCTGGAAGCAACGGTAAAAAGTCTGAGTTATAATGAAAATGCCAGAATTGTTACGGACCGGCATACCGTAAACCTGCCGCTTCGTGTAAACTGGGGTGGCGGCTGGAGTGATACTCCGCCATACTGCAACGAAAATGGTGGTACGGTATTAAATGTGGCAATACTTCTTAACGGGAAAAAACCGGTCGAGGTTACGCTGGAACGGATTGATGAGCTCAAAATAGTATTTGACAGCAGGGATATGGATGTACATGGTGAGTTCGATACGATTGAACCTCTTCAGGCAACCGGTGATCCGTTTGATCCTTTTGCGCTGCAAAAGGCGTGTTTGCTTGCCTGTGGAATTATTCCGCAAAAGGGATATAAGCTTGAGGATATACTGAGACGTCTCGGGGGCGGTTTTGTCATGCATTCCGAGGTTACGGATGTACCGAAGGGATCCGGACTGGGAACATCCTCAATTCTTTCGGCAGCCTGTGTAAAGGCAGTTTTTGAATTTACCGGAATTGAATTTACCGAGGAAGATTTGTATGCGCATGTTCTTGCAATGGAACAGATCATGTCTACAGGAGGCGGCTGGCAGGATCAGGTTGGCGGAGCAACGCCTGGCCTGAAATATATTTCTTCCATGCCGGGATTAAAGCAGGAGATCAAGGTAACTCATGTGGAGCTTCCGGAAAGTGCAAGGAAAGAGCTTGATGAGAGATTTGTTCTGATTTATACAGGACAGAGAAGACTGGCAAGAAATCTTCTTCGTGATGTTGTCGGCAGATACGTTGGAAATGAACCGGACAGCCTGTATGCGTTAGAGGAGATCCAGAAGACTGCGGCATTGATGCGTTTTGAACTGGAACGTGGAAATGTAGATGGATTTGCAAAGCTGCTGGACTATCACTGGGAGCTCAGCAAGAAGGTAGATGCCGGAAGCAGCAATACGCTGATCGAACAGATTTTCAGCAGCATTGAGGAAATGATCGACGGCCGGCTTGTGTGTGGTGCCGGTGGAGGCGGTTTCCTTCAGGTGATCCTGAAAAAAGGCATTACCAGAGAGGATGTAGAAAATCGTCTGAATGAAGTTTTCATGGACAGTCTTGTTGGTGTGGCTGACTGTAAGTTGGTGTGGTAATGAATGAAGAGGCTGTGAGTTATAGGATGGGAGAATAACTATGAACGACAATGTATTTAATAGTCTCAATAATTTAATATATGTAAATCAAATAGGTAATCTTCCTACGCTGGCCTCTCAGATTGGTTCTATGCATTCAGTGTCAGACATGGCAAAGAAGTTAATGGAGATTGAGCGTAGCTCTGCGCTTAGTGCAATTGAGAAATCTCTGAGTCGTTATGATGATATTCTGAAGCCATTACATATGTCGGGTATGAGTGCGATTGAGCGTGCAATGAGTGATATCAGACCGTCTATGGAATATGCGCATGATATTATGCAGCAGGTGCAGGTGGCAACAGCGGTTCCTTCGATGATATCTGAGGTTACTGAGGTTTTGCGGAGTGCCAGAATCTCTTCAGTCTCAGAAGCGTATGAGAGATATGCTTCCGTGATGATGCCTTCGATGGAAAAATCACTTCGAGGAATCGACATGGAGCTTTTGGGAAATCTTGCGGACAGAGTTTTGTCAGAATCGGAGGACAAGGATCTGGATACGGCGGCAGAGGAGATTGCGTCGGAATATGCCCGTGCATATGAGCAGGATCGGGAGCTGCCAAAGGAAAGTGTAGAAGCGAAGCCAGAGCCTCAGCCACAGAATCCGACAGCTGATGAAACACTGAATCCTGTGAGAAGAAAGATTGATATCAAAGAAGTACGGGCATGGCTGGATACGATTGTTGGCATTTTGACGCTGATTATTACTTTTGTGGCTTCTCAGCCAACCGTGGCGAATACTTTTAATCAAACGTTGCAGGTAAATAATTACTACATTGTTACGATGGGCTATGATGCTTCTGAGCTGAATATGGAAAATTACCGAATCATAAATCAGGAGGTGGTTGTTCGGCTGAAACATGACTGTCATTCAGCAATTGTTGAGCGGCTGGAAGAAGGGACGATCATCAGGATTACAGGAAAGTACAGGAAGTGGCGTCAGGTCATCTGGCAGAACGAGGAAGAAGAGCTTTGCATGGGATGGATTCAGAATTATAAACTGGATAAATTCAAGTTTCCCAGGAAAGCTCAAACCGGCAAAAGTAGAAAACTATAAAAAAGTATCAATATTTATTGCAGGCAAGAACCAGTAGTGCTATACTAACGAACGGTCTGAGCTTTTTTGCATGACACATAATTTGCAACAATTAACGAACAATCTACATCAGAGAGAAGACAGATAATGAGTATAATTGATTTTCATTCTCATATCCTGCCGGGGATTGACGATGGTGCCAGAAATCTGGACACTTCGATGGCAATGCTGGAGCAGATAAGGGAGCAGAAAGTAGATTACATGGTAGCGGCTCCGCATTTTTATGCTTCGAAGGACAGGATAGATGCTTTCCTTGCGAAGCGGGCGAATGCGTGGAAGCAGCTGAGTGAGGCAATTGAAGAGCGACAATTTCACGACGCACCGCAGTTCTTTCTCGGCAGTGAGGTGGCTTTTTTTGATGGCATCAGCCGGGCGGATCAGATCGACAGTCTTACGATAGGAGATACGAATCTATTGTTGCTGGAGATGCCGTTTGTGCCGTGGACAATGCAGAATGTGCGTGAAGTCGAGCAGCTGATAAGTGACAGGAAACTTCATGTGATCATTGCGCATCTGGAGCGTTTTATCTGGATGCCGGGCAATAAGAAGATGATTCAGAGTCTGCTGGAGCTTCCGGTGACGGTTCAGATCAATGCGGAGAGCTTTCTGGAATGGAAACATCGGAGAGCACTGCTCAAGATGTTTCGTGACGGAACGGCGCATATTCTTGGAAGTGACTGTCATGGAGCACATCACAGGGTACCAAATCTTCTTGAGGGAAGAATGGTGATTGAGAAGAAAGCCGGAGCAGATGTTTTACACCGGATGGACATGCAGGGTGAGAAACTTCTGTTTGGAGATAGATAATAAGCTGTTTTTGTGAATAGTACAGGAGGATAGGAAAATGTCAAAAAAGACAACGGTTATTTGCAGCTGCATATTGTTTGTTCTGCTGGTAGCGCTGATGGCATGCGAGGTAATGAATCCGACCGGCGGACAGGCATTCCTGAGTAAGATTTTTTAGGCAGAGAGAAACGGGAGCGAGGATATATGTCGGGATACAGAAGACGACAGGACAAAAAAAGATTGTATAAAGGACTGGGGATCGCAGTCGGTGTTCTTGCACTGGGGATTGTGGTGATCGGTGTGGTGCTTGGAATGGCGGATCATTACCGGATAAACAGTGACAGCAGCACGGACAGCCGGGAAACGATTACATACAAGAATGAAACTTATGTTAAAAAAGGCAATCTTGAGACATACCTGATCGCGGGAATCGATGCGCCGGGTAAGGTAGAGAAGGTAACGGAGTACGATGGCACCGGTCAGTGTGATGTGCTGGCGGTGATCGTCAGGGACAGATCTACAGATCAGTGCAAGCTTCTTTCGATTGACCGTAATACGATCACAGCAGTAAAGAGTCTGGACAACGATGGTACATATCTGGACACGACGGATATTCAGCTTTCGCTTGCACATGCGATGGGATTTGACCAGCAGGTGCGCGCGGAGAATACAGTTGATGCAGTGTCACATCTGCTGGGAGATCAGAAGATAGACGGATATGCGATGGTCAATATGGGCGCGATTCAGGTTGTAAATGATATGGTTGGTGGTGTTACCGTCACCATAGAGGATGACTTCTCAGATGTTGATCCGTCCATGAAAAAGGGTGAGACGGTTACGCTGATGGGCGAACAGGCCGAGAAATATGTCAGAAGCAGGAAAGAAGTTGCAGATGGATCCAATCAGAACCGTATGAGCCGTCAGAGCAACTATGAGGAGGCTTTTAAGCCGGCTTTCCGAAGTAAATGCACCGAAAACAGTAAGTTTCCGCTGGAAGTTTATCATGCAATGGAAGACTACATGACGACAAATATCAGTGCGAAGAAGTTCTGCCGCCTTGCAATCCTTATGTCGGATGAAAATCAGGATGAAAAGGTTGCGATAAGCGGAACTTATGGCCTTGACGAGGATGGATGGCAGACCTTTACTCCGGATGCGGACAGCCTTCAGGAAGCGATTCTGGAGCTGTTTTATCAGAAACAGTAGTATGTGAAAGAAAATTTCAGGTGGAGACACCTGCAGAAAATATACAAAAAATATAAGGAGAATCAATATGAACCAGAAAGATATGAATGACGAGATGGAAATTGACCTGCTGGATCTGGCGTATATGCTGATGGATCACTGGCATCATCTGCTTCTCTGCCTGCTGGCAGGAGCAGTGATCTTTAATGCGTATGCATTCTTTGGAATTCAGCCTACATACCAGTCAACTTCCAAACTTTATGTGGTTTCTACTTCAGATGATTCAGTCGTAAACCTGAATGACCTGAACCTTGGAACTTCGCTGACATCGGATTATGAAGAGCTGATGCTCAGCTATCCGGTATTGAACCGCGTGATCGAGAAACTGAATCTCGACATGGATTATGAGACTTTGCGGACGATGTACACACTGAACAATCCTACCGATACACGTGTACTTCAGATCACAGCGACAACGACAGATCCGCAGTTATCTATGGATCTGGCTGAGACGATGGCTGTTGAGGCTGCATCTTATCTGCCGGATACCATGAGTACGAAGGCACCGAACATTGCACAGCATGCGAAACTTCCGGAGCACAAGGCAGCACCGAGCTATTTTAAATATACAATGATGGGTGCACTGCTCGGATTGATTCTCTGTGCGGGTGTGCTGATCGTCAGATATCTGATGGATGATACGGTCCATACTGCAGAAGATATGGAAAAATATTTTGACCTTGTACCGCTGACAACGATTCCTGAAAGTGACCGGGTGATTGATTTTGAGGGAGAGGAACGTCATAGCAGTAAGAAAAGGAGAAAGAAAAAATGAATGAATTGAACTTAGTATTTCCGGATCTTCCTTATGCAGTAGAAGAGGCGATGAACCGTCTCAGGATCAATATTAAATTCTGTGGTAAGAATACAAGAAAAATCCTTCTTACGAGCTGCATGCCGAATGAGGGCAAAAGTACAGTTTCCACTTATCTCTGGAAGATGCTTGCGGAAGCGGGCTTCCCGACCGTTCTGGTTGATGTGGATCTGCGTAAATCCGTTCTGATGAAACGCCTTCAGGCTGATGCGGAAAAAGAGACAAAGGGACTGAATCATTATCTTTCCGGTCTTGCGGAATATGATGAGGTAGTTTATAAGACAAATATCGATAATGCATATATTGTGCCATGTACACAGCTTCTTGAAAATCCGTCTCCGCTTCTGGAGGATGTGAGATTCAGAGAACTTCTGGACAAGCTGGCTTCGGAATATCGTTTTGTGATCGTGGATACACCTCCGCTCGGAAGTGTATCTGACGGAGCGCTGATTGGCTCCATGTGTGACGGAGCGGTCCTTGTGATCAGAGCGGGAGAAACTCCGAAGGCAATGATCCGTCAGTCTCTGCATGAGATTGAGCAGTCCGGTTGTAAACTTCTCGGTACGGTTCTGAACCGTGCGGAAGGTGCCGGAAGAGGTTATGGAAAATATGGCAAATACGGCAAGTACGGAAATTATGGCTACGGCTATGGTTATGGGTACGAGTCGGATCAGAAGCACTCGAAAGAGTGACATGTTATTAATTTGTTATAAGCAGACCGGCGTGGCGGGGATGTTTATAAATAGATTTACAGGGATTTGTGTCTCGTAGTGCGGGGCATAAAGGAAAGTATGAAGAGGTGAGTTAAAATGAAAATGTTCAAAAAATTTGCTGTTGTAATGCTCGCTGTTGCAGTATTATTTACTATGACAGTTCCGACAATGGCAGCAGCATCTAATTCACCGGCAAAGAAAACTTTTACAAGTGCAACTCTTAAAACAAAGAAGAAGACCACAACTTACACTGGTAAAACTCAGAAACCGGCGATTAAGACTGTAAAAGTTGGTAAAAAAACTCTGAAGGCTGGTAAAGACTTCAAAGTTGTTTACCCGAAAAACATGAAATCTGCCGGAAAGAAAGTTATCACAATCAAAGGAATCGGCAAATACGCTGGATACACAAAAACTATTACTTACACAATCAAACCAGCTAAACAGAAAGTAACCGTTTCCGCAAACAAACTTACAGTTAAGAGAGGAAAAACTGCTAGAATTAAAGTTACCAAGAAAACTGGTAAAGTTACTTACAAGTCCAGCAATTCCAAAGCTGTAAAAGTTTCCAAGAACGGTAAGATCAAAATCGCTAAAAAAGCGAAAAAAGGCACTTACACAATTACTGTAACTGTTAAGAAGGCAAACTACAAGACAGTTACAAAGAAAATCAAAGTAAGAGTTAAATAATTTGATTTTGTAAAGAAACTTCCTGGCCACGGGGAAGTTTTTTTTTGCGAAAAACGAAAAAGAGATATGCTTTACGGAAAAAAGGTTTCATGGTATCATTATTTTATTGATATCGTGAACCTTTTTTTGATTGTGAGGTGTGGAAATGGGCAGATTTGTAAATCCGGGAAATGAAGCGTTTCGGGTTGCTTTAAATTCAGAAATATACATCGATAAAACAGGATTGATCGAATATACAAATAAAGTGATGAATACCACACAGGCATTTATCTGTAACAGTCGTCCAAAGCGATTTGGAAAGTCGATTACAGCGGATATGCTTACGGCATATTACAGCTGTTCATGTGATTCAGAAGAATTGTTCGAGGGGCTGGAAATCAGCCGAAAAAGCGACTTTAAGAAACATTTGAATAAATACGATGTGATTCATCTGGATGTACAATGGTGTATGATGGACGCCGGTTCACCGGAAAATACAGTTGCCTATATGAATGAACATCTGATTTCGGAATTGCAGGAAATTTATCCGGATATTGTGCCGGATAATGATGAGAAAGTATATGGAGCATTATCCAGAATTAATGCAGCAACGGGAAAGAAATTTGTAGTAATTATTGATGAGTGGGATGTCCTGATCAGAGATGAAGCACTGAACCAGAAGGTACAGGATGAGTATATAGGATTTCTCAGAGGCCTGTTTAAGGGAAGTGAGCCGACAAAATATATTCAGCTTGCTTATCTGACAGGTATTCTTCCGATTAAAAAAATAAGAACACAGTCAGCACTTAACAATTTTTCTGAATTTACAATGTTGGACGCTTCTGTGCTGGCTCCGTATATAGGTTTTACAGAAGAGGAAGTAAAAGGACTTTGTGCAAAATATAATCAGGATTATACTAAAGTAAAGCAGTGGTATGACGGCTATATACTGGAGGAATATCAGGTATATAATCAGAAAGCAGTTGTGAGTTTGATGACTCGGGGAAAGTACAAAAACTACTGGTCGGATACCGGTACTTATGAAGTGGTTGTGCCTCTTATAAATATGGATTTTGATGGGTTGAAAACTGCCATAATCGAGATGATTTCCGGGACAGCAGTTGAAGTGGATGTAAGTTCATTTCAGAATGACACAATCAGTTTTGCAAACAGAGATGATGTATTGACATACCTGATCCATCTGGGGTATTTGGGATATGATGAAAATAATCAGACTGCATTTATTCCGAATGAAGAAATCCGTCAGGAGCTTACGAAGGCGGTAAAACGTAAGAAGTGGAATGAGTGGATGAATTTTCAGCAGGAATCAGATGCATTGCTGGAAGCTACATTGAATCTGGAATCAGATCAGGTTGCAAAGCAAATAGAGAGAATTCATACAGAATATGTGTCTATGATTCAATATAATGATGAAAATTCTCTGAGCAGTGTGCTCACAATCGGTTATTTAAGTGCGATGAAGTATTACTTTAAGCCAGTCAGGGAATTGCCGTCAGGAAGAGGCTTTGCAGATTTTGTATTTATACCAAAGCCGGAATATATCAGCAATTATCCTGCATTAGTGGTGGAACTCAAATGGAATAAAGGCGCACAGACTGCAATACAGCAGATAAAAGAGAAAAAATATCCGGATACAGTAAGACAGTACACTGGCAAAATTTTACTTGTGGGAATCAGCTATGATAAAAAGACAAAGGTGCACATCTGTATAATAGAAAAGGCGGAGAATTGACCTGAAAACACTCAGAGCATTCGAAAGACCGAATTATTATATCGTGAAACCGAAAGGATGAAAATGCGAAATGTGTGATAGAATAAATTATGGCGCTGAGAAAAATATAAGTAAAAAGATAAGTGATAATATAAAAAATTGATGAAAATGCAGGGTGGAACAGCTTATGATTTCAATTAAGGAGAGAAAGGAAGTCTGCTATGGTGGGGAACCGGATATATTTCTGGGCAATTGGACCAAGAGATCACCAATAGACGAAGAAAATCAGGAATTTGACATAACGAGACGGGATCTTGAGGAATCACAAGGTGTTCCATATATAAGTATTCCAAGCTATGATGTTGAATTTTAGGAAAGCGCTCGTTTAGGGCGCTTTTTATTTTAGCAGGAGGAAGAGAGCATATGAGAATATTTATTGCAAGTTCCGGAGAACGATTAAATATGGCAATTGAGGTTGGAAGCTGGCTGGAAGGCATGAATGTAGAACCAGTATTGTGGAATGAACCGGAGGTTTTTCCTTTGGGTGCTTATACATGGGATGCGCTTATTGATTTAAGCGAGAACGTAGATGCGGCTATATTCATATTTGGAGAAGATGACCAAATTTGGTTCAGAGGTGAAAGCACCATGACAGTGCGGGATAATGTATTGCTGGAATATGGCCTGTTTTCAGGAAAACTTTCAAAAGCTAATACGATTTTTCTGTGCGACGGTAGACCAAAACTTGCGAGTGATCTTGAGGGAATCACATGGGGAGATATAAGAAAGAAAAACAGTGTAAGAATTAAACTGGAAAATTGGATAAATTCTATACGGGCAAGCAACCAGAAAAAAGTCAAAGGATTTAAGATTACAGACTTAAATGATGCGTTTCAGATTGCTCTGAAAAACCAAAAGACTGAAAAGTTAAGAATCTTTGCAATTTCAACATTTAAATCTGTGCAAATGCTTCGTTTAATAAACGATATTTCTATTAACCATGCAGAAATTATGCTTCGAGAATATGATAATAAGAATGATGAATATTATGATCAATCGATGGAAGGTGCGATTGATAATGCAATTTTGAATTGGAAACATATGCTTGAAAATGACCATAAAATTAAAGAGCTTGATATTTTTCGTTTCAATTATCATCCGGATGAAGGGTATTATATTTTTGACGATAAATACCTGATATTAGGAAATTTAAAATACGAAATGGATAAGAAAGAGTATACCTTCAGCAAAAATGTAATGCTTATTGATAACCAGACAGAGACTGGACGAACATGGATAAAAGAATACATTACGCGATTTGAAGATACCAAAAAGAACTATGAGACATCAGTTATGCAATATTGTGACATTGAATCTTAATACCACATGCAATTTACATTGTAAATGGTGTTACAATCAGGAAAAACAACACAGGTTATTGAAGTTTGAGTTGTTTGTAAAGTTTTACGAAGATATCATTAAAAATAATATTACGTCGATTGCTCTGATTGGCGGAGAACCGACAATACATCCACAGTTTGTGGAGATACTAAGAAAATTAAAAGAGCAGGAAGTACATTTATTTACCAATGCAATCAGATTTTCGGAAAAAGATTTCTGCAAAGATGTGTGCGAGCAAAAAAATTTAAGAGATATCACAATATCTATAAAAGGATTTAACGAAAAATCATTTAAGAAATTTTCGGATGAAATATCATTTGCTGAATTTTGCAGTGCAATTGAAAATTTGAACGAAGAAGGGGCGTTTATCAGAGTTAATTATAATTGTACAGAAAACTTAAGTCAGTCTATGATATCCGATTTTGTACATTTTTTGAGATATTACGGGTTGCATGAGATTGTTTTACATGATATCAGACCATATGTTACAGAATCAGACGAAATTATAAAGGAAAATTCGGCGGAGCCGTTACAGGTTATAGCACAGGAACTGGAGAAGGCAGGAATTGTTTCTTACATACGTTTAAATCAGCCGTTTTGTCGTTATGATTCGAATTTTTTGGAGCAATTTTTGAATTTCAAAAGAGTAATGTCTACATGTGCTGTGAAGAAACAACAGGGGATTTTTGCAGATTCTGATTTAAATATTATTTTGTGTAATGAATTGCGGCATATAATAATGGGAAGCTATCAGAAAGATTTTTGGGATTACAAAAGTATGATTGAGGTTTATAGAAAGCAGGACATTATCAGTCTATATAATAAGCTGGCAGGATGTCCTATGCAGAAATGCATAAAATGTGATATGTGGGAAAAGTGTGGCGGTAGCTGCATATTGCATTGGTTATGAGAATGATTTGCAAAAGGAGAAAACAAAAGTGAAACGAGAATTAAAAGGAAAAATAGAAAAATTAGTTGTTTACAAAACGAAAAGAGAATATCAGGGAACTTTTATAGATAGTGATTTCGTATCAGGGGACTGTGGCTCAGGAGCTCCTTCCAGAGGAAAGGAGAAGAGTGAAGTGTCTAAACCACTGTATTGTGGTGATTGTGGACCTACCAGCCATTAAAATACAAAGGTATTTTTGCAAAAATTGATAAAATTTTGAATTTTAGAGTGATTTTTTCCTTATTATTACGTATTTATTATAGAGAGGTTTTTATTCGCTTCTCTTAACGCCATAATGAGGAAGGAATATGCAAAAATGTCAGAGAAAAATACTAATGATAAAAAGACCGGCGAGATGAAAAAGAAAAGGTACAATCCGGAGCAGAAATGTGAAGATCTGATTCGGAAATTAAGAGAGCAATGCGGGAGCCATAATATATCTTATTATGCGCTTGCAAAAGAGGCAGATGTGTCTACATCTACTTTGCATGCCCTGATGGCAGGAAAGACCAAACCGTATATGTATACAGTATATAAGCTGTGCAATGCACTGGATATTTCTATAATGGATCTTCTGGACGATGAAGATATGCCCGAAAACACAACGGAGTTGAATACGAAAGAGCGTGAGATCATTTCTACATATAGAAAATATTCCAGATCCAAGAAAGAGATGCTTGGGACATATATGAAAATGCTGGAGCAGTTTGAGGAAATATAGTAAACATACACTAGTATAATAAATTAGATAATTCAAATGATGAGGGAAAGGGATTAACAAGTGAAAGTATTTGTAAGTTGGTCAGGAGAATTAAGTAAGGAAATTGCTGAGGTTTTAAAGAAATGGATTCCATGCATAATTCAGTCCGTCGAAGTTTTTTATTCGCCGGAAGATATTGAGAAGGGTGATAATTGGGATGCGACTATATCATCAGAATTGTCAGAGTGCAATTATGGAATCATATGTTTGACACCAGAAAATACAATGGCACCTTGGATTAATTTTGAGGCAGGTGCAATAGCAAAATCATTGGATTCTAAAGTTAGTGCGTTGATGATAAACATTAAACCTTCTGATATAAAGGGACCGTTGTCAAGATATCAGGCAACGAGATTTGAAAAACAGGATTTTTTTCAGCTACTTAAATCAATTAATAGTGCGTTGGATTCACCTCTTGAATTAACGATTTTACAAAATGCATTTGAGGCAATGTGGGCTACACTGGAGGCGGAAGCTAATGAAATTGTTGAAAAATATTCTAAGAAAAATAAAGGCAAAGTCGAGGTTGGCGAAAATAAAGAGCAGAATGAACCAATAGAAGAAGTTTTGCAGCTTTTGCGAAAGCAAAGTACTATTTTGGCTAATCCGGAAATGATACTGCCGGCAGAGTATATGGAGCATGTTTTTAGAAGAATGAATGAAAGAAATAGAGAACTTTATTTCAATAATGAGGAATTTGTTGAGGAATTAATACATTACATAAACTCAGTAATAATACAGATGGAAATGATGCCAAAAAATTCAGCTATTTTGAGTTTGCTGCAGTTATTTAATTTAGAAGAGTTAATTTCGATTACAATACAAAATACAAGAAGAAAAGGATACAAACAAAAGTATATGGCTATGCGCGATTTGGAACGACGATATGTAGCGGTGTTGAACGACAAACGAGGCGATATTACGAATAGAGATGTTATGTCAACGACTGTAATTAGAAAAAATAATCTGGAGGAAGAGGACAGGTAGTAATAATTTATTGAAAGAACATACAATCTTATTAGAAAAAGTACAAGCAGATATAACCGGATGTTTACGTTTTGCTGAAACTAAAAATGGTGCATTGCTTGCGTTTGATATTGCTCTGCTGTTTGGAATACCCAAAATACCAGATGTTTCAGTGAAAGTTAAATATATAGTTACAGCAATGATCATATATTCGCTTATAATTACATTGTGGTCATTTTGGCCAATTAATAAAAAAATAAAGAAAGCAGAAAAGCGGAAAGTAAATTGTGATTTGTTACATTTTGCATATATAGCTATGTATACCAGAAATGAATATCTGGTTGAGCTATATAAAAGCTATTGGAAAAATGAAGTTGTAGATTTTGATAAGATTAGTCAGGAAGAAAAAGATCTGGCACAGGAGATTGTTATGAATTCGAGAATTGCTGTTCGAAAGCAGAACTTATTTAAGATTTCGCTGGGGATTACAGAGATGGCATTAGTGCTATTGCTGATAAAAACAGTGGAGAGTTTGTTAAGAATGGTAATATCGTAATATTAATAATTGTCCAGAGGAAAGTCATCCGGCTTTCCTCTTTCTTTTCTCCATCCACATTTCAATATATTCCATCTGTTCCCGATCGGAGACTTCCTGCGAGCCGGGATCATCGCCGGCGGCGAGGCAGCAAAACAGTACAAATCCCTGCAGGCAGAAAAATACAATGAGTACGACTATGATCAAAAAAGACACCCCCTTTAGAGTGAACTGGAATATAGTATTATAAATCCTCTTTTTGGAGTATATGCATGAATCAGCCATTTTATACTGGAAAAGGCATCGGAGTGGCAATTCTTGACACAGGAATTTATCCGCATATAGATTTTGACAGCAGAATCTGTGCTTTTGTGGATTTTATTTTAAATAAAAAAATGGCATATGATGACAATGGACATGGAACTTGCGTTGCCGGGATCCTTGCCGGAAGTGGTGCGGCATCTATGGGAAAATATAAGGGTACGGCACCGGGCTGTCATCTTGTGGCGCTGAAAGTGCTGGATCGCTTTGGCAATGGAAACAAAGAAGATGTGCTGAAGGCATTTGAATGGATCTTACGTAACCGGCAGCGGTATAATATCCGGATCGTAAACATTTCTGTGGGGACGACATATCGGACACGGAGCGAGCAGGATGTGCTTGTAAAAGGTGTGGAAAAGCTGTGGGACGAAGGTCTTGTGGTGGTGGCTGCGGCCGGCAATCAGGGACCGGATCCGGGAAGCGTCACTGCTCCGGGGTGCAGCAAAAAGATCATCACAGTCGGTTCCAGCGACATGCTTTCCGGGAAGCGGGCAGTTTCAGGACGTGGGCCGACGTTTGAGTGTGTGTGTAAACCGGATCTGGTGGCGCCGGGGAAAAACATCATGGCATGTTCGCCCGGAGCGGGCAATCTGTACAGCATGAAAAGCGGCACGTCAATGTCTACTCCGCTGGTTTCCGGGGCAATTGCGCTTGCATTGGAAAAAGATTCGCTGCTTACAAATCTTGAAGTCAAAATGATGTTACGGGAGAGTACGGAGGATATGGGACTGCCGAGAAATCAGCAGGGCTGGGGAAAATTTAACTGTCAAAAATTTCTGGCGCTATAAAAGTTCGCTATAAAATTTTACTATAGTAAAGGCTGAAAGTATTGACGGAAATCCTTTTTTCAGATAGAATAGTAGGAAATTGGGAATTGTGTAAAGAAAAACAATTACAAAATCAGATATCAAGCAAGGGAGAAGTATTATGAAAAAAATTCAAATGACGACACCGCTGGTAGAAATGGACGGAGACGAGATGACAAGAATCCTCTGGAAGATGATCAAGGATGAGCTCCTTCTTCCGTTTATTGATCTGAATACAGAGTACTACGATCTTGGACTGAATTATCGTAATGAGACAGACGATCAGGTAACGATCGATGCAGCAGAAGCTACGAAGAAATATGGCGTTGCAGTAAAATGTGCGACAATTACACCGAATCATGCACGTATGGATGAATACGATTTGAAGAAGATGTACAAGAGTCCGAACGGTACAATCCGTGCGATTCTTGACGGAACTGTTTTCCGTGCACCGATCGTTGTGAAGGGAATCGAGCCATGCGTACGCAACTGGAAAAAGCCGATCACGCTTGCACGTCATGCATACGGAGACATTTATAAAAATACCGAGATGTACATTGACAAACCTGGTAAAGTAGAGCTTGTTTATACATCAGAAGACGGTGAGGAGAAACGTTCCCTTGTACAGGAATTTAAAGCACCGGGAGTTGCGATGGGTATGCACAATATGACTGCATCCATCGAAAGCTTTGCAAGAAGCTGCTTCAATTATGCGCTTGATACAAAGCAGGACGTATGGTTTGGCGCGAAAGATACCATTTCCAAAACATACGATGCTAAATTTAAGGAAGTATTCCAGACAATTTTTGATACAGAATTTAAAGATAAATTCGAAGAAGCAGGTCTGACATATTTCTACAGCCTGATCGATGATATCGTTGCACGTGTCATGAAAGCAGAAGGCGGATTTATCTGGGCATGTAAGAACTATGACGGAGACGTTATGAGCGATATGGTTTCTTCCGCATTTGGTTCACTTGCGATGATGACTTCCGTACTGGTTTCTCCGCAGGGCTATTACGAATATGAGGCTGCACACGGAACTGTTCAGAGACATTATTATCGTCATCTGGAAGGCAAAGAGACCTCTACGAACTCCGTAGCAACCATCTTTGCATGGACAGGGGCACTTCGTAAACGTGGCGAACTGGATGGCAGTCAGGAGCTTTCTGATTTTGCGGACAAACTGGAGAAAGCAACTCTTTCTACAATTGAAAGCGGCAAGATGACCAAAGACCTTGCACTGATCACCACTATCGAAAATCCGACGGTACTGAACAGCCGTGACTTTATCCTTGCAATCAGAGAAGAACTGGAAAAAATGTTATAACTAAGACAAGAAGAGCCATTGTACCGGATGATGATACAATGGCTCATATCTTTTGAAAGTGGGAGACTTATGCAAGAGTCTCCCATTTTTCGTATAATTCCTCAAGTTCCTGCTGAATCTTGTCTTTTTCACGGCTAAGCTCGGCACAGCGTCCGACATTTGTACACACGTCCGGCAGAACAAGGGTGTCGTCGATTTCTTTGTCGCGTGTCTCGAGTTCTTCGATACGTTTTTCGACTTTTTTCAGCTCGTTTTCCTGCTTACGTTTGCGTGCCTGTTCTTCCTTTTGCTGCTGCCAGGTGAGCTTGCCTTCGGAAGGAGTTTCTTCTTTGGCTTCAGCGGCGGTTTCAGCAGTGGACGGGGCATATTTCTCAGTCAGTTCTTCTTTTTTCTCCAGATAATAGTCATAGTCACCGATGTAATTCACAACAGACTGATTGGTCAGATCCAGAATACGTGTTGCGGTCTGGTTGATGAAATATCGGTCATGTGATACGTAAAGAACGGTCCCTGTATAGCTGTTCAGCGCTTCTTCGAGGATTTCTTTCGAAGCAATGTCAAGATGGTTGGTCGGCTCATCGAGGATCAGGAAGTTTGCCTCGGAGAGCATCAGCTTCGCGAGGGATACACGTCCGCGCTCACCACCGGAAAGTGCGGAAATTTCTTTAAAAACATCATCTCCGGTAAACAAAAATGCCGCGAGCATATTGCGGATTTCTGTTTCTGTGAGAGTCGGGTACGTGTCAGAAATTTCCTGAAAAATAGTTTTCTCAGCATGCAGGACATGATGTTCCTGATCGTAATATCCGATCTGTACTTTCGCTCCGAGGGAGAAGCTTCCGGCATCAGCATCGAGAAGTCCGTTGAGGATCTTGAGCATTGTGGTCTTGCCGGTACCGTTGTTGCCGATCAGGGCGACACGTTCGCCACGTTTGACCTGGAAGGAAATATTGGAAAAAAGTTTCTGCTGCGGAAAGCTTTTTGCAAGTTCTTCGACAGTCAGAACGTCATTTCCGCTGACTACACGTGGTTCGAGAGAGAGTCGCATCTGACTCCGGACTTCGAGCGGCTTTTCAATCCGCTGGATTTTGTTCAGCATTTTTTCACGGCTCTCGGCGCGCTTGATGGATTTTTCTCTGTTGAAGGATTTAAGTTTGACGATGACAGCTTCCTGATGCTTGATGTCGCGCTGCTGATTCAGGTAGGCTTTGTACTGTGCATCACGGAGCTGCGCCTTCTTTTCTGCGTAGGCGGAATAGTTTCCGCTGTACATACGGACGTGACCGGCTTCGATTTCAACGACCTTGGTTACAACTTTATCGAGAAAATAACGGTCGTGGGAAACGATGAATACAGCGCCCGGATAATTCAGAAGATAAGTTTCCAGCCAGGCGATGCTTTCCATATCAAGGTGGTTGGTCGGCTCATCGAGAAGCAGGATATCCGGTTTGGAGATCAGCAGTTTACCGAGTGCGACACGTGTTTTCTGACCACCGGAAAGAGTGGCAACCTGTTTGTTGAAATCTTCTTCAGCGAAACCAAGACCATTCAGAACACCCATCAGCTCGCTCTTGTATGCATAACCGTTTTCAAGCTCAAATTCGTGTGTCAGACGCGTGTAGCTGTTCATCAGACGATCCAGTTCTTCGCCGGAAGCGTGTTTCATCTCAAGCTCCATGGAACGCATGCGCTCTTCTATGTCGATGATGTATTGTTTGGTGCTGAGCAGCTCTTCGTAAACGGTGCGGTGTCCCTGCACATCCTGATACTGTGCGAGATAACCGATCTGCCTGTCCTTCATCAGGACGACCTGACCGGAATCAGCATGCAGTTCGTTCATGATGATGCGGAGAAGTGTGGTTTTGCCTGCGCCATTGTTACCGATCAGAGCGGCTTTTTCGCGTTCTTCTATATGAAATGAGGCATCTTCCAGAATCACTTTTTCACCAAAGGATTTCGAGATGCCCTGACATGATAAGATCATAATCTTTCCTCCATTGTAAATATACCGTAATGATTATAAAAGTAAAAACTTTTTTTGTAAAGAAAAACAGCAAAAATTGTATGGATTTCACAACAAAGATTGACAATAAAATGTCATTTCGTTATAATTAACGGGAAAGTGTAAGGAGGGACAACGGTGGAAGCAAAACAGATTTCAAAAGCTGTGATCAAGAGACTGCCACGTTACTATAGATACCTGGGTGAACTTCTGGAGGATAATGTAGAGCGTATTTCTTCAAATGACCTTAGTAAGAAAATGCGTGTGACAGCATCACAGATCAGACAGGACTTAAATAACTTCGGGGGATTTGGACAGCAGGGTTACGGATATAATGTAAAATATTTATATACAGAGATTGGTAAAATCCTTGGATTGGATACGGTACATCCGATGGTTATTGTCGGTGCTGGTAATCTCGGTCAGGCGCTTGCCAATTACGTAGAATTTGAGAAACGTGGATTTAAACTGGTTGGTATTTTTGATGTAAATCCGGTGCTTGAGGGCATTGCGGTAAGGGGAATTGAAATTCAGATGATCAGTGATCTGCCATTTTTCCTTAAGGAAAATAATGTGGAGATCGCAATTTTGACATTGCCGAAAAACAAAGCGATAGATATGGCAGATATCCTTATCGAAAATGGAATCAAGGCAATCTGGAATTTTGCACATGTAGATCTGGATACACCGGACGGTGTAATTGTTGAGAATGTTCATCTTTCTGAAAGTCTGATGACATTGTCATATAATCTCAGCCAGTATCGGCAGGAACATGTGGATGATGAGAAATAATTCAGGACAGGCTGTTGCATGGCTACTTTTCAGGGGATGCTGTGTAATAGCCTGTCTGTTGTTATAAGCAGGAGGTGACCGGATGAAACAGGTAGTGACCTGCCAGGAAATGAAATCCTGTGACAGTTACACGATTGAGAGGATGGGAGTACCGTCCTGTGTGCTTATGGAGCGGGCGGCTCTGAAAGTTGTAGAAGAACTGGAAAAAAGATTTGCAGGTGAGAATAAAAAGCAAAAGATCCTGTGCGTCTGCGGAAGTGGAAATAACGGCGGGGATGGTGTGGCTATTGCGCGCATCCTGCATCAGCACGGCTGTCAGAGCACAATTTATCTGGCAGGAAATCCGGATCACAGGACGGAAGAAATGCAGCGACAGTGCCAGATTGCTGCAAATTATCAGGTGCCTGTTGTGAATAACCTGCATAGTGGGGAATATACTACTATAGTAGATGCCATTTTCGGCGTTGGACTGACCAGAGAAATAAAGGGTGAATACCGTGATCTGATCGATGAACTGAATGAGATGCCCGGCTGGAAAGTGGCGGTTGATCTGCCTTCGGGAGTGGATGGCGATACCGGTGCTGAGCTTGGAATTGCATTTCATGCAGATCTCACTGTGACGTTTGCTTTTCGTAAAGCGGGGCTTTGCTTGTATCCGGGAAGAAAGCTTGCAGGACAGGTCGTTGTCGCAGATGTTGGCATCTACAGAGAAGACGGAGCAGAGCCGAAACTGTTTTCAATGGAAAAATCGGATCTGCGTGAATTGCCGGAGAAAGAGGCAGACGGAAACAAGGGTACCTTTGGAAAAATTCTTGCAGTGGCCGGAAGCAGTGGCATGTGCGGAGCAGCATTTTTGAGTGCTTCGGGAGCTTTTGCAACAGGGGCCGGAATGGTAAAAATCGTAACGCCGGAGGAAAATCGAATCCCGCTTCAGACGATGCTTCCGGAGGCGATGATTTCGTGTACCGGTGACAGGGAAAAGGATTTTGACTGGTGTGACGTGCTGGTGATCGGCCCGGGAATCGGAATGACGGTGAAGGCGGCTGATAAAGTGCAGTTTTTCCTTAAAAAAGCAAAACAGGAAAAGAAACCGGTTGTGCTGGATGCAGATGGATTGAATCTTCTGGCAGAGAATCCGAAATGGAAAAATTATCTGGATAGTCATGTGATCCTGACACCACATATGGGAGAGATGAGCCGCCTGACCGGTAAATCAATCAGAGAATTAAAGAGTGATCGGGCAGGTGCAGCACGTGCACTCGCGGCGGAGACCGGGGCGGTATGTGTACTGAAAGACGCGTGCACGGTGACTGCTGCGCCTGATGGGCGTGCATGGATCAGCCTGTCCGGAAATGCCGGTATGGCGACAGCCGGAAGCGGAGATGTTTTGTCCGGGGTGCTTGCCGGTATCCAGGCAATGTATCCGGAAACACCTGTTGAGGAGAAAGATACCGGATTTTATGCGGCACTTGGTGTCCTGCTTCACGGAGCGGGCGGTGATCAGGCGGCAATGAGAAAAGGCATGGCCGGCATGAAGGCCGGAGATATAGCCTGTGGTGTTGCGGAAATTTTAAAAGAACAACAGAACTTTTGAAAAAAGTTTTGAAGTACAAAGGAGAGTTCTATCATGAAAAAATTTGACAGAGTGAAGGCAGTTGTTTCATTGGATGCAATTGCACACAACTTCGAAGAAATGAAAAAAAATATCGCAGAAGGAACAAAGATTGTTGCTGTTATCAAGGCAGACGGTTATGGACACGGCGCGGAGGCAATTGCGCGTCTGATCGAAGATTATGAGTATATCTGGGGATATGCGACCGCCACACCGGAGGAAGCGCTCCAGTTAAGAGATGCCGGAATTGACAAACCGATTCTGATTCTTGGAATTGTTTTTGAAGAATACTATAAAGAACTGATCGCACATGAAGTACGTATGACTGTCTGTGAATATGAGATGGCTGCTGCGCTTTCCGAAGAAGCTGTCCGTCAGGGCAGGCAGGTACATATCCATATCGGACTGGATACGGGAATGAGCCGTATCGGATTTGCCGATGTACCGGAAAGCGTAGAGACGATCAAAAAGATCGCAGCTCTTCCGAATGTAGAGATTGAGGGTATGTTTACACATTTTGCAAGAGCAGACGAGACAGATCGTTCTCCTGCGATCACACAGCTGAACCGTTATCTTGCATTTGCAGAGCTTCTCGAAAAAGCAGGAGTAGAGATCCCGATGAAACACTGCTCCAACAGTGCCGGTATCATCCGTGTTCCGGAAGCAAACTTAAATGCTGTAAGAGCCGGTATTACGATTTATGGCATTTATCCGTCAAATGAAGTGGAGAGAGACATTGTAAAACTGATTCCTGCAATGGAATTAAAGAGTCACGTATCATACGTCAAAGATCTTCCGGCAGGCACATCGATCAGCTACGGCGGAACTTTTGCATCTGAAAAAGACCTGCGTGTGGCAACGATCCCGGTAGGTTATGCAGATGGATATCCGAGAAGCCTTTCCAATAAAGGCTGGGTTCTGATCCACGGACAGAAAGCTCCGATCATCGGAAGAGTCTGCATGGATCAGTTTATGGTAGATGTGACAGACATTCCGGAGGTAAAACACGGGGATGAAGTTACCCTGATCGGAAAAGATGGAGAGGAATTTATCAGTATTGAGACATTTGGTGATCTGTCAGGCAGATTTTCTTATGAATTTGCATGTGACATCAGCAAGCGTGTACCGAGAGTCTATATAAAAGACGGCAGAGAATGGGGAGATCTGACCTTCTTTAAATAAACCTCCGGATTGTGGGGACAGTTCGGAAAGATACCTGCAGCTCCATAAGGATGCAGTGAAAATACCACGCATGTATACACAGAAGAAAAATGGAAATACTAATTCCAGAGAAAAAAGAATCGGAGTGTGATTGTGTGGTAATTAA